>Ga0334722_10001413_pt1 | contig 30047 bp, 24 predicted proteins | sample C3_bottom_MG_FD_207210 | JGI IMG/M metagenome (GOLD analysis project Ga0334722, IMG submission 207210) | Sediment microbial communities from Yellowstone Lake, YNP, Wyoming, USA - C3_bottom | ecosystem: Environmental > Aquatic > Freshwater > Lake > Sediment | place: USA: Wyoming | collected... | reverse complement strand
CCATCGCGGCCTTTCTCTCGTTCCCGCGCCATGAGGGTGCGCAACTGCGACGGAGCGAGGTGGCGCTGGACGGGGCGCTGCTCCTGGTGGGGACGATCGCGCTGTCGTGGTACTTCTCGTTCCATCGGTTGCTGAATCAGCCGCACGCCGTGCTGAACCCGTTCGATCTGGGCAGCGCGCTTGTCTCCTGGGTGGTGGTGCTCGCGGCCTGCTGGGGATACTTGAGGGCCTCGGCGCTGAGGACCCGCACGGCCGTCGCACTGCTGATGGCCTCGCAGGTGCTGTTCATCATCAGCGAACTCGTCCTCGGGCCGGCGGACGCGGTGTACGCGCCCGGGGACCCGGTGGACGTGGTCTTCTTTTCGGCGTGGATCTTCCGCTGGGCGGCGGCGCGGTGGGCGTGGCACGGCTACGACGCGCCGGCGCCCGTGGCGCCGAGGAGCCCGCGCTACCAGAGCGGGATCGCCCCCACGGGATTCGTCGCCGGCGCGCTGGCGGTGCTCGTGTACGTCGTGCTGACGGACGACGCCAAGCTGTCCGGAAACCGGACCGCCATCGCCGTGGTGGCGTCGGTGATGACATGGCTTCTCGTCGCCCGGCACGCCACGAACCTGCTGACGACGCGCCAGCAGCTGCGCGCGGCGGCGGCGCAGAAGGAGCGCTTCCGCGCCATAATGGACAGCCTGAACGACTATATCTTCGTCGTCGATGCGGAGGGGCGGCTGGCGTGGGCCAGCGCGTCGGCGGTCCAGGCGTTTGCCACCGACGCGCGGTCGTCGTTCGCCGCGCTGCTGCACCCCGACGACGCACCGGCGGTGCTCGACGTGATGACGAGGGCCGTGGAGCGCACGCTCGATCATCCGGTGACGGCGCGCCTGCAGCGCAGCGACGGCACGTGGGTGCACGTGGAGCTTCGCGGGCGTGACCTCCGCGGCGATCCGGCGGTGGCCGGCTTCGTCTTCAATGGGCGCGACCGGTCGGCGGAGATCGCGCTCGAGGGGCGCGTGCGCCACGCCGAGAAGCTGGCGCGCCTGCACGACATGGCGGGACGCATTGCGCATGCCTTCAACAACGTGCTCGCCGTGGTGCAGGGGCACGCCGAGCTGCTCGCCGCCGATCCCAACGTGAGCGCGGCGTGGCACGATGACGTGAGCGACATGCGGAGCGCCGCCAACCGCGGGGCGGCCATCACGCGGCAGCTGCTGGGCTTCAGCGGGCGCCAGGTGATTCATACCGAGGCGCTCGACGTGGCGGCGGTGGTGGACGATGCGCTGCCGACGTGGCGCCGACTGCTGCCGGCCGGCACCACCGTGCGCCTCGAGGGTGACGTGGGCACGCTGCGGGCCGTCGTTGACCGGGCGCAACTGGAGCAGGTGCTGCTCAACCTCGTCGTGAATGCGCGCGACGCAATGCCGGCGGGCGGCGACATCGTGATCTTTCTCGGGCGCGGCGCGGCGGCGGACGGATCGCGTCGGGTGCTTCTCTCGGTACGCGACTCGGGCACCGGCATGGCGGCCGAACAGCAGGCGCACATCTTCGAACCGTTCTATACGACCAAAGCGCCGGGGTTGGGCACGGGACTGGGCCTGGCGATGGTCGACACCATCGTGCGCCGGTCGGGGGGCGAGATCACGGTGCGCAGCAGCGTGGGGTCGGGTTCCACGTTCACCGTCGCGCTCCCGGCAGCCAGCGTCCGCACCTCCGCGGCCCTGCCCATGCCCATCGAGGCGGGCGAGCCGGCGCCGGCGCCGAGCGACGCCCTGGTGCTGCTGGTCGATGACGAGGATGCGGTGCGCCATGTCAGCGCGCGCATCCTCACGCGCGCCGGCCTGCGCGTGCGGGCGTGCAGCGGAGGGGCCGAGGCGCTGGAGGTCATGGCATCACTGCGCGGGGCGGTTGACGTCCTGGTGACGGACATGATGATGCCCGGGATGTCGGGGCGGGAACTGATCGATCGCGTGGTGGAGGCCTATCCGCTGCTGCCGGTGGTGGTCATCACGGGATTTGCCGCCGACGTGGACACGCGCCGGCCGATGCCGCCCCAGGTGCAGCGCATCATCGAGAAGCCGTTCGGCGCCGCCGACCTGGTGGGCGCCGTGCGTCGCGCCGCGTCGGCCGGCGCCGGTCAGGGCACCCGCGAGTAGCTGCGCTCCACCTCGGCGATCGAGACGTCGAGACGCATGGGCGTGGAGCCGGTGCCGGGCGTGAACCGCACGTGACCCGCCGTATCGCGGAACGTGAAGTCGCCGTCGACGGCCGTCACGAGCGGCATCGTGTCGGGGCGGTCGAAGATCGAGAGGCCAATCCCGCTGCCGAGCCGCAGCACGCGACACGTCTCGCCATTCGACGCGCGATATGTACCGACGTAGACGGCGAGCTGGGCGGCCGTGAGGTGGCGCGCGTCGGAGGCCGTGCCCTGGTGCGGCGGCACAACCGGCTCTGCGGGGAGCGGACGCATCCAGATGTTGCGGAAGCGCACCGGGTTGCTGTGGTCCTGCAGGACGAGCGGGAGCTTGGTGGCGTGCCGTTCGTACGGGGCGGGGCGCAGCCAGGCCGTGCCGCCCCACAGCGCAACATGATCCTGCACGAGCACGCCATTGTGCAGGACGGTGATGTATGCCGGCCGAGTCAACGTGCCGGCCGCCGACCACCGCGGCCCCCGGAAGACGATGTCGTACACCTGCCACTCGCCCGGCGGACGCGCGGCGTTGACGAGCGGCGGATACTGCCCGTAGACCGCGGCCGCCTGGCCATCGGCATAGGTCGTGTTGTCGTACGAGTCGAGGATCTGCACCTCGTACCTGCCCATGAGGATCACGCCACTGTTGCCGCGGCCCTGGCCGCGCCCCTTGGGCGGCGTGGGCGCCGCCCACTCCACGTGCAACTGCATGTCGCCAAGGGGTTCAGCGGTTTGGATGGCACCGGTGCCGGGGGCGGCCTCCATGTAGCCGTCGCGCACCACCCACTGGGCGGGGACCGCCCCCTCGCGGCCGCGCCACGCGTCGAGTGAGCGGCCGTCGAACAGCACCACGGCATCGCTGGGCGGGGCTGACGGCGTGGCGCCTGGCGTCACGATGGCCGGGTGGGGGCGGTCGGGATCGTGCTGGCGCCAGGCGGTGTCCTGCGCCGGCAGGAGGGCGGCCGAGGCGAAGAGCAGGGCGAGCAGGGGCGTGGGGGCGAGGCGCATGGGAGCGTGGGCTGGGGGTGCGCAGAATCTACCGAATTCACCCGGGCTTGTCGCGCGCCCGTTGCCCGCTTTGGGGACGCGAGGCAACGTTCCCGGGGCCAATCGAGTAAACGTGATCGTCGCCATGCGCGCTGCACCCCGACCGAGGACACTGGCATGACCCTGACTCGTCGTTCGCTTGCCCTGACCGGCTTCGTTGCCGGCATCGCCACGCTCACCGGTGGAGGGCTTGGGCAGCGTGTCTTGGACGCGCGGGTGCCGGCGGCGCGCACCGGCGTCGACTCCGCGTTGCTGGCGACGTACAAGTGGCGCAATGTCGGCCCTGATCGCGGCGGACGCTCGATCGCCGTGAGCGGCGTCAAGGGCCGCCCGAACGAGGCGTATTTCGGCGCGGTCGGCGGCGGGTTGTGGAAGACCTCGGACGGCGGCGAGACGTGGGCGCCGGTGACCGACGGCCAGGTGCACTCGGCATCCGTGGGCGCGGTGGCGGTGTCGGAGAGCAATCCCGACATCGTCTTCATCGGCATGGGCGAGACGTGCATCCGCGGCAACATCATGGCCGGCGACGGCGTGTACAAGTCCACCGATGCCGGCAAGACGTGGACGCACGTCGGGTTCGAGCGGTCGGAGAACATCTCCAAGATCCGCATCCACCCGACCAACCCCGACATCATCTTCGTCGCGGCGTTCGGCAAGCACTCGGCGCCCAACGCCGAGCGCGGCGTGTACAAGAGCACGGACGGCGGCAAGAGCTGGCGTCGCGTGCTCTTCCGCAACGACTCCACGGCGGCCATCGACATCACGATCGACCGCACCAATCCCGACGTGCTATATGCCGCCCTTTGGGAGGCGTATCGCAAGGAGTACACCATGTCGTCGGGGGGCAGCGGGAGCGGCCTGTTCAAGAGCACCGACGGCGGCGAGACGTGGACGGAGATCACCCGCAATCCCGGCCTGCCGGCGGGGCTGATCGGGCGCATCGGCGTCTCGGTGTCGCCGGTGAACCCCAACCGGGTGTACGCCCTCGTGGAGAACACCAAGGGCGGGCTCTTCAAGTCCGACGATGCCGGCGCCACGTGGTCGCTGGCCACCGACAAGCGCGACGTCCGGCAGCGTGCCTTCTACTACACGCACGTGACGGCGGACAGCAAGAACGCCGATGTGGTCTACATGCTCAACACCAGCGCGTTCCGGTCGAATGACCAGGGCAAGACGATGGTGTCGGTGGGCAACGGCACGCACGGCGACTTCCATGACCTGTGGGTGGACCCCGACAACGCGCAGCACCTCGTGATCGGCAACGACGGCGGCGGCGCCGTGTCGATGAACGGCGGCCAGCGGTGGAGCGAGCAGGACTTCCCCACGGAGCAGTTCTACCATGTGGCCACCACCGCGCACATCCCGTATCACCTCTGCGGGTCGCAGCAGGACAACTCGACGCTGTGCATCCCGTTCAACTGGAACCTCGGGCCGGCGCGCGGGCGGCAGATTCCCGGCCTGCCCGAAGGACGTGCACCGCAGGTGTGGTACACGGCGGGCGGCGGCGAGCCGGGCTACATGGCGCCCGACCCGAAGAACCCGGACATCTACTTTGCCGGCACCAACAACGGCGGCTTCCTCGACAAATACGACCGCCGCCTCGGCCAGGGGCGGGAGGTCAATCCGTATCCGTGGATGTACTCGGGCGAACCGTCGGCGGAGATCCGGGAGCGGTGGCAGTGGACCTACCCCATCGTCTTCTCACCGGCGGACCCGCGGCGGCTGTACGTGTCGTCGCAGCGCGTGTGGATGACGCCGGACGGCGGCAAGACGTGGACGGCACTCTCCGGCGACCTCACCCGGCACGACCCGAAGACGATGGGTCATTCGGGCGGCCCGATCACGGGCGACATGAACGGCCCGGAGGTCTATGCCGTGATCTTCGCGCTCGCCCCGGGCAAGAAGGACGTCAACCTCATCTGGACCGGATCGGACGACGGTCTGGTGCACGTCACGCGCGACGGCGGCAAGACGTGGACAAACGTCACGCCCCGGGAGATGCCGGCGTTCGGCCGCGTCAGCCAGATCGATGCGTCGGCCTTCAACGACGGCGCGGCCTACGTGTCGGTGCGCCGTCCGCTGATGGACGACAAGGCGCCGTACATCTTCAAGACGGCGGACTTCGGCAAGTCGTGGACGAAGATCGTCACCGGCATCGGCGCCGACGACTATGTGCACGCGGTGCGCGAGGATCCCTGGCGCCGCGGCCTGTTGTACGCGGCCGCCCAGCACGGCGTGTACATCTCGTACGATGACGGCGGGCACTGGACGTCGCTGCAGCTGAACATGCCCGACACCCCGGTGTCGGACCTGCTGGTGAAGGAGAACGAGCTGGTCATTGCGACGCATGGACGCGGCTTCTGGGTGCTCGACAACGCGTCGCCCCTGCGGCAGGTGACGCCGGCCATCGCCGCGTCGGCCGACCCGTACCTGTTTGCACCGCCGGTGGCGTACCGATCGGCGACCGGCGCGACAATCAACTACTGGCTGAAGTCGCCGGCGAAGTCGGTGATCATCGACATTCTCGACGCCAAGGGGAATGTGGTGCGCACGTTCGCCCCCGACACGGCGCCGCCGGCGGCGGCCCCCGCGGGCGGCGGGCGGCGCTTCGGCTTCTCGGCCCCTCCGCCGCGCACGGTCGGGCTGCAGCGTTTCACCTGGGACCTCAACTACGCGGGCGCCACGACCTTCCCCGGCATGATCCTCTGGGGCGCGACGACGGCCGGACCGGCGGCGGCGCCGGGGACCTATCGCGTGCGCCTGAATGTCGACGGCAAGACGCAGCTGCAACCCGTGATCGTGCGGCGCAACCCGCTCATGACCGACGTCACCGACGCCGACCTGCAGGCGCAATTCGACCTCGCGCTGAGAATTCGCGACAAGGTGAGCGCGGCGAACCAGGCGATCATCGACATCCGCAACGTGAAGGCGCAGATGGCGGACCGACTCAAGCGCTCGACGGACGAAGCGCTGAAGGGGGCGGGCGATCGGCTCACCGACCATGCGTCCGGCGTGGAGCGGGACGTCTACCAGGTGCAGAACCAGAGCGGACAGGACCCGCTGAATTTCCCCATCAAGATCAACAATCGGCTGGCGTCGCTGCTGCGCGTCGTGAGCCAGGGTGACGGCCGGCCGACTTCGAACATCCCCGAGATCTTCGCCATCCAGTCGGGCCAGCTGAAGGTACAGGTGGACCGGCTGGCGCAGGTGTGGAAGACCGACCTGGCGGCATTCAACGTCGAGGCGGCGCGCCTGAAGCTGCCGCCCGTGGATCCGAAGTGCGCCAAGGCCGAGGGGTGCGTGGTGCAGCCGTAGCCGGCTGGCCCTTCCGCTGACCGGGCCCGCCCCGCGCCAACCGCGCGTGGGCGGGCCCGGTGGCATGCGGCCTCAGCGCGAGGCGCCGAGCGGCCAGCGCACGCTGAAGCGGGAGCCGCTGTCCGGGTCGGAGCGCACGTCCACCGCGCCGCCGGACTGCGAGACGATCGACTTGACGGTCGCCAGCCCCAGGCCGGTGCCGCCATGCTCTCCCTTGGTCGTGAAGAATGGCTCGAAGATGCGGCCCAGCACCTGCGGCGGGATGCCCTCGCCGTCGTCCTCCACCACGAGGTCGGCATGCCCGTCCACGGCATGCACGCGCACCGTGATGCGTCCGCCCCGGGGAAGGGCGTCGCGCGCATTGATCACGAGATTCAGCAGCACCTGGTCCACGTCGCCGGGGCGCAGCGCGGCCACCACGGGCTCGGTATCACAGTCGAGGGCGAGGTGCACATTGTCGGGCATCAACCGGCGCACGGTGAGGGCAAGGTTGCGCGCCGCGCGCGTGAGGTCCACCGGCTCCAACTCGGCCGTCCCCCCGCGCGACATCTGCATCAGGCGGCGGCTCAGCGTGGCGCCGCTGCCGAGGGTCCGCTCCATCTCGCCGAGGCGCTCGCCGGCGGCGCCGTTGCCCCCGAGGATCAGGCGCAGCACGTGCACCTGCGCGACGAGCGCCGCCAGCAGGTTGCTCATGTCGTGCGCCACCGAGGCGGCGTAGCGCCCCAGCGACTCGAACTGCTGCGACAGCCGCAGGTCGCGCTCGAGGGCGAGACGCGTGGTCACCGCCCGCTCGGCCGCGCGCTCGAGCGCGAGGAAGCGCACCTGCATGAGCGCGACGAACATGACCAGCAGCACCGACGGAACGAAGCGTTCGAGCCCCGTCGCCGGCTCGAGCGCCTGCGCGACGATCGGAATGATGATCGCGGCGAGGGCGACGATGGGCAGGAGCAGGCGCATGGTCATGGCGCGCCGCACGCCGCTGCCGTTGGCCTCGGCGCGCGGACGCTGCTCGAGGTAGCCCGCCACGCCGATGAGCACGATGCTGCCGGCGAATGCCACGTCCACCTCGCCGCCGCTGTGGTAGTTGCCGGCCAGCGTCTGCCACTCGAGGAGAATGTCCATCAGCGCGGTCAGGCCGAGTCCGGCGGCGAGCGTGGCGGCGGCGGGCGCCCGCAGGCGCTGGCCGGCGAAGGCCCAGGCGCTCAACGCCATCAGCGCCGTGAAGAGGTCGCCGCCGGTGACCGTCGCCAGCCAGAGGAACTCGCCGCCGCTCTCGGAGCCGGAACGGAGCACCGGCTCGCCGACGAAATGCCATCCGACGGAGAAGCAGGCGAGCGCCAGCAGCGACGCATCGATGCGGGGCACCACCGGCGTGGTGCCGGCCACGCCGCGTCCCGGGACCAGGTAGAGCAGGCCGGCGGCCGTGCTCACCGTCATGGCCAGCCCGGCGATCTCGAACGCCGGCGAATCCGCCGGGATGAGCGTCGCGCTGTCGAGGACCCAGACCAGCTGGTTCACGACGCCGAACACCTGCGCGACGTACAGCAGCTGCAGCCCGGTGCGGCGCCGGGGCTCCTCGGCGGAGCGCATGGTCTGCCGCCAGAGCACGGCGGCCAGCAGCGGGAACGGCAGGTAGAAGATATCCGCGATCACGTCGCGGTAGCGCAGCGAACCGGGCATCACCAGCACCAGCACGATGTAGAACGCAAACGCCCCCAGCAGGGCCGTCAGGGTGCGCCTGGCGGCCGCGCTGGGACCCCGCGACAGGGACTGCTCCGTCATGCCGGACGCGCGCCGGGTGCCGTGCTAGCCGACGAGCTTTGCGTCGAGCGTCATCGGCACCGCGGCGAGCGCGCGCGACACGATGCAGCCCGTCTTGGTCTCCTCGGCGAACTTCTGGAATTCCGCCGCGGACAGCCCGGGCACTTCGCCGCGGGTCGCGAGCGCGATGCCCGTGATGGAGAAGCCCGCGTCGGTCTTGCTGGCGGTCACCACCGCCGTCGTCGAGATGCTCGTGACCTTGTGGCCGGCCATCGCCAGCGAATTGGCCAGGGCCATGGAGAAGCAGCCGGCATGGGCCGCGCCGAGCAGTTCCTCGGGATTCGTGTCCTTGCTGCCCTCAAAGCGGCTGATGAACGAGAAGGGGCCGCTGAACGCCTTGCTGCCCACCGCCATGGTGCCGTGGCCCGACTTGAGATCGCCGAACCACTGTGCTTCCGCCTTGCGATCCATATGGAGAGTTCTCCCGGTCCTGATGAAGTTGATGCGTTGAACGTAAGAGGGACTGCAGCTGCCTAGTCCAGCGCCGCGTGGGCGGCGGCGAGCCGGGCGATGGGGACGCGGAAGGGAGAGCACGAGACGTAGTCGAGCCCTTCGGCGTGGCAGAACGCGATGGACCGCGGCTCGCCGCCGTGCTCGCCGCAGATGCCCACCTTCAGCGTCGGCCGCGCGGCGCGCCCGGCGCGCACGGCCATGGTGATGAGCTTGCCCACGCCATCGACGTCGAGCACCTGGAAGGGGTCGTTGGGGAAGACGCCCTGTTCCACGTAGAACGGCACGAACCGTCCCGCGTCGTCGCGGCTCAGCCCCAGGGTGGTCTGGGTCAGGTCGTTGGTGCCGAACGAGAAGAACTGCGCGCCGGCGCCCGCCACTTCGTCGGCCGTCAGCGCCGCGCGCGGCAGCTCGATCATCGTGCCCGTGAGGTAGGCCACCTCCACGCCGGTCTCCTGCGCCACCTCGGCCGCGACGCGCGCGATGATCGCCTTCTGGTGCGTGAACTCGCGGTGCGTGGCGACCAGCGGCACCATGACCTCCGGGTGCACCACGACGCCGCGCTTCGTCACGTTGGCCGCGGCCTCGAAGATGGCGCGCGCCTGCATCTCGGTGATCTCGGGATACGTGATGCCCAGCCGGCAGCCGCGATGGCCGAGCATCGGATTGGTCTCGCGCAGGCCGTCGATGATGTGCGTCAGTTCCTGCCGCGTCATGCCGAGCGTGCGCGCCAGGATCTTGGCCTCCTCGCCGCCGCCGTGCGGCAGGAACTCGTGCAGCGGCGGGTCGAGCAGGCGGATGGTGACGGGCAGGCCGTCCATGGCCTCGAAGATCCCCTCGAAGTCGGTGCGCTGCATCGGCAGCAGCTTGGCCAGCGCGCGCCGGCGACCGGGCTCGTCGTGGGCGACGATCATCTCGCGCATCGCCGAGATGCGGTCGCCCTCGAAGAACATGTGCTCCGTGCGGCACAGCCCGATCCCCTCGGCGCCGAAACGCCGCGCCTGCTGGGCGTCGTGCGGCGTGTCGGCATTGGCGCGCACCTTCAGCCGGCGCGCCTCGTCGGCCCAGGCGAGGATGTCGTTGTAGGCCTGGAAGACGGGGGCGTTGTCCAACGGCAGCTCGCCGAGCATCACCCGCATCACCTCGCTGGGCTGCGTCGGGATGTCGCCCACGTACACGTTGCCCGTCGCGCCGTCGAGGGTGAGCCAGTCGCCCTCACGGACCTCCGTCTCGCCCGCGGTCAGCACGCGATGCGTGGCGTCCACCTTGATGGCGGTGCAGCCCACCACCGCGCACTTGCCCATGCCGCGGGCGACGACCGCCGCATGGCTGGTCATGCCGCCGCGGGCCGTCAGCACGGCGCGTGCGGCGAGGATGCCGTGGAAATCGTCCGGCGTCGTCTCCTCGCGCACGAGGATGACCTTGTCCCCCTTGCGCGCGCGCGCCTCGGCCACGTCGGCGTCGAACACCGCCACGCCGCTCGCGGCGCCGGGACTGGCGGGCAGGCCGGTGGCGATCGCCGTGTGCCCCGTGCTGTCGATCACCGGGTGCAGCAGCTGGTCGAGCTGCTGCGGCTGCACGCGGTGGACGGCCTCGGACTTCGAGATCATGCCCTCGGCCACCATGTCGCGGGCGATGCGCACCGCGGCGCCCACCGTGCGCTTGCCCGTGCGCGTCTGCAGCAGGAACAGCTTGCCGCGCTCGACCGTGAACTCGAGGTCCTGCATGTCGCGGAAGTGCTGCTCGAGCGTCGCCTGCACCCGCATGAGTTCCTCGTGCGGTGCGGGGAACGACGCGGCCATCTGGTCGATGGGGAGCGGCGTGCGGATGCCGGCCACCACGTCCTCGCCCTGCGCGTTCACCAGGAACTCGCCGTAGAACCGCTTGGCGCCGGTGGACGGGTCGCGCGTGAACGCCACGCCCGTGCCGGAGTCGGTGCCGAGGTTCCCGAACACCATGGCGACGATATTGACGGCCGTGCCCGGCGCCTCCGGAATGTTGTACTGGCGGCGGTAGTCCACCGCGCGCTTGATCATCCACGACCGCCACACGGCCTCGACAGCGCCCCACAGCTGCTCGCGGGGATCCATCGGCAGCTGCTGCCCCACGTGCGACCGCACCAGCGCCTTGTACTCCACCACCAGCGCCTGCAGCAGCTCCACCGGCACCTCGGCGTCGGTCTTCACGCCGGCCACCATCCGCTTGGCGGCCAGCAGCGCCTCGAAGTGATGGCTGGGGGCGTGCAGCACCACGTCGCCGTACATCTGCAGGAAGCGCCGGTACGAGTCCCAGGCGAAGCGCGGGTTGCCGCTGAGCTTCGCGAGGCCGGCGACGGTCTCGTCGTTGAGGCCGAGGTTGAGAATCGTTTCCATCATGCCCGGCATCGAGACGCGCGCGCCGCTGCGCACGGAGACGAGCAGAGGGTTGGTGGGATCGCCGAGCCGGCGGCCGCTCACGGTCTCCAGGCGCCCGATCGCGCGCTCGACCTCTTCGCGCAGCCCGTCGGGGGCCTTCCCGTCGCGCAGGTAGGCGTCGCACATCGGGCACGAGATCGTGAATCCCGGGGGCACCGGGATCCCGAGGTTCGTCATCTCAGCGAGATTCGCGCCTTTCCCGCCGAGAAGATCCTTCCATTCGCGCGTGCCTTCCGCGCGGCCATCACCGAAAAAGAAGACCGATTGCGTCACAGGGCAGCCTCTCCAGGGGTGTCGATCGGGGGCGCTAGGTTCCCGACCGGTATCGCTTGATGTCAACGGGGGGCTGCGTGGGGTACTGTCCGGAAAAACAGGCGTGGCAGAACCCGCCCGGTCCATCGGGAACCGCGCCGAGCATGCCCTCGAGCGAAAGATAGCCGAGGGAGTCCACGCCGATCGCGCGGCCGACTTCCTCGACGGTCATGTTGGCCGCGATGAGGTGCTCGCGCTCCGGCGTGTCGATGCCGTAGTAGCACGGCCCCGTGATGGGCGGCGACGACACGCGCATGTGCACCTCGCGCGCGCCAGCCCCGCGCAGCAGCGCCACGAGTCCGCGGGTGGTGGTGCCGCGCACGATGGAGTCGTCCACCATGACGACGCTGCGCCCCTCGAGCACCTCGCGCACGGCGTTGTACTTCACCTTCACCTTGGCATCGCGCCCGGCCTGCGTGGGCTGTATGAAGGTGCGTCCCACGTAGTGGTTGCGGATGAGCGCGTGCTCGAGCTGCAGCCCCGACGCCTCGGCGTAGCCCAGCGCCGCGGCGTTGGACGAGTCGGGCACGGCAAAGACGATCTCTGCGCCCGGGGCGGGCTGCTCCCGGGCGAGCTGGCGCCCGAGGGCGCGGCGCGCGCGGTCCACCGAGCCGCCGAACACGCGGCTGTCGGGGCGCGCAAAGTAGACGTACTCGAAGACGCACCGATGCAACGTCGGCGCCGGGGGCGTCGTCAGCGAGCGCATGCCCTTCGCGTCCACCGCGATGATCTCGCCGGGCGCCACGTCGCGCACCACCGTGGCGCCGACGATGTCGAGCGCGCACGTCTCCGAGGCGAAGACCCACGCCTCGCCCAGTCGGCCCATCACCAGCGGCCGGAACCCGTTCGGGTCGCGCGCGGCGAGCAGCGTGTCGCCGATGATCACGACCAGCGAGTACGCCCCCTCGAAGCCGGCCAGCGCCTCGGCCAGCTGGTGCTCGGGGGCCTCGGCGCGCGACTTCGCGATGCGGTGCACGATCACTTCGCTGTCCATGGTGGACGCGAAGATCGAGCCCTCCGCCTCGAGCGCGCTGCGCATCTCGACGGCGTTGGTCAGGTTGCCGTTGTGCGCCAGTGCGATGTGCCCGCCGCGGAACCGCACGAACACCGGCTGGGCGTTGTCGATGGTGCTGCTTCCAGCCGTGGAATAGCGCGTGTGGCCGATCGCCAGCTCGCCGTGCAGCGTGGCGATGCGCTCCTCCTCGAACCCGTCCGAGACGAGCCCCATCTTGCGCACCGTCTGGGCGTTGCCGTCGGCGTCCACCGAGACGATGCCCGCCGACTCCTGCCCGCGGTGCTGCAGCGAATACAGGCCGAGGTGCGTGATGCGGGCCGCGTCTTCCTTGCCCGTGATGCCGAAGATGCCGCACATCAGCGCGTCCCTCCGGCCAGTGCGGCCTCGGGGTCCGCCATCGGCGCGGCCGCGCGCTGCATGGCGCGGGGCAGGGCGCCGTGGTAGGCGTCGGCGAGGCGCGCAATGTCGGCGCGCACCGTACGCGCGCCGACCGTGATCACGAGTCCCGCGCTTGCCGTGCGCACGCTGCCGATGACCGCCGCCGGCACGCCGTGCGCCCGGGCGATGGTCAGGATGGCGCCGGCATCCGCGGTGGAGACGAGCACGCGCCCCTGTGCCTCGCCGAAGAGCAGCGCACGCAGCGGCAGCGCGGCCCACGCCGACAGGTCCACCTGGGCGCCGGTGTGGGGCGCATCGCTTGCCATGCAGCACTCAGCGAGCGCCACCGCAAGGCCGCCTTCGGAGCAGTCGTGCGCCGAGGCCACGTGCCCGGTGCCGATGGCCGCAAGCAGGGCGTCGATCAGTCGCTGCTCCGCGTCGAGGTCGCAGGCCGGCGGCGCGCCCGCCACCACGTCGTGGATCCACGCCAGGTACTCGCTGCCGCCCAACTCGGCGGTGTTGTCGCCCAGGAGCACGATGGCGTGTCCCACCGTGCTGAACCGGGCGCGCGTGACGTGGCGCACGTCGTCGATCAGCCCCACCATGCCGATCACCGGGGTGGGGTAGACGGCCCCCTGGGGATTCTCGTTGTACAGCGACACGTTGCCGCCCGTCACGGGCGTGCCCAGCGCGCGGCACGCGTCGCCCATGCCGTAGACCGCCTCGCGGAACTGGTAGAACACCTCGGGCTTCTTCGGGTTGCCGAAGTTGAGGCAGTTGGTGATGGCCATCGGGCGCGCCCCCACGCAGGCGACGTTGCGGGCCGCCTCGGCCACCGCAATGCGTCCGCCCACCCGCGGGTCGAGGTACACGTACCGCCCGTTGCAGTCCGTCTTCAGCGCGATCGCCTTGGTGGTGCCGCGCACGCGGATCACCGCGGCGTCGCCGTCGCCCGGACCCATCACCGTGCTCGTCCGCACCGTCGAGTCGTATTGCCGCGTAATCCACCGCTTGCTGGCGATCGTCGGCGCCTCGAGCAGTCGCTCGAGCGTCCACGCCGGGTCGGCTTCCTCCGGCTTTTCGGCCACGGCGTGCACGTCACGCGCACGCCGCGCGACCGCGTCGTCGGCCTCGCGCGCCTCGGGGTAATACTGCGGGCAGTCCGTCACCAGCCGCACGCCGGGGAACTCGGCGACCACGTGGTCGCCCTCGGTCACGCGGTACACCGGCTCGGCGATGACCTCGCCGATGACTTCGGCGGTGAGGTCCCACTTGTGCAGGATCTGCTTGACGTCGTCCTCGTGCCCCTTGATGGCGACCACGAGCATCCGCTCCTGCGATTCGCTCAGCAGGATCTCGTACGGCGTCATGCCCTGTTCGCGCTGCGGCACCTTCTGCGTGTCGATCACCACGCCCACGTCGCCGCGCTCGGCCATCTCGGCCGACGACGAGGTGAGGCCGGCGGCGCCCATGTCCTGGATGGCCACGATGTGCCCGCTGTTGATCAGCTCCAGCGACGCCTCGAGCAGCAGCTTCTCGGTGAACGGGTCGCCCACCTGCACGCGCGGGCGCTTGGCCTCATTCTCCTCGCTCAGGTCCTCCGACGCGAACGACGCGCCGTGGATGCCGTCGCGCCCGGTGCGGGCGCCCACGGCGATGATCGGGTTGCCGATGCCCTCGGCCTTGGCGCGGATCAGTTCGTCCTCGCGCAGCAAGCCGACGCACATGGCGTTGACGAGCGGATTCCCCTCGTACGCCGCGTCGAACATCACGTCGCCGGCCACGGTGGGAATGCCCACGCAGTTGCCGTAGTCGCCGATCCCCTTGACCACGCCGCCCACGAGATAGCGCACGCGCGGCGTGTCGAGCGAGCCGAACCGCAGCGAGTTCAGCATGGCGATGGGGCGCGCGCCCATGGTGAAGACGTCGCGCAAAATGCCGCCGACGCCGGTGGCCGCGCCCTGGTAGGGTTCCACCGCCGACGGGTGGTTGTGCGACTCGATCTTGAAGGCGACCGCCAGCCCGTCGCCGATGCTGATCACCCCCGCATTCTCCCCCGGGCCCTGCAGCACGTACGGCGCCTGCGTCGGGAGCGTCTTGAGCACGGGACGCGAGTGCTTGTAGGAGCAGTGCTCGCTCCACAGCGCGGAGATGATGCCGAGCTCGGTGAAGGTCGGTTCGCGCCCGAGCATGGCGCGCAGGCGTGCGAACTCGTCGGTGGTGAGGCCGTGCTCGGCGACAAGCGCCGGGGTGATGGCCGGATCGCCGGGGCGTGGGGTGGCGGTCACGGTCAGCGCAGGCCCCGCAGGATGTCGCCGAGGAAGGTGGACACCTTCGACTCGTGCACGTGCGTGATCATCTCGAACTCGCCGGCGTCGAGCCACATCCCCTTGCACTGCTCGCAGACGTCAACCTTCACGTGCTGGATGGTGGTTTCGCGGAGCGTGCCGCGGCACTTGGGGCACTTCCACGGATGCTCCTGCTCGATCTTCTTCCGCTCGGCGTCGAGGCGCGCGCGGTGCGCCTTGATCAACTCGGCGTCGAGCTTGAGGAAGTACTCGTCTTCGTTCTTGGAGGGCTTGATGTCCATGGCGTGGCCTGGGTGAGAAGTGCCGCGAAGGCGTGTTGACAGTGATGCGTGGATCGTTTCTCGTCCTCCGAGCGTCGCACCCCGCGTCCTGACCGGACGACGAAGAACGGACGACGGAGCACCGTGAACCTCAGTAATCGTTACTTCCCAAGTACGTCCTTCCGTGTCGCGTCCAGGGCATTGATCAGGTCCTTCTGCTCCGCCACCGGCACCTTCAGCTTGTCGAGCCCCTTCTGCAGGTCATCGACCAGCGCCAGGAAATGCTCGGGCTTCAGGTTGAGCCCCTCGTGCGCCTTCGCCATCGACTTGCCGGTGTACGTGCACGGCCCGCCGGCGGCCCGGCAGACGAAGTCCACCAGGTTGCGGTCGACGCGCTGCATGTCAACGCCGGCAAAGAACGCCTTGATTCGCGGGTCGGCCATCGCGTTGGTGACCATCTCATGCACCGCCGCCCGCACGGCGGGCAGGCCGCCGAGTCGATCGTAGAGCGTGGCCTTGGTCGCCTTGATCGACAGTGACGCCACCACGCCGGGCTCGCCGCCCGCCGCCGGCGCCGCGGTCGGCCGCGCCTTCCGTGCCTCGGCGGCCGGGATGGCGCGCGGCGAGGAACTGTTCCCGGTGTACCGGCGCCGCGCGCTGCGGAAGACGGCGTCGACCACGGCGTCCTTCTTGAGCACCACCAGGTCGTTCATGCCGCAGGTGCGTTCGCAGCCGTTGCGGAAGAACAGGTAGGTGTCATCGGCCACGGCGCGCTCGATGAGCGGCTTGCCGAGCAGCGACACCACCTGCGCGCGTGCCATGCCGGGAGAGATGACCGACTGCGCGCCGAGGGGAACCACGGCGGTGAAGGCGCAGAGCATGAGCAGGCGTCGCATGGGCATCTCCGGTCAGGCGTGCACGGTGGCGAGCACGGACTCGAAAATCACGCGTCCGTCGGACGAACCGAGCAGGGCGTCGAGCGCCCTCTCGGGATGCGGCATGAGCCCGACGACGTTGCCGGCGGCATTGCGCACGCCGGCGATGTTGTCGAGTGATCCATTCACGTTCGCGGCCTCGGTGGCCTCGCCGGCGGCGTCCACGTAGCGGAAGACGACAAGCCCCTCGCCCTCCACCCGCTCGAGCGTGGAGGCATCCACCGTGTAGCGCCCCTCGCCGTGGGCGATGGGCATGGTGAGGCACTGACCCTCGCGGCACAGCGCAGTGAAGCGCGTGTCGGTGTTCTCGACGCGGATGGTCACCGGCATCGAGAGGAACTGCAGCCCGGCGTTGCGCATCAGGGCGCCGGGCAGCAGGCCCGCCTCGCAGGCGATCTGGAAGCCGTTGCAGATGCCGATTACCGGGCCGCCGCGCTGGGCGTGGGCGGCCACTTCGCGCATGATCGGCGAAAAGCGCGCAATGGCGCCGGCCCGCAGGTAGTCGCCGTAACTGAAGCCACCGGGCAGGATGACGACGTCGCACCCCTGGAGATCGTGCGTCTTGTGCCAGAGCTTCACCGCCGGCTGGCCGAGCGTCTCGGTGGCGGCGAAGACGGCGTCGTCGTCGCAGTTGGAGCCGGGGAAGCTCACGATGCCGAACTTCATGCGGCGCTCACCCCGGCAATCTCGAAGTCCTCGGTCACCGGGTTGGCGAGCAGCCGCGCGCACATCTCGCGCACCGACGCCTCGGCGGCGGCCGCGTCGGCGGCGGCCGCCTCGATGACGAGGTGGCGCCCGACGTGCACGTCGCGCACCGCGGTGAAGCCGAGGGTGTGCAGGGCGTCCGCCACGGCCTTGCCCTGGGGATCGAGGAGGCCCTTGCGCGGGACGATGTGGACGCTGACGCGGAATGACTTCACGGGGTGGGACCCTCGGGCGAGCCCTGGTCGGGGCCGCCGCGCTCGCCGCGATTGCGGTGGCGCCGGCGGCGGCGGTGGATGTCGTCGGGGCGCCGCGCGGCGGCGAGCCCCGGCGTCGCAACGGCGGGCGCGACGTCCTCGGCGGCGTCGTCGGCCGCGTCGTCGTCGTCCCCGTTCTCGAACGGCGAGGGCATGTCGAACAGCCCGCGCACGATCGCGATGACGAGGCCCGACGCGACATACACCACGCCGAGCGGGAAGAAGAACTGCTTCGGGAGGAAGAACATCCCGATGATCACCGCCACGAACATGACCACGCCGAACGCGCCGTACCAGTTGCGCAGCGAGAAGCGGGGCCACGCCGGATACGGCACCGGGCTGATCATCAGGAACGCGAGCGCGATCATCAGGAAGCGCAGGATCGACTGCCACGGCAGGTCGCCGATCACGGTCTGCTGGTACAGGTTCGTCTGCGAGAACCAGTAGTACGTGGCCAGCGTGCCGCCGGCGGCGGGGCTCGGCAGCCCCTGGAAGAACGTCTTCGACTTGCCGGCCTGCTCGATGTTGAACCGGGCGAGCCGCATCACGGCGCAGGCGACGTAGAGCCAGACGAGGATCCAGTCCCACCCCGTGTGGTTCAGCTCGGCAAAGTACATCATCATGGCCGGCGCGACGCCGAACGAGATGGCGTCCACCAGCGAATCGAGCTCCTCGCCGAACCGGCTGCCGGTGTTGGTGGCGCGCGCGATCCGGCCGTCGAACATGTCGCAGAAGCCGGCGATGACGATGTACCAGCCGGCGCGCACGTGCTCGCCGCGCGACGCCGCCACGATCGCGAAGATCCCGAAGAACAGGCTGGCGAGCGTGAAGCCGTTGGGCAGCATCACCAGCGACGGACGGGGCAGCTTGGGGCGGCGCATCAGCGAAGCTCCGCGATGACGGTGGTGCCGGCGGCGGTGTGCTGGCCCACGCGCACCCGCGGCGTGCTGTCCGGCGGCACGTACACGTCCACGCGCGAGCCGAACCGGATGAGCCCGAAGCGCTCGCCCTGCTCGGCCTGGTCGCCCGGCCGGCTGTACGTGATGATCCGGCGGGCCACGAGCCCGGCAATCTGGCGCATGAGCACGCGGTGGGCGCCGCACTCGACGCCCACCGACGACATTTCGTTCTCCAGCGACGCCTTGTCCACGGCGGCGTTGAGGAACTTGCCCGGGTTGTAGTGCGTGTACGCCACGCGGCCGGAGACGGCGTACCGGTTCACGTGCACGCTGAAGACATTCATGAAGATCGAGATCTTGAGCGCGCGTCCGTGCATGAAGGCGGGCTCATCCACCTCCATCACCTGCACGACCTTGCCGTCGGCCGGCGCGATCACCAGCTGTGCGCCCCGCTCGCCGTGGCGCTCGGGATCGCGGAAGAAGTAGGCCACCCAAACGGCGAGCAGCACGGCGACGACGGCAAACGCCGTGAGCAGCGCGTACGGCCACTGGAGCGCGGCGGCCGCCACCACCACGGCCAGCATGGTCGCGGCCGCGATGAAAGGTCGGCCTTCCCTGGCAAACTTCATGGCAGCGCGCCCGTATCGAGAGGATGGCCGGTGATGCGGCGGAATGCGTCGAGGTAGCGCGCGCTGGTTGCGGCGATCACGGCGTCCGGCAGGGTGGGGGGCGGGGCATTGCCGTTCCACCGCCCGGCGCGACGCTCGGCGTCGAGCCAGTCGCGCAGCGGCTGCTTGTCGAAGCTCGGCTGCGTGCGGCCGGGTGCGTACTGGTCGGCGGGCCAGAACCGCGAGCTGTCGGGCGTCATCACCTCGTCGATGAGCAGGATGTGCCCGTCGGGGGCGCGCCCGAACTCGAACTTGGTGTCGGCAATGATGATCCCGCGCGCCGCCGCCACGTCGCGGCCACGGCCGTAGACCAGGCGCGCGAGGCGCTCCAGGGTAGCGGCGTGCTCGAGGCCGATGATGCCCTGCATCCGCTCCACGGTGATGTTCTCGTCGTGCCCCTCCTCCGCCTTGGTCGCCGGCGAAAAGATGGGCCGGTCGAACTTGGCGCTCTCCTGCAGTCCGGCCGGCAGCCGCTCGCCGGCCAGCGTCCCCGAGGCCTTGTACTCCTTCCATGCCGAGCCGCTGATGTAGCCGCGCACCACGCATTCAATGGGGAAGACATCCGTGCGGCGGCAGAGCATGGCGCGTCCCTGCAGCTCCGGCCGGTGTGACGCGAGGGCCGGAACCTCGCGGATGATCGCGTCCGCGTCCACCGAGAGCATGTGATGCGCCACCTCGTCCTCGAACTGGCGCAGCCACCAGGCGGTGATCTGCGTCAGCACGGCGCCCTTGTAGGGCACGAGTTCGTGCATCACCACGTCGAACGCGCTCACCCGGTCGCTGGCCACGAGCAGCAGCCGGTCGTCACCCACGGCATACACGTCGCGCACCTTGCCGCGCCGGATGCAGGGCAGCGGCAGGGCAGTGGTGCCCACCATCATCGGGGTCATACGCGCACCTCCTCGCGGCTCGCCTCGGCGCCGCCCGCCGCGTCGAGCAGCGGCTGCACCACCTCGGCCAGGAACTCCGTCACCTGCCGCGCCGACCGGCCGGTGAACCGGAGCGGGTCGAGCGCGTCGCGCAGGTCGGTGATCGGCACGGGATACGCCGGGTCGGTCGAGAGCCTCGCGAGCATGTCGTTGGGCACGCCCTCGTCCTTCATTGCCCGCGCGGCGGCGATGCTGTGCACGCGGATCACCTCGTGCACCGCCTGCCGGTCGGCCCCGGCCTGCACCGCGCGCACGATCAGCTCCTCGGTCGCCATGAACGGCAGCTCGTCGGCCAGCCGCCGGCGGATGCGCGCCGGGTGCACCTCCAGCCCGCGGGCGACGTTCTCCATGAGGATCAGCAGCGCGTCGGTGGCCAGGAACGCCTCCGGCACCGACAGGCGGCGGTTGGCCGAGTCGTCGAGCGTCCGCTCGAAGTACTGCACGCTGTGCGTCTGATTGGCATTGGGCGTCAGCGACAGCACGAACCGGCTGAGCGAGTTGATGCGCTCGCTGCGCATCGGGTTCCGCTTGTACGCCATCGCCGACGAGCCGATCTGCTCCGTCTCGAACGGCTCCTCGATTTCGCCGAACGCCTGCAGCATGCGCAGGTCGCCGGCGAACTTCGCCGCGCTCGCCGCGAGCCCGGCGAGGACGTCGAGCACGTGGGCGTCGAGCTTGCGCGTGTACGTCTGTCCGGTCACCGGGAGCGACGCCGCAAATCCCATGGCGCGCGTGACCCGGACGTCGAGCGCGCGCACCTTGTCGTGGTCGCCGCCGAAGATGGCGAGGAAGCTCGCCTGGGTGCCGGTGGTCCCCTTCACGCCGCGTAGGGGGAGCCCGGCGATGCGGTGGTCGAGATCGGCGAGGTCGAGGACGAGGTCCTGCATCCAGAGCGTCGCGCGCTTGCCCACCGTCGTCGGCTGCGCCGGCTGCAGGTGCGTGTACCCGAGCGCCGGCTCCTCCTTCCATCGCTCGGCGAACGCCGCGAGCGTGCGCAGCAGCGCCACCACCCGGGCGCGCAGCAGCTCGAGGCCGCGCCGCATCAGGATGAGATCGGCGTTGTCGGTCACGAACGCCGACGTCGCGCCCAGGTGGATCACGCCGCGGGCGGCGGGCGCCGCGTCGCCGAACGCATGCACGTGCGCCATCACGTCGTGGCGGAACCGCCGCTCGAACGCGGCCACCGCCGCGAAGTCGATGTCGTCGAGGTGCGCCCGCATCTGCGCAATCGCCTCGGCCGGAATGTCGGCGCCGAGGTCGCGCTCCGCCTCGGCCAGCGCGAGCCAGAGCCGGCGCCAGAGCCCGTAGCGCGACGCCGGCGACCACAGCTGCAGCATCGCCGCCGACGCGTAGCGTTCGGCGAGCGGAGAACTCCAGGTCGTCGTGTCGGTCATCGGATCTGAAAGTCGATCGGGATCAGGAAGCCGCCACGCTCGATGATCATGCGGATGGGGCCGCGCCCGGTGAGCGACTCGAGCAGGCGCCCGGCCTGCTGCGCGTCGGTGACCGCCGTCCGGTTCACCTGCACGATCACGTCGCCGGTCTGCACGCCGAGCTCCTCGGTGACGCGCGCCGAGACCTTGTAGACGACTGCCCCCTGCGCGGCGCGAATGCCGCGCTCGGTGCGGATGGCCGGGGTCAGCGACACCAGCTCGATCTCCTTGAGCACCGCCACCTTCTGCGCCGCCACCTCGGGGAGGTCGGCCACGCGCACCCGCACCGTGCGCTCGCGGCTGCCGTGGCGAATGCGCACCTCCGCCTGCTCGCCCACGCGCATGTCGAGCAGTTCGGCTTCCCAGTCGTAGGCGTTCCGCACCACCCGGTCGCGCGACTGCACGATCACGTCACCCGGTTCCATGCCAGCCGCCGCCGCCGGCGAGCCCGGTGCCACGGTGCGGATCACGGCGCCGCCCCGCAGGGCGTCGCGGTTGTTCTGCTCGGGCAGCGCGAGCTTCACGCCAATCCACGGGCGGCGGACGGTGCCGTGGGCCAGCAGGTCCTCGGTCACCCGCTTGGCGCGATCGATCGGAATGGCGAAGCCGAGGCCGATGGAGCCGCCGGTGGGCGTGTAGATGGAACTGTTGACGCCGATCACCTCGCCGGCGGCATTGACCAGCGGTCCGCCCGAGTTGCCGGGGTTGATCGAGGCGTCAGTCTGGATCATGTCCACGTAGACGCCCTGACCTTCGCTCTGGCCCACGAGGTTGCGCCCCGTGGCGCTGATCACGCCGGCCGTCACCGACGGCTCGGAGTTGCCGAGCAGGAAGCCGTACGGGTTGCCGATGGCGATCGCCCACTCGCCGATGAGCAGGTCGCGCGAGCTGCCGAGCGGCGCCGTCGGCAGGTTCCTGGCGTCGATCTTGAGCACGGCGAGGTCGTTCATCTCGTCGATGCCCAGCACCTTGGCCGGATACGTGGTGCCGTCGCGCAGGGCGACGCTCACGTTCGAGGCCCCCGCCACCACGTGCGCGTTCGTGACGATCACGCCGTTGGGCTGCGTGATGAAGCCCGACCCGATGCCCGAGCGCGTCTGCGTGCCGCCCTGGTTGCCCTGACCGAAGAAGAAGGCGAACGGGTCCACCGGCGTGCGGAAGACCGTTTCGGTCTGCACGGTCACCACCGCCGGCGCGACGCGGGCCACCGCGTCGGTGATCGCCGACCGGCGCGACTGGGCAATCTGCGTGCTGGCATCGCGGCGGGCGGCCACGCCCTGCGCGGCGGTGCGCGTCGGCGACGCGCCCTCGCAGGCGAGGAGGAGCGCGAAGCAGAGGGGGGAGAGGCTCTTCATGGTCATCGCGGACGGCGGGGCTTGGGACGGCGGCTGATCTCGCCGAGGAACCGGTCGAAGCCGCGGTCGGTGAGCGGATGCTGCAGGAGCGCCTTGAGCACGTCCGTGGTGACCACCGCGCCGTCGGCACCGGCCGTCATCGCATCGGTGAAGGCGCGTGCGCTCGACGGGCCGGCGGCGATGATGTCGCACTCCAGGCCAAAGCGGTCGAAGACGATCCGCGACTCCCTGATGGCGAGCGTCGGATCCTCGCCCACATGCGCCGCGGCATCCACGGCGATCGTCACCATGCCGGCCCCCGCCTTGGCGGCCAGCACCGCCTGCGCGGCATTGTGCACGAGCGTCGCCGCCACCCGCACGCCGTCGGCGCTCAGACGCTTGATGGCCGGCAGGGCGTCCTCGACCAGCGGAATGGCCACCACCACCTGTTCGGCCAGCCGGGACAGCTCGCGCGCGCCCTTGTAGAGCTCGTCGCGGTTGACCGCGCGCACCGACGCGATCACCGGCACCGGGACGGCCGCCGACAGCTCCTGCACCAGCTCGCGCGGGTCGGCGTTGGGCAGCTGCGCGGCGATGACGGCCGGCGTGGCGACGATGCCATCGATCAGGCCGGCGGCGAATGCCCAGCGGACGTCATCGAGGGCGACGGAAGCGAGGTAGATGCGCATCAGGCAGTGAGGTACAGGGCGGCGGGATAGGTGACCTGCTCCAGGCACAGGCCGCAGGCCGGAGCTGGCGGCGAGACCTCATCGTTGGCTTCGGCGGACAGCAGCGCGGCGAACTCCTCGCGCGGGCGCTGGTGCGTGGCCACCTCGAGCATCGTGCCCACGAGGAACCGCACCATGTGGTGCAGGAACCGGTTGGCCTCGACGTCGAAGACCAGTCCGCCCGGCACCACGCGCCAGCGCGCGAGACGAATCTCGCAGCGATGGTCGTCCTCCACCGGCGCCGTGCCACGCACCGCGAACCCGAAGAACCGATGCTCCCCGAGCAGCGCCGTCGCGCACCACGCCAGCGCATCGCCATCGACAGGTCTCTGGACGGGCCACTCCCATCGCCGCCGGAAGGGCGACCGGGCTGCCTCGTCGATTCCCACCGCATAGCTGTACCGCCGACTGGTCGCGCTGAACCGCGCGTGAAACTCCGGTTGCATCTCGTGCGCCGCCGCCACGAAGACGTCGCCGGGCAGCTGCGCGTTCAGCACATGCCGCAGGCGATCGGTCGTCCAGTGCGCCGGAACCTCCACCCCCACTGCCTGGCCGCGGGCATGCACCCCCGCGTCCGTCCGACCGGCCCCCGTCACCCGCACCGGGCCGCCGCACAGGCGCTCCAGCACGGACTCAAGGGTGCCCTGCACGGTTCGCGTTTCCGGCTGCACCTGCCAACCGGAAAAATCGGTGCCGTCATAGTGCAACACGAGCTGAAGCACGCGTCCCGCCATTGCGAGGAAAATAGCCCCCGGCACGCGTGCGATCAAGCAAACGGGAATCGTCCAAGCGATTGACATAACACGACGTAGACCTCACGTTCCCGCAGGCGGCCGCGTTGGCCAATTCGAGCCCCGACGCCGCATCACGACTGTCCATCACGTCCCGCCGCCGGATGTCCGAGTCCACTCTCGTCTCGCTGTCCCAAGCACTCGCCGCCGCCACTGACCTGGATGCGGCGTTCGTTGCGCTGGCCGAGGGGCTCGCCGAGGTCGATCGGGGCGCCGTGGTGGCCCTGCTGCCGGTGGACGCGCGCAGCGGCCGCATCGTGGCCAGCCACACCTGGGATTCGGGACGCGTGGCCCGCGTGACGCTGGACGTCGCGCTGCGGCAATTCGCCGGCGATGTCGTGACCCGCGTGCAGGCGGGGGGCACCTTCAGTGACGTCGGCGAGGAGTCCGACACCTTCGCCCGCATGCTGCAGCTGCCCGAACTCGGCGAGCCGGGTGACCTCGGGCTGCGCGGCATCCGGTTCGACGGGGACCTCGCCGCCGTTCTCGCCCTCTACGAGCCCAAGCGCGTCTTCGGCCCGCGGCTCAGCGAGCAGTTCGCCGCCCTCGCCGCGCTCTTCGAGCTGGCGTATGGCCGGTTTGCCGAGCGCGAGGCGCGCGCCGAGGCGACCCGCACCCTCGAGGATGTCACCCAGCGCGTGCACGGCGAGTACGTGGCGCGGCTCACGCGCCTCGAGTTCCAGCTGACGGAGGCGCGCGACGCGGCACAGGCCAGCGGCGCGGGCGAGGCCGTGCAGGCCGAGCGCGAGGTGGCGCGGGCCGCCGAAGAGGTGCGGCGCACCGCGTCCCGTCTGCGGGCGCTGGAACAGCAGGTGACCGCCGCCGTCGGCCAGCTCGAGCAGGCGCATATCGAGCTCCACCGGCGCAGCGAGGCGCTGCGCCAGCGGACCCGCACCATCTACCTGCTCGATCGCGTGCTCGCCATGGCGGCCGAGCAGGTCGATCCCAAGCGACTGGCCGAGGGACTGCTCGCGCTCGTCGGCGACGACATGCAGGCCCTGCGCTGCTCGCTCTTCCTCCGCGCGCCGGAACCCGACACGCTCTACCTGGCGGCGTCACGCGGGCTGGCGCCGCACGTGCGCGAGGGCTCGCGCATCACGGTGGGGCAGGGGGTCGCCGGCCGCGTGGCTGCCACCCGCACGCCGCTGCTCGTCGTCGACGCCTCCGACGCGCAGGCCCAGCCGCTGCTCCGCGACGAGTACCTGACCACCGGCTCGTTCATCTCGTTCCCGCTGATCCTGCGCAACGAACTGCTCGGCGTCGTCAACCTGACCAACCGGGCCCAGCGCGGCCTGTTCGTCGAGGAGGACGTGGAGCGCGTGCGCCTGCTGGGACTCGTCATCTCGCTCATCGCGGTCGAGGCCCGGCTCCCCGAGCAGCTGCTCGACCGTATTCATGAGTAGCCTGCCGCTCGCGGCCGCCATCCGCCGCCTCGCCGCCGGCGAGTCGCTCACGCGGGACGAGGCCGCCGGCGCCTTTGGCGCCGTCATGCGCGGTGACGGCACCGCGGCGCAGGTTGCCGCCCTGCTGATGGGCCTGCGCGTGAAGGGCGAGACGCCCGACGAACTCGCCGGCGTGGCCTCCGTGCTGCGCGCCGAGATGACGGAGCTGCACGCCGACGCCCCGGATCTGCTGGTGGATACCTGCGGCACGGGCGGCGGCACGCTCACCACCTTCAACATCTCCACCGCGGCCGCCCTGCTCGCCGCCGGCGCCGGCGTGCGCGTCGCCAAGCACGGCAACCGCTCGTTCACGTCACGCTCGGGGAGCGCGGATGTCCTCGAGGCCCTCGGCGTGACCATCGACATGCCGGTGGCGGCCATGCGGCAGGTGCTCGACGAGGCCGGCATCGTGTTCATGTTCGCGCCGCTCATGCATCCGGCCATGCGCCATGTCGGTCCGGTGCGGCGCGAGCTGACCATCCAGACGGTCATGAACCTCGTCGGTCCGCTGGCCAACCCGGCGCGGGCGGGGCGGCAGGTGATCGGCGTGGCCGACGCGCGCCGGCTCGGCCTCATTGGCGGTGCGCTGCAGGCGCTCGGCACCACGCACAGTCTCATTGTGCACGGCGCACCCGGCCTGGACGAGATCTCGCCGCTCGGCAGCACCACGGTGCTGGAACTCGTTGACGGCGAGGCGCGCACGTGGACCATCGAACCCGGGCGCCACGGCTTCGCGCCCACCGACGCCACCGATCTGGCCGGCGCCGAACCGGCGGACAACGCGCGGATCGTCGAGGAGGTGCTGGCCGGGCGCGGAAAACCGGGCGCGATCGCGGCCGTCGCGCTCAATGCCGCCGGAGCGATCTATGTGTCAGGGCTGACGCGCGATTTTCCGGAAGCCGTGGCGCTCGCCCGTGAGGCCCTGCGGGAGGGCGCGGGGCGCGCGGCGCTCACCAAGCTCCGCGCCGCGTCCAAGCGTGCCGCGTCAAAGCCCTGATCTGCCGTCGACCGTCAACCGTCCGCTGTTCAGTACTTCCTCATCACGCCCACCACCACGCCCTCGATCCTGATGTCGTCGGTGCGGTCGAAGTACATGGGCGCGAGCGCCTCGTTGGCCGGCTGCAGGCGCACCCGCCCGTCGCGCTCGCGGTAGTAGCGCTTGACGGTGGCGGCCGAGCCGTTGAGCATGGCGATCACCATTTCGCCGTTGTCGGCGGTCTGGCGCTGGTTGACCACCACGAGGTCGCCGTCCGTGATGTGGTCGTCGATCATGGAGTTGCCGCGCACGCGCAGCACGTAGTGCGACCCGCCGCGGCGCACGAAGTCGTCGGGCACGGCCACCGTCTCGCCGCTCGTGCTGTGCTCGATGGCCGTGCCGGCCGCCACCGCGCCGAGCAGGGGGAGCTCCACCGACTGGTGGAACGCCTCGGACGGAAGGATCTCGATGGCGCGGCTCTCGTTGTAGCTGCGCTTGATGTAGCCCTTCCGCTCGAGGTTCGTGAGGTGTTCGTGGACCGTCGCCAGCGAGTTATAGTTGAAGTGCGCGGCGATCTCCTCGAAACTCGGGGCATACCCGTTCTCCCCCTGGTACCCCTGCAGGTAGTCGAGGATCTGGCGCTGGCGCTTGGTGAGCGGCATGGCGGCGGTCCGGGTATATGGTTGCGTCCGAGTGGTGCTACGGCTGAATGACGAGCGAACAAACCCCGAAGTAACGGTAGCCGAACATTGACCGAAGCGCAACAGGGCGACTGGACCGCACCCGTCGGGCCGCTGGGCCGACTCACTGCACGCTCGGTGCAGCGGGCCGCGGCCGCGCAGCCGGCGCGTGCCGCACTCGAACGGCGGGTCGCCGACATGGCGCCCGCCCGCCCGTTCGCCAGTGTCCTCAGGCGGCCCGACGTGGCGATCATCGCCGAGCTCAAGCGGCGCTCGCCCAGCAAGGGCGTGCTGGACGCGTCGCTCGACGCCGGCGTGCGCGCATCGGCCTATGCCGCCGGCGGCGCCGCCGCGCTGTCCGTCCTGACGGAGCCGACGGAGTTCGGCGGGTCGCTCGACGACATCGGCGCGGCGGGCGCCGCCGGCGTGCCCATCCTGCGCAAGGACTTCATTGTCGATGAGATCCAGCTGCTCGAGGCACGGGCCGCCGGGGCGAGCGCCGTGCTGCTGATTGCGCGGGCGCATCCCGCGGCGCGCTTCTTCGCCCTCGCCGCCGCGGCGCGTGCGGTGGGCCTCGACCTGCTGCTGGAGGTGCGCGACGCCGCCGAGCTCGAGCGCGCCCTCGGCGTGCCCGGCGGCGTCATTGGCGTGAACAACCGCAACCTCGAGACACTCGCCATCGACGACGCGGTGTCCGAGCGCCTCCTGCGGCTCATTCCCCCCGATCGGATCGCGGTGTACGAGAGCGGCGTGCGCGACGCGGACGGCGTGCGCCGTGCGGCGGCGCTGGGCGCCGATGCGGTGCTGGTCGGCTCGGCGCTGTCGGTGGCCGGCGCGCCGTCGGATGCGGTGCGTGCGCTGACCGGGGTCGTGCGGGGGGTGCGTGGCTGAGGTGAAGTTCTGCGGGCTGATGCGCGCCGAGGACGCCCGCGCCGCGACCGCGCTCGGCGCGGCCTACGTGGGCGTCATCTTTGCCAACGGACGGCGGCGCCTCGATGCGGCGCGGGCCCGGGTGGTGTTCGATGGCGCCATGGGAACCGCCCGGCGCGTCGGCGTGTTCGGTGCGCAGTCGGCGGCGGAGATCGTGCAGACGGCGGCGGCGGCGGGGCTGCACGTGGTGCAGTTGCACGGCGCGTCCGATCCCTCACTCGTCGATTCCGTCCGGCGCGACTTCTCGGGTGAAGTGTGGCGGGTGGTCCGCGTCGGCCCGGGGGTGGGCGACGAACTGCTGCGTGGTGCCGACGCGGGCGTCGATGCGGTGCTGGTGGACGCGTTCGTCGAAGGTGCCCTCGGCGGCACCGGGACCGCGATCGACTGGGAGCACCTCGCGCGCCTGCTCGATCGGGTGGGTCGCCCGCGCCGGCTGGTGCTGGCGGGCGGATTGCGGGCGGACAACGTGGCGACGGCCATCGGGCTGGTCGCCCCCGATGTCGTCGATGTATCCTCAGGGGTGGAATCGGCGGTCGGGATCAAGGATCATGCGATGATGCGCGTCTTCGCCGAGTCGGCGGCGCGCGGAGGACGGTGAGATGGCGACGCAGGTGGTGAACCACGGGCGCTTTGGCGTCTTCGGCGGCGCGTACGTGCCCGAGACGCTGGTGCCCGCCCTGGAAGAACTCGAGCAGGCGCTGGACGCCGCGCTCGCCGATCCGTCATTCCACGCGGAGTTGAACGGCCTGCTGCAGCACTACGTCGGGCGTCCGTCGCCGCTCAGCGACACGCCGCGTTTTTCGGCGTACGTGGGCGCGCCGGTCTGGCTGAAGCGCGAGGACCTCAACCACACCGGCGCGCACAAGATCAACAGCGCGCTGGCGCAGGCGCTGCTGGCCCGTCGCATGGGCAAGCGTCGCATCATCGCCGAGACCGGCGCCGGCCAGCACGGCGTCGCCACGGCGACGGTCTGCGCGCGCCTCGGCCTCGAGTGCGTGGTCTACATGGGCGAAGAGGACATGCGGCGCCAGTCGCTCAACGTCTTCCGCATGCGCCTGATGGGCGCCACCGTCGTGCCGGTCACGGCCGGGACGCGCACGCTCAAGGACGCCACCACCGAGGCCATCCGCGACTGGGTGACGACCTGCCCGACCAGCTACTACATCATCGGGTCGGTGGTGGGGCCCGCGCCGTACCCGCGCATGGTGCGCGACTTCCAGGCGATCATCGGGCGCGAGGCGCGCTCGCAGATGCTCGATCGCGCCGGTCGCCTGCCGCGCACGGTCGTGGCCTGCGTGGGCGGGGGCTCCAACGCCATGGGGATCTTCCACGCCTTCGTCCCGGACGCCGCCGTCGAACTGGTGGGGGTCGAGGCCGCCGGGCACGGGCTCGACAGCGGCGCGCATTCGGCCAGCCTCACGCGCGGCACGCCCGGCGTGCTGCACGGCGCGCTCAGCTACCTGCTGCAGGACGAGCACGGGCAGGTGCACCCCGCACACAGCATTTCCGCGGGGCTCGACTATCCGGGCGTGGGCCCGGAGCACTCGTTCCTCAAGGACTCGGGCCGCGCCACGTACGTCTCGGTGACCGACGAGCAGGCGCTCGAGGGTTTTGCGATGCTCGGGCGGCTCGAGGGAATCATTCCCGCGCTCGAGACGGCGCATGCGGTGGCCTGGATCGCCGCCCAGCGCGGTCGGTGGGCGGCCGACGAGCCGGTGCTGCTCTGCGTGAGCGGCCGCGGCGACAAGGATGTGGCGCAGGTGAGCGAGTTGGGGACGCTCCCCGGGTGACCGTGACGCGCGTGCCCGAATCCGGTATCTTCCCCGGATGACCGTGACACCGG
>Ga0334722_10001411_pt1 | contig 30061 bp, 25 predicted proteins | sample C3_bottom_MG_FD_207210 | JGI IMG/M metagenome (GOLD analysis project Ga0334722, IMG submission 207210) | Sediment microbial communities from Yellowstone Lake, YNP, Wyoming, USA - C3_bottom | ecosystem: Environmental > Aquatic > Freshwater > Lake > Sediment | place: USA: Wyoming | collected... | reverse complement strand
GCTGGCTTCGGCCGTGACCGTGCGAAGCACGCGCCGCGCTTTCTGGCGCTCGGGCGAGTCCTCGGGCGAGGTGGCCTGTTTGTACGCACGCGCCAGGATGTCGCGAATGGCGTTGAGGCTCTGCGCCCGTGAGGCCTCATCGGCAATCCCGGCCTCGAGCGTCGCCAGTTCGCCCACGAGCCACGACTCCGCATCGTCGCTCGACCGGGCCTGAGACAGCGCGCGCTTGATCGCCCGGTCCGCCATCAGCCTCGCCACGCGCGCGGTGAGTGCAGCCACGTCGCGCACGCCGGCGAAGTCCTTGGCCAGCGCCTCCAGCGCCAACGCCTGCGCGGCGGGCGTCGGCTCGTGTTCTGCCGCGTCCAATCCTCGGCTGAAGAGCCGCTCGACGAGCGCGGCATCACGCGTGCGCGTGCCCTTCGCCATCGCCTGCACCTCCAGCCACTCAATGGCCTGCAGGGCGACGGGCGCCGGGGGCAGCGTGTGCCCGCCCTCGAAGATGACGACACGATGGGGCGTCTGCAGTTCCCGGGCCAGCATCTTCATTTCGAGGTAGTTGAAGTCCTCGGTGCCGGCCGTGCCGAAAATGACAAACGGCACCGACGTGCGGGGCTGGCCGTCGGGATAGCCGGCGCTCGACGCAATCACGCCGTCGATCTTGCCGCTGGTCAGCGCCGCCAGCAGGGCAACGCGCGCGCCTCCTGAGTGTCCCGTCATGTAGAAGCGGCCGGGCGCAACGGGAAACCGCCGCGCCACGTCGGCGGTCATCGCGGCGACCGCCTTCGCCGTGATGCTGCTCGAGCCATTCCTCGAGTTGTTCGATGCCATCACGATGTAGCCGTACTCTTCGGCGGCGGCCTGGTAGGTCTCGACGATGGCGCGGCCGCGTGCCGCCGGATGAAAGCCCATCAACAGCGGCCAGACGCGGTCGGGGGTGTAACCGGACGGCAGGTACAGCGCGTAACTCTGCGACGGATCGCTGGCGCAGGTCACCGAGTCGACAATCTGGCCGCGGGGCAGGTCCTGCGCCCGGGCGGGCGCGGCACCCATCACGACAACCCCGAGCACGGCAAGCCACGTCGCGTAGCGAGGCACGAATCGAGTCTACCAGTTCTCGTAATTCATCACGTCTCTGTTTCGATCACGTCGACGCATACGGCCGCACCTGTCTCGTGCGTACGAGGCCGTCGATTCACAGTCGAAGCGGCTCCACCCCTGCAAGCCCGCCATGTGTCCCGCATCGTCCCTCGTTGGTCCAAAGGGCGTGAGCCCCTTTCGACGTGCCTAGGCTAACCATCTGCTGCCTCCTCCCGTCGAATAAGGCGGAAGAGGTGCGCATCACATGCTCAAGGACTTCTGCGCGGCGATTCGGGGTCTCGGGAGGACGCCATCGTTTACCCTCGTTGCCTTGAGCGTACTGGCGCTCGGCATTGGCACGGCCACCGCCGTCTTCTCGGTTGTCGACGGCGTCGTGCTTCGAGGGCTGCCCTTCGATGAGTCCGACCGCGTGGTCGCCGTCGTCGAGCACGACACGCGGTCGGCCGACACGCTGGGCGGCGGTCTCACGTCGGCCCCGACGTACCTGGACTGGCGACGCCTCCAGACGTCGTTCGAGCACCTGGCCGCGGTGGGCAGTGTGTCGTTCCGAACCCGGACCTCGATGGGCGAGCCGGTGGCAGTCGCGGCGCAGTCGGTGACGTGGGAGTTCTTCCCGGTCCTGCGCATCGCACCAATCCTGGGCCGCGCGTTCGGGCCGGACGACGAAGTCCGGGGACGGCACCGGGTCGTCGTCCTCGGCCATGCGTACTGGCAGCAGCAGTTCGGCGGCGCGCCAGACGTCGTTGGCCGGACACTCGACCTGAACGACGAGCAGTGGCAGATCGTCGGGGTCGCGCCCGCCGGATTCACGTATCCGGTCGGCACCTCCCGGGCCACAGACTTCTACGTCCCGCTGTCCTTCAGCGACATCGAGCGATCGCGGGACAGCGGCCGCGCCTATTTCTACAGCGCCATCGGGCGACTGAAGGCGGGTGCCACGGTAACGCAGGCGGATCGGGAGATGGCGCAGCTGGCGACCAACCTGGACCAGCACAATCCCGGCTGGTCGCCCGGCCGAACCGCGCGCGTCGTCACGCTGCAGGAGCGGCTGGTGGGCCGCGTGCGCCCATGGATGCTTCTGCTCTTGTCCGCTGTCGGCCTCGTGCTGTTGGTGGCTTGCGTCAACGTGGTCGGCCTCATGCTCGTACGGACGACGACGCGCAGCCACGACATGTCGGTCCGCGCCGCGCTTGGAGCGTCGATCTGGGAGCTGGTGCGCGGCCCGCTCGCCGAGGCGCTTGTGCTGGCGCTCGCCGGCGCCGTGGTGGGCATCGCGCTGGCGCACGGCATCGTGCAAATCCTGCGGGCATGGCTCCCATCCGGATTGCCGCGCGTCGCCGCCGTCGTCATCGACTGGCGGGTCATCTCGGTCGCGCTTGGCGCAGCGGTCGCCGCCGGTCTGGCCTGCGGCCTGATTCCGGGCCTTCTCGCGACACGCCGCGCCGCCAGGACGCCGCTGGGGGCTGGCGGCCGCTCCATCACGCCCGGCACGGGTGCACGTCGCCTGCGAAATGGAGTCGTCGTCATCGAGGTGGCCCTGACGACGATCCTCCTGGTCGGCGCCGGACTGTTCGCGACGAGCTTCGTCAGGCTGATGCGCGTCGATTCCGGGTTCGAGCCGAATGGTGTGCTCTCGCTGGCGGTGGGGACGCCAGCGGACCCCCGATCACCAGCGTCGAGGCCGGCTGGGCGCGGCAGCGAAGTCGTCGAACAGGTGGTGGACGCCGTTGGTCGCGTGGTGTGGAGCTGGTCGGCGCGGTGACCGGTGGCCTGCCGTTAAGCGGCAACTGGAGTCGTTCCAGCGTCGAACTTCCCGGCCGAGGCGAACTGCCAGGTTCCGACAACGACATCGACCTGCGCCGGATCTCGCCCGACTACCTGAGAGTGCTGCGCGTTCCGCTGCTGCGCGGCCGCCATCTGACCGCCAGCGATCGGGCGTCGGCGCCGCTCGTGGCGGTCGTCAACGACGCGGCGGCCCGGAAGTACTGGCCCGGGCAGGACGCGGTGGGCCAGCAAGTCACGATCGCCGACAAGGAGCGGGTCGTCGTGGGGGTGGTCGGCAACATCCGCCACCTCGGACCCGAGAAGCCGTGCCGGCAGGAGGCCTACGTCCCGCTGGCCCAGGAGCGCGTGACGGCCGCAACGCTGGTGGTCCGGACGACGCGACCACCGTTCGAGGTCCTGCCGGCGGTCAAGGCGGCGATCCGCTCCATCAATCCCGACCAGCGTTTCTCCTCTGACGTCACCACGCTCGATGGCTACATGGACCGGCTGATCGGACAGCGCCGGTTTCTGATGGCGTTGACCGCGCTGCTGGGCTGCCTGGGCCTCGTCATTGCGACGGCCGGCGTGTACGGAGTGATGTCGTACATGGTCACGCAGCGAACGGGAGAAATCGGACTGCGGATGGCGCTTGGTGCAACGCCGGGCAGCGTGCTCCGGCAAGTCCTGCGACAGGCGTCGATCCTTCTTGGTGCCGGGCTGGCGATTGGCGGCCTCGGTGCCTGGTGGCTGGGTTCGGGCATCCGGGCATTCTTGTTCAACGTGCAGCCGGATGACATCGGCGTGCACGTGGAGGCAATGGCCGCGCTGGCGCTCGCAGGGCTGCTGGCGAGCGCGCTTCCGGCGAGGCGCGCGTCGGCTGTCGATCCGCTCGTCGCCCTCCGCCACGACTAGGCGGATTCATCCCGGCAGGGCCACGACCTGGCCCGCGTGGTCCCCGCTTGGTCACAAATGACGTGAATCCCGTACCGGACGTGCCTACGCTTGGATGGACACTTCGTTCAGCGAAAGGTCATTCATGAAGTACGGTTCCATCTTGTGTTTCGCAATGCTGCTGGCCACAGTCGTGAGTAGTAGTGTCTCTTCTCAAGAGAAGCCCGCTGGGTACATCGGTCACGTGCCTCCCGAACACACGCCGCGGGTGTTCGAACTGCCGACGCACGCAGGCTATTTTGCCGGTGACCGCATTGCCATATCAGCAGATGGCAAGGAACTCTATTACACCGAAGTCACTAACACGTGGAGCGACTACAACATCAGGTACTACAAGTACTCTGACAACAAGTGGACTGGGCCTGTTGATCTGTTCCAAGGCTTCCTGGGACCGGCGCTCTCCGTTGACAACAAGACGATGTTCTTCGAGAAGTACAACGATTTCCGGGCGTGTTGGCAATCGAAACGGAGTGACACCGGTTGGAGCACGCCAACGTTGTGCACGGACGTACCGGATCCGAAAGACAAGCACTATCGTCAGGACACTGCCAGCGGTCGCATCTATGCGTCGTCACGAGGCGCGCTGGACGGAATCGGGCAAATGGACATCTCCATCTATGAGAAGGCCGGCGCCCGAGGCGGCAACCATAGCCTCGGGAGGCCACTGAATTCTCCAGGGAACGAAGGGGATTTCTACGTGGCGAAAGATGAATCGTTCATCGTGTTCGGCTCCCCGCATCGAGGAGGCTTCGGGGGAGGCGATCTTTTCATCAGCTTCAGAGAGCGTGATGGTTCCTGGTCGGACCCGAAGAATCTTGGCGCAACGATCAACACCCCGGGATTTGAATTCGGGCCGTATGTGACCGATGACAGACGCTATCTGTTCTTTTCGCGTTCCTCCGACTTCGCCCGGGTCGATGTATATTGGGTCCGCTTTGACGGTCTGCTGGAGACGCTGAGAGAGGCCCGGACGGCGGAACGGGCGGATCCGAACGCCGTCTTCCAGGACCATTAGGTGGCGGCCCCGAAGACTCAGTGCATCATTTGCACGAGCTGTCGAAAAGCTCCGGCCCCGCCTGAGAGAGCAAGAGGATGTCTGCACTCGATTCACTACCGGCACGAGCATTGGTCAGGAATGGAGCACTCTTGACCATTCCCCCGATGCTCATTTCGTTTGGGCTTTGGGGCGCTTTGCCTGCCGCCTACAGTCCTGGTCTGTTCTGGAAGGACATACCCAAGTGGGTAGGTGTGTTCGAAAATACATTCCGTGGTTTGGTCCTTGGCCTTCCAGGAATCTTGTATTTCGGAAAGACACACACAGGGCAACGTCTCGGCTGGAGTCTCTATCTCGGGGGATTGCTGGTCTATCTGGCAAGCTACCTGGCGCAAATCATTTATCCAGACAGCGCATGGAGTCAGAGCGTCATTGGTTTTACCGCGCCAGCCTGGTCAACAGTGTTTTGGTTTGCGGGCATCGGGTTGGTATGCGTGCGGAGCTGGCTCCCGATTCCCTGGCATCGCGCTATCTACTTATGTGGCGCCTCCATCTTTCTGATCTTCCACGTTGGGCATACGGGATTGGTCTATTTCAACATGGCACATTGATTCCCAAGAACGTGGCAGCAGGGGCGCACATGTACTTCATGTCGATAAACAGAATCAGCCAGGATGCAGACTCGGCAGTCATCGGTCGTGTCGTCGGGGCCCACGTGCAGTGGTTGAAGGGGCTCATCAGCCAAGGTCTCGTGCGGCAGGCTGGCAAGTGGGGCGAAGCTGGCGGCATGGTCATCATCCAGGCCACTGACGAGACCGAGGCGGAGGCGATTCAAAAGCAGGATCCGTTCGTCGCGTCGAAGCTGGTCACCTATGAGCTCGCGCGATTCTGCCCGGATGTGGCGTTGGGCTAGCGGATGCGCTTCGCGCGGGAAAACGTGCACGGCGTCAATGACTATTGCGGGCAGTGAAAGTTGTTTGCGATGACCGTCACTCTGACCAATCTACTCGTCGCCACGGCACGTCAATCGAGGACAACAGCTCTTCTGGTATTGCCCCTCTTGGTTGTGGCTTCGATCAGCCACTCTCAGACCATTCCGGCGCCGGGGCTCTATCTGGGCCAGAATCCGCCGGGCACGACTCCTGTCATCTTTGCTCCGGGCGTCATTTCCAAAGGAAACATCCACAGCCGTTTGGAAATCTCCCCCGACGGGCAGGAGATGCTCTGGAATACCGTCGACATGAAGACGTTCTCCACGCAGATCCTGTCCGTGAAGAATGTCAGCGGGAAATGGTCGGCTCCGCAGCCGCCGCCGTTTGCCAGGGCTGGAAACACCCAGGGGGCCGTGTTCTCGCCCGATGGCAAGAAGTTGTTCTTCAGTGTTGATACCGGAACGGGCTGGGTCAGGAAGTACGTCGAGAAGACCGCCGCGGGATGGAGTGATGCTCGCGCTGACGGCTTCATGCCGGGCGGGAGTTCCTCCTTCACCAGATCGGGTCGGGCGTACCTCTCGGGGGAGATGAAGACGAAGATCTGGAATACCGGAATCTTCGGAGCCCGGTACGCGGCCGACGGCTATGCCGACGTCACGCCCCTGGGCGAGGCCATCAACCGTCCGAACGCGATCGACTACACGCCCTACGTCTCACCCGATGAGTCCTTCCTGCTGTTTTCCTCGAACCGTCCTCGCAACGGCGACAAGGAAGACATGTTCATCCATGTCAGTTTCAGGATGAGCGATGGCGCGTGGTCGACCCCGCAACGGGTCGGTCAGATACAGGGCAGATTTCCTTCGCTCTCGCCGGACGGGAAGTATCTGTTCTTTTGTGGGGAGGATGGGAACATCTACTGGGCCGACAAGAAGATCCTCGAACCGTTCCGGCCCGTTTCGCATGCAGACTCGCCGTCGTAGTGGACCAGGACTCCGGGACGTCTCACCACTGACGCGCCACACGCGGTTCCGGCGCTGAATTCTTGCCGGGTGCTATCATCGCCTGTCGTCGGGGATGACGGGCCTCGCGAGGCTCACCGGGTCGCCATGAAACGAACTGCCGCCGTTCTCGCATTGCTGTTCTGCGTGGGGCGGATGCACGCGCAGCAAGGCGACACCTACGTCCTGAACCAGGTCATCTCGAATCGCGAAACCATCGTTTACACGCGCGTCATCCGCTTCGACGACCAGAAGCACGTGTTCCACGTCCAGGATTACTACGAAGACGGGCGGATCCAGATGGACGCCTTCTACTCCTCCTTCGACAAGCGCGTGAAGGAGGACGTTCAGTGCAACCACCGCTCGAACACCAAGGAAGGACCGTACACGGAATGGCACCGCAACGGGCGCATGCGGTACCAGGGCCATTTCTCGCGGGGCCAGTTCAACGGCGCGAGTACCGCCTGGTACCAGAGCGGACAGAAGGAATCGGAGGAGAGCTGGCTCAACGGGCAATTGCACGGCCGGGTCAGATACTGGTCCGAGAACGGGGACCTGCAGTTCGATTCGACGTTCGAGCACGGCATGAACGAGCATCGCCGGAACGTCAGCTATCGATACCTGTCGTCCGTCCCGAAGGACTACGAAGCGGACGCCGGCAGGAAGTGGCCGCTCGTCATCTATCTGCACGGCGGTTCGGACAGAGGAACCGATCTGAAGAAACTGTACTCATCCGGGATCCCCGATCAGGTGTACAGGGGCCGGGAGTTCCCGTTCATCATGCTCGCCCCGCAATGTCCTGTGCATCTCAGGTGGTCGACCGATGACTGGTTCGAGAACTTCTACAAAGAAGTGATCGCCAAGTACAGGATCGACACCGATAGGATCTATCTCACCGGGCCCAGCCTGGGCGGTTCGGGCACCTGGTACATCGCGGCGCGGTATCCCAAGACGTTCGCGGCCATCGCCCCGATGAGCGGATTTACGAGCCATCTCGACTACATCGACAAGAACATCGACAAGCTGCTGGACATGCCTGTCTGGGCCTTCCACGGGAAGATGGACACCGTCGTGCCGTTCGAGGAAACGGAGCGAATCGTCAAGAGACTGGAAGGAAGGAACAGGAATCTGAAGTTCTCCGCCGAACCCGATATCGGCCACTCGATCCACTGGCAGATCTATCCGGGCCAGCAGATCTACGACTGGTTTCTGCAATACGACAGACGATCGAGAAAGTGACGGCCCGCACGCCGTTGCGTTCGGGCGACACTCACCAAGGCCCGCACCCTATTCGCAGCGCAGCATCGCCGTCGGATCGATTCGGGACGCCCGGAACGCCGGGATGCTGGCTGCAGCCATGACGACGCCGGGCAGGATCAGGGCGGCCGCGCCAAACACCGCCGGGTCAGTCGCGTCTACGTCGAACAGCAACGACGCCAGCACGCGCGTCAATGCCAGGGCCGCCACGCCACCGCACACCAGGCCGAAGGCCGCGACCGTCTCGAAGAGTCCGCGCTCAGCCTTCCAGTCCATGATGTCCGCGCAGGCGACACTGCCGGTGAGGGGCCGGGCCGGGGCAAGGTAACGTTTTTGCAGCTTTCTACATCATCCGTCGCACATTTCACGTGCGCGATGGTGAGAAACGACGTGGCGCGGGATCGCTGGCCCATCTCCTGTTCGAACACCGGTAATCCTTTTCCCGTGCTCCTCCGTCTAACGTTCCAGTGGGTCGGTTCAGAAGATAATCTCCTGGAGTGGGATCGTCCACATGCCAAAACGTGGAAGCGCCGCGCTCGAAGGCGAGTTGCTGCAGGGAACGCTGGACCTGCTCGTCCTGAAGACCCTCGTCCTTGGCCCCGCCCACGGCCACACCATCGCGCATGCCATCGAGCACCGATCCGACGAGGTGCTGCAGGTCGAGTACGGATCCCTCTACCCGGCTTTGCACCGCCTCGAGGACCGGCGGTGGATTGCGTCGTTCTGGGGCACCTCGGAAAACAACCGCCGCGCACGCTACTACCGGCTGACCCCGCTCGGCCGCCGGCAAGTCGTCCAGCAGGAGAACCGCTGGGATGCGCTCGTGCGGGCCGTCAACCGCATCGTCAAGCCCGTCACCGAGTGATCGCATGAGTTGGACGCGCTTCTTCCGACGCCGCCAGTGGGACGAGGAACGGGCCCGGGAACTCCAGGCGCACCTCGAGATCGAGACCGACGAGTACATTGCGCGCGGGATGGCGCCCGACGAGGCCCGGTTTGCCGCCCGGCGCAAGCTGGGGAGCGCGCTCCGAATCCGCGAGGAGATCTACACGATGAACACGCTGGCCGTCGTCGACACCATCTGGCAGGACCTCCGCTATGGGGCGAGGCTGCTGCGCCGCAACCCCGGATTCACCGCAGTGGCCCTGCTCTCGCTGATGCTGGGCATTGGCGCCAACACCGCGATCTTCCAGTTGCTCGACGCCGTGCGCCTCCGCTCGCTTCCGGTCAAGGAACCCGGCCAGCTGGTCGAAGTGCGGCTCACCGGCACCGAGCCACGGCCCGGCAACGTCATCACCCGATATGCCGAGCTGACCAACCCGCAGTGGGAGCGGCTCCGCGCCGACCAGCAGGCGTTCGCCAGCATGCTGGCATGGGCGCCGATGCGTCTGAATCTCGCGTCCGGCGGCGAGATCAGATACGCACAGGCCATCTTCGTCAGTGGCAACTTCTTCGAGATGCTCGGCGTGTCGGCTGCCCGCGGCCGACTCCTCGCCGCCCCCGACGACCAGCGCGGCTGCAGCTCCCGTGCGGCGGTCATCAGCCACGCGTTCTGGCAGCGCGAGTACGGCGGCAACCCCGGCATCGTCGGGCGGCCGATCCGGCTGGAGAACCGTGCGCTCGACATCGTGGGCGTCGCGCCCGAAGGCTTCTACGGCGTCGAGGTGGGCCGCATGTTCGACGTGGCGGTCCCGATCTGCGCGGCCGCGGCCCTCGGCGGCGACTCCGGCGTACTCGATGACAACTTCACCTGGTGGCTCTCGACGATGGGACGCCTTCGGCCAGGCTGGTCGGTGGAACGGGCGACCGCTCACCTGCAGACGATCTCCCCGGCCCTCTTCCGGGAGACGGCGTCGCCGCGCCTGGACCCCGAACAGATCGAGGTGTACCGGAAGTTCCGGTTGGAGGCCGTCCCGCGTGGCGGCGGCTTCTCCTCGTTGCGCACGCGGTACGAGGCACCACTCTGGCTGCTCCTGGGGTTGTCCGCGCTGGTCCTGCTCGTGGCGTGCGCCAATCTCGCCAACCTGCTGCTGGCGAGGGCTGACGCCCGCACGCGCGAGATGGCCGTGCGTCTGGCAACCGGCGCGTCGCGCGGCCGCATCGTCCGCCAGTTGCTGTCCGAAAGTCTGTTGCTGGCCGCCCTCGGCACCCTGCTGGGGGCCGTCCTGGCGCGAGTGATCAGCGCCTCGCTGGTCTCGTTCCTGAGCACGGGCCGCGATCCGCTGTCGGTCCCCATCGCCCTGGACTGGCGGGTCCTCGGGTTCACCGCGGCCACGGCGGTCGCGACAACGCTCCTCTTCGGGTTGGCGCCGGCACTGCGCGCCACATCGGCGCCGCTCGAGTCGGTCATGCGGACGAGCAGCCGGGGATTGACGGCGAGCCGCGGGCGGTTTGGGTGGCAGCGCGTGCTCGTCGTGGCACAGGTGGCCCTGTCGCTCGTGATGGTGCTGGTCGCACTGCTCTTCACGCTCAGCCTGCGCAATCTGACCGGCGTGGACACCGGTTTCAGTGTGGACAACCTGGTGGTGACCGACATCGATTTCGGCGGCGTCGCGGTTCCCGCCGATCGTCGACTGCGGCTGCAGCGCGAGCTGCTCGACGGCGTGCGATCGATTCCCGGCGTCGCGGCGGCGGCGCAGGTGTCCATGGTGCCGTTCGGCGGGTGGAGCGCGCGCGACGAGGTGCGGCTGGAGGGACGCCCGCAGCAGCAGCTCCCGGCCAGCATGAACGACGTCAGCGCGCGGTACTTCGAGACCATGCGCACGCCGCTCGTCGCCGGCCGTGATTTCGACGAACGGGACGCCAGCGGTTCGCCAGCCGTCGTGATCGTCAACCAGACGTTTGCCCGGCGGTATCTCGGGGGCACATCGGCCATCGGGCGGCGGATCCAGATGCGGACCGGGCCACGGCAGTGGTCAACCGCGGAGATCGTCGGCCTGGTGAACGACACGACCTACGTCGACCTGCGGGAGCCGTTTCAGCCGATTGTCTACAGGGCCGCCGCTCAGGAGCGCGACCCCGGCACGGATCTTCGTGTCGTACTGCGCTCGGGTTTGTCCCTGGCCGGCGTCCGGGCCGCGGTCACGAAGATGGCCACCGGGCACAATCCCGAGATCACGGTGAGCTTTCGCGCCTTTCCCGCCATGGTGCGCGAGACGCTGCTTCGGGATTGGCTGATGGCCACACTATCGGGGTTCTTCGGCGTGCTGGCCATCCTGCTGGCCAGCATCGGCCTCTACGGCGTGATGGCCTTCATGGTGGCCCGTCGCCGAAACGAGATCGGCATCCGCCTGGCGCTCGGAGCCGATCGGCAGTCCATCATCCGGATGATCGTCCGAGAGGCCATCCTGCTCGTGACTGTCGGGCTGGGGCTCGGCGCGCTGCTGGCGACGATGGCGGCCGGGGCGGCAAAGGCGATGCTGTTCGGCCTGGCCCCAACCAGCGCTGGGGCCCTGGTGGCCGCCAGTGCCCTCCTGGCGGCGACGGCGGCGGCCGCGACGATCATCCCGGCGCTGCGCGCTGGCCGACTGCAGCCAATGGCCGCGTTGCGGGAGGAGTGACGGTCCCGGCCACGCGGCCGCAGGGCGAGCCGGTCTACGTCCCGGCGATGGTCACCTCAATCCCGGCGAGCCACCCGGTGCTGGACGAAGTTGGTCAGCTGGACCCGGTTCCGCACGCCGAGCTTCCGGTAGGCGTTGCAGGTGTGTCTCTTGCTCGTGTCTGGTGCAATGAACAGCCGTTCCGCGACTTCCTTCTGGCTGAGGCCGAGAAGCAGGAGCTCGATCACGTCGCTCGCGCGCAGGGGGAGAGCCACCGCTGGCGGTACCGCGTCTGCAGCCAGGACGATCTACTCGATCCTGATCTCGGTCGCGTTCCCGAAACGGTGGCGCCGGACGCCGGCGCTTTCTGGGGAGGTCGCCTGAAGCGTCGGTGCTTCCTGGGCGCCACTCCCGCCGATGGGCGCGCCTCGAACGCGGGCGCCGCGCTACCCCACCATCCGAAAGTATTTGCCTCTCGCCGACCTTCCCACAACAATGCCCACGACAGGCGCTCAGGCATCTATTGCGGTGGACAGTATGCCGGCAGGAACCCCGAAATGCCGCTGCCTACCTATCGGATGTCAGGCGCGGGGATGGCAGAGAGGAGAGCACGATGAGCAACGAACAGGTCGCACCTGAGACGAAAGGTGTTACGGCGAAACTACTTGCAACGGTTGACCTTGGCCCTGAGATCGAAGGCATGGCAGGGCGGCAACTTCGAATGCGCATGGTGACCCTAGAGCCTAAAGGCGTCTTCGGCCCGATTCACGACCACAAAGGCAGACCGGGCATCGTCTACATACTGCAAGGAACGATCACTGACCATCGAAATGGAGTCGCTACGGACTATGGACCGGGGGTGGGCTGGCCCGAGGATAGGAACACGACACACTGGCTTGAGAACAGAGGAACGGTTCCGGCGGTGGAGATCTCGGTCGATATAGTCAGGCAAGAGTGAGCTCGACGTGGCTCGGGGCGCACTGAGCGCTCGGAAAAGAGTGTACCTGCCGGTGAGCACGGGGGATCCGGAGTGCCAGTCAGAAGGCCGGGCATTGCGGGATAGCGCGTGTCTGGGTATCTTTCGTTCGGGCGCGACCGCGCGTCTCGACGTTCCGCGCAAGACGCGCACAAGACCCGTTGCAACGGCAGCTCGACGCGGCATAATACGCTGGCTAGGCGTTCCCCGATCGACAACGGCGCGGAAGCGCTGGGGCCGGGCGTCACCGTCCTCGCGCAGCCATCATGAGCTTCACCGCGCCGGCGGCCGCGTTGCGGGGACCCGCTCATACGGACGATCGTGTCAGTCGAGGAGAACACCATGACTCACCGTAGGACCTGGTTCGGCGGCGCGGCGGTGCTGGCGGCGCTCGCGGCCTGGACGCTGGCGCCCATCGGCGCCCAGTCGTCAAAGGGCGACTTCGACTTGCATCTGGCCGCATGGGACGCGCACCAGACATTGGCCAAGACGTCTCCGTACATGAACGTGTCCTGGTCGTATCTTGGTCCGACCAACGTCAGCGGCCGCGTGACCGACGTCGCCGTCGCCGACCACGGCACCGCGCGGCGGCTTTATGCCGGATCGTGCTGCGGCGGCGTGTGGAAGTCGGACGATCTCGGAGAGACCTGGCAGGTCGTCTTCGATCACGCGGCGTCCACGAGTACGGGCGCTCTCGCCGTCGCCCCCTCCAATCCCGACATCGTCTGGATCGGCACCGGCGAGTCGAACATCTTCCGGAGCTCCTACGCCGGCGTCGGCGTCTACAAGTCCACCGACAACGCGAAGACCTGGACGCACATGGGTCTCACCGACACCGGCACGATCGGTCGCATCGTCGTGCATCCCACCACTCCCGACGTCGTGTATGTGGCGTCGGCGGGGCACGAATGGACGGAGAACGAGACGCGCGGAGTCTTCAAGACAACCGACGGCGGCCGGACGTGGACGAAGAGTCTGACGATTAGCCGGAAGACGGGTGTGAACGACCTCGCCATGGATCCGAGTGATCCGAACACGCTGTACGCGGCGGCGTGGGAACGGCAGCGGCGCCACTGGAACGATCCGCGCGTCGAGCCGGGCTTCGACGAGGGCGGGATCTTCAAGACGACCGATGCCGGCAAGACATGGACGCGGCTGACGAACGGCCTGCCGCCGACGACCGCCTTCGGCCGCACGGGCCTCGCTGTCGCGCCGTCGAATCCGAAGGTCGTCTACGCCTTTGTCGACAACTACGACATCGACCCGAAGGCGCCGGCGGGGGGGCGCGATCCGTCGGGCCGGACCGGACAGGGCGTCATCAAGGGCAACGAGGTTTACCGCTCCGACGATAAGGGCGCGACGTGGCGGCTCGTGAGCGGGCAGGACGACACGCAACGGACGTTCATGCGCGGGATCTCCGGTACCTACGCATGGGTCTTCGGCAACATACGCGTCGATCCGACCGATGAGAACAAGGTGTACGTGCTTGGACTCTCAGTCAGCATGTCGAGCGACGGCGGCAGGACATTCGGTTCGATTCTGCCGCCACCTCCGCCTCCGCCAGAAGCTCCCGCAGGAGCGGCAGGTCGCGGTGCCGGTCCAGGGGGACGCGCTGCGACGGGCAGCCCCGGCGGCGACAACCACGGGTATTGGATCGATCCGAAGAACCCGAAGTTCATGGTGAGCGGCAACGACAGCGGCTTTCGCGTGACGACCGATGGCGGCGTCACCTGGAAGCGCGCCGACTTGCCGATCAGCACGTGGTTCGACATCGCCTATGACATGGACACGCCGTTCCACGTCGTCGGGTCGGTGCAGGATCACGGCAGCTACCGCCTCGTCGTCGATCTCCGCAACGGTCGCGACCACCTTTCCGCCGTCACGACCGATAGCGCGGCCAGCGGCATCGGGGGCGAGTATTGCCAGCACCAGATCGATCCGACCAATCCCAACATCATTTATTCCGAAAAGGTGACGCGCACGGACCTGAGCATTGCGGCACCGCCGCGCGGCAGCCGGGCGGGCGCCGGGGGCGGCGCCGCGACTGGCGGTCGTGGCGCCGCGCCGCAGCCGCCGGCCGGGCCGCAGCGCACCAAGAACGTGAGGCCCCCGACCGGGCCAACCGACGATCCGCTGCGCATGCAGGTGCTCGCGCCGCTCCTGCTCTCCCCGTTCGATCCCGACACCATCTACTTTGGCGCGCAGTATCTCTACCGCTCGCGCGATCGCGGCGACACGTGGGAGAGGCTCACCGGAGACTTGAGCGACAACAACAAGGCGCTGGTTGGCGACGTCCCGTACCAGGACGTCATATCCATTTCCGAGTCGCCGAAGAAGAAGGGGTTGCTCTACGCCGGTACGGACGACGGCCGCCTGCACAGATCGATGGACGACGGGAAGACGTGGACGGAGTTGACGTCGGGATTGCCGCAGAAGATGTGGGTCGCGAAGGTGCTGGCATCGCAGTACGACGAATCGACGGTGTACGTCGCTCAGCAGGGCCGCTACCAAGACGACTTCTCGGTGCGCCTCTACAGATCCACTGACTACGGCAAGACGTGGAAGAGCATCGCTGGCAACCTGCCCGGCGGGCCGATCAACATGATCCGCGAGGATCCGGTCAAGGCGAACGTCCTCTACACCTGCAATGACTTCGGCGTGTACGTCTCAACCAATGGCGGGCAGAAGTGGGACGTCCTCGGCGGCAATCTCCCGTCAGTCAACGTAATGGACTTCGTCGTCCATCCGCGCGATCACGTGCTGGTCGCGGCCACTCATGGCCGCGGCGTGTGGGTGGTGGATGTGAGCGGGATCGAGAAGTAAGTTGACGGTTGTTACGATCGTGGCGGGTGCCTTTTCAGAGCCTGCGCCTGTCTTGGCCGGTGATCATCAGGGTTTGGCGACAACTCGCGACGCTCAGTCGAAGTCGGGTCCGGTGGTCCTGCTGGGGAAAACGTTCGATCGCGAATTCGCAGGCTTCTGGCGCAATCTCGCGCGACCGATCACTTTGTTCGATTTGTGTTCGCCCCGGGAGCTTTCTCTCAATCGAAATCGGCGAATTCTTCAGGAATTGGCGCGCCCGCCCGCCTTCGCAACCGCGTTGCTCCGGCGGACTGTTGGCCTGGCCAGCCGTAGCAACGCGAGGAGAGATTCGGACCGGAGCGATGCGAAGGCTGGACCCCCGGCTTGGAAGGCCCGTCGTCGGATCGGTTATGACAAGGCGGTCATACTTCCGGAACCGCAAACTGGCCCTCGAGCCCCGACATAGGCCAACAATCGCGCTGCCGGCCCTACTTCGTGGGCGAAGGCGATAACCGAAATGACAGAAGCCTCCCGGCCCTACGCCACATCGACGAGTGCTCGAGGATTCTTGGCGGCGATGAGCAAGAGTGTCCTTGCGGCACCTGACGGCGCGCGGCGGCCCTGCTCCCATTCCTGAAGCGTGCGCACCGACACGCCCAGCAACTGAGCGAACTTCGGCTGCGACAGCCCCGTCTGCTCCCGAATGCTCGACACCGATGGCACCGTCGTGACGCGCCCGTGCTCGCCCCGCTTGAGTTGACGAAGTCCTTCCAAGATCTCCAAGCCGACATTTCGCTTAGACACCGCCATCGATCTCCTCCTTGATCTTCTTCAGGACATGTCCCGGGATGCTCGCCTCTTCGTTCTTCGCGTACACGGTGAGCATCCAAATCTCGTCCTGGTGTGATCTCAGGTAATAGATGATCCGAACGCCGCCGCGCTTGCCACGACCCGCGACACCCCAACGAAGCTTCCGAACCCCACCGGAACCTCGAATCACGTCGCCGGCGTCCGGTCTTGTGACGAGCGTCTGCTGCAAGGCCGCGTACTCGTCGTCAGCCAGGTACTGCTGGACGAGTGACGTGAACAGCTTCGTTTCGATGAACGTCAGCACTTCGGAAATTATACGTCACAGACGTAGATACGTCAAAGACGGAGTCGTCAGGTTGCATGCGCACCGACGTAGATGCAACGGGACTTGCGGAGTCGAGTCCTGCGGGCCGCTGGTCCTGATCATCGGCGTGGGTGGCTGGAGGTCGCGATCACCGGCCATGTCAGCCGGTGGTCGGCCTAGAAGGCGCGTTGTCTGATGACATGAAGAATTGGCCTACACTCGCAAAGGCCAAATGGCCGATCGGTCATGACTTGGAGGTCATGGCTTGGAGGCTTGGGCAACTCGTCCGTGAGGCCTCGTGGCCAGATCTCGCGGCTCTCCCAGTGAATCGGAGTCGAGGGCAGTAACCGGTCACGAGACGCCCATTGAAGATGGAACAGAATCAGCGCTGACACCTGCATTCGATGCCGCTACGGCACAGAAGATCCGAACGCGAAAGTCCCAGAGCCGGGCCGGCTGTGGGGAGCTCGCATCGAGCGATCTCCCCGGCTGCCGAACCACACGCACATCATCGACGCCGGCGCCCCGGCCAGGCACTTCTAGGGCGCCAATCCGTCTCCTGGCGGAGCTCCAGCCTGATCCGCACAACGCCATCGGGCGCCGCGGGCGACTTGCTGCGCAACGGGCCACTGGAGCACCTCCCGATCGCTGAAGGCCGGCGCCAGGCGGACGTTGCGGCGAAGGCAGCGTATCCGGCCGTCCGGACGCCTGAACGGGTGCCGAACCGCAGGACACGAGCATGGCGGTTGCCATCATCGCCGGATGACTCCCGCTCATTCGCCCTTTCGGGAACAAGCTGTGGATCACTTGCGTCCATGAAGAGTATGACTCGCTCAACCGCGGCCCGCATTGCCGGCGCCACGTTTCTCGTCTACATTCTCGTCGGCATCGGCTCGATGGCGGGCGCCTTTCGCGGTCCGATGGCGGACGTTGCGACGTATGCGCAAAACGCTTCGGCCGTGATTCTCGCGCTGACGCTGTTCGTGGTGACCCGCGTGGAGCAGCCGGTCTTGGCTGCGCTCGGTATGGTCTTTCGGCTCGCCGAGGGTGCGCTCGGCCCAGCGCTCCACCTGACCGGCATCACCTTGCCGCGGCCGACGTTGGTCGACGCGACGCTGTTTGCAGTGGGAAGCACGTTCTTCTGCTGGTTGGTGTTGCGCGGCCGGATGCTCCCGCGGGCTCTCGCCTGGACGGGCGTCATCGCCTCGGTCATTCTCGTTGTCGGTTTGCCGTTACAGATCGCGGGACTGCTCGGCGCGCCGCTTACGATGTTGATGTGGATGCCGATGCTCGCGTTCGAGGTTCCAGGCGGGCTCTGGCTGCTCGCACGAGGCGTCCCGTCAGCAGTCTATCAACGACCGTCACACTAGAAGGGTAGCTTGCGTGCGCATGTCGCGTCCTTGCCACGATCACACGAACGCAACGACAGGCAGGGGGCACAGGATACGGGAAATGGGACGGACGGCTGACCTCTCAGGACTCTCATTCTGATCAACTCGAGGCTTCTGCCGTCGGACTCTGGCGTACCGGGACTGGTGGCCGGGAGCCGCGTGCGCGTGGGGTCCCGCCTGCGCCTCAACCCGCGCACGCGACGCGAGTAGTCCCGTCGGCGAGGCGGGGTTCTCCGCCCCATGACGGTGCGTCGGCCTCCGCCACCCAGGCCTCCAGCAACCCGGTGATGGAACCGTTGGCGGCCGACAGGCGCCGGCGCTGACCCAGCAGGAACGCAAGCCGGAACGGCGAGTGGCGTTCCAGCATCCGCCGGTACTGGCGCCCAAACCGGCGTGCGGTCGACGCGGCCGCATCCGTCACCGTGAGCAACAGGCTCTTCGCCATCAGGTCGCGAACCGCTTGCGCCGCCGGTTCCCCGAAGACGGTAAGCCGATCGATCACAGCCCGGCCGATCGCCAGGGTGCGCGTCGTCGGGTCGTCGAGCCGCCGGAACCAGCGAAGCGAGGAGAACACGCTCGACTGCCCGTTGCGACGGTCGGCGGCGAGATCCTCCAGGTCGTCACGCAACTGCAGGAACACGCCCAGGCCGTAGAGGCACTCAGCCTGGGACGGCGTCAACGTACCCGCCACAAGGTAGCCGTCCGCCAGCACCGAGGTGCCGCCCTTCTCCACCGTAATCTCGATCACGTCTTTAGACGACGGCGAGGAGAACAAGGCCACGCTGCGCACCTGCGCGGCATGAATGGCGAGCAGGGCGTCGAAGACCTGCGGATAGTGTTCGCGCGGGAACTGGCCTTCGATGAGGGCGATCAGGCCGAAGACGTGTTCTTCGAGGCGGTCCGCCGGTTCGACGGCACTGCCCGCCAGACGGTCGCCAAAGCGCTGGACGAAGGCAGCCTTGGCAGCCGCGCCGATCGACGCATCGTCCAGGAAGTTGTCGCTGTACGGATAGAGGAGGCTGTACCCGAGCACCGCGGGCGTCACCGTGACCGGCACGCCGAGCAACCGCTGGAGACACAGCATGGTGACGGCGTTGCGGGCACCCTGGTAGATGTCGGCAGCGGTGAGCGACGGATCGAAGCGGCGAGCCTCGAGGCGAAACGTGTTCATCGCGGACGGGAACTCGTCGAGCAGCCGCTCGAGGGGAGCGCGATCCCATCCGAGCGTCGGGCAGACGAACGCCAGGAACTCCGCGCGGAGGCGTTCCTGCGCCTCGCGGCCAGGCGCCCCCTCGGCGCGGGCACGTTTCGCTTCGTCGGACAGCATGTCGACGAACTTCTGCAGGTGAGCTTCGTTCTCCCACTGCTCGCCGAGCGAGAACACTCGCCAATCCACGTCTCTCGGATAACCGGCACTCCGCCAGATAGAGACGTACCGGTCGCGCAACTCGTCCAGACAGAGTGACATCCTGTTTGGATCTACGGCGGGCGCAGGCAGAGGGTTCCAGCGAGGAGAGGTGCCGGCCGGAGCCGATCGAGAATCCCTTCAGCCCGAGAGTGTTACCCATGTCTCCGGAATGATCTGTAACCCATGTCTCCGGAATAGACCGGCGGAAACTGGCGCGCCCGCCGCGACTCGAACGCGGGACCCCCGGCTTAGAAGGCCCGTCGTCGGACCGGTTATGACAAGGCGGTTACTGAGGGAAGCCCATCGATGTCGGCCAGGTCGACTCACGGCCGGGAGTGGGCAGTCAGAGCGCGAGCCGGCGCCGAGCCCGATAACCGATCTGCGCGCTTCGGTCTGTCGTGAGGCGGGCTACGCGGCGACGACGACGGACAGTTGCCGGTGCTCTTTTCGCGTTGGCGTGACGCGAATCTCCACGTCGTGACCGAGAGCCGTCAGGAAGTCCATCAACCGCTCAACTGACAAGTTCCCGGACCGGTTGCGCATCATGAGCGACACCTGCGGCTGTCGGATGCCGAGAATCTTCCCAGCTTGCGTCTGCGTAACACGACGCGCCTTGATGATGCGGTAGATCTGCAGGGTCAGCCGGGCCTTGAGCAGTTCCTATTTCGGATGACCGAGGCCCAGGTCCGCGAAGACGTTCCCGCTGCTCTCTTCGTGTGCGACTACCGTGGTCTTCCTGACCATCTCAGGGTTGCCTTTGTCTGTGGAGCCGTTCGGCGACTGCCAGCCTGCTCGGACAAGTTGTGCCTCACGAGCCCGCGCGCCACGCTATCGCAACCGGCGAATAGGAGAGAAGCATCCCTCTGCTAGGCGACGGACCTGAGTAAACTGGCGCCGCGTCAGGACTAGGCGTTGAATCAGGGCTGCCTCACTTGACACGGTCCTACCATGAGCGGTGGCCGTCACGCCAGAATCTGGTCGGACACAGATCACTACGAGATTGGCTCCACGACGATCCTGAAGCCGAAGCCGCGATTGAGGGAGCCGGCGAATGGCCAGTCTCGATGACCAGCCCGTACGAACCAGGTGTTACTGCTGAACGCGCCACCGCGAACAACCCGAAGCCAATTGCTCTCTACTGCAAGATCTTCACGTCCATCGTCCGGCTTGTACGGGTAGCCGAAAGTAGGCGCGGCCGGGTCCCTCCCCCAGAGGCTCCTGGTCCACTCCCACACGTTTCCGCTCAGCTCCTCCACGCCATAAGGGCTGGCGCCCCCGGGGAAGCAACCGACGGCGCTGGGCCCACCGATCCCTGTAGAATCGCAATTCGCGCGGTCTGAGTCCGGCGTGTCGCCCCACGGAAAGACTCGGCCATCCGAGCCGCGGGCCGCTTTCTCCCATTCCGCCTCGCTGGGGAGCGTCACTCGCCATGGGTTGCCGCCCTTTCCTCCGGGCTTTAGTACGCGGGCTAGTGCTTCGGGAGTTTCGGCCCACGCCAACAGCTTTCCTGTCAGCCACTCGCAATACGCGAGCGCCTCTTGCCACGATGCGTACATTACCGGGTGATTCGCCACACCTTTCAGGCAGTCCAGATCGTTAGGCGTCATGCCGGAGTCCTCGACAAACGCGCGAAACTGCGCCAAGGTCACGGGAAACCGCGCCATGTAGAACGCCGGCAGCGTGATCTTGAACGCTCGCTGTTCGTATTCATGGTCCAGTCGATTCCGGTGCTTGTCGGCGCCCATCACAAACGGCCCGGCTGGAATCTCGATGAACCCAAGCAGCGGGTCGCTCGGCAGGAACCACGCATCCTTGCAGAAGCGCGGATCACCTAGCCTTCCTAGCATCGCGCCCAAAACACATCTGTCACGCGCCGGCGCTTGACTTCTCATCGATGAGGGGAGGACCTCACACAGCGACGCCTCTGCTGCTGGCAATCGGATCCCTTTACCGATCAAGACATCCAGACAGTCGGCCAGCACTACCTGGAGACCTATTTCGTCTGGCCCAACGCCCGCCACTAATTCGCCGACCAAGTTGATGGCTCGGTCGCGCGTCGTCGTGGTACCAAGAAGCCACCCGAAGACGAACGTGAGAGTATTGCGCCATTCTGGTGTGTCGGCGCGCTCGTGGAAGGGCCCAGCCAAACTCCTCCCCTCCAATGCAAGCATTCGCTGCGCGGCCAAGAACTCCTGAATGGACAAATGGTAGAACCCGGCCTTCTGATCTCCTTTCGGGAGTATCAAGCCCGTATTTGAGAGCAGGTTGTCGCGAGTTTCGACAGCCCCAGTGTCGGCACCCTCAGTCCAGGGGTTCTGCGCTTGGTACACCCGGAGCATCTGGTCAATCTCTCCGAACGTCGCCAGTGTCTCAGGGGCAGTACGATGCTCACCCACTCCTTCCCCTGTGTGCATGCCGTACGCCACCACGCCGAGACGATTGCGGACGTTGTCCTTCAAAACCGGGTCGCGATACCGCTTGTAGAGCACGGTGTCCACAATGCGTTCGTACAGATCATGACGGTCTTGCGGTAGCCGCTTGCCTTCGTCGAAAATCACACACATTGCGGTCAGAAGTAGCGGGTTTGCCGCAAGTGGCGCCAGCCATTCACGCTCCCGGATGTGCGCCAGCATGGCCCTAGCTGCTTCGTCGCCGGCAGTCTTCTTCGGTGTGAGGATGGCAAACCACCTCCGGACGAGAAGATCCTGAAGTTCGTCCGGCAAGCCAGCCACGTCCGTATGCCGCAACGGAAGCGCCTGCGCTTCGTCTGTAGTCAGTCCGTACGGTCGACTCGTGACGAGAACTCGGTGTTGGGGCAACCACTTCTGGCAGGCATCCACCAACCCGCTCACGAGCATCTGTCTTGGCCAGCAGGTATTACCGTCGTGCTGATGACTTTGCGGTACTTCGTCCACACCGTCGAAGACGAGCAATGCGGACCCCCGGGCCAGATGTGCCTTCAGAATTGCCGAGTGAAGCCCACCGGGCTTCTTCTCATCAATCCAGCGGCCTAGCGCCGCCTCAAGTTCCGTGCGAGTCAACTCCGTCGCACCCGGCGCGGTGGGCAGATGCTGCCAGAAGTTGCGCAGGCGCACGAAAATCGGAAGTCGGCCCCGAAACCGCTCCGGGAACCGTTCTCTGAAAACCTCCGGGGGCTGAACGGCGAAGCGTGGCATACCTGCGCGACACGTGAGCCATATCACCCATTGGCAGAATGTCGACTTGCCGGAACCGGGTGCTCCTGACAAATAGAGGGAGTTCTCCTCAATCAGGTTGAGAACGAGGCCACGACTGGCAGGACCTGTCAGGTACTCCGGCCCACCTGCCTCAATTAGTTCACTGCGTTCACGACCCAAGATGGTGGTGACCGGCACGTAGATGTCGTCGAGCACCGCGGGCGTGGCTTTCTTCGGCTCCATGCCCAGCAGGTCAATACCCGAACACTGGTCCAGCAGCCATGCTAGATAGTCGTGGGGTACTGCAGGCGCTCCGCGTCGGCTTCCAGCCTTCATGGGTCTACGGGCCTGCCTCTTCGCCATCCAGCGTGTTAACGCCGGCTCAACTTCAATGGAACCGGGATCCACTCCGAAGAAGGCGATGCCTCTACTTTCCTTGAGACTCGTGCGCCAGCGACGAAGCTCGGGGTCTTTCTCAAGCTCGTTGAACCTGGCCCGCCAAGGCGCGTCATCGTCGAGCACAAACACCAAGACGTCAATGCCAGCCTTCACCGCCGCTTGGTACTCAAGCTGAACGATACTCTTCTTCAAACCCCTCGGCACATGACCGCGCCGGAACGCCACCAGCAGAACGCACAGGTGGCACCCCTTGACACGTTCTGGGCAGAAGCGCCGCGGCTCGTCAGTTGCGGCGGTCCAGTCTTCCATCGGATCGACCGTGACCCCCGCTTTACGCAGGGCGGCTATCACATGGGCTCTGTGGTCTTTGAGGTCCTCGAACGTGGACGCTACGAAGGCTCGGTACGGCATGGCACACGGATTCTACTTCAGCCCGCCTCGGGCCGGTTGGGAGGTCAGGCAATGCGTGGCCGGCGATTGCCTTCCTCGAAAGGCACGCCTGGCGCCTCGGTGCCTCCATTCCCTGCGTTCACACGGTGCGCCGTTCGATACCTCGGATGAACAGTCACAGGGTCTCGTACGGGGAAGTCGATCGCTCATTTGTAAGCGGTAAGCCGGGTGCATCCCCCACACGTTGAGGACCCCGCTCGGGGCCGAGAGAGACGACGACGCGCGGCGGCCCCAGACGGGGAACTGTCGAGGGGTGCGATCGGATCGGTCGTGGTTACCCTGGTGGTGGTTGCCAGTTCGCGGGCAGCAGCGCCTCGATCTCGGTGATCTTCAGGCTGGGGAGTCGCCGAAGGACATCGGTCAGATAGGTCTCTGGATTGATCCCCCGCCGTCGACAACTGACGATGATCGAGTAGATGACGGCACTGCGCCATCCGGCGTGCGGATGTCCAATGAAGAGCCAGCGCTTCCGCCCCACCGCCGTTGGCCGGATATCGTTTTCGATCAGGTTGTTGTCGATCTCGAACCGGCCGTCGCGCAAGTACCCAAGCAAGGCGTCGTATTCATCGAGGAAGTAGCTGACGGCCTTGCCCATCGTGCTCTTCGGTAACACGGCCGGCTGCAGCGCCTCGGCCTTCGCCTTGAGCGCCGCCCACAACGCCGGCGCGTCCTGCTGGCGCCGCGCGTGTCGCGCGTCAGCCGACTGGTCGCGGACCGCGTCTTCGATCTGATAGAGCGCGCGGATCTGCGCGATAAACCACACCGCCTCCGACAGGTGCTCTTTCAGCGCGGCATAGAACCGTCGGCGACTGTGCGCGAGGCAGCCGATGCGCGTGACACCGGGGTGCTGTCGCGCGAGGGCCTGATAGACCTCGTAGGCGTCGGTCTGGATCGTGCCGGTGAACCCCTGCAGCCGTTGCTGCACGGGCGCCAGACTCCGGCGGCGATCGAAGTCGAGCAAGACGTCGCCGCGGGGCGCGGCGTAGAACCAGAGATAGCCGCGCGGCGCCTTCCCCGACACATCCGGGTCCAGCACGCGCACCGGGGTCTCATCGACTTGGATGTATCCGGACGCGAGCGCGTCGCGCCACATGGCGTCGTAGATGGGACGGAGCCAGCCCGCGAGGTGCTCGACCCACTGGACCATTTGCTGCCGGGGCACGCGGACGCCGTGGCGCTCCGCGAACTGCTGCTCCAGGCGATAGAAGGAGAGATGATCGTCGTACCGCGTCAACAGGATGTGCACCGCCAGGCCGAGGCCCAGCGAGCTTTGCGGGATCAGGCGCGGCGGCAGCAGCGCGATGGCCACGCCGGCCTCCCCACACCGGCACGCGTACTTGGGGCGCACGATCCGCCGCCGGATCAGTTTGGCCGGGATGAGATCGGTTTCCTCGGTGACCTCTTCACCGATCCGCCGCAACGGCTCCCCGCAGCACGGACAGGTGGTCGCTTCCGGCTCCAGCGTGATCGTCTCGGTCTCGATCGCCACCGGCAGGCCATGCGGGGGGCGGCGGCGCCGCGGGCCGCCGCGCCGCTCGTCGGCGAGCACCTCGTCGCTGACGGCCCCGGGGCGCTCGACCGCCTCGACGACATCCTGCTGGAGCGCCAGCATCTGGGCTTCTTGCTCGGGCGTGAGCCGGTCGGCTTTCACGCCAAAGAGCTGGCGGCGCAGGTCCGCAATCACCAGGCGGGCGTCGTCCAGGGCGGCGCGGGTCTCCGCCAAGGTGACGCGGGTCTCGTCCAAGGCGACATGGCTGTCCGCCAACGCGGCCCGCAGCGTCGCGTTGGCCTGCTGCAAGGCCTCCGTTTCGGCGGCGAACCGGGCGGTCTCCGCGCGCAGCCGGTCGACCTCGCGCGCATCGTCGGTCATGCGCACAGCTCCGCGCGGAAGGTGCGATGCAACGGATAGCCATAGACGTCTTTGACCGGCACGCGCAGCGTGGTGTACCGATCTTGCCGACTGCGCCCGGTCGTGGCCCCGAGGTGCTGCCAATTCGCCGCGCGGTACGACGTGCCCGCGAAGCGCGCGCGGTCGACAAACGTCTCGACCAGCAGAATCGGATGGCCATACTTGTGCTGCCAGTCGGCCGACACGCGCCGCAGCACGTGGCCGAGCGTCCAACTGGCCAAGTGCGGGACCGTGATCCCGGGCAGGATCAGAAACCGCGTATTGTTGGTGACCCACGTCAGGCGCTGCGCCCGCTGCGTGGCGGTCCAGCCAATATAGGTGTCGCGCGCCCGGCAACTCCAGGCGGCCGATCCAAAGCGGAGGCACGCCAGCAGCCGCCCCCGCGGATCGCGCACCGTGTATTGGAGATTCTCGCCGACCGTCCCGCGGGCGCCGAGGTAGTAAAACGCGGCCAGCGCGGCGGCCACCTCGGTCCGCGCCTCCGCGTCGCCGCTGACTTCGGTCACGGTCACCGGACCGACCGCCCGCAACGACCCGGTCACCGGCGTCTGATCCCACGCGCGCGTCGGGACCGGCCGCGCCGCCATGCGATTGCTGGCCACGCGCCGTCGGACGGGCAGCGTGATCAGGCCCCGCGCCTCGAGTTTGCCGAGTAGCGCCCGGCTGGCCATATCTTTCAGGCGGCCCGCCGGCGTGCGCCAGTCCCACGCCGTCGCCAGCGCCACCGACACCTGGCGCCGACTCCACGTCGGGTGTGTCGCCTGCAGTGCGCGAATCTGATCGAGATCCGCTGCGGTGATCAGGCGGCCTTGGAGGACCAGCGGGACGTCCATGGCCCCCAGCATGCCAAATCACGCGGATGGAGTCCAGTGAAAAACGTCGGAGGGTCAGCGTCGGTACCAATGCGCGCGCGGGCGGCCGTCGAGGCCGTGCAGCAGCAAGGTCAATTCCTCGGGCCGCAGGCGGCGACTCGCGCCGTCGCCGGTGGGCCAGCCGAAGCGGCCGCGCTCCAGGCGCTTCGTGTACAAGACCAGCCCACTGCCGTCCCAATACAACGCTTTCACCCGCGTCTTCAGCCGATTGGTGAACAGAAACAGATGCCCACTGGCGACGTCTTGCGCCAACACCGTCTCGACCGCCGCCGAGAGGCCATTGAAGGACTTCCGCATATCGACCGGCTCGAGCGCGACGAAGATGCGGGTCGCGGGCGACAGACTCAGCATCGCGCGTCGCGCAGCAGGCGAGCCAGCACCGTGGGTGCCAACGACGATCGCAACCGGACGGTGAGCCCACGCGTCGTCGCGATTTCCACCGCCCACGCCGGCTGGGTGTCCACGCGGGACTCGACGCAGGCCGGGGCCACGATCTCCGCGAAGGCCACCGCGCGGCTGGGCCGGGCCGCCGCACGGCGGGCTTGCACCAACCACCACTGGAGGGTGGAGAGGGGAATACCCGCCTGCTCGCAGAATGCGCGTTGGGTGAGATCACTGCGGTGGTAGCGCGCCAGCAACTGGCGCCGGGTGTCGTCGCTCAGGCGGCGACGAGGGGTGCGGATCGAGATCGACGTCGACGCATCAATACTGTGCATGCGGCCCAGCGTAACCGCCGCGCGCACCGGGTGCCAGATGCACCCCGCTTACCGCTTACGCTCATTTGCCGGCTGACCTAACTATTCGCGAGACAAGTCGGTTCCGCCGCTAATAGGGGTGGACCGCGCGGATAGTCGGATTCCGATCCATGCGACCGGCACAGGACACCGGTAATCTCTGAGACAACCTAGCTCTGGTGGGGACCGCGGATTCGGCCGAATCTCGGGCGAAGCCGGATCGCTTTCCGCATAGGCTTTCCGGCCCGGGGAAGAGAGCACTTCGCTCTGTCGCCCGCTGATCACCGGAAATTCTAACCGGTAATCGCGATCCTCACTCAATAGGGCCCATCGTCTAGTGATCATCGGTCAGTAAGGCCGGAAGTCGCGATCACCAGTCAGTAGGGCCCGTCGTCCAGTGATCATCGGTCAGTAAGTCAGGAGGTCGCGATCCTCGAACATTGGTGCAGTTAGCCACGATCTTGCGCATCGGTTCCTTGTTGGGTTCTGGCAGCCATTCGCTCACGTTTCTACCAGTTCGAGCAACGCCACTCAGATCATCGCCCACGAGGTGAATTAGAATCCCGACTATGTTCCTTCTCATTACGCTATTCTTTGCTTCTATGACGCAGGCAAGCCCGGCTCAGTCACCGCCTCCGGCTGCAGTGCCGGAACTCAACACTCTGATGATGGAATCGACATTCAAGATTGAGGGGCCAAGCGCAAAGGTCGCTGGACAGACATCAATTGGAACCGGTTTTCTCGTCGGACGGCCGATGCCGACCGACGCCACCCGCTCCTACTATGTTTTGGTTACCGCCGCGCACGTCCTAGCTGACATACAGGGGGACACAGCCACACTGGTCTTGCGAATCAAGACTTCAACAACTCCGTACCAGCGAGCAGAGCATCAGATCCGCGTCCGGCAGGGTGCGACCAAGTTATGGATGCAGCACCCGAGCGCCGATGTAGCGGTGATGTACGTGCCTCTTCCAGACAACCTCGCCGGCCGGTTGATCCCTCAGGAGCTTCTGGCCACTGACGCTGACTTCCAGCAGTACGAATTCCACCCCGGCGACGAGGTATTCACCGTTGGCTACCCATACGGTCTCGAATCGAACGCCTACGGATTCCCCGTGCTCCGCAGCGGCCGCATAGCCTCACATCCTCTCACGCCGGCCGCGACGATGAAGACCTTCATGGTTGACTTCAGCGTATTCGGAGGCAACAGCGGTGGACCGATATTCCTGAATCAGCTGGGTCGGCTGTATGGCGGAACGTATCACATCGATCAACGGGTATTCAGAATCCTCGGATTGGTGAGCAATCAAGTAACACTGACGGCGACCGGCGAGCGCCTCAATGTAGCGGGCGTTGTCCATGCGTCGTTCATCAGGGAGGCCATCGCCTTGCTTCCGCCGGTGCCTAAGTTCCCGTGACCCCGTCGCATCGTCCTAGCGATTCTGATGTCGGAGTGGTACTCGTGGCTTCGGCGCGACGACGAACGTGGGGCGATCATCGGCCACTCGGGCCCGCGGTCGTGATCACAGTCCACTCGGAAGGGTGGTCGTGATCACAGTCCACTCGGGCCGGAGGTTGTGATCCTCGGACCCGGAGGCAGGTGGTCTCGATCCTCGAACACTCAGGGCCGTGCCGATCCTAGGGCACGTCGACTTGCACCAGCATCGGACGATGGTCTGATGACCGCCAATCTTCGAAACTGCCGACCTCGACCCTCGCTATCTGCTCAGCCCATTCCTTCGGCGCGAACACATAGTCGATATGGAACGGACGGGCCTCATCGAACATGAAGTAATGGGTCGGGTTCCTGTCTCGCCCGTGCTCGATCCCGTGGAAGTGGTGGTACGCGCTTACCAACCCGAACTCATCCTCGAGGGTTCGGACAATCGTGGCGTGATTTCGCATCGGGGTAGCCGGATTGTCCCATCGGGGGTGATTGTTGAAGTCCCCCATCACCACCAATGGCCCTGCCGGCAACAACGGCTTGATGGCCACCAACCCCTTCAATAGGTCCTGCGTGTAGCTAGGCACCTCGTGCGTCCATACTCCGACAACCGTGAAGTTGACCGGGCCTGTAACCCAAATCGGCAGCACACTCATGGGAGCGTCAGGCGGCAGTGGTATCGCGTTGCCCGCCCACCCCTCCCCGACCACCGACACGGCTAGGCCCTTGTGCTCATAACTTCCACGCCAATTTACTTCGCGCTCGGGTAGATCTGGCCTGCTGCATTCCTGTAAGGCGACCACGTCTGGCGTGAACTCTGGAATCTGGCGGAGGTCACGCAACCGATCGGTCACGGACCCATGGTGACAGTTCCAAGTCGCGAGGCGCATTCCTGACTCCGTGCCGATTAACAGGCGTTAGCAGGGATGACGTTATCTGCCACGTGAGTTTGCCTTGCTCTTCGGCGCTGGCTCCAAGTCCGTCAAGTATCGTGAACTCAATGCCGCCAGATGGCCGGGAAGCCACTCTGGACCCTTCGCTTGCTCCCAGTATAGGCTCTGCTTGGCCATGGTCCGGTCGCCAGAACCTACAACTGACGCAGTCAGACGTCGCGTGCGGAATACGGCGGAAGCGTTTCATGGATCTAGCTTCTCCCCGCGGAATGACAGGGCGGGTCACGCAGTATTCGAGGAGTCAGACCGTCCGGGATTAACACTTCGGTCATTGTGGGCTTCGGTGCGATCCGTGAGTAACATCACTCCGGCACTGATCACCGGCCATCGGGGCCGAATGTCGCGATCACCAGTCCACGGGGTCGGTGGCCGTGATTCTCGGACATTGGGGCCGGCGATCATGATCGTCAGGCATTTTGCGCAACCTGGGCTTGTAGTAGACGCCGAGACCGAGCCACAATTCGGCTGATTGGGCCATTCCCCGCCCTCGGGCCGGCTTCAAGGGTCTCGCGCAAGAATGATGCTGACAGCCTTGTGGCGTCTGCCCGACCGCAGGAACACTTGTCGCCGAATCTGGCCAGACAACAAGCGTGATGGAGATGGGCTGGAGGCAAAGACGTCATGGACTACAAGCTTCAAGACCCCCGGACGATTCAGCTCAGCGCCGAAGTGAAGCAGTTGCTCAGCACTGTTACGACAGCTGTCGACAATCTCAATGGAGCAAGGCCGCTGTCACCCGAGTTGGCTCTGCGACTCCGGGAGGCACTTCTCCCCCTCGGTGGACACCCAAATCCGGCCACTGATGGACACCTGAAAACCGGCCACCACAGCTAACCGACCGAGACGTTGACAGCGGCGGGGGGACCCGTGTTCCCTACGTCGCCATGAGCAACGTCTTGG
>Ga0334722_10001410_pt1 | contig 30106 bp, 23 predicted proteins | sample C3_bottom_MG_FD_207210 | JGI IMG/M metagenome (GOLD analysis project Ga0334722, IMG submission 207210) | Sediment microbial communities from Yellowstone Lake, YNP, Wyoming, USA - C3_bottom | ecosystem: Environmental > Aquatic > Freshwater > Lake > Sediment | place: USA: Wyoming | collected... | reverse complement strand
CCGGCCTCGACTAGTTCACGCAGCTCGCCAGGTCTGCGGCGACAAGACAGCCGGCCGGCCTAAGTTCGTCCGTTTGCCCCTCAGATCGCGCATAATGTCGCCGCACCGCGTCACGTGACCCGCGGTGGATTCCGGAGGCAATCTCTCTCATGAAAAAGCTGCTGATTCTCGTCGCGCTCGCCGTGTTCCTCTTCGGTCAACCGTTCTCGTCGATCCATGCGGCCCCACAGGCTCCGGGTGATCCCGTCCTTGGCAAGGTCATCGACCTCGGCAAGAACGACAACCAGACCACCAAGTGGCTCGACGTGCTGACGAACCGGTTCGGGCCGAGGGTCGCCGGATCCGACGCCTACATCAACGCCGCCCAATGGGCTCTGCACACGTTCAAGAGCTGGGGCCTGCAGGCCGAAATGCAGGAGGCCGGCGAGGTGCCCGTCGGCTTTACGCACGGGGAGTCGTTCGGGAAGGTCGTCGGCACGCCCGACAAGTACCTCTACTTCGCCACGCCCTCCTATTCGGCGGGCACCAAGGGCCGCGTCCACGGACCGGTGGTCGTGCTGCCCGCCGAAGCCCCGCAGGTCGAGGCGATGAGGGCGAAGCTCAAGGGCGCGTGGGTCCTGGCCAGCGCGGCTACCGACCTCATCCGCAGCCCGGGACGTGGCGAGCGCGCTCCCATCTTCAAACTGCTCGAGGATGCCGGGGCGCTCGGCGCGATCTTCAAGGGCGGCAAGATGCCGTGGCGGCTTTCGACCACCCGCGTGACCTCGTGGGAGCAGCTTCCGACATTGCCAGAAATCACGTTGCTGGACACGCAGTACGACGAGATCACAGCATCCGCCGATGCGGGCAGGGCAGTTGAACTCGAATTCGAGATCCGCAACTACTTCAAGATGGGACCGGTGAAGTACTACAACGTGATCGCGTGGCTGCCTGGCACCGAGAGCCCGGATCCCGCCATCATTCTCAGCGGCCATCTCGACAGCGTCGTCGGCAGCGCCGGTGCCACCGACGACCTCTCCGGCTCGACGCCGGCGATGGAAGCGATACGCATTCTGGCCAAGGCGGGCGTGAAGCCAAAGCGTACGATCATGACGCATCTGTTCGCGGCCGAGGAGCTTGGCATCCTGGGATCGCAGGCGTGGCTCAAGGCCAACACGAGCAAGCTGTCGACGATCGGCGTCAACATCAATCGCGACTACAACCCCGGGGCCGTCATCGGTGCGACGGTGCCGCCCTCGTGGCAGGCCGATTTCGAGAAGATCACGAAGCCGCTCGCCGATCTGAACTCGACGTGGCCGTTCACGCTCACCGTGAGTCCGTACCCCGCCACGAAAGCGCTTCGCCCGGGTGGGACCGACGCTACCGCCTTCTCGATGCTCGGTGTGCCCACGCTGCGAATGGGCGAGAAGACCGAGCACGTCTACAACTCGACCTACCACACCGTGTGGGACACGTACGACGATGCGCTGCCGTATGCGAAGCACCAGGAGCACACGGCTCTCGTGCTGGCCGTCATGGCGTACGGGATTGGGAACCTGGATCACCAGCTCACCCGCGACGGCTTCTACTTGCCGGACGGCATGTACGCCGACATCTACACGCCCAAGGGCCGGATTCTCACGACGCTGGATTACGAGCACGCGCCCGAGACCGTGAAGGCGTTCGTCAACATGTTTGAGCTGCCGGCCGGTGCCGCGCCTGGTGGCGGCCGAGGCGGAGCTGTCGGCGCCGGTGCCGCTGGTGCCGGTCAGGCGCCGCCGCCGGTTCCCGCGATTGGGACCGTGGATCTCATTGAGAAGAACACGTCGGCGCGAGCCATCGTGACGGGGAAGGACATGGTCGCCAAGGCCGTGAAGCTCCTCCCCAAGGAGACGAACGCGGCGATCAAGCACGACAAGCCAGGTGTGCTGGGCATGATGGGCCCGACCCAGTTCTACGTGACGACCGCCGAGGCGCCGAAATACGACAAGAAGTACGTCGCGCTCGGCACGGTGCTGGCCGACATGAAGGTCGTCGGCACGCTGGCGAAGGGTGACGGGATCACGAGGATTGCGATCATCCGCGTCGGACAGAAGGCCACCGACTTCGGGAAGAAGCAGTAGCGACCAGGCGCGAACCATTTATGCTCGCGCTGTTGAAGCTTCGCGGCCTGCGGAGGGCGGGCGCCTCGTGCCTCGTCCTCCACGGGTCGCGCGGCCCGCATCCGCGTTCGGCCGCTACCTGTTGTCCGCCAATTGTCCGCCAGAGATGGACCTCAGCGCTCACGCCCCGACCAGCGAATAGCTTGTGCTCCGGCCGCCGCCGGCATCTCGTTGCAACAGGCCCAAATCGATGAGGCTCTGGATGTCGCGGAGCGCCGTGTCATGCGAGCACTGTTCGAGCGTCGCCCATTTGGTTGTTGTCAGCTTGCCCTCGAACCCCTCGAGTAAACGATTGACGATGTCGCTCTGCCGATCATTCAGCGGCGTGCGCGCGTGCTGTTCCCAGAACCGCGCCTTGCGAAGAACGGCTCCCAACGTCACTTCCGTCCCGTCGAACGCGCGTCCCAGACATCCCAGGAACCACTCCATCCACGGCGTCACGTCGAGCCTGCCCTTCTGAGTCTGCTCGAGGATGTCGTAGTAGTCGTTCCGCTCGTGACGGATCTGCGCCGACATACTGTAGAAGCGCTGCGGGCTGTGCTCCGATCGCGCCAGCGCCCAGTCCGCGATCGCACGCGCGATCCGTCCGTTGCCGTCATCGAATGGGTGAATCGTCACGAACCACAGATGTGCCAGCGCAGCGCGCACCACCATGTCCGTCTTGTCCGTACCGCCATTCGCCCATACGAGAAACGCGGACATCTCCTTGCCTAGGAGCGATGCTGCCGGTGCTTCGTAGTGCACCTGCTCTTTTCCAACGGGCCCCGAAACCACCTGCATCGGACCGTCGGCATCTTTGCGCCACGCGCCCGCGATGATTCTCCGCATCCCGCTTCGGCTTGTCGGAAACAGGGCCGCGTGCCATGCGAATAGGCGCTCGTTGCTCAGTGGCGCCGCGTAGCTCTGCGTGGCGTCGAGCGTCATCTCGACCACGCCAGCAACATCCCGCTCGGCGGCAACCGTGCCCGCGGTCTCAATGCCGAGCCGCCGGGCGATTGAGGAGCGCACCTGGGGCGCGTCGAGTTTCTCACCCTCGATTTCACTCGACTTGACGACATCAAGCGTGAGCGTCGCCAGCTCTGCTTCCTTCTGAAGCGTGAACCCAAGGCTCTCCATCCGGCCCAGCAGTCGGCCCTGCCGATGGCGGGTCTCGGCCAGAGGCCCGGCAAGAGCCTGTTGATCCCAGCGAAACTCGGGCCAATCGGCTAGCTGATGGATATAGTGGGTGTTTATACGCATAACAAGCGTAGATTATGGGGCCTCTTCTACGCAGAGGCAAGGAGAAAATACGCATCTAGTGCGTAGATTAAGGGCGCTATTCTACGCAGCGAGGCCTGATCGAGGCGGCGCGTCTCAAGGCCTATGGCGACGGTCCCTACGCACCGGTGGCTTCGAACGACGCCGAGGAAGGGCGGGCGAAGAACCGTCGCGTCGAACTCGTGAAGCAGTAACCGAAGAAGCGCCTCGTGTAATGGTTGGTGCTCGCCGGCGTGGTGGCGGCGAGTCCCATAGCCGCGGTGGGTCAGTGGTTGGCGGGTGGCGGCGGATCAGCAGTTGCGTGCGACCCCGTCTCCGTTTCCGACGGGGCCACAGGTGTTGTTGCCTCTCGCTCGACGGCGATGGAACACTCGGTGAGGAGGGCAGCCATGGCCCCAATGGCCGCCAGAATCGGGGCGAACACCGCCCCCACAACACCAATTGTCAGTGGGAATTCGGCGACGGTCCGGTCGCCCTGCTTGATAATGATCCGGCGCACGTTCCCTTCGCGCACCAGTCTCTTCACGGTGTCCACCAACTCCCCGCTTTGAACCTTGATCGTTTCCCACCAGGTCTTGTCGGCCATGTCACATCCTCCCATTGATATGGACGTGTTTGACGGCGGCCGGGTTCATATCGATGTTTCCCGCAACCGGGCGATCCACTGAGCCGACGCCAGTCCTCCGCTCAACAGGTCAATGTGGATCAGTGCTTAGAGGCATCTTCGACGCTTACGAACGGGAGCTGCTGGCAAACACCGATAGTCGTCAGGCAGTTCAACTGCTTGCCGAGATGGCGAAACGCAGTGCCATCAGCATTGGGTGTTTCTGTGCGGACGAACGCTCTTGTCATCGGACTCGGCTGAGGCAGTTGATCGAGCGAGCGGCGACAGGGAAGCCTCTGTAGACTGAGTCGTCATTTCTGAGCTTCTCGGCCGAATACGCCGCATCACGTCGTCCGCCGTGAGCCGCCGAGACCGGATCCCCTCGGGTGCCGGAGCGGTACGTGAATGGAGTGATCAGGAGACTACGGTCGTGGGACGGCGAGTTGATCGCAAATCGCGCGAGCCACAGTGTCTTTGATTTCGGTGTGTCGAGGTACGGCCGCGCATCGCCCGTTGGCCGGATTTCGGTAGATGGAGTGGTTGGCGCCCTCTCGGTGCAAATGGCAGCCGTATTCCTCGAGGTGCCTCAGCAAGTCGCGGCGTTTCATGCCGCCGGGACGTCGATCGAAAGCGTTTCCCAAATCGCTGTGCCGGGAAGATCCTTGGCGGCATTCTCGCGGTATGACTGAAGGAGCAACGTCACAGCCTCCTTGATCATGGCGCGCGCCTCGTTTAGATCCTTGCCCTGGGTCACCGCGCCGGGCAACTCTGGAACGCTCGCCATGATCCACCCGTCTTCGACGGTTTGGTAGACAACGGAATACTCGTGCTTCATGGGGTGCCCCTTCAAAGACACGGACCTGATGCGCCCATTATCGCACGCGCGGCCCCTGGGACCGTGACGCCAACCTGCGCCGTTTGTCACGCATCTGTCACACGACGCCTGGAGTGGTGGCGCGTGACCCCGCTAAGTTCTTGATGTGTATGGAGCCGGCGACCCGACTTGAACGGGTGACCTGCTGATTACGAATCAGCTGCTCTACCAACTGAGCTACGCCGGCCTGGCGGGTGGGCGATCCGTGCGGCACGCGCCGCTCGAATCGAACCACCAAGTTACCACAGGACGGCACGCATCCACCACGACGAATCGACGTGGGGAATCTGAGGCCTCCTGTTCACCCCTACTTCGCTGCGTTCGCTACCGATTCTCCGTGCGCCGGCCGACAGACGATGCGACACTCATGATATGAGGACGACGATAGACCGAAAGGGCCGCGTGCTCTTGCCGGCGTTGGTTCGGAGGTCGTTGGGTTGGCAGAGCGGTACGGCGCTCGAGATGTTGGAGGAGGGCGGGGCGATCCGCCTGTTCCGCCAGCTGCCCTCGCCCCAACTCGTTCGGAGTAGAACTGGATTGTTGGTTGCCCGTCCAACTGTCCGGCGCGCCGACCTGCCGAAGATCGATGTCGCGGCGTTGATCGACCGAGAACGCCATCACGACGAATGAACCGGCGGCCTGGAACACGAATCTCTACACGCCCGCCGCCCGAAGGCCGCACGCGCGCGCCGCCATCGCGAGACCGGCGTCATGCGTCGCCATCACCACGTCTTCTTCGGTGCGTTCCCGCCAGAGCAGGGCCGTGGCCAGGTGGATGGCATCGAGCGTGCGAACCGATGTCGGCAGCGGTTGCGACGCCCGTCGGAGGATCGCGCGCGTCAGATCGACGACGCTTGCGGATTCGAGGAGTCGGAAGATCGCCTCGCGCCGCAGGGTGATCTCCTGGTCGGAGATTCCCTGCGCGACGCGAAGCCGGTCGAGCGTGCGCAGACACTCCACCTCGACCAGCGCGCTCACGATGCCCTGTTCGATGGCGGGCCATTCCTTGAGCGCATTCGGCTGCCTCAGCACGATTCGGAGCACCACCGACGAGTCAAGATACGCGATCACCGGCCGTCCTCTCGATCTTCCAGGAGCAGCGTGACGATGTCGCCCTGCATCCGCAGCGGCGGAGGCAAGAGAACAGCCTGGAGCTTCGGCGCACCAGGAACCGGTCGACGGACTGGCAGCGAGGCCGCGTCGGACTCGTACGGCACGAGTCGGGCGATCGGCGTCTCACGGTCGAGCACCGTGATGGCATGGCCGCGTTTGACCTTCCGCAGATACTCGCTCAGCCGGGCCTTCAGGTCAGCTATCCGTACGTCGTTCATGACTATAAGATAGTCACTAATAGTCATCATGTCAATCGCTCCTCCTTCAACAGGACCGGGTGTCCTCGGGCCCGGCCGCCACGAGGTTGCCGTTCGCCGGTCGAGCACGGAGAAGGCTGCAAGGTCGACGCCAGCGGCGAGCAGGCCTGAAACTGCGCAAAAGGCTGGAGATCCTCAAGTCGGCGGGGGAGCGACCGCAGAAACTGCGATCTTCCCACCGGTGGTCTGTTGCAGGATTTGAAACGGATATGATCAGAAGTCAGCGTGGCTCGGGCCGCGGTTGGGCGATGGTCAGTCAATCATAGGGGGTCGCGACCATGAAACAGCGAGCGCTCGGAACACAAGGCTTGGTGGTGTCGGAGCTGGGGCTCGGCTGCATGGGCATGAGCGACTTTTATGGGGGACGAGAAGAGGCCGAGTCGCTGGCGACACTGGACCGCGCACTCGAACTGGGCATCACCTTTTTCGACACCGCCGACGTCTACGGCCCCTGCACCAATGAGGAGTTCCTCGGCCGCTTTCTCCGCGGCAAACGCGACCGCGTCGTGCTCGCGACAAAGTTCGGCAACGTGCGGTCGCCAGACGGCAAGTGGATCGGCGTCAACGGCAAACCCGAGTACGTCCGGCAGTGTTGCGAGGGGTCGCTGAAACGCCTGGGCGTCGATCACATTGATCTCTACTACCAGCATCGTGTCGATCCAACGGTGCCTATCGAAGATACCGTTGGTGCGATGGCTGACTTGGTTCACGCCGGCAAGGTCCGCTATCTCGGATTGTCCGAAGCCGCCCCTGCCACCATTCGTCGAGCGCATGCCGTCCATCCGATTTCCGCGGTCCAGACGGAATATTCACTCTGGTCCCGGGAACCCGAAGACGAAATCCTGCCGACCACGCGCGAGCTGAGGATCGGATTTGTGCCGTACAGCCCGCTCGGCCGCGGTTTCCTCACTGGCCGATTCCGGAAGCCGGAGGATATTCCCGAGGATGACGTCCGGCGAAATCACCCACGCTTCCAGGGCGATAACTTCCCAAAGAACCTCGAGCTGGTTGATCGGATCACGGCGATGGCCGCGGAGAAACACTGCACGCCGAGCCAACTGGCGCTGGCGTGGATGATGGCGCAGGGGATCGACATCGTCGCCATTCCGGGGACGAAGCGCCGAGCGTACCTCGAGGACAATGCAGGAGCGGTCAACGTGCAGTTGAACGCAGACGACCTTCGACGGCTCGACGAGATCATGCCCAGGGGAGTCACCGCCGGCCTTCGCTACCCGGCCCAGGCGATGGCCTCCCTGAACAGGTAGCGAGGCTGCCGGGTTGCCGGGTCTGAAGACCCGGCCTACATCTCAAAACGCCCATCGTGTCAGCACGTTGGTTTCGTTTCTGCTTATCGCCGGTCGAAGGGTAGACTATTTTGCGACAGTCCCCGCGTTCTATCCGGCCCAGCGACAATCGAACTGACTGAACAATGACTTCACTCCTTCTGTGTCTCGGACTGATTCAAGCTCCTGTTGTGACCCAACCTCAGCCAGCCGCGCCGCCCGCCGCGTCGTCGACAGCCGAAGTCAACGGCCGCGGGGGACCCACGTTTTCCGTGCCCCGAGTTGATGCGTCGATCGCCGTCGACGGGACGCTCGACGAACCCGCGTGGGCGCAGGCGACTCGGCTGACTGGCTTCTCGGAATATCGTCCCGTCGACAGCCAGCCCGCCAGCGAACGGACCGAGGTGCTCGTCTTCTACTCGCCGAGTGCCCTGTATTTCGGCATCATCGCCCACGACTCCGCGCCGGGATCGATTCGCGCCACGGTTGCCGATCGCGACAACATCAGCCAGAACGACTGGGTCCGGATCTTCCTCGATACCTTCAGCGATCGCCGGCGCGCCTTTGTGTTTGGCGTCAATCCGCTCGGGGCTCAGGAAGATGGCGTGCAGACGGAAGGCGCCTTCAATGCCGGCAGCATGATGGGCGGCACGGTCGACCTGAATCCCGACTACCAGTTCGACTCAAAGGGACGGCTCACACCGGACGGCTACGTGGTCGAAGTGCGCATTCCCTTCAAGAGCCTGAGGTATCCGGGCAGCGGGCCGCAGCGGTGGGGCATCAATATTTCCCGGAAGACCCAGCGCACAGGGCGTGAAGATACATGGACCGACGCCAGGCGCGTGGCGAGTTTCCTCGCGCAGGCTGGGACGATGGACGGACTGCACGACCTGCAGCGAGGAGTGGTCACCGAGATCCAGCCGTTTGTGACGGGAGCATCGAATGGCGCCGTCACCGGCGCGGGCGGGTTTACCAGAGACAAGACCGATATCAGCCCTGGGGCGAATCTACGGCTTGGATTCACCAATCTCTCGGTCGACGCCACGGTGAATCCCGATTTCAGCCAGGTCGAATCCGACGCAAGTCAGGTCACGGTCAACGAGCGTTTCGCCCTGTTCTTCGCCGAGAAACGGCCGTTCTTCCTCGAGGGCATTGAGTTGTTTGCCACGCCCAATCAACTCGTCTACACGCGGCGCATCGTCGATCCCCTCGTCGGCGGGAAGCTCACAGGCAAGATCGGCCGCACCGGCATCGCGATTCTGTCGGCGGCCGACACGCTGGCTGACGGACATGCCTGGGTGAATGTCGCTCGACTGCGCCAGGACTTCGGAGCAGATTCGCTCGCAGGGCTCACGTTTACCGATCGCGAGTCCGCGAGCGCTTTCAACAGAGTGGTGGCCGCGGATGCGCGATGGGTGTTTGGGCGCTTGTACTACGTGCTTGGCCAGGTCGGCGGATCGTGGACCGAGCGCAACGGCGCAGTGAGCCGTTCACCGATGTGGCAGGCCGAATTCGATCGAACCGCGCGCCGGTGGGGCTTCAACTACAAGCTCGTCGGCTACGGCAGTTCCTTCGAAACGCAATCCGGCTACGTGCCGCGCAACGACATCGTCGATTTCCACGCGTCCAACCGATTCACCTACTACGGACAGCGGGGCGCCTGGCTCGAGAGCTTCACGACCTTCTTCGGGCCCACCCGAATCTGGCGCTACTCCGCGTTCGGGCGTTCTGGGGCCATCGAGGGGAACGAGATGACCAACCTGTCGGCGCAGCTTCGAGGCGGATGGCAGCTAGGCGCACGCGTCACCCGCGATTTCGTGAAGTTCCAGCCGTCGTCGTACCAGGCATACACTGTGCGACAGCCCAGCGGCGCGACCACCGCGTTTGCGACGCCCGATGGCGTGAGCAATTGGGGCGGTAATTACAGCGTCACGACGCCGATATTCCGCAAGGTGAACGCCAAGGTGGACGTGAGGCGAGCGGGCACGGCCATCTTCGCCGAGGCGTCAAACGGGCACGAGACCAGGGTCACGACGACGCTGGGACTCAGGCCAACGTCTTCGGCGCGCATCGACCTCAGCCTGGTCGCATCACGCATGACGAGGGACCGCGACGGGGCGGAGTTTGCCAGGACGGCGATTCCCCGCGTCAAGCTCGAGTACCAACCCAACCGATCGCTGTTTTTCAGGTTGATCACCGAATACCGATCCGAGCGGCGGGTGGCGCTGCAGGATCCGGCCAGCGGCTTGCCGCTGCTGGTGAACGGGACCCTCGCGGGCCAGCAGCGGTTGGACGGACTGCGAATGGACTGGCTCGTGTCGTTCGAGCCGACGCCCGGCACGGTGGCCTTTTTCGGCTATGGCAGCAGCCTGGCGCGAGATCTGGTGCTCGATCCGACCGCTCGCCTGGAACGCACCTCGGACGGTTTCTTCGTGAAGCTCGCGTACATGTTCAGGCGGTAGATAACAGTCCGCGATGATGAGTTGACGGAGGAGCGGGCGCAACAGCTCTCGAGCCGGGCTCCGCAGTCCGGGAAACCTCCTCGCTCTGCGTCGGATTCCGGATGTCCGCTCCGGCTGGCGCTATTCGCGCCGGATCGACCGCTACGCGCTGCGCCGGGGAATCCTCCGCACGCTCGCCCGCCTCCGCTCGCCAATCACTTGAGCGAGCTCCGGCGAGGCCACGCAGAAGCTGCGCACCGGAATCTGGGCGCAGCGAAGGCGGGTCGGTTTCCGGCGTCGAGCGCGGACTGCTCCGCACGGCTCTTTCGCCGTTGCGTCCCCTCCTCAGGTCGTGACTCCGAATCGCGGTCTCCGATTCAGGTCAGGTGACGCTTCTCACCGCTCGGCGGCGGACTGCGAGTCCATGCGGCTCGCCAGCGAACCGACCACAAACGTGGTGACCGACCCGATCAGCACGTACCACTGCCACGACGTCAGCTGCAGCAGTTTGACGGCCAGCATGACGGCTGTGCCGGCTGCGATGCCGACAAAGGCCGCGCGCTGCCTCACGCGGGGCGCAAACGTGCCGAGCAGGAACACGCCCAGGATGATGCCGTTGGTAAACGAGGCGATGCCGAGCACCTCGTCTACGGCCCTGTTCGAGAATCGGATGGCCGCGATGGCAACGGTGATCTGGATCAGGCCCCATCCTGCCGTCATCCATCGCGACACGCGGAGATAGTGCCCGTCGCTGCGTGCAAACGCCGGCATGTAGAAATCGGCCATCGCCGTCGCAGACGATGAGTTGAGCGACGACGAGAGCGTCGACATGGCGGCGGCAAAGATGGCCGCGATCACCAGTCCGATGAGCCCTGGTGGAAGGTGCGTCACGATAAAGTGCGGGAAGATGCGGTCGCTTTGGAGTTTCCCGTTCAGCGTGAACGCCGCGACCTCGCTGGATCCCGCCCCGGTGTAGAAGACGTAGAGCAGCGTGCCAATGAGCAAAAACAGCACGAACTGCACGAAGACGAGAGCACCGCTCGTCAGCAGCGCCACGCGGGCCTCGCGGGGCGATCGGCTGCACAAGTACCGCTGCACCATCAACTGATCCGTACCGTGCGTGGCGGTGGTGAGGAAGGCCCCGCCCACCACTCCCGACCAGAACGTGTAACTGCGGACCACGTCCCACGTGAAGTCGAAGACGCGAAATTTGTTAGTGGCTTCCGCCACACGCACCGCTTCGGACCATCCTCCGGGAATCCGCATCAACAGGATGATGAGAGCGACGACGGCACCGACCAGATAGATGACGAGCTGAATGACATCGGTCCAGATCACGGCCGACATGCCGCCAAGGTAGGTATACAGAATCGTGGTCGCGCCCATGACGAGGACCGACGCAACCAGGATCGTAAACGTCGGATTCCAGGAGGGCGCCCATGCGCGCGCAACATCCTCGATGCCGGGCATGGACAACACAAGTGCCGCCAGCACGAGCCCGGTGGCGAACAGTCGGACGCCATCAGCGAGACTCCTCGTGATCAGGAACAGACCCGCGGCAAATCGTTTGACGCCTCCGCCGAACCGCTGCCCGAGCAACTGGTACACCGTCAGGAGTTCGCCGCGGAAGTACGCCGGGACAAAGATGATGCTGACCGCGATTCGTCCGAGCATGTACCCCATCACCAGCTGGAGGAACGTCCAGTTGCCGGTGTAAGCGACGCCGGGCACGCTGATGAAGGTGACCGTGCTCGTTTCGGTGGCCACGATTGATCCCATGATGGCCCACCACGGCACCGCGCGGCCACTCACGAAGTAGTCTCTGACGTCGTGCTGGTTGCGGGAGAACCATGCCCCGAAGAGGACGGTCCCCACCAGATAGAGCACGACGATCGACAGATCCAGCATGTGCATGCAATACTCCGAACCGTGCCTGGCCGGGCATGGCGCAAATCAGCGCTCATTCTCTCACGGGATCGTGCCCAGTTCCGACGGCTTATTCGTGGAGGTGACGCCGATGTTCGGCCGATAGCAGGACAACAGGCCACGAGGCGTGATGGTCTCCAAACTCGCTGCGATCCTCCTGACGACAGGGTTTCTCGCTTCGGCGAGCGACACGCCATTGCTGCCCTTGCCGTCGCGTCCCTCCGATGCGAGGGCGGGAGACGCGATCGTGTCGGCGATGGCACCGCTCACGCGCGAGGAACGCGAAGAGCAGATCTACACGCACGTCATGGGCGGGAATGTGCCGGACTTCTTGCGTGCGCTGGTGAGGGTGGCCGACGAGGCGACGGTGGGCGGAGTCAGACACCGGGTGGAGTATGACGTGACGCCGGACTACCTGGCAATCGGATCGAACTCCGACTATGTCCTGATGCCCATGACACCCTTGCTGGCGCAAAGGCTGGCGGATGCCCTTCAATGTTCGCTGCCCACCCAGCGGATGGTCGATGCGATCTACCGCAGTGCCGCGCTGAAGCTGCGGCCCGAACCGATCCCGCCCAGTGCCGCGATGGTGACGACGCAGGTATTCCTCGACCACAACGCGCTCGTAAAGGCCCAGCGCGCCGCCTACCTCGAGTCGTTCCCGCTCGGCGCGCTCGTGGCCGGGAACAAGAAGGACATCATCATCTCACCGGCGATTGCGAGAAACCTGAAGCCGACGACGCCCAGGCCCGTGGTCATCTACGGATGGCACAAACCCGACGGCACGCCAATCCAACCGATCTACAACGGGCACGGCGAGACCTACGCCGACTATAGCCACGGAGTCCGGTTGGTTCGCAATGTCGTGAGGGTGGACGGAGCACCGTCCACGATCGCCAGAGTACTCGCGGACGAGACGCTGAGCGTGCTGCTCAGCGACGAAGGTCCGATCGCCGTACCAACCTACAGGCGCTAGCCGCTCGAGTGCCGCGGCCGACCCGCCGAACGCGCGGCAGCGCAGGGGAAGCCGTTGGCGATCGCGCCGAATCGATTGAGGCGGGACGTCACTCGCCGCCATCCCGCATGGCACCCCGCCGATCCAACCACTTCAAGGCCCAGTAGCTCGCCACACCCACCGTCGCCATGGCGACGAGAAAGGCCGGGTAGGCCAGCCGCCAGTTGTTCGGGCCGGTCATCATGCTCCACTCGGACATGCCGCCCACGCCCGCGAGAAATGACAAGGGCATGAAGATGGTTGTGATGAAGGTGAGGCGCCGCACCGCGTGATTCGTGCGGTTGCCGACCAGCGCGAGCCGGTTGTTCGCCAGCGCCAGCTGCACTTCGAGCAGCGTCGCGATCATGTCGCGGCATTCCTCCACCGCCTCCGCAAACTTCACGACGTGATCGTAAATATCACGGAAGTGGAAGAGGCTCGTTTCGCTGATGTTGGGTGAGTCCCCCCGGCAGATCTTCATCAGCACTTCGCGTTCGTGGAACAGGCTTTTGCGCAAAGCCAGGAGGTTCCGGCGCAGATCGAGCAGGTCGCTCGGGTCGACGGCATCACGTTCGCGTTTGAGCGTGAGTTCCTCGGTGCGGTCGAGTTCGTCTTCCACGGACTCGAGTGCCGGCAGTGTCTCGTCAACGATGACGTCGAGACACAGGTGAAGCAGGTAGTCAGGGCCGCGCCCCAGAGCCGTCTGCTCGACGGCGAGCCCTTTCTCCAGCCGTTCGCGCCGGACGGGCGTCCGGGCGTGCGCTGCGACAGAGACGAGAAACGACGGGCCGACGAAGAAGTTCACTTCTTCCACCGTCACGTCCTGTCCCTCGAGCCCGAAACGGTTGAATAGAAGAAAGGTGTGGCCCGGGTATTTTTCCATCTTCGGCACCTGGTCTTCGTCCAGGCAGTCCTCGATGGCGAGCGGATGCAAGCCCAGCGGCTCGACCAGCGCCATGAGGTCGTCGCGCGAGGGATTGACATAGTCGAGCCAGACATAGCCGCCGTTGGTGCGGGCGGCCAGACCCTCACTAAGCGTGGCGAGCGCAGTCATGACGCCACTTGGCTCCACGTGAATGAAGCGGCACTCGGACATGATCGGTTCTCCTGGGCTCGCATGCTACTATGGATTGTTTAGCGTTGCCCCGACAGGCCACGCAGTGGGCCGTCATGCCAGATACTCCGACCACCGACGCGTCCGACATCGTCATTCGAGGGGCTCGCACGCACAACCTGAAGAATGTCGACCTGACACTGCCGTCGGGCAAGCTGGTGATCCTCACTGGCGTCAGCGGATCCGGCAAATCGTCGCTGGCGTTCGACACGATCTATGCGGAGGGACAGCGCCGGTACGTGGAGTCGCTGTCCGCGTACGCACGCCAGTTTCTCGAGAGGATGGAGAAGCCCGACGTCGACTCCATCGACGGCGTGTCGCCGTCGATTGCCATCCGCCAGAAGAACTCGGTTCGCAATCCTCGATCGACCGTCAGCACGACGACGGAAATCCACGACTATCTGCGGCTGCTGTTTTCCCGGGTTGGCCGCACGTACTGTCGCCAATGCGGGCAGGAAGTGACGCGCGAAACGGCGGAAGTCGTGGCGCGTCGGCTGGCGCAGTTGCCCGACGGAACGCGACTGGTACTCGCCTTCGACTTGCCGGTCGTGGCGGTGGGTGCAGGCGGGGACGATGCCGCCAACGGCCATGAGGCTGTCGACGAGATTGGAGAGACCGCGGCTCACGAACTGGCGGGCCTCGAGGTGTTGCAATCGGCAGGCGGCGAATCGCTGCTGAAGACGACGGCAGGAGCGAACGGCACGAGCCGTCCGGGCAACGGGGTGGATGCCATCGTCGCGACGCTGGACACCCTGCGCAAGAAGGGGTTTGGCCGACTGCTCCTTGGCGACGACACCGTGTCGATAGACGATGTCGACATCGCCTCGATTGCCGGCCAGAACGAACTCCGGGTGGTGGTCGATCGCGTCAAGATCGAGCCCGGGATCGAGAGCCGCCTGACCGACTCGATCGAGACCGCGTACGCCGAAGGCGGGGGCGCGGCGTGCGCCCTCGAAGCGGTCGATGGATCGAGCGCCCGAATCCACGTCTTCAGCGAGCGGTTCGAGTGCCGCCCGTGCGGCATCCCGTACGAAGTGCCGCAACCGAGGCTGTTCTCGTTCAACAACCCCTACGGCGCGTGCGCGACGTGTCACGGTTTTGGCAACATCATCGAAGTCGACATGGACCTGGTGGTGCCGGATCAGACGCTTTCAATCAACCGCAACGCGATTGAGCCGTGGAGCAAGCCGCACTACCGATCCTATCTCGCCGACTTGAAGCGTGCGGCCCGCCAGAATCGCGTCCGCCTCGACGTCGCGTGGCAGGAACTGTCCGATGAGGAACGCCGGATCGTGATCGAAGGCGACGGCGAAGAGTACACCGGGGTCCGGGGTTTCTTCGCGTGGCTGGAGCGGAAGAAGTACAAGGTCCACGTTCGGGTCTTTCTCAGCCGCTACCGGGGGTACCAGCTCTGCCACGACTGCGCCGGCACGCGCCTGCGTCGTGAGGCGCGAGACGTTCGACTCGGCGGCCAGACGATTGATGCCGTGTGCGCGCTGACGGTGGGAGAAGCTCAGCAGTTCTTCGGGTCGCTGGCGCTCGGCGAGAAGGACGCGGCGGTTGCCGACAAGCTGCTCAGCGAGATTCGTCGGCGCCTCGGGTTCCTGCGCGACGTCGGCCTCGACTACCTCAGCCTGGACCGGCTCTCGTCGACGCTGTCGGGTGGGGAAGCGCAGCGCATCAACCTGGCGACCTCGCTCGGATCGGCGCTGGTGGGCACCCTCTACGTGCTCGATGAGCCATCGATCGGATTGCACCCGCGCGACAACCAGCGGCTCATCGACATCCTGCGTCTGCTGCGCGATCAGGGCAACACCGTGCTCGTCGTGGAGCACGACGCCGACATGATCCGCGTGGCCGATCATATTGTCGATCTGGGGCTCGGGGCCGGCGAGCAGGGCGGGCGCATCATCTACAACGGCGCGCTCGAGGGGTTGATGCAGGACACGCGTTCGCTGACCGCGAAGTACCTGCGAGGGGAGTTGTCGATCCAGGTGCCCACGCAGCGCCGCCGCGGCACGGGCCAGCGCCTGCGCGTCGTAGGGGCGGCCGAGCACAACCTGCGGAATATCGACGTGGAGATTCCGCTGAACACGCTCACCGTCGTCACCGGGGTCAGCGGGTCGGGCAAATCGACCCTCGTGCACGACATCATCTATCCCGCCATCAAGCGGCTGAAGGGTGGAACCGAGCGCAAGGTCGGGGCGCACGTGAGACTCGAAGGCGTCGAGTTCGTCAGCGACGCCGTGCTCGTCGATCAGACGCCGATCGGGCGCAGTCCGCGGTCCAATCCGGTGACGTATCTGAAGGCGTTTGATCCCATTCGCGAACTCTTCGCATCGACGAAGGATGCCCGCGCCAACGGATTGACCGCGAGCCATTTCTCCTTCAACGTGCCGGGCGGACGCTGCGAGGCCTGCGAGGGCGAAGGCCAGGTGCGGGTCGAGATGCAGTTTCTGGCCGACGTCTTCGTGCCCTGCGACGTCTGCGACGGGAAGCGATTCAAGCCACAGGTGCTCGACGTCCGCTACAAGAACAGGAACGTGCACGAGGTGCTCGATTTGTCGGTCCGCGAAGCGCTCACGTTCTTCAGCGGGTCGTCCAAGGTGTTGCGCCGCCTCCAGGTTCTCGACGAGATCGGGCTCGGGTACGTCCGACTGGGGCAACCGGCGACGACGCTGTCGGGTGGTGAGGCGCAGCGAATCAAGATCGCGGCGCATCTGGCGGTCTCGAGTGGCGAGCGGATCCTGTACATCCTCGACGAGCCGACGACCGGGTTACACTTTGACGACATCGCGAAGCTGCTCGCGGCGTTCCGGAGGCTGCTGCAGGCCGGACATTCCCTGTTGGTCATCGAGCACAATCTCGACGTGATCAAGACGGCGGATTATGTGATTGACCTCGGGCCTGAAGGGGGTGACCAGGGCGGCGGGATCGTCGTGGCAGGAACACCCGAGCAGATCGCGGCGCACCAGGGATCCCATACCGGGCGCTTCCTGCGGCCGGTGCTGACCGGGGAGTCGCGTAACTGGGAAAAAGGGAGCATGGCATGAGACGCACCAGGCAACGACGGACGGCGGTCGTGATCGTGGTCGCCTTGATGGCTGGCGGGGCGACGCTGCCCGCTCAGCAGCCCGCTCGCGGTCAGGACATCGCCTACGAGGATGTGATCGCACGATTGAAGTCACCGGACGCCAAGGTCAGGGCCGAGGCCCTGGCGCTCCTGACCGGGGCCGGCTACATCGATGCGGTCGCACCCGCCGCGGCATTGTTGAACGACCCGGTGGCCACTGTGCAGACGCAGGCGATTGCGACCATCGTGTCGCTGTTTCTTGCCGATGAGGCCTACACCCGGGAGTTCGCCAACAGGATCGTCAAGTCGAAAGATGCGAGTCTGCCGTTGCTCGCGTTTGCGCAGGGGCCAGGCGCCTTGGCGGCGAACGTGCCTCAGCCTCCCGTGCTGGCCGCCCTTGGCGCCGCGATCGGTTCGTCGACACCGCACGTCCGCTTCGATGCGATGTACGCGGTTGGCGTGCTCGGCCCCTTACTCGTCAGGCGAGGTCAGTTCCCCGACCCTCGAGGAGGGGTGCTGCGATTGATGGGCGTGCTCGAGGATCCGGACCCTCTGATGCGAGCGGCGGCGATTCAGGTGCTGGGTAGACTGTACCAATCGGCGATTCGCGACGAGAAGGCCAATCAGGAATGGCTGTCGCAGCGCGGCGAGGCGGGCGACCAGATTATCGTGGCCATGAATGATGCGGACGAGCTGGTCCGCTTGTCGGCCATCAACGCGTCGGGTGCGATGCGGCACGACCGGGCGGTGCAGTCGCTGGTCGATTTCTGCGCCTACTACAAGCGGGACAAGCTGGGTCTGGCGGCGCTCAATGCTCTCGCCCACATCGCGCACCCGTCGAGTGTGAGCCAGTTTGCCAGCGCCTTCGAGGTCAACGACGAGGAACTTCGTCGGATTGCGCTCGAAGGCACGGCGAGGATTGGAGATCGGGCGGCCCTCAACGCGCTCCTGACTCGGGCGGCGGCAGATCGGTCGCCCGTGGTTCGCCAGGCCGCGGCGTTTGCGAGGGCCCGGACAGGCGACTACAGTGAACTCACGCTCGTCACCGACGGCTTCCGCCACGCCGATCTCCAGGAGAACGCGTTCAATTATCTGGTGGAACTCGGAGCCGCGATCGCGCCGTCGCTGGGAGGTGCCGCGTCGTACAAAGACGCCAGGGTGCGAGCGGGCTGCGCCGAAGTATTGGGCATCATTGGCAGCGCGGCGACGCTGCCCGTGCTTGACGCGCTGGCGCGGGATCGCGACAGGTCCGTGGCGGCGGCTGCCGTGCGATCGCAGAAGCGATTGTCGGTTCGCCAGCCCGGAGTGGCCCGAACGCCGTGACCACTCGCGGTCGATACGATCGCGCGCTTCCGCGGTCCTTCTATCAACGGCCGACGCTCGATGTGGCCCGGGACCTGCTCGGCAAGTATCTGGTGGGCACGTCGACCGAGGGCCTGACCAGCGGATTGATCGTCGAGGCCGAAGCCTACATCGGCGAATCTGATCCCGCCTGCCATGCGTCGCGCGGACGAACCCCACGCAACGAACCGCTCTACGGCGAACCCGGCCGCGCCTACGTGTACTTCAACTACGGCATGCACTACCTGATCAACGCGGTCACCGAGGCCGAAGGTACGGCCGCGGCGGTGTTGATTCGCGCATTGGAGCCGGTGCAGGGGATCGATGTGATGCGGGCCCGTCGCCGGGCCGGGCGGAGCCGCAACCAGCCCGATGTTGCCACACATCAGCTGTGCCGCGGGCCCGGCAATCTCGCGAGAGCGATGGGGATCACGCTGGATGATAACCGCGTGGACCTGACAGGGTCAGCACGGACCCCGTTGTGGATCGAAGATCGCGGTCACCAGTTTCGCGACATCGGATGGAGTCCGCGCATCGGGATTCGCGTCGGCACGGACAGACTGTGGCGGTGCTTCGTGCTCGACCATCCGTGCGTGTCGGGCAGTCGGGCTCAGGTGCCGCGGCGTTCGCTTCGCGTCCCCGCTCACACTCGCCGGCAAAACATGCCTTACCGGGACGGGTCGCCGACCTGACGATCTCGCTATTCGCGCAGCCTGTTTTGGCCCTCACGGCATGTTTTGCGAACTAACGCTGTCGGCTCGGTTCGAGGGGCCGCTTCGCGAATCGCCGCGTCACCGTATCGCCAGCTGCCTCTCGGCTCGGTTCGAGGGGCCGCCGCACGGACGGTCGACTTCCCCCGATCTACCGCCGCCGTGTCGGGCGAGTGCCCGAGGACATCGACTCGACGGCCACGCGGAATTCCACCTTTTTGCCGCCGCGAATAGCGCCGACCGTCAGCGTGCTCCCGATTGGCGCGTCGGCCACCAGTCGCAGCAACTGCGAGTCGTCTGACACCGGCTTGCCGTCCACGGTCACAATCACGTCTTCGGGTCTGATGCCGGCGTTGAACGCGGGAGAGTTGCGCGTCATCCGGTTGACGTAGACACCCCTGTCGGTCGTGATGCCGAGCTGTTCCGCGATCTGGGCGTTCATCGTCATGACCTCCAGCCCTCCGATTGACCCCCGGCGCACCGATCCGTACTTGATGAGATCGTTCATCACGCGGCGGGCCAGATTCGACGGCACCGCGAATCCGACGCCCTGGTAGCCGCCGTTGTTCTGACTGTAAATCGCGGTGTTGATGCCGATCAGTTCGCCCCGCGCATTAATCAGCGCCCCTCCGGAATTGCCCGGATTGATGGCCGCGTCGGTCTGGATGAAGTCCTCGTACGGCGCGACGCCGATGTTGGTGCGCCCGATGGCGCTGACGATACCGAGCGTGACGGTCTGGTTCAACTGAAATGGATTGCCAATGGCCAGGACCCACTCAGCCACCTTGAGCTTGGACGAATCGCCCCACGGCACGACCGGCAGCCCGGTCGCATTGATCTTCAACAGCGCGATGTCGGTGAGGGCGTCAGTGCCCACCACCTTCGCTTTCATATTGCGCTTGTCGGCCAGCGCCACCGTGATCTCCGCGGTGCTGTCGCCAACCACGTGGTTGTTCGTGAGGACGTATCCGTCGGACGAGACGATCACTCCGGAGCCGAGGCTGGTCTCCCGCTGGTTGCGCCCGCCAAACATCTCGGAGTCGTCTCCGAAGAAGCGACGGAAGAACGGATCGTCGAAGAAGGGCGAATTCGATGTGCGCGTGACCTGCTGCGACGTAATCGTAGTGACGGCCCCGACGGTGCCGGCGGCAATGCCGGTAAAGTCCGGAAGCGCGGCGACGGCTCGCGCAGCCTGCGCGGCTGTGCCGCCCGCCTGGCTGGTGGTCGATGGTGTGGCTGTACTGGTCTGGGCGATGTGCAGGCGGCCTGTGACGACCAGTCCGGCAGCAAAACCAACACTGATGGCGAGAGTGGCAAACAGGATTCGTTTCATGGCAGTCAGTCGATGGCGATGCGACGGATTTGCGGGAGCACCTTGGGCACGAGTACGGTCAGGACACCATTGCGGCACTCCGCCGTGATCTCCCCGGTGCGGATTGGCTGGGGCAGCGTGAACGATCGCACGAATGCGCCATGCCCCCGTTCGACTCGCAGGAATCGTGCGTCACCCGGCGTCTGGCAGGGCCGCTCGCCGCGAATGACGAGCGTCTGCTCCTGGGCATCGATGCGGATATCGTCGCGATCCAGACTCGGCAGTTCGACACTCACCACGAACCGGTCGGCCGTCTCGTAGACGTCGACGGCAGGTGTCCAGCCTGGCATGTCGTCTGCCCCCAGACGGTTCAGCCGCTCGTGCAGCGCGAGCAGATCATGGAGCGGATCCCAGCGGGAAAAGGCCACGAATCGCATCCTAGCATGTTTGGTTGGGCCCAACCAGATGTGCTACGATCGGCGGTCTGTACGGGGTCGAAACACGCCCGCAAGGGCGCCAGCAGGACAGCGGTTGACACCATGAGTTCGATTCAGGCAACGCGTCTCAAGAAGGGCATGCTCATCCAGATGGAGGGCGATCTCCTCAGGATTCTCGAATTGCAGCACGTCACGCCGGGCAACCTTCGCGGGTTTGTTCGCGTCAAGCTGCGCAACCTGCGAAACGGGGCGCAGGTGGAACACCGGCTGCGATCGGAAGATACCATCCAGCGCGCGATGCTCGACGAGCTCGAGATGCAGTACATGTACAGCGACGCGGGCGGCCACCACTTCATGGACACGAGCACGTACGACCAGATCACGCTCTCCGACGAAGTGCTCGGCGAGATGGTCGGCTACCTTGTGCCCGAATCGACCATCAAGGTCGAGTTTTACGGGGCCGAGCCGGTAGGCATCGAACTCCCCCAGACGGTAGACCTCACCGTCAAGGACACGGCGCCCGCCATCAAAGGGGCGACCGCGAGTGCGCAGTTGAAGCCGGCGACGCTCGAGACCGGTCTCGTCGTCTCGGTGCCGCCGTTTATCACAATTGGCGACCGGATTCGGGTCAATACCGAAACGGGCGAGTACCAGGCTAGGGTCTAGAGATTAGGGAGTAGGGGTTAGGGATTAGGGGTTAGGGATTAGCGAAGTCCTGTCTTGCCAATCCCCAATCCCCAATCCCCAATCCCTGAATCGCACATGGACATAGAACGTACTCGACACACGGGCTGGATTGAGGTCGTCTGCGGCAGTATGTTCAGCGGCAAGAGCGAAGAGCTCATCCGCCGGCTCCGCCGAGCCCAGATCGCCCGTCAAAAAGTTCAGATCTTCAAGCCGAAGTTCGACAGCCGGTTCAGCGAGGACGAAATCGTCTCGCACAGCGAGATGCGCATCCAGTCGAGAAACGTGCTGAGTTCCAACGAACTGCTGCAACAGGTTGACGACAACACTGAGGTCGTCGGTATAGACGAGGGCCAGTTCTTCGACGCCGAGCTCCCGGCGGTTTGCAACACGCTCGCCAGCCGCGGCAAGCGGGTCATCGTCGCGGGCCTCGATCAGGACTATCTCGGCAAGCCGTTTGAGCCGATGCCGCAACTGCTGGCGATCGCCGAATACATCACGAAGACGCTGGCCATCTGCATGGTCTGTGGCAATCCCGCCAATCACACGCAGCGACTGGTGGCCAGCAGCGACCGCCTGCTCCTGGGTGCACAAGGCACCTACGAAGCACGCTGCCGGCGGTGCTTCGACCCGTCTCTTGCGGGCGGCGACAAACCCAGCACGACCTAGATCGCACCGGTTTGCTCTATCCCGCAGACCGGGACAGATGGGGGCGGTCCGACCAGAGCCGGTGTCTAAGACGACATGCATCCGTTGATTGCGACTGGACTTGCCGGCGAGGGCGTTGCCAGCCCGCTCGGCACGCTCCTGCTGCTGTTTGGGGTGGGATTCCTCACCGCCAATCTGATCCTGCTCGCCGACTACATGGCGTTTCGGCGGAGACGTTCCGGCGCCATGCTGACGTGGGCTGTTTCCCGACCCGGCACGTTCGCCCTGTCAAAGTGGATCGCGATCGGACTCGCCTTCGTGATTCTCTACAAAGTTCTGGTGCTCCGCTGGTTGCTCGGCCAGGTCTTTGGTGAGCTGATGATGTTCGCCTTCTACGGCATCGTCTACCCACTGAGCTTCCGTGTGAAGCGCGGGTTCTACCGCGACGGTCTCTGGCTCGAGCGAAGGTTCGTGGCTTACCGGGATATCACCGGGCTCACCTGGCGGGATGGTCCTGCGCCTACGCTGGTTGTGGTCGCCAAACACCAACAGCGAGCCGGCCGGCTCGGCGTCCCGGCCGAGCATTACGGCGAGGCCAGACGACTGCTGCGCGACCACATCAAGGCGCACGATCTGCACGAGCGCCCGCCCCTCGATCTGGGCGGACACGATGAGCGGGAGGACGTGTAACAGCGGGATTCGGGGGTCGGGATTCGGGACTGGGGCGTAAGCCAGGGGAAGGCATTGGTCCGGCTTGCGGCCCCTCGAACCAAGCCGACAGCCAGCCCTGAGCGACGTCGAAGGGCGTCAGTTCGCAAAACGTGCCGTGAGGGCCGAGACGAAATGCGCGAATAGCGCAACCGTCAGGTCGGCGACGCGTCCCGGTAAGGCATGTTTTGCCGGCTTGTGTGAGCGGGGACGCGGCCCGGACCAATGTGTTCCACTGCTCGGTCTAAGATGCTCACTGAATTCCGAACAGCCACTGGAAGAGGCCGATGCCGTCGAGCGCCATGGGATCGCCGAGGAAGCGCGCCGGCGTGCCCCACACAAACACGAGAATCGTGAGCACCATGACGTCGAACTGCCAGCTCGCCCGCTCGTAGGTCCAGAAGAGCCCTCGCCAGATAATCAACACCGGCAACGTCACGACCCTCTGTACCGTTCCCACCTGTGTTGGCGGGATCGGCGATGGCGCGGTACCGGCCTTGACGGCCGCCAGGCCGCGTCCCGCCTCCAACTCGCGCCACGTGAAGTAGATTCGCGCCAGCACGGTGACGATCGACAGCACCAGAATCACCCACAGCACCGCGGCCATCCGGTTGGTGAACGCGCCAATCATGAACAGGACGATCCGCTCGGGCCGCTCCATGAAGCCGACCTTGCACTTCTCGATCATCGATTCGGCGCGCGCCCGCGTGTAGCTGGTCAGCACCGAGAACATCATCGCCAGCGACGTGATGAGGACGTAGTCGCCGTGGCCCGTGCCGCGCTCGTTGTAGAGCGCGATCATGCCGATGAACAGCGAGATGTCCGAAAACCGGTCCATCACCGAATCAAAGAACCCGCCGAAGTCGCTGACCACGCCGCCCTCTCGTGCGACGTTGCCATCGATGTAATCGAACATGTTGGCCGCCACCATCCACCAGCCGGCCGAAAAGAGACGGCCAAACGCCAGTTCCCAGGCGGCGACTGCGTTGAGCAGGACGCCCGTAATTGTCAGGAGGTTCGGGTGGATGCGCAGCTTGACGCACGTCCGGATGATGGCACGGAGCGGCAGATTGAAGAGGTAACCGATGGCACCCGTAAAGGTCATGGCTTCCGTATAATCAAGACAGGGCGCGACGAATTAGTTGAGTCGCGACATCTTATTCCATGCCTATCGAAGACCTCAAGCACCAGATTGGCCGTTTGCCCGAACAGCCGGGCGTGTACGTATTCCTCAGCTCCGACCGTCAGACGCTCTACGTCGGGAAGGCCGCGCACCTGCGCGACCGGGTCAGCAGCTACCTGGGGGCCCGAGGCACGTCGCCGAGGCACGACCGGCTCCTCAACGACGTGGCGCAGCTCGAGGTCGTGGTGACCGATTCGGTCGTCGAAGCGCTGGCGCTCGAGAACACGCTGATCAAGCAGCGGCAGCCGCGGTTCAACATCCTCCTGCGCGACGACAAGACGTATCCGTATCTGAAGCTGACTGCGTCGGAGTCATTTCCGCGGGTGCTGGTGGCCAGGCGGCTCGAGCGCGACGGGGACGTGTACGCCGGGCCGTTCATGCCGGCGAGCCTGGCTCGTAAGACGATGAGCCTGACACATCGCGTGTTTGGTATCCGTTCTTGCCAGGAGCACATTACCGGCAAACGGGGCCGGGCATGCCTGGAGTTTGACATCGGCCGGTGTCTCGCTCCGTGCGTCGAGGCGCTGTGCACCCCCGATCAGTACACGGTGGCCGTGGACCGCACCCGGCTCCTGTTCGAGGGACGGACCGACGAGTTGATCGCGGGGCTGACCCTCGAGATGCACGAAGCGGCCGAGGGCGAGTCGTTCGAGCAGGCCGCGCATCTGCGCGATGCCGTGCGCACGCTCGAGACGCTGCGGGACCGCCAGCAGAAGATGGCCACGCCGAAGCTCGGCGATCGCGATGCGTTCGGACTCAGAACGGGGCCATCCGGCACCATCGTTCAGGTGTTCCAGGTGCGCAACGGCCGCGTGATTGAACGCGTCGAACTGGTGGCCGATCCCGATGCCGGAGGCGGAGAACCCGAACAGGATGTGCTGGCCGCGGCGCTGGGCCAGTTCTACGAGGTGCACGAGATCCCCCCGGAGATCCACGTCGCCTGGCGGCCCGACGAGAGCGACGCGATCGAGGGATGGCTGAGTGCCCGCGCCGCCCGCCGCGTGGCCATTGTCGTTCCGAGAAGCCAGGATCGCCGCGGTCTGCTCGATCTCGCCACGCGCAACGCGTCGGTGGCGTATCAGGCGAGGTTCAGCGGCGGCGCGGTCGCCAACTACGAGGCCTTGGAGACCCTGCGCGCCATGCTCAGCCTGCCGGCGTTTCCCAGGCGGATCGAGTGCGTCGATATCTCCACGTTGCAGGGCTCCGAGACCGTGGCGTCGCTCGTGGTCTGCGAGGACGGTCGAATGCGACGCAGTGAGTACCGGAAGTTCCGCATCAAGGGAACCGGGCCGCTGCCACCGACCAAACCGGACGATTTCGCCGCGATGCGCGAGGTTGTGCTGCGGCGGTACCAGGGCGTGCTGGCGCGCGGGGGGCCCTTTCCGGATCTGGTGGTCATTGACGGCGGGCGTGGACAGCTCGAATCGGCCTACGAGGCGCTCGAGTCGCTGGGACTGGGGACCATGATGGCGGTCGGGCTCGCCAAGAGGGAGGAGCTGATCGTGACACGCGAACGGCCCGAACCGATCGCGCTCGAGATCGACCATCCGGCGTTGCTGCTGCTGCAGCGGATTCGAGACGAGGCCCACCGCGTCGCCGTCTCATTCCACCGGAACGCCCGCCGCGCCCGCGATCTGCGATCCGAACTCGACGAGATCGCCGGCATCGGGCCTCGCCGCCGAAACGCGCTGCTGCGGCGCTTCGGCAGCGCGGCCGGCGTGCGCCGCGCCAGCCGCGAGGATCTGTGCTCCGTGGTCGGCAGCAGGGCCGCGGACGCCGTGCTGGCCCACTTCGCGCGCGGCTTGTAAAACCACTCCCGGAGTGGTTTTCTGCTCCGAGAACCCGTCGCAAACCACTCCGGGAGTGGTTTTCCGTGTTAGCCTGAATGTCTTTCTGAAGGTGAAACTCGTGTCCTCTGCCAAAGCTCGCGTCGTTTCCGGCATGCGGCCAACCGGCCGCCTGCACCTGGGCCATCTGGTGGGCGCGCTGCGCAACTGGGTGCCGCTGCAGGAGCAGTACGACAGTTTCTATTTCGTGGCCGACTGGCATGCGCTCACCAGCGAATACGCGGCCACCGACGATCTGGCCAGCTACGCGTATTCGAACGTCGCCGACTGGATCGCGGCCGGCCTCGATCCCGAGCGCTGCACGATGTTCGTGCAGTCGCTGGTGCCGGAGCATGCCGAACTGCACCTGTTGCTCTCGATGATCATCCCGATCCCGTGGCTCGAACGCGTGCCGACCTACAAGGAGCAGCGCGAGCAGATCTCCGAGAAGGACCTGTCGACGTACGGATTTCTCGGCTATCCGCTGCTGCAGACGGCCGACATCATCATGTACAACGCGCACTTCGTTCCGGTGGGCGAGGATCAGGTGCCGCACCTCGAGCTGTCGCGCGAAGTGGTGCGGCGGTTCCATTCGTTCTACGGCCAGGTCTTCGTCGAACCCCAGCCGATGTTGACGCGCTTTCCGAAACTGCCAGGCCTCGACAACCGGAAGATGAGCAAGAGCTACGGCAATGCCATCGATCTGGCCGATGACGCCGACGCGGTCCGCCGCAAGGTGATGCAGATGTACACGGACCCCGCGCGGGTCCGCGCCGACATTCCGGGCAATGTCGAAGGCAACCCGGTGTTCACCTACCACGACGCCTTCAACGACGACAAAGACGAGGTCGATGACCTCAAGGCCCGCTACCGTACCGGCAAGGTGGGCGACGTCGAGGTGAAGAAAAAGCTCATCGTCGCGCTCGAGAAGACGCTCGAGCCGATGCGACAGCGCCGGGCCGAGGTGCTGGCCCATCCCTCTCGCGTTCGCGACATCGTCGAGGAAGGCTCGCGGCGAGCCCGGGCGATTGCCGCCGAGACGATGGGGCGGGTGCGAGAGGCCATGAAGATCGCGTACCGCTGATGTCTCAACAGACGCCCACGGGGACCCAGTTCGAATCGTCGCCTGATGCGTACAGCGTCAGCCTGGAGCATTTCTCCGGACCGCTGGATCTGCTGATTCACCTCATCAAGAAGAATGAGGTGAACATCTACGACATTCCCATCGCGCTGGTCACGGCGCAGTACCTCGAGTACATCGAGCTGATGCAGGAGCTCGATCTGGACCTGGCGGGGGAGTTCCTCGTCATGGCCGCCACACTCATCCACATCAAGTCGAGGATGCTGCTCCCGCGGCACGATCCCTCTCAGGATGACGAGGAGGAAGATCCGCGCGACGCGCTTGTCAACCGGCTGCTCGAGTATCAGAAGTACAAGACGGCGGCGAACCTGCTCCACGAGCGGGAGACGCTCCGCAGCGCGCAGTGGCAACGGCCGGACCAGCGAATCGCCGACATCGCGGGAGACGAGTACGAAGACGAGGTCGAGGTCGATCTGTTCAGCTTGATGACCGCGTTCAAGGCCGTGCTCGATCGGGCGAAGCAGCGGCCGCGACTGTCGTTGCCTGCCGAACAGGTCTCGATTGAGGACCGGATCGAACAACTGCTCGGACGGCTGTCGGAAACCGACGCGTGCGGCTTCGAGGATCTGTTCGACGACGTCAACTCGCGCCCTGCGCTGATCGTGACGTTTCTCGCGTTGCTCGAAATGATCCGACTTAGACTGGTGCGGGTGTTCCAGGCGGGCATGTTCGGGACGATTCGGATCTACAAGAAGGCGCGAGTCGAGACATCCGCTCCTGCGTAGGCGCGGCCCCCCTGGTACGTCGTCGCAGAACGCGAAGGCGAGAGTGCCCGCCCGATCTGAGCTGGGCACGAGGTGAAAGGCGATAGGGATTGGCAATGGCGGAACGGAAGAAATCCAAGCAGAAGACTGTCGAGCCGGCGACGGCCGAGGTGCCGATGGCCGACGGCGAGAAGACTGTCCTCGACTCGACTGTCCTTGAGCCGGCCGCCCTCGAGCCGGCTGTCCTCGAGCCGACTGCGTCCGAACCGGCAGGCGAAACCGCGGTGTCTGACGAGTTGAAGGCGATTGTCGAAGCGCTGATCTTCGCGTCCCCGGAGCCGCTGACGCTGAGGGCGCTGAACAAGGTGCTGTCGAGCGAGCCAAAAGAAGACGTGCAGCGGGCGCTCGAGGCGCTCAAGCTCGACTACGAACAACCACGCGGGCTCCAGTTGATTGAGATTGCGGGCGGGCTGCAGATCGTCACCCGGACCGACCTGAACGAATGGGTCCGGCGATTGTTCCACGAACGCAAGACCACGAAACTGTCGGTGCAGGCGCTCGAGACGTTGGCCGTCATCGCCTATCGCCAGCCGGTCACCTCAGTCGAGATCGCAGAGATTCGCGGCGTCAACACGTCAGGCGTGCTGGCGACGTTGATGGAACGCAAGCTGGTGAAGATTGCCGGGCGCAAGCAGGTGGTCGGGCGGCCGTTTCTCTACGCCACGACCCGCGAATTCCTGATGCGGTTCGGACTCAACGACCTCGGCGACCTCCCGAAGGTCGAGGATATGGCCGACCTGCTCGGTTTCGATCTGTCGACGGCGCTCGCCGAGCCGATGCCGTCCGACCAGATGCTCCCGCTCGAGGTTCCGGGCGATGAGCCCGTGGACCTGGCGTCTGCTTTGGCCGAGGCGACGTCTGCGCAGGACGAGACGATGACGTCGGCGGACGCTGAAGCGGTTTCGCAGGCGGATGCCCCGTCCGTCGATTTGCAGGCGGACGACCTGTCGGCGGACCCGCAGCCCGATGACCCGCTGGCGGACTTTGCTGAGGACGATGATCTGGACCCGGAGAAGGTGCACTAGTTCGGGATTCGGGATTGGGGATTCGGGATTCGGGGGACCCCGGACCGGACTGTCGCAAAATGGGCGTCTTCCTGGGATCGCCTGGCTCGAGCCCGGCTTGTTGTCGTAAGCGGTGCAGTTCACTCCCGGTCAACTCCCGGTGCTTGCCGACCGGCAGGCGCGCGTCAGAGATCGAGCCGAATCTCACTCTGCGCAGCCGCACGACCGGGTGCCCAATCGCCTCGCACATATTCCGCACCTGCCGCGATCGTCCCTCGTGCACGACAATCGAGATCAGCGATTGATCCTCGCGCGCGCCCAGTGCGGTCTCGACCATCTTCACGGCGGCCGGCGCGGTCCGTCGACCTTCGATCGTGACGCCCCGGCGTAGCCGATCGAGCTCGGATTCGTCGGGCACGCCGCGGACGCGCACGTGATACTCGCGTTCGACCTCGTGACGCGGGTGGAGCAGGCGCTCGGCCAGCGCACCGTCGTTGGTCAGCAGCACCAGGCCCTCGGAGTCGTAGTCCAGTCTCCCGACGGGATACACGTACTCACGAACGTCCGGAACCAGATCGAGAACCGTCGGACGTCGCTCCGGATCCTTCCTCGTCGTGACGTACCCGCGAGGTTTGTTGAGCAGGATGTACCGGTGATGAGTGCTGACCCGAATCCGCTGGCCGTCGACGCGAATGTCGTCGTGTCCCGGGTCCGCCTTTGTTCCGAGTTCGAGAATGGTCTTGCCGTTGACGCTGACGCGCCCTTGCGCAATCAGGACCTCGGCGGCGCGGCGCGACGAGACTCCGGCTGCCGACAGGATCTTTTGAAGTCGTTCCATCATTGCCTCAGCAGTGCTGCAAAGAAATTGACCAGGTTCCACACCTCACGCCAGTCCTGTTGCCGATCGAGTTCGGCATGCGTGATCAGGCCGCTGAGCAGGACTCTCACGGGCGTCTTGCCCTGGAGGTATCGTGCCATCATCAGCGATTCGATTGACGGGATCACCGTATCATCGGAGCCGTGGAGGAGGTAGACGGGACAGATGGGGGCCGGCGACCGTTCAGGCGATAGTCCCGCTTCGCCTCCGAGCGACTCGAGCGCGGGAGCGACGAGTGTCCCGAGTCTTTCGACGTCTCGGTCGTTAACCTGCCGCATGTACGTGCGCGAGGGTTCCGGCAGCGCCTCAGTCAACGCGAGCGCCGCGTCAAACGTGGTCTTGGCCAGACGCTTGTCGATGAGTTCGTAATGTCCGGCGAGCAGGTACTTGAGAA
>Ga0334722_10001409_pt1 | contig 30139 bp, 22 predicted proteins | sample C3_bottom_MG_FD_207210 | JGI IMG/M metagenome (GOLD analysis project Ga0334722, IMG submission 207210) | Sediment microbial communities from Yellowstone Lake, YNP, Wyoming, USA - C3_bottom | ecosystem: Environmental > Aquatic > Freshwater > Lake > Sediment | place: USA: Wyoming | collected... | reverse complement strand
GATTACCATCATCGGCGGCGGCCTCGCGGGATGCGAGGCCGCCTGGCAAGCCGCCCAACGCGGCTGCCAAGTGACCATCCACGAGATGAAGCCGGTGCGCTTCAGCCCGGCGCACGAGTCACCGCTTCTGGCGGAGCTGGTTTGCAGCAATTCCCTGCGCGCCGCCGATGTCTCTTCCGCCGTGGGGCTGCTTAAGGAAGAGATGCGCTGCCTGGGTTCCCTGATCATGGCGGCAGCCGACCAGACCCAGGTTCCGGCGGGTCGGGCCCTGGCCGTGGACCGTGAGCTTTTTGCCCAGTTCATCACCGAAAAAATCGAAAGCCATCCGGCCATCACCGTGACCAGGGAGGAAGTCACCGAACTTCCCCCTCCTGGGCAATGCCCGATCATCCTGGCCTCCGGCCCCCTCACCTCAAGCCCCCTTGCCGCATCCCTGGCCCAACTCACCGGGGAAGAGCACCTGGCCTTTTACGACGCCATCGCCCCCATCGTTACCGCCGACTCCCTGGACATGACCATCGTTTACCGCGCCTCCCGCTACGACGACGGCCCGGGGGACTATCTGAACTGCCCCATGAATCGCGACGAATACGCGGCCTTTATCGAGGCCCTGCGCAGCGCCGACAAGGTGCCGCTCAAGGAATTCGAGGAACAAAAATATTTTGAGGGCTGTCTCCCCATTGAGGTCATGATGGAGCGCGGCGAAAACACCCTGCGCTTCGGGCCCATGAAACCGGTGGGTCTGCCCGACCCGCGGACCGGTCGCGACCCGTACGCCGTGGTCCAGCTCCGCATGGAAAAAAAGGACGGCCTGCTCTATAATATGGTAGGCTTTCAGACCAAGCTGACCTATGGGGCGCAGCAGGCGGTGTTCCGCCTGATTCCGGGCATGGCCCAAGCGGAGTTCGCCCGGCTCGGCAGCATCCACCGCAATACCTTTGTCTGCGGACCCAAGGTGCTGCTCCCGAGCCTACAAGTGAAAAACCGGCCCGATCTCCTGCTGGCCGGGCAGATTACCGGAGTGGAGGGATATGTGGAGTCCACGGCCATGGGCTTGCTGGCCGGGATCAACGCGGTGCGGTTGGCTGGCGACCAGACGGCCCTCGACCTGCCCAACGACACTGCCCTGGGCGCGCTGGTCGGCCATCTGACCCAGACCGACCCAAAACATTTTCAGCCCTCCAACATCAACTTCGGCCTGTTCCCGGCCTGGGAGACGAAACTTCCAAAAAAACTGCGAGGACAACACCGTGCTCAAACAGCCCTGGCATCCCTCAAACAGTTCTGCGATGCGGAAAAGCTGGAACCGGCTTAAGCATGCGCGGTTTCTTCTTTGCCTTTCCCTGCTTAACGCCCTGCTGACCCTCTCCGTGGCCCAGTCCGTCATGGCCTCATCGCTTCCCTCACAACAGCTCGACATCGCCTTTGACCTTGCAGGCCATAGGCTTACCGGCAAATCCGTCATCACAGTGCCTGCCCAGACTGCGGCCACCATCACCTTGAGCGGCCTTGAGATCATTTCGCTACACCTGAACACCACCCCCATCCAAGCCACGAAACAACTCACCATTCTGCCGACGCCACAAGAGCAGCAGGTGACCATCAGCTTTCAAAAAACCGTGGCGGACTCCCAAATGGACGGACTCATCGACCCCAGCGGCATCGCCCTCACCGGCCTCTGGCATCCGCAACTCGACACCGCTTGCCTCTATGCGCTGGCCGCGGCCATCCCCAAACAGTTTGCCGCCATCTCCGAGGCCGAGGAGATCAGCGACACGGTTAGCGGAAAGACCCGCACCGTCCGCTTCCGCTTCAGCCATCCCGCAGACAGCCTCAACTTTGTGGCCGGGCCCTATGTGGTGGAGCAGGAGCCCATCACCCCCGGCCAGACTCTGTACTCCTATTTCTTTGCGGAAGACCGGGAGCTGGCCGCGGAATACCGCAAGAAAACGCTTGCCTATCTCAAGCGCTACCAGGAGCTGATCGGCCCTTATCCCTACAAACGCTTCAGCATCGTGGAAAACCGGCTCCCCACCGGCTACGCCATGCCCACCTTCACCCTGCTCGGCCAGACCGTGGTCCGCCTGCCCTTCATCACCGAGACCTCCCTGGGCCATGAGGTGCTGCACAGCTGGTTCGGCAATGCCGTTGGCGTGGATGCCAGCCAGGGCAACTGGTGCGAAGGCCTGACCACCTACTTGGCGGATCAGGCCTTTGCTGCGGACAAAGGGGCCGATGCCGGGTTCAGAAAACAGCAGCTCATCAACTACCAGAGCTATGTGGCCTCGGACAACACCCTGGCGCTCAAGGATTTCAGCGGGGCTGGCAGCCATCTTGCCTCCGGGAACAAAACGGCGCGGGCAGTGGGCTACGACAAGGGCAGCATGCTCTTCCACATGCTGTTCCGGGAGATCGGCGATGCTCCCTTTTACGCCGGGCTTCGGTATTTTTATGCACGTTTCCGCCATCAACAGGCGAGCTGGCAGGATCTGATGGCAAGCTTCAACACAAGCTCCCACCAGAATCTTGAACCGTTTTTCAGCCAATGGCTCAGCCGCGCCGATCTGCCCCGCCTTGAAGTCACCATGGACAGCCTCAAGGAAAAAGACGGCCAGATGGAACTTGGGCTCACCATCAAACAGCTCCAGGAAAAACCCTACCGCCTGCGATTGCCCCTGGATATCGTCACCGCCAAGGGCAAGGAGCGGCGCGAAGTGACCCTTACCGACGCCGAAACCAAACTGAACCTCAGCCTGACGGATTATCCCTCGCTGGTAATTGCCGATCCGGACTACGACCTGATGCGGACCCTGGCCCCCGAAGAGCTGCCGCCCACCTGGTCGCGCTTCCTCGGCTCCCGCGAAAGGCTGGCCATTATCCCGGAGGCGGAAGACCGACAGATATATGCCCCGGTCATCGAACTTCTGACTTCCCTGGACTGCCCGGTCAAGACCGCCAGCGAGGCCACGGACAAGGACTTGGCTGGCAAGGCCGTGCTTTTCCTCGGCACCAACAGCCGCCTGGCCCGCTCCATCTTTGCCCCCCCGCCCCAGGCCGCCACGGGCTTTACCCTGGAAGCGCGTGAAAACCCCTTGGCCCCAAGCCAGGTCGCGGTGCTGATCACTTCGAGCAGTGCGGCGGAAACAGCGGCGGCTACGCCTAAGCTCGCCCATTACGGCAAGTACAGCGCGCTCTATTTCAACCTGGGCCGGATTGAGCGAAAAACCATCGCCGAGAGCGATCAGGGCATACGCCTGGCCATCGACACCCCACCCATGGGCATCGCCCTGCCCCAGGCCCTGTCCTTTACCGCAATCATGGAGCAAACCGCCGACAGACGGGTGGTGTATGTGGGGGAGAGCCACACCCGCAACGAGGACCATCTCCTGCAACTGCGAGTAATCCGGGCGCTGTTTGCCCAGAATCCCAAGCTGGCCATCGGCATGGAGATGTTCAGCCGGGAAGCGCAGCCCGTTCTTGACCGGTATCTGGCCGGGGAGCTGAGCGAGCGGGAATTCTTGAAACAATCGGGATATTTTTCCAAGTGGGGCTTTGATTACCGCCTGTACCGGGAGATCATCAACTTTGCCCGGCGCAACAAACTGCCCATCGTGGCCCTCAACCAGGAAAAGGAGCTTGTCAGCAAGGTCTTCAAGGAGGGCGCTTCCGCTCTGACCGCCGAGGAACTCGCCAAGATTCCGGCAGACCGCGACCTTGCCATCCCCGGTTATCGCCAGCGGATCACCGAGGTCTTTGCCATGCACGGCCAGCACGACGCGACGGAACAGCTCAACGGCTTTTTCCAGGCCCAGGCCATCTGGGACGAAACCATGGCCGAGTCCGTGACCGCCTTCCTCAACGCCCACCCGGAGAGCCGGATGGTGGTGCTGGCCGGTCAGGGACATACCGACAAGGCCACGGCCATCCCGCCCCGAGTCGCCCGCCGCCTGCCGACCATCCGCCAGGCCGTTATCCTGAACAGCGAGAACGAGGCGCTTGATCAAACCGAAGCGGACTACCTGATTTTTTCCAAACCCGTGGAGCTGCCCCCGGCAGCGGTCCTCGGGGTGATGCTCGCCAACACTCCCGAAGGTCCAAGGGTGGAGGGGTTGTCAGAAAAGAGCAAGGCTGGCGCAGCAGGCATCCGGGAGAAAGACCTCATCCTTGCCTTGGATGACGAGCCGGTGGCCACCATCGACGACCTGAAGATCATCCTACTTGGCAAAGAAATCGGCAAACAGGTAACGGTACGGATCAAACGAAAATCAGGGGGATGGTTCAAGCAGGAGGCGGTTCTTTCCGTTCCAGTGGTGTTGTAGGCAGGAAAAATCCCATTGGCACGCAGCCGAGCACCGGAGAGGCTGCCGAAAAGGGGATTTGCACTGTTTGAGGCGAAGCCGAGTTTGCAAAGCCCCGGCAGCATCAAGGAGCGCAGGGAATCCCGCCATCGGCGGGACAAGTGACAGGGTGCCCTTTCTTTGGTTCGTTTCTTTGGGCAAACAAAGAAATGAACAGAAGCATAAAGCACATCCCTCCGCCCACTGAGACTAGACTGCTTGACAAGCAGAGAAATCTTTTCTTTTGGCCTTACCCCTGCTCCGGGCTATAATGGGCAAAAATCAAGGACCACCCATGACAACGCCCGACGAAAACTACACCACAACCCCAAAGATCCCAGCCCAGGCCGCCCTGGAATTCCTCCAGGATGTCCGGCAGCTTGTCGCCTTCCAGCAGGCAATCGGCATCGAGGGCTACCCCCGCACCCCAGAGCTTGAACGCTTTGTTGCCGGGCCGCAGCCACCGGTTGCCACTGCCAAACCGCAGACAGCAGCCGCCTCCAAGTCGAAGCCCCCCCTGGCCCCGTCAGCCCGACAACAGGCTACATCCGCCACCATGCCGGATACCACACCGACCGAACTGTATGCAGAGATGCAGGCCTGCCAACGCTGCCCACGACACCAAAGCCGGAGCAAGGCAATAATCGGGGAAGGCGCAACCGGAGTCAAACTCCTGATCATCGGTGATGCACCCTCTGTTGAAGACGATCTCTCCGGCCTGCCCATGAGCGGAGAACCGGGCCAACTCCTCGACAAGATGCTCGGGGCCATCGGCCTAAACCGGGCAGAAGTCCACCTGAGCCTGCTCACCAGATGCCATGCACCGGAACAGCCGGGAAAGGAGGTGGTGGACGCCTGCCTGCCCTTCCTGCTCAAGGAAATTATGCTCGTTGCCCCCAAAGTCATCTGCGCCATGGGCTCCCTCACCGCCCAGAAGCTCCTCCACACCAACAAACCCCTCAGCCAGCTGCGCGGCAGATTCCACGATTTCCAGGGCATCCCGCTGATACCCACCTTCTCGCCGGAATTTCTTTTGAAAAACCCGGAGATGAAAAAAGCGACCTGGATGGATTTGCAGATGATTCAGAAGAAGATTCAGAGCACCTAGGCATGCGGCATCTATGGATCGAGTGTGGACTTGGCGGACTTGGCGGACTGACTGGACTCATTGCTGCGATTGACGAGCACCTATCAGATATTTGCAAAAAATCGGTAGAGATAGAAGACGCGGACAGTCTCGGCCTGTTCGATAGTGCGGAACACGCGACAGGGCTCGGCCTTGTAGCATGTCAAACCTACATGGCTATGGTTTACGGGAACCTGGAAATCGAAAAACGCCGAGCTTTGAGCTTCGGCCCGAAACACCACGGCGGCTTAACAAAGGTTCAAATCATCAACCACGCGGCAAATTACTGGAAGCACAACAATGAATGGGCACTTGATCGGACGGCGGCACGCCAAGAGGCTATCAAACAGGCTTTTGAGTCCGTTGGCTTTCCGGTCGGCACCGACTACCCGCTCTCGGGAGTTCTCACTGAACTGGCCGACCCATATCCCGCGTCGCTCAGCGCGGTCATTTCAATTCTTGAAGCATGGAAAGTCGAGTTGCACAAGGCCATCTAGACCTTTCCATATATCGACAGGCCCCCTGCACTACAACCCCTCCGGCGTAAAACCCACCACCTGATCGATGCTGTTCGCCCCGGCAAAGAGCATGACCAACCGGTCCACCCCCAAAGCAATACCCGCAGCCTGCGGCATCTCAGCGAGTTCAATCAAAAAAACCTCCGGCATGGGACCAGGGACACGGGCCTGCAGCCGGATGGACTCCTGCTCCGCCAGAAACCTGGCCCGCTGCTCCACCGGATCAACCAGTTCGGAAAAGCCGTTGGCCAGCTCCAGCCCCGCCACATACAGCTCGAAACGCTCGGCCACTGCGGGATCGCTCGGGGATAGCCGGGCCAAGGCGCCAAGCACAGCCGGGTAGTCGCAGAGAAAGGTGGGAATTCCAACCCCCAGATGCGGCTCCACATACTCCACCAGCATCTCATCAAATCGGTCCTGGGCCAACGCCTCCTCCACTGTGCAGGGTGCGTAGCGGCGGAAGGCGTCGGCCACGGTAATCCGCTCCCACTCCGACGCAAGATCGATCCTGCGCCCCTGCCATTCCAGCACCCCATCCTTGCCCATGGCCACAGCCAGATGACGCAGCAGCGCCTCGCAGTCCGTCATCAGGTCGCGGTAGTCGCTTTTGGCCGCGTACCATTCGAGCATGGTGAACTCCGGCAGGTGGCGGTCGCCGCGTTCGCCTCTGCGGAAGCATTTGCAGACTTGGAAAATCTTGGGGATGCCTGCGGCCAGCAACCGTTTCATGCAGAGCTCCGGCGAGGTTTGCAGAAACCAACCCTCGCTGGTCAGCGGCACGATATGGGCTTCCGGCGCTGGGGCAGGGATACGGATGGGGGTTTCGACCTCGAGATAGCCTCGGTCGATGAAAAAGGTGCGCAGGGCTTGAATGAGAACGGCCCGCAAATGCAGGCCGTGAAGAGATATCATAGTAGTTGTCGATGCGGTATCGGAGCATCCGCCCCTTGGTTATTCACAATCATTCACCAGAAACGAAACCACGAATTCCCCACTGAAATGTAAACGTTCAGCAGTGCCGCAGATGCGCGGAAGAGGTCTGCAAAGTGTGCTATGCACATGAGCAGGCCGTTGACAAAGCAGATGCGGTGCTGCTGGACGCTTACAGCTTATTCTTTTACCCTGGTCACATACACCCCGGTCCGGGTGTCGATCTGCAGCTTGTCGTCCTCTTCGATAAAGGGCGGCACCTGGACCACATACCCGGTTTCCATGGTCACGGGCTTGGAGTCGCTGCCGCTGGTATCCCCCTTAACCCAGGGGTCGGACTGGGTGACCTTGAGGTTGACGAAGTTGGGCAGGGTAACGCCGATGGGGCGGCCATTGTACTGCAGCACCTCCACATCCATGTTGTCGGTGAGAAAGTTTACGGCATCGCCCAGCTGCGCCTTGGACATCTCCAGCTGTTCAAAGGAGATGTTGTCCATAAAGAAATATTCATCTCCCTGTTTGTAGAGGTACTGCATGGTCCGCTCCTCAAGAGCGGCCTTTTCCAGCTTGTCGTTGGAGCGAAAGGTCTTTTCAAAGGCGTTGCCGGTGATCATGTTCCGCAGCCGGGCGCGGTACAGGGCCTGGCCCTTGCCGGGCTTGGAAAAGGAAAAATCCGTCATGATATACGGTTCGCCGTCGATCTGAACCTTTAAGCCTTTGCGAAAATCAGAAGCGGAATACATACTCGTTTTCTCCCTGTGGCAGTCAAATCAAAAAAACACTGTGCGGCACCTTACTAACCGGATTCCCGCATTTTTGCAAGGGTGAAGTTTAAGCGTTTGCTCGCAAATAAATCAGGCCAGCATCACTTCCTTCTTACCAATAGCCTCGGACTTGATGCGGTCCAGCAGCTCACCCAACACCGGTTTGACATTCTCCCGGATATCGCCGGCCACGATGATGAACAGCAGGTCGTCGCCGGGCTGGAAGCTCCCGCTCTTGGCCTCGATAACGATGTCGAAGATTCCCGGTTTTTGCAGAAACTCCTGACGGATCGCCTCGACCTTTTTCTGATCCGGTGTGACTTCAAGAGCGGTGACCCCTTCCCGGGTCTTGCGCGACCAGGCCCGGACCACGCCGTTGTGGACCAGGACCATGCCGACGTTCTCGGCAAAGGCGGGGTTTTTCTTCATCTCCGCAATCGTTTTTGAAATATCCATGCACGCACCTCGTTATTGTTGGCCCATCTCACCCCAGACTCTTGCTCACCACCTCGTACACATCGCGGGATAACGTCGGGCGGGCGGCAATCCGTTCAAGCTGAGCCCGCATCAAGTCCCGCCTGGTTGCATCGTAACGTGCTCCCCGCCCGAGCCGTGCGGCCAGACGGGCGGCAGTCTGCGGATTGAGGGAATCAAGGGCCAGAATCTGCTCGGCCAGAAAGCGATAGCCCTTGCCGGAGGATTCGTGAAAACAGAGGGGATTGCCCGCGGCAAACGAGCCCACCAGGGCGCGGACCTTGTTGGGGTTTTTCAACTGAAAGGCAGGATGCGCCATGAGTGCTTGCACCTCGGCCAGGGTTTCCGGCAGCGGGGCTGTGGCCTGCACCGCAAACCACTTGTCCAGCACCAGGGAATCCCCCTGCCATTGCTGGTAAAAATCGGCGATGACCTGCTGCCGCTCCGGTCGGGCGGCATGGGCCAGGGCGGCAAAGGCGGCCATCTGGTCGGTCATGTTGTCGGATTTGGCAAACTGGTCAAGGGCCATCTGGACAGCCCCATCGTCTTCAAGGTTCACCAGATAGGCGAGGCAGAGGTTACGCAAGGCTCTCTGCCCTGCCAGTTCCGGCGCGTAGCGGTAGGAGCCATCAACCCGGTTGGCCTGATGGACCTGCTCCCACAGGGGCCGCAAAGCGCGGGCCAGAGTCTGCCGGGCAAAGGTACGGGCGGCGTGGATTGCCTCGACATCCACCACCTCCATCTGCTCGGCCAGGTATTCCTCCGAGGGCAAGGTGAGCAACAGGGCGAGAAAGGCCTTGTCCCGTCCACCTTCTCCTTCCAGCAACCGGGCACAGGCCGCGACAAATCTTTGGTCAAGCTGCAACGAGCGATTATTGCGAAAATCCTCCACCAGCCCCAGGAGCAACCGGCTGGCAAGACACTGCCCCGCCTCCCAGCGGTTGAAGGGGTCCTGATCATGGCGGAAAAGAAAGAGCAGCTCTTCCGCATCACAGGCGTAATCCACCTTGAGCGGCGCGGAAAAATTGCGCAGGATCGAGAGGCGCGGCATTTCTGCAACCGCATTGAATCGAATGCTCTCCTCGGCTCCGCGCAGTTCGAACAGGCCGCGCGCCGCTTCCGCCTGCCGCTCCGGGCAGAGCAACGGAATTTCCTCGCCCCGGCTATCGAGCAGGGCAAGGGCCACCGGAATGTGCAGCGGCTCCTTTTCCGGCTGGCCAGCAGTGGGCGGGGTGCTTTGCCCAAGAGTCAGGGTATAGGTCTGGGCCTGGGCATCATACTCGCCCTGCACCGCAAGGCGCGGGGTGCCTGCCTGGGTGTACCACCGCTTGAATTGGGTCAGGTCGCGGTCGGAGACCTCGGCCATGGCCCGGACAAAATCATCGGTGGTGGCGGCCTGGCCGTCATAGCGCTTAAGATACAGGACCAGCCCCTGCCGGAACAGCTCCGCCCCCAGCAGGGTATGCAGCATCCGGATGATCTCGGCCCCTTTCTCGTAGATGGTGACGGTGTAGAAGTTATTGATCTCCATGAAGGAATCGGGCCGCACCGGATGAGCCATGGGCCCGTTGTCCTCGGGAAACTGCACGTTGCGCAGGAGCCGGACATCGTGGATGCGTTTGACCGCGGCGGAGATCTGATCCGCGGTGAACTGCTGGTCGCGGAACACGGTGAGCCCTTCCTTGAGGCTAAGCTGAAACCAGTCCCGACAGGTGACCCGGTTGCCGGTCCAGTTGTGAAAATATTCATGGGCGATCACCGCCTCGATCCCCTCGTAATCACCATCCGTTGCGGTATCGGGCCGGGCCAGCACGTACTTGGAGTTGAAGACGTTGAGCCCCTTGTTTTCCATGGCACCCATGTTGAAATCATCCACCGCCACGATCATGTACTGGTCAAGATCGTACTCCAGGCCAAAGGCCTCCTCGTCCCAGCGCATGGCCTTGATAAGCGAGGCCAGGGCATGGTCGCATTTGTCGCGGTTATGGGCCTGCACATAAATTTCCAGGGCAACCGAGCGACCGGAGCGGGTGGTAAAGGTGTCGGCAATCTTGACCAGATTGCCCGCGACCATGGCGAAAAGGTACGAGGGTTTTGGAAAGGGGTCCTGCCAGCGTGCGTAATGGCGGCCTTCGGGCAGCACCCCGGCCTCGACCCGATTTCCGTTGGCCAGGAGCACCGGATAGCGCTCTTGCTCAGCGCTGATGATGACCTCGTAGCGGGCCAGGACATCGGGCCGGTCGAGAAAATAGGTGATCTTGCGGAAGCCCTCGGCCTCGCACTGGGTGCAGAAATTGCCGCTGGAACGGTACAGGCCGTCAAGGGAGGTGTTGTTCTGGGGATAGAGCTCGGTTTCGACGGCAAGCACGAACCGCTCCGGCGCCGCAGGAATGGTGAGGGTTTCCTCGTCGAGCCGGTACTGGTCCGGGCCGAGGATAACGCCGTCCAGGGCAACGGACTTGAGTACCAGGCTTCTCCCCTGAAGCACAAGGGGGACATCCGGTGCGGTCTGGCTGTTGCGACGGCAAACAAGGCGGGAACACACCCGAGCCCGTTCCTCAAACAGGTCCACAGCAAGCGTCACCTCTTCGATCAGGTAAGCAGGCGGACGATAATCCTTGAGCAGGATGGTTTTTGGTTGGGCATCCATGGAATCAGTCCGAGAATCTAACTGCGGATCGATTCAACCCGGGGCACCACCAGATGCAGGCCCGGTTTCAGATGGGTGAAATCAACGGATTCATTGTATTTCTTGATCAGCCAGAAAGGCAGCTCGAATTCGTTCTGACACAGGGACCAGATGGTGTCTCCCTGCTTCACCCGGTAGCTGCGGGTGCCCTCCATCAGCCGGTAGGCGGCGAAGAAATCATCTATCATCTCCTTGTGGAACTCATAGCGCTGGGCCTCAAACTTTTCCTTGCTTCCCTTGGCAAGGGGAATCTTGATCTGCTGGTTCACCACCAGGGCCTGTTCGTAGCGCAAGCCGTTCAAGTGGCGCAGATCCCAGGCCCGAATCCCGAGCCAGCGTGCATAATGGCCCAGGGTCTCCTCGGCCTCCACCCGGATAGTGCCATAGGTCTTGCCCTGCTTCTTTACCACCTCCACCCCGAGGTTGCCCAAAACTTTGGCCGGAGTCAGGGACGGACACTGCGCACCCTTGGCCTTTGCCGGCTCCGGAGCTTTCGCCGTGGCGACTTCCGGCCCCGAGGCTGCTTTCACCGGCGGAGCAACCTGCGACGAACCCGGCGCACCCGCCAATTTCACCAGAGAGACAACCTCGCCCCCTGACTGAACTGCCGTCTTTTCGCCGGGAACCACCGGAGTCAACCCGGCAGGACGCTGGGGCTCCATCTTCTTCCCGACCGTGGCGACCAGCGCCCCCCGTTCGCCCAAGCTGGGAATACGCAGATTCTGGCCGGGGCAGATTACCGATTGCTCATCAAGCCCATTGCCCCGCAGAAGATCGGTCACCGTAATGCCATGCGTCAGGGCGATGGAATAGGCGGTATCTCCCTGGCGCACCTGATACATGTTGGTTTGCGCCTGATCCTCCTTGAGAATTTCCGGGGGGATATTGTCCGCCAACCGCACAGCCTTGCCCTGTTGCGGCACCCGGACCTCGTAGCTCTTGGGAATCAGTTTTTGGCCGCTGTAAATGGGTTCGCGCAGAGCCGGGTTCAGGGCCTTGAAGGTTTCCAGATCAACCTTAAAATGCTTGACCAGATCGTTCACATGGGCATAGTTGGGCAGGACCACGGCCTTGCTGTTCACCGGCGGCTCAATCTGGAGCGAGCCGAAATAGGTCTTGTAATTCTTGGCAACCTCTCTGGCGGCAAGAAACTCCGAATAGAAATTCCGCGAAGCAAATTTGAACAGCTCGCTTTCATGCTCCTGGAAAATTTTTTCATAATCTCCCTTGGCCGCCTTGGCCCGCATCATGCCATTGACCCCGTGGTTATAGGCTGTCACCGCCAGGGGCCAGGTGCCGAGCAACTCGTAATTATGCCTCAGCATTCTGGCCGCGGCATGGGTGGCCTTGATCGGGTCGCGCCGCTCGTCGATGGCATAGTCCACGTCCAAGTTGAACTGCTTGCCCGAGGATTCAGTGAACTGCCAGATGCCGGCCGCGCCGAACTTGCTGTACGCCTTGTAGTTGAAGGATGATTCCACATGGGGCAGATAGGCGAGATCCTCGGGCACCCCGTAGCTCGCCATGATCTGCTTGATCTCGGCCAGATAGGCCCCGGAACGGACCAGGCCTTTCTCAAAATTATCCTTCTGGCCGGACTGGAAGCGGATATTGTCCTGGGCCAGCCGAAAATCCTCGGCCGTGGCCCTGGGGCCGAACAGCCCGGCCACCCGTTTTTCCTCCCGGTTCTGGGGGGGAACACCTGCGGCCAGGGATTTAAGGATATCCAGATACCTTTCCTTGGCCCGTTCTATCCGCTGCCGGTCCCGCTCCCGGGCGCCGTTTTCCCAGACGCCCTCGACATCCAGCACCTCGTAAATGATATTCAAGTCCCGCTTATCGTGGAGCACCCCCTGGGTGGACGGATACTTGCCATAGATATCGCGCCAGAAAGCCACGTTGGGCGTGATGCAGTCGTAGAGGGGAAAAGGGTCCTGGGCGGCCTGGACCGGAGAAAGACTCGTAGCGGCCACGCAAAAAAACAGCGCAGACGCCAGCAATACACGAAAAGGCACCATAACAGCTCTCATGAATTTCTTTGTTTCAGGCAGTATTCTTAACGAAATAAGAATTTGATTATACTCCCTCCCACTGGGATGCGCCGCTAAAATCACCGGGCGCAGACAGGCGAATCGATGAAGGATCAGCCGGCCAGAGCGCCGAACTTCTCCTCAAGATAGGCCAGGAAAGGCCGGGCGGAAAGCGGTGCGCCCGTTACCCGCCCCAGCAGCTCCTGGGGCAGATACACACTGCCGTGACTGTGAATCTCCTTGGTCAACCACTCCCGAACCTTGGCAAGATTCCCATCGGCAAGGGTCTGGCTGAAAACGGGGTCATACTTCTTATAAGCCTCCCATATCTGGGCCGAAGCCAGATTGCCGATGGTGTAGGTGGGGAAATAGCCGAAGCTGCCGTGGGACCAGTGGATGTCCTGCAAAACCCCGTCTGCGTCGGATTCAACCTCCACTCCGAGGTACTGCCGGTATTTGTCCCGCCAGACCCGAGGCAGCGCGGCAACCTCCAGGCTCCCCTCGATCAGGGCCTTTTCAATCTCAAACCGGATCAGGACATGGAGATTATAGGTCAACTCGTCGGCATCCACCCTGATCAGGCCGGGAATAACCGCGTTTATGCCCCGGAGAAAATCATCCAGTTCCGTGTGTGCAAACTGGGCCGGAAATGCCTGTTGCAGCTCCGGGAAAAACCGCTGCCAGAATGGCCGCCCGCGGCCCACGACATTCTCCCAAAACCGGGATTGCGACTCGTGGATGCCAAGAGAAACCCCGTCATCAAGATGGCTGTTGGCCAGCTCCTCGGCGATGCCCTGCTCGTAGAGAGCGTGGCCGCCCTCGTGCAAGGCGCCGAAGATAAAGTCCAGGCTCTTGGCGGCATAGCGGTTGGTGATGCGCCGATCATGGTGCCCCAGGGTGGTGGTGAAGGGATGGGCCGAGCGGGCTAGGCAGCCCCGGCTAAAATCAAAGCCCATGGCCACCAGGAGGTGTTGGGCAAACTGCTCCTGACCGGCCAGGGCAAAGGGCTCGGCAAAGGACAAAGGGGCCAGGCGTCCGGCAAACTTTTTGACCATGGCAACCAGGGGCGCTTGCAGCTCGGCAAACATGCTTTCCACCTGCACGGTGGTGAGGCCCTCCTCATACAGATCGAGCAGCGCGTCATAGGGATGGGCTGCATAGCCCAGGTATTCGGCCTGTTGCCGGGCCATGCCCACCAGCCGTTCCAGCAGGGGTTGAAAAATGGCGAAATCGGACTGCTCCCGGGCCTCGAGCCAGGCCATCTGGGCTTGCGAGGTCAGGCGGGAGAACTCGGCGACAAACTCCTCGGGCAGTCGGGTGTTCTGGTCATAGCTGCGCCGCATGACCCGCACCAAGGCCAAGTCCTCCACGGACAGGCTCGTTTTCTGCGCCTCGGCGTCCGCCAGCAGGGCGCCAAGCTCCGGAGCCACCTCCCGGCGGTGCACCAAGCTGCTCAGGGTGGCGAACTGCCCGGCCCGCCCTTCCGCAGCCAGACGGGGCATCCGCACTTCCTGATCCCATTGCATGAGGGCCAGAGTGTGGTGCAGGTCAACCAGTTCGGCGGAATATTTTTTCAGCTGTGTGAGGGGTTTCATTGAGCCTCCCTTTAGTTCGGTTCATTCTGAAATTTGTGGGGATACAGGATGAAATTACTCTGTTCATTTCTTTGCTTGCCCAAAGAAAGGGCCCCCTGTGTCTCTTGTCCCGCCGTTGGCGGGATACCCGGAGTTTATGCCCCGCATGGGGTACTCCTCAATGCTGCCGGGAGTTTGCAAACTCGGCTTTCGCCTCAAACAGTGCAAACTCCTTTTTCGGCAGCCTCTCCGATGCTCGGCTGCGTGCCAATGGGATTTCCCCTCCCCCCATTTGTCCTGCCGCGCCTCGCAGACGGGGCGGAAAAGAAGCGGAAACTGTCTGAGGGCGAAGCCCGAGTTTTTCCGCGTCCCGCCCTCGGCGAGAAGCAAGGGAAGCCCGCAGGGCCAGGACTGGTTGGGGTGCCTTTTTCTTGTTTCTTCTTTTGGGCAAGCAAAAGAAGAAAGAGAGAACAGCAGAAAAGCCATCTCCACCTTCCCAGAAATTCCCGAGCTCCCCTACACCGCCTCTTTATACGGAAACTCCGGATGATCAATCAGCTTCACCATCCGCTGCTTGCTCTCAGTATGGGCATCATGGAACTCCACCAACTCGGCCACCGCCGCCACCACCCCCTGCTCGTCGAGATCCCTCAGAACCCTGCGACCGATCTTGGGATTGGGACCGCCCTTGCCGCCCACATAGAGATCAAAGCCCTTACGGCTGGCCATGATGCCGATATCCGTGGTCAGCACCCCCGGACACCCCAAGGTGCAACCGGAAATGGCGATCTTGAATTTCTGTTTGGTTTTCTCCCGGCCCTTGAACCGATCAAGGATGAGGGCGGAAATCCGCTCCGGGTCGCCGATGCCCATGGAGCAGTCGCGCACCCCGATGCAGACCCGGGGAATCGGGAACTTGCCCGGCCCCTTGAACTGAGCGCCCAACGCGGCCAGCTCCCCACGGATCACGGACAGATCCTCTTCCCTGATGCCCATGAGCCGCAGATTCTGGGCAGTGCTCAGGTAGAGTTCCAGCTGATATTTCTTGGCCAGCTCATTGGCCTTATCCATGATCGCCAGGGGCAGACGGCCCGCAGGCAGCAGGATGGTCAAACGTGTTGAAGCTATAGTATTTGTCATCTCTCACCTCAATGTTACAGAAGAAATCAGCGTCCGGCGCTGAAAAGGAACAATCATATCCCCGCTGCTTCATAAAACATTTTTGCCCGAATGCAAGAATTCTCTTATCTTTACCCTTTCCCTTTATGTAATTTTCCGTTATTTAACTACAAATTATCCAAATATCATTCGGCACAGGCGCGGGAGAAGAGAAAAATGGGCAGTCACAGCAGACCTCACAACGACACGGCAGGTGGAGCAATCGACCGTAAACGCGAGCGGGAACGGCGCTATATGATGCAGCTGCTCTACAAGAACGCCGATGAACTGGCAACCAAGATGGTGCAACGCCTGTTGGACAAAAAGATCCTCGAGATCACCGACGAGACCGCAATCCGGAAGATCTTCAACGAACTGTTTGAAAAGCTCTCCAACATGGAAGAGTTTGACATGCTGTACAAGATCGCCCCGCTACGGCAGCTGGTGGTGGACCCCAACTTCCTCAGCCTCTATGTGACCCAGTACATCTGTGAAGATCTGGTGGAAAACGACAAGGTTCAGGACGTCTATGGCGACGACCTTGAGATTTACCAGGTCGTTGAATCCGTGTTCAAGGTTCTTCGTCCCCAGGATTGAGAACAGGATAAAGGCTCAAGGTGAAAGGCTGAAGGCTACAGACCTAAAAGCCAAAAACCGCCCTTGCTCCCCATCCGTGACCGGTCCTGTTTCCTTTAACCTTTCACCTTGATCCTTACCCCTTCTTCCGAACCTGCTTAAGATCCAGATAGGTGTAGCCCTTCAGCCCCTTCTCATACTCGCCCAGGAGCCGCATGGCCTCATTGGGCCGCAGCCTGTCTTCCTTGATGGCGCTGTCCACCTGACTCTTCATCTTCCGCTTCAGATCGGTGCCGGTGTACTGGACCAGAGCCAGCACCTTTTCCATGGTGGTGCCCTCGATGGTCTCCTCGATGTAATACCCGGACTCCTCATCCTCATCCAGAAACACATGGGCCTCGTTCACCCGGCCGAAGAGATTGTGCAGGTCGCCCATGATGTCCTGGTAGGCGCCGGTCAAGAATACCCCGAGATAATAGGGTTTGCCGTTGAGATCATGGAGCGGCAGGGTGTCCACCCCTTCTTCGTACAGGTTGATGAACTTGGAGACCTTGCCGTCGGAATCGCAGGTGATGTCAGCCAGGGTTCCCCGCCGCTGGGGCTCCTCGTTCATCCGGTGCAGGGGCATGATCGGGAAAAGCTGGCCGTAGCCCCAGTGGTCGAGCAATGACTGGAACACGCTGAAGTTGCAAAGGTACTGGTCGGAAAACTTGCTCTCCAGCTCGACAATATCGTCGGGCTTGTACTCGGCATCTTTGAAATGCTCAAGCACCCTGGCGCCGGTGAGCCAGAAAAGCTTCTCCACCTCGGCCTTGACCTCCAGGCCGATGAGTCCCAGCTCGAAATGAACCTGGGTCTCCTCCTTGTTGTGCAGGGCGTCATGGTAGGCCTCCAGCGGGTTGCTGGGGTTGACGTGGGTGTAGTTATACCAGGCCTCATCCGCCAGTTTGTGACTGATCTCCGGCTGGGCAGGCTCTTGGGCATGCTCCATCTTCTTGATGTCGCCGAAGGTCTCCACCACCAGCACGGAATGATGCGCCACCACGGCCCGGCCCGACTCGCTGATGATCACCGGATGTTCGACCCCCTGGGAATCGCAGACATCCATGATATTGTAGACAATGTCCCTGGCATACTCGTTCAGGGAATAGTTGATGGAGGAATGAAAGGTGGTGCGGCTGCCGTCGTAATCCACGCCCAGGCCCCCGCCCACATCGATGTACTCCAGGGCATGGCCGATCTGCCGGATCTTGGCATAGAACATGGCCCCTTCCCGCACCGCCTTCTTGATGGTTAGGATGTCCGGGATCTGGGAGCCGCTGTGGAAATGCACGAGCTTGAGGCAATCGGCCAGGTCGGCTTCTTTAAGCAGCTCGGAAACCTGGAGAATCTCCTGGGTACTCAGGCCGAACTTGGCGTCCTCGCCGGTGGATTTTTCCCACTTGCCCTTGCCGCCGCTCATCAATCGGACTCTGAGGCCGATCATCGGCGCCACCTTCAATTCCTTGGCATAGCGGATGATGTTGGCGACTTCCTCGACCTTCTCCACCACCAGGACGATCTTTTTGCCCAGCTTGCGACCCAGCAGCGCGGTCTTGATATAGAGGGCATCCTTATAGCCGTTGCAGATGATCAGGCTTTCCCGGTCTTCGTGGAAGGCCAGGGCCGCATAAAGCTCCGGCTTGGAACCGACCTCAAGGCCATGATGGAAGGGCTTGCCCGCGTCGATGATCTCCTCGACCACCTCCCGCAGCTGGTTGACCTTGATGGGATAAACGCCGCGATAGACGGATTTGTATTCCAGCTCAACGATGGCATCGTTGAAAGCCTTGTTGATCCGCTCCACCCGGTTGCGCAGCAGGTCGTGAAAACGGATGAGCATGGGGAAATGGAGGCCCTGTTCCACCGCCTCCTTGATCACATCAACGATGGCGATGCTGCCGCCCTGTTCTTTAAGCGGGGCAACAGTCACCTGCCCCTTGCCGTTGATGTCAAAATAACGCAATCCCCAACGGGCAATACCATACAGCTCCCGGGCCTTGTCGATACTCCAGGCCTTTGCTTCCGCTGTCTGCTGCATCTGATATCCTCCTCGGAGATTAGGAGCCATTACGAAAGATCGTACTTGCTGTACCCTTTCGTTACGGCCCCTTACGCCACGTCGTTGCTGTCGATCATGTTTCACTTCCAGGACAACGATTTGTTGCCGAAAGCAAGAGGGACAAAATACACAATTATCGCAGAAACTCAATAGATTTTTGCCTGATTATCGTCCGGCAGGGCTTGTCTGTCCACCGGAAAAAGCCAAACGGAGAATCATATGTAGGAATACTCTCTCTTGAACGAGGCGGGTGAATCCGATACAGTACCGGAAAACCACAGCGATTCTTCTGCCTGGCATTTACAACCCAAGGGAACACGATGACTACCACCGAGCACGTTTCCAACAAAACCAGCCCTCCCTGCATCGCCGCAGGCGAGATCACAAGAAACACCCGTACCATTTCAAGACCTGACCCCAAATCACGCTAGGAGAATATGGCTATGGACGATTCTTTCTCGAGTAAGGCACTTGTCGCTATTATTGGAGCGATTGTTGGTGCTATGCTCGCCGCCTATGTGAGTTTGCTTTTTAAAAAAAGAGAGGAGAGGGTTAAGCTTGCCTCAGAGGTGGCAATCTTTTTTCAAGATACCACCCAACACCTCAGGAAAATGCATTCATTGCTGGGAGAACGTCAAGTTTTTTGCAACCCTCCTGACTCATATCCAACAATTGAAAAGTTCAACTCCGTTTCTGAAGATTTTATCCATGCTAGTTTCGCTTTGGAACTTCCTTACCGGATAAGATATATTTTTGACGATTTTAAAGTCTCAAAAAAATTACTAGACCTAATTGGCATCCAGACAGAAATTCAACACAACATGATTGTTTTGAATAACACAATGAAACAATATGACAAAACGGAATGGTCACAACATCGCTCAACAATAGATAATCAAATCATTTCCACCATGAACAGATCTTCCATTCTCATAAGCAGGTATTGGGGTCACAGGTATTGGGGTCACAGGTATTGGGGTCAGGTCTTGAAATGTAAGTTTTCCCATGTTATGGTGGCCCCATTATGGCACGTCCCTTACGACTGGAATTCCCCGAAGCTGTTTACCATGTAACCTCCCGCGGCAACGCTCGGCAGAACATTTTTGCTGATGATGCCGACAGGCAGCGGTTTCTTTCGATCCTCGCCAGCACCATCCATCGCTACAACTGGATTTGCCACGCCTACTGCCTGATGGACAACCACTACCATCTCCTCCTGGAAACCCCCGACCCGAACCTGTCAGCTGGGATGCGCCAACTGAACGGGATATACACCCAAGCCTTCAACCGGCAGCATGATCGGGTGGGCCATGTTTTCCAAGGGCGCTACAAAGCCATCCTCGTTGAAAAAGATGCCCACCTGCTGGAGTTGTGCCGCTATATTGTGCTCAATCCCGTTGCGGCAGGCATCGCCGCCCAGCCAGAAGCATGGCCTTGGAGCAGTTATCGCGGCACCGTTAACGCCAAAGAAGCGGTGGACTTTTTGACAACCGCTTGGCTACTGGAGCAATTCTCCCGGAACCATGCCAAGGCACGACTTCAATACCAGCACTTTGTCGCGGAAGGGTTGCAATCCGAACCTCTCTGGAATACCCTGCACGGACGATCATTTTTAGGCGGCGCCGAGTTCGCGGGCAAGTTGAACGACCTGCTCAAGGAAGGACAGCAAGCTCCGGAGATACCGCGCAAGCAAAGATACCCGGCACGTCCGCCGCTTGACAAGCTGTTCACGGCATACGACAGCAAGGCAGAGCGGGACCGCAGAGTCGTGGAGGCGCATATCGCCCATGGCTACCTGCTGAGAGAGATAGCCGAACATTTGGGCATCCATTACACGACCGTGAGCAAGATCATCAAAAACGCGATGGGAAAAACTAACATTTCAAGACCTGACCCCAGACCAAAACCATGACCAAACACCCAGACAAAATCCCCAGCCTGGTCTTTGCCAACGCCGCCGGCGAGATCACGGATTATCCCGAGCTCGACATGGCAGGCCGCAGCGGCAGCCATTTTTTCCGGCCCAGCCTCGAAGACCTTATCCCCCTGCCCGAGGGCAGCGACATCTTCGTGCTGCCGGGCCGCCTGCCCGTGGGCATCGATCCGGAAACCGGCGAGCCGCTGCTGGTGGCGGAAAACCCACTGGACCCGTATGCCGGAATCCAGGCGGTGGCGGCCTTCATGTCCCCGGCCCACACCGCCATCCACTGGGCCGGATTTGAAAAGCCAAAAGCAGACCTGCCCCACCTGCCGCTGTTCGCCTACACCGCCGTGGGCTGGCTCGATGGTCAGTTCTGGGTCAGCGGTTTTAGAAGCGACCCGGACAAGCGCCAGGAGATGAACCGCTTCCAACCGGAGAAACTTGTCCGCCGCACCGAACAATGGCTGAGGCAACACGAGCAGAACCGGCTCATCCAGCATCTGGGCAAGTGCTGCCTTACCTACCGCTGTCCGGCGGCAATCAACTACTTCCTGCGCCAGTTCGAGGCACCCCTGCCCACTTCGCCGGTCTGCAATGCCCAGTGCCTCGGCTGCATCTCGCTCCAACCCTCGGGCTGCTGCCCCTCCACCCAGGACCGGATCAACTTCGTCCCTACCCCCAAGGAGATCGCCGAGATCGCGGTGCCGCATCTCAAGGCGGTCCAGGGCGGGGTGGCGAGCTTTGGCCAGGGCTGCGAGGGCGAACCCCTGCTCCAGGCCGACACCATCGAACAGGCCATCCTCCTGATCCGCAAACAGACCGACCAGGGCACCATCAACCTCAACAGCAACGCCAGCCTGCCCGAGGCCATAGACCGCCTGGCCCATGCGGGCCTCGACAGCCTGCGGGTCAGCATGAACAGCGCGCAAGGCGTTTACCACCAGCGCTACTACCGGCCCAAGGGATTCACCTTTGATTCGGTCAAACAGTCCATCCGGATCATGAAGCAGCACGACCGCTTTGTTTCGCTCAACTATTTCATCCTGCCCGGCTTCACCGACGACCCGGCGGAGTTTGCCGCCCTGTGCGAGCTGATCAGTGAATACGGGCCTGATTTTCTCCAGCTCCGCAACCTCAACATGGACCCGGACTGGTATTTTGAGGCCCTAAAATTTGCAGAGGCTGGCCCGCCCATGGGCATTCGCGCTTGGCTGCGGGAGCTAAAACAGCGCTTCCCCCGCCTACGCTACGGCTATTTCAACCCGCCCCTGCGCTGAACCTCGTACCTTGTAACTTTATTAATCGGCATCAAATTAATTCCCTCCCCCCTTGCGGGGGAGGGTTAGAGAGATGGGGAAGTTGCCATTATATCAGCAGGTTGCAGCTACCCCCAACCCCAACCCCTCCCGCAGGTAAGCGTAGACTACGAGGGGAGGGGAACTTTTCTGAAATATTAAGAGTTACAAGGTACTAGATGACCGCCGCCATCAAAATCCTCTTTTTCCTCTTCTGGGGCAACCTGCTGCCGCCCCTGGCCGATATGGCCCTGGGCGACCGCTTCGCCAGGCCGGTGGATCACGGGGCAACCTGGTTCGACGGCAGGCCGCTCTTCGGCCCCCATAAAACCATCCGGGGCATCCTGGCCAGCCTCCTTGGCGGCGCCTTGGCCTTTCCCCTCTTGGGCGTGTCCTGGCAGACCGCGACCAGTGCCGCAACCCTGCTCATGCTGGGCGATCTGCTGTCAAGCTTCATCAAACGGCGGCTCAGTCTTGCCAGCGGCGAATCGGTTTTCGGACTGGATCAAATTTTCGAGGCAGGGCTGCCCGCCATCTATCTGGCCAGCCGAATGCAACCCCCGCTCTGGTCCGCACCCCTCGCCCTGATCATCTTTGTGCCGGTGGCCCATGCCGGAGCCCGATTCTGGAAATATGTCCTCTTCAAGCCCCCCATGGAAAACTATCCGCGTTTTGTCCGCTCCACGGTGCGGCTGCGCGAATGGCGCTCCTGCCACCAGCCCCTGGCCCGCTGGCATGTCTGGTTCAATCTCTCATCCCTGCTTTACAACCGGCTGGTGGTGGGCACTGTTTTCAGGCTGCTGGGCCACTATAACCAGGGCATTGCCAACGCCCTCAAGCTGGAATTAACCGAACACGACATCGCTTGCCCCGGCCTGCCCAAACCCTTTGCGGGATTTACCATTTTGCTGCTCACCGATCTGCATCTCGACGGCCTGCCAGGCCTTGTTGATCGCGTCCTTACCCTTCTCGAAGGGCGGAGTTTCGACCTCTGCCTGATCGGCGGTGATATCCGCATGGAAACGTACGGCCCCATCGCCCCAAGCCTCAGGGAGCTGCGCCGCCTGCTGCCGCATATCCGGACAAAACACGGCATCTTCGGGGTGCTGGGCAACCACGACTGCATTGAGATGGTCCCGGATTTCGAAGAGGCGGGGATGCTGATGCTGGTCAACGATGCGACGCAGATCGAACAGGGCGGGCACAGCCTCTGGCTGGCGGGCATCGACGATCCCAATTATTACAAAACCCATGATGCGGCCAAGGCATTCAGCGCCGTGCCGCCCGACGCCTTCAGCATCATGCTCGCCCATTCGCCCGAGGCTTACCAGGAAGCGGCCCGACACCAGGCGGCCCTGTATCTCTGCGGCCACACCCACGGCGGCCAGATCTGCCTTGGCTCGGGCACCCCCATCTACACCAACAGCCGTGCCCCCCGCTTCACCGCCAAGGGGCGCTGGCAATACCAGGGCATGCAGGGTTTCACCAGCCGGGGGGTCGGGGCTTCCGGCGCGCCGCTGCGCTTCAACTGCCCCGGCGAGATCGCCGTCCTCACCCTGCGCACCGGATCATTCCCACCCTTAAAGGACACGCCATGAATCACCTCACCTTCCGCCTCCGTTTTTTCCTGGTCGCCCTTGTTCTGGTCATAATCCTCGGCACCTTTGCCTTCATGCGCGTCGAGAATCTCTCCCTGACCGACGCCTTTTATTTCAACATCGTCACCATCGCCACCGTGGGCTACGGCGACATCCACCCGATTACCCAGACCGGCAAGATGCTGGCCGTTGCCCTCATCCTTCTCGGGACCGGCGCTTTTCTGGGCGTGGTCGCCAACGCCACGGAGATCATGCTCAGTCGGCACGAACATCGGGCCCGCCACCGAAAAATGCATCTGATCATCGGCGTCTACTTCAGCGAGGTGGGCACCAGGCTCCTTGCCATCTGCGCCCAGGCGGACCCAAGCCTGGACCAGTTCCGGGAACAGCTTGCCATCAAGGACCACTGGACGGAACGCGATTTTCAGCAGGCAGACAAGGGCATCCGCCCCCATGCGTTCAAGGCCGACAAAACCAAGATTGACTTTGTCCAATTGCACGATTTTCTTGCCTCGCGCCGCCAGTCCCTGGTTGCCCTGCTGGAAAACCCCATCACCCTGGAACAGGAGAATTTCACCGGGCATCTCCAGGCGGTGTTCCACCTCACCGAGGAACTTTCGGCCCGGGATGACCTGATCAACATCCCGGCCCCGGACCACAAGCATCTGGGCGACGATCTCAACCGGGCCTACAGCTCGCTGGTCCGGCAATGGCTGCCCTACATGGCCTACCTAAGACACAACTACCCCTACCTCTACTCCCTGTCGGTGCGCACCAATCCCTTTAACCCGGACGCCTCGCCCACCGTGCAGTAAGGAGCGCCGCCATGCCGAAACAGCCCCAGGTGTTCATTGCCAACCGCGCAGTCACGGTAACAGTCAATCCGGCCTTCAGCCTGCTCAACAACTACCTGATGCAGAACATCCCCATCCAGACGCTCTGCGGGGGCAAGGCCGCCTGCGGCCGCTGCCGGTTCCGGGTGCTTGACGGAGCTTCCGGCCTTTCACCGGTGCAACCCGCCGAAATAGCCCGCCTGGGAGACGCGCTGATCGCCGCGGGCTGGCGGCTCTCCTGCCAGAGCCATGCCCTGCGGGATATGACCATCGAGCTGCCGAAGATGGACGAGGAATTTGCGCCATAGCGACAGAAAACAAAGATCCCCGTTCGACACGGATTGACATTCCCGCGCGCCCTGTGCAATAATGAAAAGCAAGTGCCATCCCGCCTTGCCATGCCACTTCCCCCACCAAGAACAACGAGATAAGTCATGGCCGCTGACCTTAGAAACAGAAAAAAAAACCGCGACTCATCCCCTCTGCCCATTGCTCAGGGACCGGTTCCTTTTCAACTCCTGATTCGCATCTGCGCTGTTTTTGTAGCCCTTACGGGAGGTATCGCCCTTCTCGGCTGGATTCTTGGCACGCCTTTTCTTTCCAGCCTTGACTCCGGCAATATCCCGGTGGCGCCAAGTACAGCCATCTTGTTCGTGCTCTACGCCGTGGCGCTCTACCTCCGCTCGCTCCCTCCGCAGCGCGGCGCGTATTGGACAGGCCTGGCCATCACCTCGGCAGGGGCGGCGATTGCCCTGCTGCTCTTCATCCTGTCCTACCAGGGCATACATCTGGAGGCGGAGCACCTCGGCATAACAATCATTCATCCCGCTGGAGAAATGCGCATCGGCCATATATCTCCGGTCACTGCCTTTTGCTTCTTGCTTGCTTCCCTCTCGTTTCTCGCCTCATCTGCAAACCGGCCCCGGCTGGCTGCTGTGGCAGGCCTGCTCGCCGGTCTTCTGACCCTGAGCGGTTTCGTCTTTGCCCTGGCCTATATGTATGGAGCGCCACTCCTCTACGGCAGTGCCTACATTCCGCCCGCAGCACTAGCCAGCATGGCCTTCCTCTTTCTGGGGGGCGCCTTGCTCGCCCTGGCCCTGCCGCCCGCCTGGCTGGCCCGTCTGCAGGCCGAATCGCCCCCCCGCGCCTTGTATACCTTCATCCTGATTTTTTTCTTTCTGGCGGCGGCCATCGTTATTGCTGGTTTTCTCACCTACCGGAACCACGAACAGGGCCACCGCCTCGAGGTGGGACACCAGCTTTCGGCCATTGCCGAGCTGAAGATAAATGACTTGACGCAGTATCGCCAGGAACGAATAGAAGATGCCCGTCTCCTCTCCGAAAGCACCTCCTTTGCCGCTCTTGTCCGCCGCTTTTTGGAAAAACCGGAAGACACGGAAAACGAACGACAGCTCCAAGATTGGCTAAACAAACTCCAGGCGCACGCTCAGTATGACCAGGTCCGTCTCCTCGACACCAACGGAACAATCCGTCTCGCGGCGCCAGCCGAGGTAACGTCTCTCTCGGCAGTTATAGCACAGCTCCTTCCCGAGATTCTCAAATCAGGCCAGGTGACGACCCAGGATTTTTACCGAAACGACCACAATGGCAAAATTTATCTTGCGGTGTTGGCTCCAATCCTTGATCGGCAAAACGGCAACCGGCCACTGGGGCTGCTTTCCCTGCGCATCGATCCGGAGCAGTATCTCTATCCTTTCATCCAGCGCTGGCCCATCCCCAGTCGGACGGCGGAAACCCTGCTGGTCCGCCGTGAAGGAGAGGAGGTCGTCTTTCTAAACAAGCTCAGATTCCAAAAAAATACCGCCCTGACCCTGCGTTTCCCGTTGACTCAAAACGATCTTCCCGCCGCCCGGGCGGTCCTGGGCCAGACCGGAATTGCCAACGGCCATGATTATCGCGGCGTACCGGTGATCGCCGATGTGCGCCCCATCCCGGATTCGCCCTGGTTTCTGGTCAGCAAAATGAGCATCTCGGAAGCCTATGCGCCGCTGCGGGAACATCTCTGGCTCATGGGCGGGTTTGTCGTGGTTCTGCTTTTCGGGGTCGGCGCCATCATGGCCTTTGTCTGGCAACGCCAACGCGTGACCTTCTTCCAGGAACGCATTGCGACCGCAGCAGCGCTCAAGAAACTGAACCGCCTCTACACGGTGTTGAGCAACATCAATCAAACCATCATCCGGGTCCGCGACCCGCAGGAGCTGTTTCAGACGGCCTGCCGTATTGCCGTGGAGGACGGCGGGTTTCGCCTGGCCTGGGTCGGCCTGCTTGACAAGGCCTCGGGGGATGTCATCCAGACGGCAAGCGCCGGGATGGATGACGGCTACCTCGCCAAGCTCCGCATTACCATAGGGAACGCCCCCTCCGATCAGGGGCCGACAGGATCGGCCATCCGGGAAGGGCGCTACAGCGTGGCAAACGACATCGAACATGATGCGCGCATGACCCCTTGGCGGGCCGACGCGCTCCAGCGCGGCTACCGCTCCTCGGCGGGCTTCCCGCTGGTCGTCTTCGACACGGTTCGGGGGGCCATCAGCTTCTACGCCGACGAACCCCATTTCTTCAATACCAACGAAGTCAAATTGCTTGACGAACTGGCCCGCGACATCTCCTTTGCCATGGAATTCTCCGCGCAGGAAGAGAGCCGCCGTAAGGCCGAAGCGGCCTTACGCGAATCGCAGCAGCTTTTCGCCACCGTTGCCAACACTTCGCCCGCCCTGATCTGGATGTCCGGCCTCGACAAAGGCCGCATCTGGTTCAACCAACCCTGGCTGGCCTTTACCGGCCTCAACCAGGAAGAGGCTATGGGCGACGGCTGGAACGCCAGAGTGCATCCCGATGATCTGGCGCATTGCCTACAGATCTACACCGATGCCTTCGCAGCCCATCGGTCATTCTCCATGGAATACCGCCTGCAACGCCATGACGGCGAATACCGCTGGCTCCTCAATCAGAGCCAGCCGCGCTACGATGCCTCCGGCGCCTTCGCGGGCTATATCGGCTCCTGTCTCGACATCAGCGAACATCGAAATCTGGAAAAACAGATACGCCATGCCGTGAAGATGGAATCCATCGGCACCCTGGCCGGGGGCGTGGCCCACGACTTCAACAACATCCTCATGGCCATCATCGGTTACGGCCAGCTGGCCCTCATGGGCATGGCCCAGGACGACCCCCAGCGCCTGAACATCGAACACATGCTGGAAGGAGCGGACCGGGCCGCCCGCCTCACCAAGGATCTTCTCCTGTTCAGCCGAAAACAAATCAGCGAGCGCAAGCCCGTGGACCTGGTCGAGATTGTCAAAACGGTGGAGAAATTCATCGTTCGGGTGATCGGCGAAGACATCACCTGTGAAACCCGGCTCCCGGACCAGCCGCTCACAGTGCTTGCCGACAGCCATCAACTGGAACAGGTACTGATGAACTTCGCCACCAACGCCCGAGACGCCATGCCCAAGGGCGGCACCTTCAGCATCACCGCAGAACAAACAATCCTGCATCAGGATTTCATCGCAGCCCATGGCTTTGGCAGTCCCGGCCCCTATGCGCTGCTCACTGTCGCCGACAGCGGCTGCGGCATGGATGAAAAAACCCGCAACCGGATCTTCGACCCGTTTTTTACCACCAAGGGCGTGGGCAAGGGCACCGGACTAGGGCTGGCCGTGGTTTATGGAATCATCAAGCAACACGAAGGCTACATCAACGTGTACAGCGAGCCCGGCCAGGGCGCCACCTTCCGGCTCTACTTGCCGCTGGTCATTGCGGACGCACCGGAAGAAAAAATCACGGAGGAGGAAGCCGCTCCAGCCCACGGCACGGAGACGATCCTGGTGGCCGAGGACGATAAATCCGTGCGGAATCTTGCCAGAACGGCACTTACCCAGTTCGGCTACACGGTGATCGAGGCGGTTGACGGTGAGGAGGCAGTGCAGAAGTTCAAGGAAAACCAGAGCAGCATCCATCTGCTCCTGTTCGACATCATCATGCCGAAGATGAACGGTAGGGAAGCATATGAAGCGATCAACAAGATTCGGCCAGGAGTAAAGACGATCTTCATGAGCGGCTACGCGCCGGACACAATCCGCGAGAAGGCCGGGCTGGGAGAGACCGTACCCCTGCTGGCCAAGCCCCTTTCGCCCATGGAGCTTTTGCAAAAAGTGCGGGCGACCCTGGATCGATAGGGTCCGTGAGCAGGAAAGACGAAAACCAAGCGAGATAACTGTTCAGCAGCGCCGCTTCACTGCTGCCGCAGATGCACGTGTCAATTGTCGGCAGCAGTGCCGACCAAGAGGCCTGCGAAGTGTGCTATTGCACACGAGCAGGCCGATGACAGCTAAGCAAGCGCTGCGAGACTGCGAAGCAGATGTGGTGCTGCGGGACAGTTACCGGATTTCAATGGCGCTGACCGGGCATGAAACCACGGCCTCTTCGCAATCGCAAGTGTGGCACTGGTCCGGGCCGATCACCCATGATTTGTCATCCCGCAGCTCAAAAACCGCCGGGCACAACTCCGCGCACACCCCGCAACCGATACACAGATCCTGATCCACCGTTGGCGTTGCCATGATTCTCTCCTGCTTCTTGTAAGTTGGGCTACATGCCCTGGTCCCTGAATCCTTCGCGGATCACCCGGTACGCGCCGGTTGCCAGATCCAGATCGTAGATGTTGAAATTGGTCCGGATATCAAAGCCGTCGTAATGCACGGCGAAATTGAGCGAAGCCGAGCCTTCCGGCCCGCTGACGATCCGGTGGAACACCTTGCAGGGCCAGACCAGCATGGCGGATTCGTCCAGCAGCACCGTCTCGCCCTGCATGATCCGGTTTGGGGTAACGGTAAAAGGCAACAGGCCGTGCTCCGGCACATAGATATCCACCTGCCGCGTGCCGTGCAGCACCATAAGATTATCCGCCTGATGGGGATGCATGTACCAGGGCCTGGCCACCTCGGCCACCGGGCCGGGAGAGACGGCGCTCTTTTCGTGCAGCACCCGGTCGATGGCGTCGATCCGGGGCAGACAGGCCATGGGCACATTGTCGAAAAACACCCCAGGGGTACGCCGCAGTTTTTGCAAAGGGATGATCCGATAAAAATCCTGCACTTCCTGGAAAATTTCGAAATCAACCATAACCTTGCTCCCTTATATTTTTTGCATACCCTTTGAATCCCAGTCGAAGGGCCACACCGAAACAACAAAAGCCAGGGATGGACTTTTTCAATATCCCTGCTATATTGTGACAGTTTTCGTGGCTCCCTGCAAGAGAACCTCAACAGACCGCCAGCCATTGGCATCGACAGCTTTACTCCAAGGAGAATACCATGGACAAAAAAAGCGGCGCAGGCCTCACCCGGGTCATCAACGCCTTCGGCTGGTCCATGGCAGGTTTGAAGGCCACCCTGAAGCACGAAAAGGCCTTTCAGCAGGAGCTTGGCCTCTGTCTTGTCCTGGCTCCCCTCGCCTTCCTGCTTGGCAAAACCGGGGCGGAAAAGGCCCTGCTCCTCGGCTCGCTCATGCTGGTGCTGATCGTCGAGATATTGAACAGCGCCATCGAGGCAGTGGTGGACCGTTTTGGCGGCGAGCACCACGCTCTGTCCGGACGGGCCAAGGACATGGGCTCAGCCGCCGTGTTCCTCGCCCTGACCAATGTCGGCATCTGCTGGCTGTGCATCATTTTTTTCTAAGAGATACTCCATGAACAACTCCCCCATCCGGCCCGCCGACTGCTTCAAGCATTATACCCTGGACCAGGACAAGGTCTGTAGCCCCATGGAAACGGTGAACCGCTTCAAGGCCCGGCTTGCCGAGGTAAAACTGGACATCCTCCAGGAGGTGCGCCGCATCGACAATGGCAGGCTTGACATCCCCGTGTACTTCAGCGTCTGCGGCAAGGATGCCCAAGCGGTGATCGGCAACAAGAAGCAGATGGGCAAGGGCAGCTCGCCGGAGCAGTCCCAGGCCAGCGCCTGCATGGAGCTGGCCGAGCGCTTCAGCTTTTTTTCCTTCAAACAAAACGAAGGAAACTTCATCACCGACACCTACGCCAACCTTAAAAAATCCGGCCAGCCGCTCCTGCCCCTGGTGCGCCTCCTGCTCTCGGTGCACGACGAACACACCGACATCGCCACCCTGGAGCGGCTCATCGAGGACATCCCCATCCAGTGGACCTGGGCCACCAATCTCAACAGCGGCGAGGTGCT
>Ga0334722_10001408_pt1 | contig 30157 bp, 20 predicted proteins | sample C3_bottom_MG_FD_207210 | JGI IMG/M metagenome (GOLD analysis project Ga0334722, IMG submission 207210) | Sediment microbial communities from Yellowstone Lake, YNP, Wyoming, USA - C3_bottom | ecosystem: Environmental > Aquatic > Freshwater > Lake > Sediment | place: USA: Wyoming | collected... | reverse complement strand
TCGCTTATCTCAACGAACATCTGGGGCTGCATCTCCATTTGCCATGACTGGTGTCTTGTCAATACCCCGGTCTGCCAGTGTTCCGATACGCGGTAGGTCGTAGCAACAAAGGGGAACCGGGTATCGCAGGAGAAGTAGGCATCCTCTTTATCACCAAACAGCTTGATCGTTGGATTGATCCGCTGTTTGGACATCGAGTTTTCCTCAAGCGGACATTCTAGCGCTTCGTAGTGTTCGGGGAAGGGTCCGTCGGCAAGCCCGGGCCCGAAGAGGCCGCCAACACCGGTTGCCATCATGATAAAGGGCAGTTTGCCTTTTTCAGTTGCCATGGGCGGCGCCGGACCATCAGGCACATCGCCCACCCAGGTTCCGGGTTTCTTGCTCGTTGGATCCTCCTTGAGCGCATCCCATTTGATAACAGCCCGCTTCGGATCCCACGGTTTTCCCTGTGGGTCTACTGAAGCGCGGTTGTAAATGATCCGCCGGTTGACCGGCCAGGCCCATGACCATTCTGGGTACATACCGAGGCCGGTGGGATCTTTTTTCCCTCTCCGCGCCATCATGTTGATGATCTTGCCTTCCTTCTGAGTGTAGCTCTGGGAATAGATCCAGCAGCCGCAGGAGGTGGTTCCGTCAGCTTGTAAATGGACAAAGGAGGCGCAGAGCTCGCCTTTTTTACCAAGGAGCTTCGGCGGGGTAGCGGTCTTATCGTACACGTCTTCGAGGTAATAGCCGTTGATCTCCTTTGCCACGTTGTGAGTATTGACTGCCATGACCTTGCCGCTTGCGTCCTTTTCCCCGTAATTCCAGGTAAGGTTCATGATGGGCTCGGGGAACTTGCCGCCTTGCTTCTGATACAGGCCCTTTACCCGGAAGTAGAGCTCGTTCATGATCTCAGAGTCCGGTTTGGACTGTCCGATGGAATCAATGGCCTTATACCGCCACTGCGCCCATCTGCCGGAATTCGAAATGCTGCCTTCCTTTTCGACGGATGAGGAGGCGGGAAGCAGGAACACCTCGGTCTGAATATCCTTGGGATTCATGCCCGGGCCTTTCCAGAACGACCCGGTCTCATTGTCAAAGAGGTTGACGTTCACCATCCATTTGAGCTTTGCCAGCGCCTGCCTTGTCTTGTTCGAATTTGCTCCTGAGCAGGCAGGATTCTGGCCCCAGGCAAAGAACCCTTCGAACATGCCGTCGTTCATCTTGTCGAACAGCATGAGCCATGAAGCGTTCATGCCTTCATCGATCTTCGGCAGCCAGGCATAGCCGAAATCATTCTCCTTCGTGGCCTTGCTCCCGTAAATGGCCTTCAGATAGCTGGTGATGTACTTGCCCCGGTTTGCCCACCAGTTAACGCTTTTCGGTTCTTTGGTCTTGGGCGTGTATTTTTCGATATAGGCCGGCAGGGTGGCAACGGCGGCCGAGGTGGTCGGCAGATAGCCTGGAAGGACGTTAAACAGCAGCCCGTGGTCGGTCGAACCTTGTACATTGCTTTCGCCGCGCAGGGCATTGATGCCGCCGCCTGCCATCCCCATATTGCCGAGCAGGAGCTGGATGATGGTCATGGCGCGGATGTTCTGCGTCCCTATGGTATGCTGGGTCCAGCCCATGGCATAGAGCTCGGTGCCGACGCGATCGCGCTTGCCTGTGGAGGCATAGAGCTTGTAGACCTCTTCCAGCTTTTCCTTAGGTGTGCCGGTAATGCTCGATACCTTATCGATTGTGTAGCGGGAGTAATGTTTCTTCAGGAGCTGGTATACGCAATTAGGATCTTTTAGCGAGAGGTCTTTTTTCGGAATGCCACCTTCGTCCATCTGGAACGACCACGTCTTTTTATCGTATTTTCTCTTTTTTTCATCATAACCTGAGAAGAGGCCGTTCAGGTCGCCGGGGCCCTTGTAATCAGGGTTCACCAGGAAGGAGGCATTGGTGTACTTAAGCGTATATTCTTTGAAATCGAGGTTGTTATCGAGGATGTACTTGATCATCCCGCCGAGGAAGGGGATGTCCGTGCCGGAGCGCATTGCCGCGTACACATCCGCCTTGGCAGCGGTCTGCGTGAAGCGGGGGTCCACAACGATCAGCTTTGCGCCTTTTTCCTGGGCCTTCATGATCCACTTCATGGAAATGGGGTGGTTCGATGCCGGATTGCTGCCCATGACGAGAATAACATCGGCATTTTTGATATCGATCCAGTGGTTGGTCATTGCGCCGCGCCCGAACGACTCTCCCAGAGCCGCTACCGTTGCGGAGTGTCAAATGCGGGCCTGATGTTCTATATATACGAGCCCCCAGGACCGGAGCATCTTTTGGAGCATATAGCACTCTTCGTTATCGAGCGCCGCGCTGCCCACATGGGCGATACCATCGGTCCGGTTGACAATAAAGTCCTTTTCAACCTCTTTTTCAGTCCCATCCGGTTGTGTTTCTTTAACTTTTGACTTCGACGTGAGTTTGAACGTCTTGTCCCGTGTATCTTTTACTCTTTTTGCGATCTCGTCCAGCGCCCAGTCCCATTCAACTTCCTTGAACTCGGCGGATCCGGGCGCACGGTATTGTGGCTTTGTCAAACGAAGAGGATTGTTGATGACCTGATAGAGAGATGCGCCTTTGGAGCAGAGCGTGCCTTCACTGATCGGATGATCCGGGTCACCCTCGGTGTTCACGACCTTGCCATCCTTGGTGTGCACGAGGATGCCGCAGCCGACCGAGCAGTAAGGGCAGATCGTTCGTGTGACGTTGGCATCTTTGATCCTCAGGCCTTGCGCATAAGCCTTTGCCGGTTCGAGGCTTATGCCGAGAGACCCGAGCAAAACAGTGCTGCCGGAGATCTTCATAAAATCTCGTCGCGATACAGCCATGGATTATCCTCCTTGTGAGAAAATATTGAGTATGGTTCTTCTTCGCCGAGGAAATAGCCGGTCGATCTTGTAACGGAAACTCGGAACCTATCCAGAAACACCTTTTTATAATTGAGTATATCTAACAAATACACATCATGCTCTAAATAATGATATTTTTTTAAGTTTTAAATTGCCGGAAAACGCGTTATACTAAAAAAGAACTTTATGGCGAAATACCAGGAGGGGCGTTGCTTGCGCTATCGCTATATCGCTTATAAATATACAAGAAAATCTCAGCCACTCGATGCCTATAGTGCGGTTTGGGAATCTTTCGGGTCGTGGCCTTCGCCATCAGCGATCATCTGGAGGCCGCCAACCGATGTATACGAAACCGCTTTCGACCTTGTTATCGTCATGGAACTTGCCGGTGTCATGGAGGAAGACATGACGGTCACGCTTTTCAGCGATATTCTGGTTGTTGAGGGTAAGCGGGACCAGCCCGCTTACCTTGACACGCATTCCTGCCACCAGCTGGGCATCAAGTACGGGAGTTTCAGATCAGAAGTAGGCCTGGTCTCCCCGGTGGACCACGAAAGCGTCATTGCTGAGTATCATAACGGACTTTTAGAGATCAGGCTCAAGAAGTTGTAAGAGCAGGGTATACATTTTGAATATCAGAGATATTTTTGAAAAGCTTCTCAATAATAAACCGACCAGGAGCGATACCATGGACAACCAAGAGCCTGAAAGCGATATTGACACCATGCCAACCGTACCCGAACAGCTTCCGCTCCTTCCCCTGAAGGACACGGTGGTCTATCCTCTCACCGTTTACCCGCTCGTGATCGGCAAAGAAAAATCGATCAAGCTCATCAATGAGGTGACCGTCGGTGACAAGATCCTCGGCCTTACGTCCCAGAAGAGAGCCGATGTCGAGGTTGCAACCCTTGACGATATCTATTCGATAGGAACAATGGCCCGCATTCTGCAAATGATCAAGATCCCCGATGGTACTCTGCGGGTTCTGGTGCAGGGAATCGAACGTATCAGTATTCTGGGTCTCACGCAGAATGAACCCTATATCAGGGCACGGGTCAGGGCACTGCCGGACATCATTGACAAAACCGTGGAAACCGAAGCGCTCATGCGCGGCCTCTCCGAGACCTTCCAGAAGCTTGTTTCGCTTACGCCGAACATGCCGGAAGAACTTTCCGCCGCCGCCATAAACATCGACAATCCTCGTCAGCTTGCATACCTGATCGCAACGAACATCAGGCTGGACCTGGCGCAGCGGCAGGAGCTCCTCGAAACCGACCCGGTCCATGACAAGCTGGTGAAACTGATGCAGCATCTGAACCGCGAGGTCGAGGTGCTCGAACTGGGCAAAAAGATCCAGGGGAAAGCCCGCGATCAGATGCAAAAAGCGGAACGCGAGTATTTGCTGCGGCAGCAGCTTTCGGCCATTCGCAAGGAGCTGGGTGAAGAGAGTGACGATGGCTCGGAGATAAAAAGCCTCCGGGAAAAGATCGAAGAAGCAAAGATGACGCCTGAGGCTGAAAAAGAATCGAAGCGGGAGCTTGGGCGCATGGAAAAGCTCAACGCGTCTTCGCCTGAATATTCGGTCATTCGTACCTACCTCGAATGGATGACCGGCCTTCCGTGGAACAAAACGTCTTCAACGCCCATCGACATCACGAAGGCACGGGCCACGCTCGATGAGGACCATTACGATCTGGAGAAGGTGAAGGACCGGATCCTGGAATACCTCGCTGTCAAAAAACTGGGACAGGACCGGGGAACGCAAGCGAGCAACAAGATGCGAGAGCCCATCCTGTGTTTCGTCGGCCCTCCGGGCGTCGGAAAAACCTCTTTGGGCCAGTCCATTGCACGGGCTTTGGACCGGAAGTTCATGCGGATGTCCCTGGGAGGCCTTCACGATGAAGCCGAGATTCGCGGACATCGCCGCACCTATATCGGCGCCATGCCCGGCCGCATCATTCAGGCGATCAAGCGCGCGGAGACCAAAGACCCTGTCATCATGCTTGACGAAGTGGACAAGGTCGGATCAGACTGGCGCGGCGATCCTTCGTCAGCGCTTCTCGAAGTGCTCGATCCGGAGCAGAACAAGGATTTCAGGGACAATTATCTTGATGTGCCCTTTGATCTTTCGCAGGTGATGTTCATTACCACGGCGAACCAGCTCGATACGATCCCTGCGCCGCTCCTCGACCGCATGGAAATGCTTCGCCTGCCCGGATATACCGAGCACGAAAAACTGAACATTGCTAAAAAGTATCTCATAACCAAAGAAGTCAAGGCGAATGCTCTTAATGCGGAAGAGATCGTGATCGAAGAGGACGCGCTCAGGAGCATTATCAAGGACTACACCCGCGAAGCCGGGGTCAGGAATGTGGAGCGGGAGATCGCGAACGTCTGTCGCAAGGTCGCCAAGGCTGTGGCTGAAGGCAAACCCACGCCGATCACGGTCACGGTGCAAAGTCTCCACGATTACCTCGGCAACCCGAAATTCTTTGCTGAAACCGCGGTCATGATCGACCGGCCCGGTGTGGTCACGGGCCTGGCATGGACCCCGACAGGAGGGGACATCCTTTTTATCGAAGCAACCATAATGCCGGGAAATAAGCAACTGATGCTCACCGGCCAGCTTGGTGACGTCATGAAAGAATCAGCCCAGGCAGCGCTATCATATGTGCGCTCGCAGACAGAGACGTTCGGCATAAGCAAGGATTTTTTTGAGAAATCCGACATACACATCCATGTACCCGCAGGCGCGATTCCGAAGGACGGGCCGTCGGCCGGCGTCACCATGACCACGGCAATCGTGTCCATGCTCACCGGCAGAATCGCAAAGCATGACGTGGCCATGACCGGAGAAATAACGCTGAGAGGCAAGGTGATGCCCATCGGCGGGGTAAAGGAAAAGGTGCTCGCTGCAAGAAGGGCGGGGATCAAGACCGTTATCCTTCCGGAAAAGAACAAGAACGACCTTGACGATGTGCCTGAAGAGCTCCGGAAGGAGATGACCTTCATCTTCGCCGACACCATCGACCAGGTCATTGAAGCGGCGCTTAACGCCAAAAAAGGATGATTGATGCTGGTTGAGAAAAAGAGGGAAAGGCTGCCGCCCTGGTTTAAGATCAGGCTCACCACGGGTGACGGATTCAAGAACGTCCAGAATCAGATCCATTTCAACAAACTGCATACGGTCTGTCAAAGCGCAGCCTGCCCGAACCAGAACGAGTGCTGGAATGCAGGAACCGCCACCTTCATGATCATGGGAAACGTCTGTACCCGGGGTTGCCGGTTCTGCAACGTGCCGAAAGGCATACCCTCGAGCCTGGATTGGGATGAACCAGAGCGAGTGGCCAGGGCAGTGGCCGAACTCAACCTTAACTACGTAGTGATAACGTCGGTTACGAGAGACGATCTACCGGAAGGCGGAGCAGAATTTTTTGCAGCGACTATTAAAGCGATACGCAAATCGTCTCCCGACTGCCGCGTGGAGGTGCTCATCCCGGATTTTCAGGGATCCGCTGAGGCGCTCGTTACTGTTCTGAATGCATCGCCCGATGTGCTGAATCATAATCTGGAGACCACTCCTTCCCTGTATTCGCGAGTGCGACCCCAGGCGCTTTACCAGCGTTCCCTTGAATTACTGTCACGGGCTCGTCAATTCGGGGCAATAACGAAAACCGGACTTATGCTCGGGTTAGGGGAGGGTGCGGTTGAAGTGAGCTCGGTCATGCATGATCTACGCAGCGTTGATTGCCGGATTCTCACGCTGGGCCAATACCTGCAGCCCGGCAAAGACCATCTGCCTGTTGAAAAATATTACTCTCCGGACGAATTTGCATCTTTTCGTGAAGAAGCAACATCCTTGGGATTCAGCCATGTCGTAGCAGGCCCGCTGGTACGAAGTTCCTATCATGCGAATAGCTATTGTGAGGAATGACAGAGAAGAGCTCAACTTAAGAACGGCATCAGACGTCTTTGCATTTAAGAGGATACCCCTGTGTATGTGTAGGGGCGCAATGCTTTGCGCCCAATCAGGGCGTATGCAATACGCCCCTACATTTGGTCGCTGAGTTTGGGTGGAACGAGGGTGATATTTGAGAATACACTTGATATTCATCGGTTGTTTGTATACTATGCCATGACATTAACGAATCGAAAAAATTGTATTGGTAAAACTAATACTCGATCCTCATAGATGGAACGTAAATGCTTTTTTGAGAAAATGAGATGATGATAGGAAGAAAAATCGTCGTTGTGATGCCCGCGTATAATGCTGAAAAGACTCTCCGGCAGACATTCGCGGAGCTGCCGCACGAATATGTTGATGACGTGATTCTTGTTGATGATGTATCTCAGGACCGCACCGCCACCGTCGCAAACGAATTGGGGATTAAAACGATCATCCATAAGATGAATAAGGGCTATGGCGGGAATCAGAAGACCTGCTATAAGGAGGCTCTTCGATTAGGGGCGGATATCGTGGTCATGGTACATCCCGATTATCAATATTCTCCCAAGCTGGTGACGGCCATGGCCTCAATGATCGTTTCCGGACATTACGATGTTGTGCTGGGTTCCCGAATTCTCGGGGGCGGTGCCCGAAAGGGGGGCATGCCGCTCTATAAGTACCTTGCGAACAGGTTTCTTACCTTTGTCGAGAATTTGTTTCTCGGCATTAAATTATCCGAATACCACACGGGTTACCGCGCCTTCAGCCGTGAGGTGCTGGCCACTCTTCCGCTTGAAAAAAATTCCGATGACTTTGTGTTCGATAACGAAATGCTGGCGCAGTCCGCCTATTTTGGGTTTAAAATCGGGGAAATCAGCTGCCCGACCAAATATTTCAAAGAAGCATCGTCAATTAATTTCGCGCGAAGCGTAAAGTACGGATTGGGAGTTCTTTCGACAACGCTTAAATACTTTTTACAGAGGCACGGCGTATTGAAGTTCTCGCTGTTTAATAAATAGTTATCAATGAGCGCAAAAGATAGCAGCCTAAGGAATTACACGAGCACTATGAAATTAAATATAAGAATTCCATCAAACCCCTATGTCGTTTCGCTGTTATCAGCCCTTGTAACATTCATTGTCTATCTGCCTGCCTTAAAGAATGATTTTGTAACCTGGGATGACAATCTGTATGTATATGCCAATGAGCATATTAGGTTCTTGAATTTGGATTTCATCAAGTGGTCCCTTTCTAATTTTCAGACCGGCAATTGGCACCCCTTGACCTGGATATCGCATGCTCTCGATTATGCGGTTTGGGGGATGAACCCCGCCGGGCATCATCTGACGAGCGTCCTTATTCATACACTCAATACTTTTTTGGTGACACTTTTAGCTGTGAGGCTGATCGAAGCTTATAGAGCCAATAATGACCATGGAGATCACGGGTTTTCCATATCATCTTATACATCAGTGCTTCTTGCCGGTCTAGTTACCGGTTTATTGTTCGGACTGCACCCACTCCATGTCGAATCAGTAGCGTGGATTTCCGAGCGTAAAGACGTTCTCTATTCATTTTTCTTTCTTCTTGCCTTGCTTGAATATATCCAGTATGTGTCTGAACTGGAAGTATCGGACCCTGTTCATGGCGCATACGGTGGGGTTCGAGGCAGGTATCTTTCGGTTTTTTTATTGTTCTTACTCTCCATTATAAGCAAGCCGATGGCGATCACCTTTCCAGCGATTCTGCTTATTCTGGATTGGTTCCCTTTGAATAGGCTTCAAACTGCAATAGGGCGAAGACGGGTTGTCTTGGAGAAAATATCTTTTTTCGTGACCGCCCTGGTTTTAACAGGTACAGCGTTTATCGCTCAGAAAACGGCGCATGCCGTCGCGGAGCGTCTTCCAATCCCGCTTTTTGCGAAGATCATGAATGCGTCCAAAGCGTTAATAGATTACCTCATGAATATGGCATGGCCAGTTGATCTGATGCCGCTTTATCCGCACCCCTATTGGGAGAACCCTGTGGCGACGTCTCTTCAATATTCGGTACCCGCACTAACGGTTGTTGTCATATCCGCATGCTGCATAATACTCATGAAAAGACAAAAGATGTGGCTTGCGGTATGGACTTCCTATGTGCTTATGCTTTTCCCGATCCTGGGCGTCATTCAACTCGGCGCCCAAGGCATGGCTGACCGGTATACGTACCTGCCGAGTGTGGGTCCATTTCTCATAATAGGAATCTTTACAGGATCGATCAGGGAAAGAATTGTTGCGTTTGAGGCAAACAAGACGCTTTGGGCGACAGGAATCGCCGCGGTGAGCCTAATCGTTGTCCTGTTGTCGAGCGCCACTATTAGGCAAATTCATGTATGGGAAAACGGGGTCACGCTGTGGAGTCACGAGATTGATATGTTGAACAAAAAGTCTTCAACAAATGTGTTCGCTTTTTGGACGGCCTATGGTGGCATAGGTTATGCTGACATGAGAAACAAAGAGTTTGAAAGCGCAATTAGAAATTTTTCTGAAGTCATTCTCATCAGGCCTGATGACGCAGGCGCGTACGAACAACGCGGAATCGCTTATGCCAGACTGGGGAGACTTGAGGCGGCTATAAAGGATTTCAGCAACGCTATTTCAATAACTCCCTATGTGTCCCAGCTTTATTACAACCGTGGCACTGCTTTTGCCAAGCAGGGTTGCTTCAGGCAGGCTGTTCAAGACTTGACAAAGGCCATATCAATCAGCAACCCCCCCAAGGCCGAATACTATTTGAACAGAGGTCTCGCCCTAAAAAAAATTGGCAGGATGAAAGAAGGGGAGCGCGACATGATAGAGGTCGATAACTTAAAAAATGCAGACATCAGATAGTCTATATGTGAAATCTTACACCCTTCCGAAGTGGGTAATAGCTCTATCGCTCCTTCTCGGTGCATGTACCGTCTTGGTCTATCTTCCCGTTCTGAATTTCGGGTTTATAAACTGGGACGACAATAATTACGTTTATGACAATCCCCATCTCCCGGCGCTGGATATTCGTTTTGTACGATGGGCTTTTATCGGTACCTCCCCCCTCAACATGTGGCATCCGCTTACCTGGCTTTCCTTATGGATTGACCGTCACCTTTGGGGACCGGGGCCCATGGGATTCCATGCAACGAATATTGTTTTGCACGGCCTGAATACCGCGCTTGTGACTAGCCTAGCGGCTTTGCTTATTTTGACCGCAAGGAGCACCGTGTCCCCGAAGGAGAACGGGGGCGGCTTTTCAGACAGGGGCGTGATGATTGCTGCGGCAGTCACGGGTATTTTATTCGGATTTCACCCCATCCATGTAGAATCGGTTGCGTGGATTTCCGAACGCAAGGACGTCCTCTGTGCCTTTTTCTTTCTCGCGGGCATACTGACCTATCTGCGATACGCCGGTGACCGCTCCGGGAAAATCGTATCGGGTCATTTTTTTCAAGGACGCTCTCCACGGTTTTATTTCCTCACCCTTTTCCTTTTTACGCTCTCTCTTCTCAGCAAACCGATGGCGGTAACCTTTCCGCTTGTTTTGCTCATTTTAGACTGGCATCCCCTCGGCAGATTTGAGCGTGGGGAACGGCATTCCGCCATCCTGGTAGAGAAACTTCCATTCTTAGCGCTCAGCCTCGCCGATTTTGTTATGGCCATAGCCGGACCGGGAACAGGCGAAACTATAGCTACAAATGTGGTTCCTTTTATGCTTCGTTTGTCAGCCGGAACTCAAGCGCCTGCCCTCTATCTTTGGAAAATGATCGTCCCGCTGAATCTGCTCGCTTATTATCCTTATCCCCGGGAAATCTCTCTCTTGTCCGTCAACTATCTCATTCCCTATGTGGCGGAAATCGGCATTGCCGCTTCCTGCGTCCTGCTCTATAAGTCCACGCGGGGGAGAATCTGGACAGCGGGCTGGACTTATTTTATCATCACGCTCTTGCCCGTGCTTCAGTTCATACCAATAGGGTATGAGTCTATGGCGGATCGCTACACCTATCTGCCGAGTCTCGGGCCGTTTCTCCTGGCGGGTCTCGGCCTTGCGCTGGTTTTCGAAAGAAAAGAAAAAACGATTGCAGAACCTTTGTCCGCGAGACTTGGCGCGCTTGTGGTTTCGGGTATTCTGGTTCTGTCCTTGTCCTATTTAACCGTGCGGCAGGCAGCGATATGGAAAAATAGCCTGACCTTCTGGAACTACGTAATAGAAAAAAGACCGGGAGAGGTTGGCGTGGCTTATAATAATCGCGGGCTATTTCTAGCTGGACTAAATCGAGACGCCGAGGCACTTCAGGATTTTGATGAAGCCATTGCCATAGATCCGACTGACGTTCAGCACCACATGAACCGCGCCTGGGCTTACTATAAGGTCGGGCAGTATGATAAAGCTATCGAGGACTACTCTGCGATCGTGAAATTGAAGCCGAGAGACCTGGTCGGATATATTAACCGCGGCAATATTTATGCCTTACTCGGCCAATTTGATAAAGCTATCGAGGACTACTCTGCGATCATGAAATTGAAGCCGCGAAACATAATCGGATATATTAACCGCGGCAATATTTATGCCTCACTCGGCCAGTTGGACAAGGCCGTAATGGATTTCACCAACGCGATCGCCGTGGACCCGGACAACCCCTCTGCGTACTTCAACCGCGGCTCAATCTATCGTCGCAGGAAAGAATACGACAAGGCAATCTCAGATCTCACCAAATCCGTTTCGCTGAACTCCCGTTTCAGCGACGCGTACGGAAGGCGCGGAGCAGTCTATTTCGAGATGGGTCAATACGACAACGCGATCGCCGATTTCAACAAAGTACTTTCGCTCACCCCGAATTCTCCTGATGGCCATTTTTATCGCGGCAATGCGTATCTGAAATTGGGTAACACTGATCAGGCGAGCCTGGATTTCGAAGCTGCCTGCAAGATGGGTTATCGAAACGCCTGCCGTTCGCTGGGCCGGTCTGGGCATACAGAATAACCGATAGAGGTCATGGATAGCTTTATGAAATTACGCTTCATTCCTAAACGGATTTTGGCTCTTGCTTTCCTTCTCGGGGCATGCACCATACTGGCGTATCTTCCCGCCCTGAACTTAGGGTTCGTGAACTGGGATGACGACGAATATGTTTATAAAAACAGTAACCTCAGTGTTCTTAATGGACGCTTTATACGATGGGCATTTACCACATTTCAATGCGGAAACTGGCATCCTCTGACCTGGTTTTCTTTAGGGCTGGACCGGCTGCTGTGGGGCACAGGACCCATGGGATTCCATGCAACGAACGTTGTTTTGCACGCGCTCAATACAATGCTCGTGACTGTTCTTGCCGGGATGCTCTTTACCGCAGGGGAAAACAGTGCGCCTGGCAGTGAAGCAGGAAACGATTTGTCCGGCAGGGCTACGGTCGCCGCGGCGGTAACGGGCATATTGTTCGGGTTCCATCCGATCCATGTTGAATCCGTTGCTTGGATATCCGAGCGAAAAGACCTCCTCTGCGCCTTTTTCTTCTTCGCAGGTCTCTTGACATATTTGACATACGCGTGGCGACGCTCTGACAAACTATCCCCGGCACCTTGTTGTCAAACGTCTTCTTCCCGATTTTATCTTCTCACGCTCCTCCTTTTTATTTTTTCTCTTTTGAGCAAACCCATGGCGGTTACTTTTCCGGTTATCCTGCTCATCCTGGACTGGTATCCTCTGGGAAGGTTTAAGAGTCAGGAACGTTGTTCCGCCGTCCTTATGGAAAAGCTTCCCTTCTTTGCGCTTAGTCTCGCATCCTCCATCATGACCATTATCGCGCAAAAATCTGCTATATCACCCTTTACCCATACCTCCTTCGTGCCCCGTTTGCTTATAGGCATCCATGCCCTTGTCATGTACCTTTGGAAAATGCTCGTTCCGGTAAACCTCCTCCCATACTATCCCTACCCTCGTGATATTTATCTGCTATCACCGGAATACCTTCTTGCTCTTCTTGTTGCAGCAGGCATTACTATTTCCTGCATGGTACTGTTTGTATTGAAGCGATCTCGTTTCTGGATAGCTGCCTGGGGCTATTACCTCGTCACGCTCTTGCCCGTGCTTGGGATCATCCAGGTCGGCATGCAGTCAATGGCCGACCGATATACCTATTTGCCAAGTCTCGGACCCTTTTTGCTGTCGGGCCTCGGAATTGCGTATTTTGTCAATAGAAAGGGAGTGCCCGCTTCGCAGTCCCCCGCGTTGAGGTATTCCACGGTCGCTGCCCTGGGAATTCTGGCTCTGACCCTGTCCTTTTTGACAATGCGCCAGGCCGGCATCTGGAAAGACGGTCTCACGTTCTGGAATTACGTTATAGAAAAAGAGCCGGGTGTCGTCGACGTCGCCTATAATAACAGAGCGCTCATCTATTTGGAACGGGGCCTGTTCAAAGAAGCGCTTCAGGATTGTAATACTACAATCTCCATTAACCACGGGTTTGCTCCATTTTATTTTGTTCGCGCAGAGGTTTACAATCGGCTTGGAGAATATGATAACACCCTCGGAGACCTTACTACGGCATTAAAATTAAGTCCGGATTATGTGTTGGGATACGTTTATCGTTCTATGATGTATAACTGGCTCGGAGACCATGACAAAGCTCTTGAGGACCTTACGACCGCGGTAACTATGAAGCCGGACTACGTGTTGGGGTATTACCACCGAGGGAATACTAATCTTTCGATTGGTCAATACGGAAAGGCAATCGCTGATTTCAGCAAAGCGATCGCCTTGGATCCTGAAAATGCCTACGTGTATATCAACCGGGGGACGACCTATTATAAAATCAAAAAATACGACAATGCAGTCTCCGATTTCAGTAAAGCGCTCATGCTTGTTCCAAACTGTCCGAAATGCTACGTCCAGCGCGCTAAAGCATACTTAAAGTCGGGAAGAAAGACACAAGCTTACAAGGATTTCGATACCGCTTGTAAGATGGGATATCAGGAGGCATGCCGTATATCGAAACTGAACGCTCCGCTTGAAGAAAAGAATAACCGATAGCAGTTTGCTGAAAAAGTCCTTTTCAAATGTGATGTAGGCGCGTATAGTAAAACACTTCATTCGATGGGGAGGCCACATGCGCGGCGAAAACGATATCCAGAGCGGGATGTTCAGCTACTTTTCTCCTGGACAGCGGGTTCCGGCTCAGTCTTTCTTGCGGGCGACGTCGCCGTATCGGTCCCGACTCTGATCATGCCCTGGAGCAATAACTGACATCACCCTTTTAAAAGGGGGAAGGGAAACTATTTTTCCCTTCCCCCTTGATAACTGTCAACCATATCAGAGATACGGGTACTCTTCCTATGCCCGGGTTTATGATCCTTGGGGAACTATGGTAGACTCGTACCTCCATTCAAAATTGCAAAATGACGCGATTTAAGACGTTGTCGCCCTTTGTTGTGTTCGAGTCACCCGAGGGGTGCCCACTGGGATTACCCTTGACCGAGATCGTACTTCATGTGTGCATAAGTTCATTCGGTATCGCCCGTGCAGTAGAGAGATTAGAAGAGGGCGCGATGGAATAATGGAAAGTCCATTTCGGACACTACGTTCCCTACGTCCTTTGCGTCTCGTCGAGGAGGTACGATACACATAATGCATATTCCTGCCAAGCGCACTTCTAACGAAAGCATTCTAAGTCTTACAGCATTTTATCTAACGTTATTTTTCCTTGCCGTCGCGGCACTGTTTGTGCATCGATTCTTCCATTTTCACGAAGAGTCGTTGAATGAACTCAAGCCGCTCCTCTTGCATCCCGAGCTGCTTTTGCCAGAGCCAGAAGAACGTACGTTATATATCATCCTTGTTCTTTCTCTTTTGCCCTTCAGTATAGCTTCGATAAAAATTACTGAGGCTCTCCGCGAAGCATCTAATGTACATTGCGCGCAAAGAAAAGACTCGATAAGCACCTATTTGCAAATATCGTTGATTCTCACCGTTCCTGTGTTATTGGCGGCCTCCTTCTGGAGGTCCGCGTTCATTTTTCTGATGCTCGGCGAAGACTTAACAAAGCTTAAGTGGACATTTTTCATTGTTCATGCGCTGGTTTCCGTTTTACTTCTGTTCCTGTTTATTCACCCGGAAGCTATGGGAATCCGTCCAAAACGAGTTAGTTTTCTTCCATCCCGGACGGCGACAGCGGTTCTTACAGTCTTCTTGGTCGGCTCGATATTGATTTCGGTTTTGTCGTTTCGAATTCAGAGCGTTTCGATGGTCAATGAACATGCGCGATGGATTAATCATTTTGAACCGGTGTTTTATCCCATATCACAAGTGATGGGCGGCAAGACCCTGCTTGCCGATCTTCCCTCGCAGTACGGCTTGTACCCGGAAATTCTCAAACCAGTCTTTTCCATAATTCCTTTATCCGTCCTGAATTTCACTGTGATTATGTCGCTCTTGCAGATCGTCGGGCTTTTAGCGTTATTGTGGGTGTGTTTTCAGCTTGTCCGAAATAATGTGTTGAGACTATTCTGCATGCTCTGCGGTTTGATCGTTATTGGAGGGACGTGGTCGCCCATTAATTTTGCATACGAGAATGCAGACCCCTATTATCAGTATTGGCCAGTTCGATTCATCTTTCCCGCGTTATCTGTTGCAGTTTTTTTATTAGCAGTTAAAAGAAGACTTACGATAAAATATGTGGTTGCAATGGCTTTATTGGGCGCTGTGGCCATGGTATGGAACCTGGACTCCGGCGTCCCGATAGTCGGAAGTCTCATTGCCTGCCTCGCGATGCAGACGATCTTTCCTCCTGATGATAGTCGCGGTCATAATTTTAAAAAACTGCTGCTGGCAGGTGCCACAGTTGTCGTATTTCTCGCGGGATTTGCTTTTTATCTCCAGCATAAAGCCGGGGAAGTCATAGACTGGAATAGGTTGTTTAAATACCAACAGATTTTTTATAAGGCAGGGTACGCTATGCTGCCGATGCCGACCCATATTCACCCGTGGATGGTGGTCGCCGGCTACTATGGTTTTGGCATTGTCTGCGCCTTGTATATGCGAATAAGACGCAAACCGTCCCTGACTTGGGAAATCATTTTTTACCTCAGCGTGCTGGGGTTAGGGCTATTTGCATATTACCAGGGGCGGTCCCATGAGTTCGTGCTTATTGTTGTTATGTGGCCTGCGATACTCATAGCCTTCATCCTGGCGGACCGCACGTTAAGGGCAGTACGAGGGAGGGTATTGCCTGCGTTCTTTTCGTGGAGCGTTTACCCCGTTATCGTGTTCGGTTTAATTTTGACCGGCGTTTTTATCAGCGGACTTCCTGTACTGAAATCCATGACGGTAAATAATTTGAACGCTGTCCTGAACCCGCTTAATACGCCAGTGACAGCCAACGTGCAATTTATACGACAGCACGTGGATTCATCGAATAAAGCTGTCATTTTGTCGACTCACCAGGCAGTCTATTTTGCTGAGACGCGAATGACATCTGCTGTAAACGGTCCCGGCCTTATTGAAACCCTCCTTGTTGCTGATCGGGAACGCATGCTCAATAGTTTGCTTACAACACCCGAGGAGCATTTGTTTATCCAGCCTGACGAAAATGGGGAGGTCCCCCCAATATTCTCAAGGTTATTGAGACGGTATATTGTGAAGAGTCAGAGCGAACATGGCATCCTTTATCTGGAGCCAAAAAGTATACTTGAGCCGACCCTCGACAATAAAAATACGCCGTCTAAACGGCGTTTAACCCAGGGATTTCAATAGAGGGAACGCCGGATCAATCATCCGGGGCACTTACCCGACTAGACAGCCACTAAGAGAAAGTACTACGTTGCAGCTCGGCAGATGGGAATTTGAAGAAACGGGTTGGCCAGTTGAAACATATTATTGTATCGAAAAAGGGCCGTAAGATTATAGGATACTGCTTACATCGAAATCATGATCACCTTATCGTATTGACAAGAGAGAGATAATTCCGTATAAAATCATATAAGTCTACGATTCTGAAGCATGCCTAAGAGTAGGGGCACCTGCAGAAACGCCGAGAGGGAGAGTCTGAACGTTGTTTTACTCTATGAATAAACGAATTGATGCTCTTGCCCTCCTGCCTGGGGTGTGCGTTATTCTGGTTTACCTTCCGGTCCTGAATAACGGATTCGTAAACTCTGATGACGGCGATTACATTTATGCAAACTCTCATCTCGCTGCACTCACGGGCCGTTACATTCAGTGGGCCTTTACAACATTTGATTGCGGGAACTGGCATCCGCTCACATGGCTGTCCTATGGCCTCGATCGCATATTGTGGGGCATGAGGCCCATGGGGTTCCATGCCACAAATATCATTTTGCACGGCCTGAATACCGCGCTCGTGACCATCCTGACGGCGCTGTTCATCGTAACCGCTAAAAATACTTCAAACCGCGAAGCACCGGTACACGGTTCTTCTGAGGGTGGCGTATTGATTGCAGCCGCGGCAACAGGCATATTGTTCGGTTTTCACCCCATCCACGTAGAGTCAGTGGCATGGATTTCCGAGCGGAAGGACGTCCTTTATGCCTTCTTCTATCTATCTGGCACGCTGGCATACCTGAGATACGTGCAGGACACGCCTGTCAGAACCGGACAGGGTGTCTTTTTTCGGGGATTTACGTCCCGGTTTTATTGCCTGGCCCTCCTGCTCTTTACACTTTCTCTTCTCAGCAAACCCATGGCGGTCACTTTTCCCGTTGTCCTGCTCATCTTAGACTGGCATCCTCTCGACAGGTTTGAGCGCGGTGAACGACGCTCCTCAGTCCTTTTGGAGAAACTTCCCTTTTTTGCGCTCAGTCTCGCATCGTCCTTTGTGACCATAGCCCCGCAGAAATACGGCGGTGCCGTGGCGCCCTTAGCAGGCTCGTTTTTTACGCGTATGCTTGTAGGGACCCAGGCGTTCGCCATGTATCTCTGGAAAATGCTCGTCCCCCTGAATCTGGTCCCTTACTACCCTTATCCTCGCGTGATTCTCCTGCTATCTACGAAATACCTTGCAGCTTTTCTGATTGCGGCCAGCATCGCAGTCTCCTGCATTGTGCTATATAGGTTTAAGAAGGGACGCTCATGGATTGCCGCATGGTGTTATTACCTTGTCACGCTTTTTCCCGTACTCGGGTTTATCTAGGTTGGAATGCAGTCCATGGCGGATCGATATACCTATTTGCCGAGTCTCGGGCCTTTTTTTCTGACGGGACTCGGATTTGCAATTGTTATTGAAAGAAAGGGTGCACCTGCGTCGGAACCCTCGACGTTGAGGCATTCAGCGCTCATTGTCCTCGGTATTCTGGCGCTGACTCTATCCTCCCTGACAGTGCAACAGACAGGTGTATGGAAGGACGGCCTCACTTTTTGGAATTATGTGATAGAAAAAGAGCCAGGTGTTGTCGACGTCGCCTATAATAACTGAGCGCTCATCTATTTGGAACGTGGCCTGTTCAAAGAGGCGCTTCAGGATTGCAATACTACAATCTCCATTAACTCCGGGTATGCTCCATTTTATTTTGTTCGCGCTGAGGTTTACAATCGGCTTGGAGAATATGATAATACCCTCGGAGATCTTACCACAGTTCTAAAATTGAGTCCGGATTATGTCTTGGGATATGTTTATCGCTCGATGATGTACAATTGGCTCGGAGACCATGACAAAGCTCTTGAGGACCTTACGACCGCGGTAACAATGAAGCCGGACTACGTGTTGGGGTATTACCACCGAGGGAATACTAATCTTTCGATTGGTCAATACGGAAAGGCAATCGCTGATTTCAGCAAAGCAATCGCCTTGGATCCTGAAAATGCCTACGTGTATATCAACCGGGGGACGACGTATTATCGAATAAACAAATTCGACTATGCAATCGCCGATTTCAGCAAAACCCTTGCCCTGGACCCGAATACCCCAACGGCCCATTTCAATCGTGGGGACGTCTACCTGAAAATGGGCAAAGCGAGACAAGCGGCGTCGGATTTCGATGCGGCCTGCAAGATGGGGCATCGAAACGCTTGCCGTTCACTGATGGTGCTGGGCCGTTCCAGAGATATGCAAAATAACCGATAGCGGGCAGAGAGGTGCTCATGAAATTGCACGTCATTCCTAAACGAATTATGCTTCTCGCCGTCCTCATTGGCGTATGCGTCATCCTAGTGTACCTTCCTGCCCTTAAACTCGGGTTCGTTAACTGGGACGATCAATGTTATGTTTACGAAAACAGCAATGTCCTGGCGCCGGGCATTCACTTCATCCCGTGGGCTTTTACGACCTTTAAATGCGATAACTGGCATCCCTTGACATGGCTTACCTTGGGGGGTGACCGTTTCCTGTGGGGGAAGAGGCCCATGGGATTTCATGCAACGAATATATTTTTGCACGGTTTAAATACCGTGCTCGTAACAATATTGACGGCGCTGCTCATTGGTGCTGCAAAAAACACTATTCCCCGCAAGGAGGAGGGGAGGGGACTTTCCGAGAACGGCATCATGATGGCCGCCGCGGCAACTGGCATATTGTTTGGGGTCCATCCCATCCATGTTGAGTCGGTTGCATGGATCTCCGAACGCAAAGACGTCCTCTGCGCCTTTTTCTTTCTCGCGGGTATCCTGACTTATGTGAGATACACTGGCGACCGCTTTGAAAAAAATATTTTGGGGACTTTTTCCCAAGTACGTTCTTCACGGTTATATTTACTAACCCTTTTTTTCTTTACGCTTGCTCTGCTCAGTAAACCAATGGCGGTCAGCTTTCCCGTAGTCCTGCTCATCCTGGATTGGCATCCCTTCGGCAGGTTTGAGCATGAACGGCCCTTGCCGCTTTTTCTTGAGAAACTTCCGTTTTTCGCGCTTGGTTTTGCGGCTTCGATAGTGACTGTAGCCGCGCAATCCTCAGGAGCGTTGAAATCCCTGACAGAGTTTCCACTGACGCACCGCTTGATTGTGGCGCCCCAGACCCTTGTCATCTATCTCTGGAAAACTATGGTACCGGTGAGTTTGATCCCGTACTATCCCTATCCTCACGAAGTTTCTTTGTTGTCATTGAGAAACCTTGCAATTATTTTATGTTTAACGGGACTTGTCATTTCTTGTTTTGTGCTCTTAAAAATAAAGAAGGGGCGCTGGTGGGTTGCAACCTGGGTCTATTTTTTTATTACAGTGCTGCCCGTGCTCGGGATCATCCAGGTGGGAGGTCAATTCATGGCCGATAGATATATGTATCTGCCTAGCCTTGGGCCCTTCCTTCTTACCGGCTTGGGTCTCGCTAAAGTTATTGAAGGACAGGGAGAACCGGATTCAAGACATTCATTGTCGAGGCAAGCCGCTCTCGTGGTCTTGGGTGTTCTACTCCTTACACTATCCACCCTCACCGTGCGCCAGATGGGCATCTGGAGTAACAGTATGACACTCTGGAATTATGTCATAGAAAAAGAACCGGAAGAAGCGGGTGTTGCTTACAACAATCGCGGGCTCGTCTACTTGGAGCAAAACCGTTTGGATGAGGCCCTCCGCGATTTTGACAAAGCATTGGATATCAATCCGGTTGTCGTGGATTGGCACGGTAATCGCGCTCTTGTTTACTATCGGCTCGGAAAATACGACAAGGCCGTCGAGGACTATACGTCAATTGTGGACAACTGGCCGGGAAATGTGCAAGGACGCGTTTTCCGCGGCAACTTGTATATCCTCACGGGGCATCCCGACAAGGCAATAGATGATTTTGATGCGGCGCTCTCCTTAAGCCCCGGCAATGCCGGCATTTATTTCAATCGGGGGACCGCCTATCTAAAAATGAATAGAATAGAAAATGCAATACATGATTATGCGACGACGCTGTCGCTTGAACCGAATTTTATCAAGGCACGCTATCAGCGCGGCAAGGCCTACCTGAAAAGAGGGGATACGAAACTGGCTATGCAGGATTTCGAGGCAGCTTGTCAGATGGGCTCCCCTGACGCTTGCCGCGCGATGCAGCATCCGCAATGACAAAAAGAAAGGAAATGGAAGTCTTATGAATCACGTCGTTTCCAAGCGGTTGTTCGCGTTCTCGGTTTTACTCAGCGCAAGTGTCATGGTATTGTATCTTCCTGCCTTGAATTTTGGATTCGTAAACTGGGACGACAACACGTATGTTTACGAAAACTTTAACATCATTTTTCCCACCGCCCGTTTCATCCCCTGGGCCTTTGAAACGTTTTACGGGGGGAACTGGCACCCGCTCACGTGGCTGTCCCTGGGGCTCGACCGTTTCATGTGGGGGAAGGGGCCCATGGGGTTTCATGCGACGAATATTATTTTGCACGGTCTGAATACCGCGCTGGTGACCATTCTGTCGGCACTGCTTATTGCTGTTGCCAAAAGCGCACGATCCGGCGAGGGAAAGGAGAGCGGTTTTTCCGATAGGGGGGTGCTGATAGCCGCTGCTGTAACAGGCATATTATTCGGGTTCCACCCGATCCATGTAGAATCGGTCGCATGGATCTCCGAACGTAAGGACGTCCTGTCTGCCTTTTTTTTCCTCTTGAGTCTGCTGGCGTACATGAGATATGTACGGGACCTGCATGGCGACCACTCCCATGGTATCTTTGACCAGGGGCGTTCTTATCGGTTTTATTTCCTGACCCTTTTTTTCTTTCTTCTCTCCCTCCTGAGCAAGCCCATGGCGGTCACCCTTCCTGTGATCATGCTTATTATAGACTGGTATCCCCTCGGCAGATTCAAACAGGTACCTCGGACTGCGCTTCTCATTGAGAAGATCCCTTTGTTTGCGATGAGCTTGGCTTCATCCCTAGTGACGATCGCTTCTCAGGAGTCGAGCGGCGCCGTGGCGACTATGTCAATTGCTCCGCTCAGTCATCGTGTTCTGAACGGCGCGAACTCTCTCGTCCTCTACATCTGGAAAATGCTTGTCCCGACAGGACTGGTCCCGTACTACCCCTATCCTCAAGACATTTCGCTGATGTCGATGAAATTTATGGTGCCTGCTCTGTTGCTGTTAGGATTAGCCGCTTCCTGCATCATGCTTTATAAATCAAAGAAAGGCGAATACTGGATCGTGGGGTGGAGTTATTTCATCGTAACGTTGCTCCCGGTTATCGGGATCATTCAGGTGGGACGCCAGTCAATGGCCGATCGGTACGCCTACTTGCCAAGTATCGGGCCCTTTCTTCTTGTCGGCATCGGCGTCGCGCTCATTGCCGAACGAAAGGCCGGGTCGGATTCTTCATCACTACGATCATTGCCTGTTGCTCTCGCGATCCCGTGTGCGCTGTTCCTTATGCTTGTCCCTCTTACCGTGCGCCAAATAGGAGTCTGGAAAGACAGCTTCACTCTCTGGAACTACGTCATAGAAAAAGAGCCCGGCAGGGCAGATATCGCTTACAATAATCGCGGTATGATCTTCATGAGCAACAACCGGCTGGTCGAAGCGCTTCAGGATTTTAACACTGCATTGTCGATAGATTCGGGCATTATGACGTGGTACAGCAACAGGGCAGAAGCCTATAGAAGGCTTGGTCGGATTCATGAGGCGATAGGGGACCTCACCACGGTAATACGATTGACGCCGAATAGCATCCTCGGCTATCTTCACCGCGGTAATACCTATTTTCTTGCAAAAGAATACGACAAGGCAATCGATGATTTCAACGAGGCGATCGCCGTGAACCCTGACAACGCGGGCGCGTATCTCAACAGGGGTATGACATTTTATGCAATGAATAAACCCGAACGGGCGATCGTAGATTACGGCAATGCGTTGTCGCTTGCTCCGGATTACCCCGCAGCGCACTACCAGCGCGGCATGGCATACATGAAAATGAAAAACAACAGCCTGGCTGCGCTGGATTTTGAGTCGGCATGCACATCGGGATATCGTGATGCTTGCCGAGTGCGGCAGTCGCTGGACCGCAAGTAGCCAGACTACTGACAAATTGCGTCACACAGCACGACATACATCGTCACCTGTATTGCAGTTAACGGACATAACACTATGAAAATATAAGCATATTGTTATGGCACTTAATGTGCATAATATACGACCAGCGTAAGGTAATTGAAAGGAGGTGAGAACACCCATAAGCTACCTTATGCCGTTAAAATGTTACCAAGTGGGGTTATTGACTATCAAAATTTTTATGGGAGGAACACAATGAAGACTAAAAAGAAAAAAGGTTTTACCCTGATCGAGCTCCTGATCGTCGTGGCCATCATCGCCATCCTGGCCGCCATCGCAATTCCTCAGTTCGCGCAGTACCGCATCAGGGGTTATAATGCGGCGGCCAACTCTGATCTGAGAAACGCCAAGACAGCGGAAGAGGCGTTGTTCGCAGACTACCAGGCATACGGCAGCTCACTAGGCTTGGCAACCATTTCACCGGTCACGCTGACGACCCAGGATTTCCAGTCGGTAACAAGAACCATCAACAGCAGCTTGTCGTCGAACGTATATATGGCTGCCTTGACCGATGGAACGCAGGGCGGACGCGGCACGAATTACACCATAGAAACGAAGCACCAGCAGGGAGACAGGATCTTCGGCGCGGACAGCAACAGCACGGCCCTTTACTGGTGTCAGGGTACTGCTGGTTCCAATCTCCAGGGCTCAGGTGTCACCTCAACCACAGCTATCGATACCAGCGGCGGCTCTGCTGATACCACTAACTGCACTGGGAATTTTGGGCAGTTGTAATTCGTTTTTTCTTCACATAGCAGAGATATTGTCATTGCAGAACAGGCCGGATTCTTCCGGCCTGTTTCTTTAAATCATCCTCTAAAATATCAGGATAATCCATCTTGTGAACGTTATAACCTATACCGGAGTTTCCAAAAAATTCAAGTCGTGGCCCAGGGGCAAGTCAATTCAGGCGCTCGATGACTTTTCCTTGTCTATCGAACAGGGAGAGGTCTTCGGATTTCTTGGTCCGAACGGGGCCGGCAAATCCACCGCGATCAAGATCCTCATCAATCTTATCTATCCTGATAAGGGTTCAGCCACTCTTCTGGGAGAAGACGTCAAAAATCGGCGCATACGCCGGTCCATCGGATATTTACCTGAAAACCCGTTCTTTTATGATCATCTCTCTGCTGAGGAACTTCTTTGGTTCGGCGGCAAGACCTCAGGGCTAAAGTCGCAGGATATCCGAACAAGGTCTGCTGAGCTCTTACGGCGAGTAGATCTGACGAATGTGAGCAAAAGGCCGCTCAGGACATATTCCAAAGGCATGGTACAGAGGGCAGGCCTGGCCCTCGCGCTCATCCATGACCCCGAGGTGGTCATTCTCGACGAACCCATGAGCGGGCTCGATCCCATCGGCAGAAAAATGGTGGGGGACATCATCACCGAACTCAAACAACGAGGCAAAACCGTCTTCTTCTCCTCCCATATTCTTACTGATATAGAGCGGTTTTGCGATCGGGCAGGGTTTCTCATTTCGGGCCGCTTGAGGGTGGTTGATCGCATCTCTTCGTTGTTGGCCGGCGGCTCGACCCTGGAGGATATTTTTTTAAGCGAAGTGAAAAAAGCGGGAGGGGGGAGCGAGCTATGACCGTGTATTGGCCGCTGGCGCTGCTCACCTTTAAAGAGGGAATAAGAAACAGGGCGCTGTACGGTATTTCTCTGATCGCGTTCCTGTTTTTAGGCGCGAATGTCCTTATCTCAGGTTCGGCTATGCGGGAAATCGGGAAGGTCGCGGTCGACATGGCGCTCTCCACCATATCGTTCACCGGGCTCCTTCTTGTCCTGTTCATAGGGATCAACCTCATGGCAAAGGACCTGGACAAGCGGACCATCTATATGGTCCTATCGCGTCCCATTTCCAGGCCGCAGTATATCGTAGGGAAGTTTTTCGGGATGGCTCTCCTTATCGTCGTCACGATAGCGGTTTTAAGCGTTTTCGGAATGTTGTCGATCATTATTGAAAAATGGGCTTACCCTGATTATTTTCCGAGATTTTTCTGGGGGCCAATTTTTCTGGCCGTGCTTTTCGCCGCGTTATCGCTCATTCTTCTTTCCGCGGTAAGTTTTTTCTTTGCATCTTTTTCATCATCCTCCTTCCTCACCTTGATTCTGACAATCATGGCGTATATCATCGGCCAGTCCCTGAGCGATGTAAAAGCGCTTGTCGAAGCCCCGCAGACCGCGGGGATTACGGTCTCTCCGGTCACGCATATCATAGTGCAGGCGGCCTATTATCTTTTCCCGAACCTGTCCCTGTTCGACCTCAAGATACAGGCTGCCCATGGTCTCGCCGTATCCCCGTCGTACGTCGGTTGGACGGCATTGTACGGACTGGCCTATACGTGCCTTATGCTCTTTTTTGCTGCTCTGATTTTCAGAAAAAAGGAGTTTCCGTAATGCGGACAGGCACAGCGGCTTTTTTATTCTGCGTGCTTATCGCTGTTCATCTCTTAACACTTGAAGAGGCGGAACAAGCGAGGAAAACCCTGCCCACTGGCGACGGGGGAACCTACGTCATTCCGGGGCCGATAGCCAAGATACTTGCTCTTGAATTCGATGGGCTTGCCTCGGACTGGTATTTTTTAAGGGCACTTGTTTTTGAAGGGGGCACCTATGAGCGCAAGGAAAAGCCGAGAGTAAAGTCCTGGGAATGGAAATGGTTTTATGACATGCTGGATTCCGCAACAGCGTTGGACCCGTATTTTCAAGACCCTTACCTTTTGGGGAATTCGCATCTCACCTGGGAAGCGCACATGATCCGAGAGACGAATTCGCTTCTGGAAAAGGGAAACCAGCATCGGGATTGGGACTGGTTGCTTCCTTTTTATATCGGGTTCAATAATTTTTATTTTTTACATGACAATGAAAGGGCTGCTGAATATCTCGCGGAAGCATCGAAGAGGCCGGGGCCGAGCGAGCAACTTGCCAGTCTGGCGTCAAGATTGGCGTATAAAGAGAAAAAGACCGAGAATGCCATTATTTTTTTGGAAGTAATAGCAAAGAAGACCGAGGATGAAAAACTGAAAAAGGAATTCGAGACCCGCTTGAAGGCCTTAAAAATTCGTCTGCTCCTGGAAAGAGCTGTCGTGAGTTACAAACAAAAATACCATGCCCTGCCCCCGAAGCTCAGAAGCCTGGTGACTAAGGGAATAATAACCGAAATTCCTGCTGATCCGTACGGCGGATATTTTTCCCTGGACACGCTAGGAGAAATCATGTCAACGAGTGATGATAAGCTCCTGCCGCAACAAAAGCGGCAATAACTGCGACCGAAATAAGAAATTGCTCCTATGGGCTGTCGAGGATTCATTCTGAAAAGGCATACTTAGATCATGTGGAAAAATAGATTTGTAAATATAAACGTCTCATCGGATTTTCGCGCCTTCTTTATATTGCTTATTCTCGCCGTGATTTTATTTGCTCCCTTTTTTATAAATGGGAAAGTTTTTTTGGCGGCTGATAATTTGTACGCTTATTATCCTTGGAAATACTATGCTCCTCAAAATTTCCATCCTCACAATCCCCTGATTACGGATCCGGTTAATTTTTACGCCGAAATATATAATAAGCAGCTAAAAGAAGGAAATTTGAGCCGATGGAGTCCCTCCGTACTAGCGGGGGTGCCTGGTTTAGTTGGAGCGACCGGCTCATACTTTCCTGTAAAGATGATACTGCATAAGCTATTCTCCACTTCTGTCGCTTTGACGCTGTTCCTGTTTATCCATGTACTGTTCATGGGTCTTTTCATGTATTATTACCTGAGTGAAATAGACGCAGGATGGCGCGGGGCATTGTTCGGCGCTATTGCCTACATGTTTAACGGCTGCGTCATGGTTTGGCTCGAATTTGAATTATGGGTGACGGTCAGCGCTTACCTTCCCCTGCTGCTTGTTTTTATGGAGAGATTTCTTGGGGGGGGGAGGTTCCGCTACGCATTCGCTGCCGGCATCGTTTATGGATTCATGCTGTTAAATTCAAGTTTTCAACTTACCGTTTATGTATCTGTTTTCATGTTGTTCTATATAATTTTTATTATTATGAGAGCATATGGAAGAAATGAGGGCAGGCGTGAAATAGCCTCTATACTAATCTGTTTTGCCATAACAGGTTTAATAGGAATTCTTATCGGCGCCGTGGAAATACTTCCCTTTATCGAAATGGCATCCAACAGCAGCCGCATGAACAGAACCTTTGACTTTCACCAGTTTTTTAACACCCTGGCGAGAGTTCCATTTCGATACTTTGTCACGCTGATATTCCCCGATTTTTTCGGAAGCCCGCTCCTCTATGTCAACCTGATTCCCAGAGTTCCTACCCAGGAATACATGAATTATAACGAACTAACTTTGTATATGGGAATCCCAACAGTTTTTGCTTTCACTGCCTGCATGATTGCCCGCAAAAATATATTTTCTCGATATTATCTTTTTATGACGCTCCTGATAATTGCTCTGATAACGGGAACATATGCTTATTATCCTTTTTTTAAATTGGTTCCAGGGATGGATAAGATGAATCCGACCAGACTTATCTTCCTTTTTGTATTCGCATTTTCAGTTGTTTCAGGGCTGGGGGTCAAGGGGCTTGAAGACATGACGCCGAAGAGGAGGAAGCTATTTCTTGGGGCCTCTTTGCTAATTTTGATGGTTATTTTGGCAATATCCTTGATAAGTAACTGGCCGGAAACCACGCGATTCTTCAATAGAGAGCTTTTTGAGAAACTTACGCCACCGCAGGCCAGCGACTTGATCGCAAAAGTTCACGTTTTTAGAGGCATGTCTTCAAAAATCATATATATGCCTCTTCTCCTGTCTGTCGCCTCCTGCTGTTTGTTTGTGGCGGTTGCGGCTGATGAGCATAAAAAAAATGTCGGAGCTGCTTTCATCCTGATCTTGACGCTATTAAACTATGACCTGATTTCATTCGGGAAAAATTACAATACAACGGTAAGGCCGGAAATTATTTATTCGAAAAAACCGTCAATTGAATTCCTTTTAAAACAACCTGGACCATTTAGGGTTGTACAGGATGCAGATAACGGTTTATATGTTAATACGCTTATTCCGTTTGGGTTGGAAGAAATTGGCGGCTATATGAGCGTTTATCCGGATCGCACCAACAGGCTCATGTCATATATTCGATATGGTGATCAAACATTTATTAAAGGCAAAAAATTCGATCGCTGGGTCATGTTCGGCAGCCGTTCTACGGATTTTTCTACACGCTTTTTCGACCTCATGAATGTCCGCTATGTTTTGACGGCTCCCACCTCAACAATTCCCTACAAAAAATACAAGTTAGTCTTCAAAAAAGATCTGGCTATCTACGAGAATATGCAGGTCATGCCCAGGGCTTATATTGTTCACAATTATACGGTCATGCGCGATTTATCTCAAGAACTGAAATATATGGGATCAAAAGCTTTTGATATGCGACGCCAGGTTGTTTTAGAGGAGGAACCGTCACCAAAATTTGCCTCAGGGGCTCATGCTTCATTCTATCCACCGAAAACTACGATAGATTTATATACTCCCGATGAGATTATTATGAGCGCTGATTTATCAACAAATGGCTGGCTGGTTTTGTCGGACACTTATTGTCTCGGCTGGATTGCCGAGGTTGATGGTAAAGAGACCGCAATTCACAGAGCAAACGGTAATTTCAGGGCTGTTGAACTTCAAAAAGGTAAACATCGTGTTTGTTTCAAATATAATCCGATTTCGTTTCGTGCGGGGCTGAGTATAACAATTATCGGAGTCATACTTGCCGCTATAGGAGTTAGTATTTCATGGAGGCTAAAACCAGTCTAACATTAACTTCCTGGCAACGTTGTCTCGTTGGAAATAATGGAAGTACGGAGGAATCGCGTAACACAATCAGAAATATAATCTACGCTGTCCAGATGTTGGCGATAATCGGAACGAGGATGATTCCGATAATGGTGCTTTCGGTGTAGGCAATAAATGGGGGCAATGGGGTCGGGGGCAATGGGTAGAGTAGAGAGCTGGTTGCTGCCGCTTTAGGTTTGGCCTATCCGTTCCCGTCCCTTCGTCTGACGGTGCCTCAATAGCTTTACCATAACAACCTTGGCCAACCCTCCCTCATCAAACCGTGCTTGCGGTTTTCCCGCACACGGCTTTCCGATGTTCTTCACCGTCAGGCATGCGCCTTCAACCAGCCCGCTGTCGTTGGCACTTTATAGAGCCCATACTTCTCGTACAAAGACCTGTTAGTGAACCTGGTAAACTCCGATGCCCTGCTTTTGATCTTATGCCGCACACAGATGCGTGCGCAATCGCGCTTCCACATTCGGATCGAGCGCATAGGGCATCTTCGTAATCCCCTGCAGTTAAAGGTATTTAAAAAAAATACTGTTTGCATTTTTCTAAATGTGAAGTTAATAGCGGCCGAACGATAGAATGTTATCCTTTATTTCAAAACACGGTAACTCGTTGACACACAAAAGCATAAAGGAAGCGGTTAAGCCAAACCACTGAACGATTTGCGATCAAGGACCCTTATTTCCCCCCCCGCCTTTCCTCATGCCTGATATCAAGCTTTTTCAACTGCTCGATGCTTTTCGAGAGATGCTCATTTTCCTTTCTGGCCTCCACTATGATCTTGAGAACAGAGCGCCAATTCTGCGCTTCGTGCGACCTGGCATTATCGGGATACTGCTTGAGAAATTCATCGAATTCCTGCAGTGCCTGCGGATAATTCCTCTGTGGATTGTCGTAAAATGCCCTTGTATAGGCCAGGCCGAAACTTGCATTGGCGGCATCCTCCGCAGAAGGGGCGGGGTCTGCCGCAAGTACCTTCCGATAGACGCTGATTGCTTCATCATATTTTTTTTCCGTGAACAGTATTTCGGCGGTCTGGTTTTCCGCGGCCGGCCCTGTTGAATGGCCAAAGCGAATGCAGCCCGTTAAACAGAGGACAAAACACGGGATGAGCAGCGCTATCTTGTTCAATTATTTCTCCTCTTATCTACAACATAAACGCTTTTGGCAATGGTCTTGGCATAATCCTTCAGCTCCGCTGCGATCTCGGACGCTTCTAAAGCATTTGCAAGATTCCTGTGTTCATTCGTCACAATTGCTATGGAGATCGTCATAAGCGGAAATTTCATCTCAATTCCTTGTCGGGTTTTCCCGAGAATATATCCTTTTTTCCTGTCTTCCGGTTCGTAGAACTCAATGATCCTTTGGTCGAACCGGGCGATAATCTCGCCGGCAACGTTTCGCATTGCATCCGGTATGGTAATGACTACGTAGTCGTCTCCACCAACATGCCCGATGAAGTCATCAGGGGTGCCTTTCGCTTTGACCGCATTCTCAATAAGGCGCGCGG
>Ga0334722_10001407_pt1 | contig 30176 bp, 20 predicted proteins | sample C3_bottom_MG_FD_207210 | JGI IMG/M metagenome (GOLD analysis project Ga0334722, IMG submission 207210) | Sediment microbial communities from Yellowstone Lake, YNP, Wyoming, USA - C3_bottom | ecosystem: Environmental > Aquatic > Freshwater > Lake > Sediment | place: USA: Wyoming | collected... | reverse complement strand
CAGCTTCTTTGCCCAAACGAGTTTCCAAACCCGGAATGGTGTGTAAGCACCCGCTGCGAAGGCAGATATACCAAAACAAAACCCAGATTCGTAATTAGTAATCAAATGACAGAAGATAAAAAAACTATAATTGGTCTAACCGGCCCTATTGGCGCCGGCAAACAAAGCGTAATTGATTATTTAATTTCTAAAAAAGGCTTTGAAATCTCAACTTCACTCTCAGAGCGAATCCGCGACGAACTAAAAGCGCGCGGATTTTCTTCTTGGGGAAGGGCCAAAGAGCAGGAAATGGGCAATGAATTAAGGCAGAAATATGGCAGTGGTGTTTTGGGAAAGCTAACCTTAGAGTGGATTAAAAGGCAATCAAAAAGCAGAATTGTTGTTGACAGCATCAGAAACCCGGCCGAGGTGAAAGAATTAAAAAAAGACCAGACGTTTGTTTTAATTGCAATTAATGCTTCTCCAGAAGTTAGATTTAAGCGGACAAAAAATCGCGCAAGAAAGGGGGATGTGGCCGGAACTTTTCAAGAATTTATGGCTTCAGACCAAAAAGAACTTCAAGGACAAGCTTCCCATGGCCAGCAGGTTGTAAAAACAATGTCTTTGGCAGATTTCAAAATAGACAACAGCGGCAGTTTAAGGGAAACATATAGGCAGGTTGATAGTATTTTGGATGAAATAAAAGAAAAATTCTAAATTCAAAATCCTAAATTCTAAACAAGCACGAATTTTTTAAATTCGAAACATTTGGATTTTTAATTTGTTTAGAGTTTAGTGCTTAGGATTTAGAGCTTTGTGAAAAATTATCATTATTCTAATAAATTAGCAATGATATTGAATCAGCAGTTTTATAACAGAGACACCAAAACCGTTGCCAAGGATTTGCTTGGCAAATTTTTAATTAGGAAAATAGATAGCAGGGAAATTGCTGGCATGATTACTGAGGTGGAGGCCTATTGCGGGCCTAGTGACAAGGCGTCGCACGCTTCCAAAGGTAAAACCGTGCGAACCGAAGTGATGTTTGGCAAACCCGGCACGGCTTATGTGTATTTAATTTATGGAATGTATTATTGTTTTAATGTTGTGACGGAAAAGAAAGGTTATCCAGCGGCTGTTTTAATTAGATCAATTGTTGTTAGTGATGAGAGCGCAAAAACAGATGGGCCCGGGAAGCTGTGCCGATACTTAGAGATTGATAAAAATCTAAATAAAACCGATCTTTGCGTCGGCAGGAACCTTTGGATTGAAGACAGAGGCGCTGAAGTTAAAAAAAGTGATATTACATCATCGCCACGAATCGGTGTGGGGTACGCCGAGGATTACAAGGATAAGGAGTGGAGATTTTCGTTAATGGGATATAAGGGTTTGTAAGCGGCAATGAAGGGATATAAGGGATTAATTAAAACTCCCGAGGCTTGGAAACCAAACCTCGGGAGTTTCTTTATTCTGTCTCAGTTCTCCCCGCAAACCTCTGACCCAATACTCCCGACTCAAGACTCAGATCTCAGGACTCACTACGGGTAACTATCAGTTACTATTACCGTTGCCCCCTCAAACGCTTTTGCAATTGCGTTAGTGCAAGACCCTGCCGCATAAGTCCATGGTCCGCTACCCGCCATTGTATTGCCACCCCCGCCACCAATGTATATTTTTACCGCATCAATTTTTGAAACATCTGGTCCGGAAGCCGTTGCAGTATAAGTGCCACCAGCACAAGTGAGGGTAAAGTTTATATCATAAGTCACCTGAATAGTGGCCGAACCGGAGCTTTGATTTCCGCCCGAATCTATGGCTATTACTTTTACGGTATGGGAACCAATTGAGGTGCCTCCGGGCACCGAATAAGTTGTACTATATGGCGAGGAATTATCAGAATCAATTAAATTAGAGTCAAAATAAAACTTTACTTCTTGGACCGTGCCTGAGGGGGTGGCAGTAGCTGTAAAAGAATCGCCCAGCTTGACACTTGTTTTGGAAAGGGAAACGCCAACCTGAATATCAAAACCAGAGCAATTTTCTTCTTCTCCAGAGCCAAATCCAGCGCCTCCTGCAAAACCTCTAACCGCCGCTTCCCAGCGCGGATATGCCGGGTCTTCTTTTGGAATTTCCGCATGAAGTTGGGCGAAACTTACTTGTTTTGGACCGCCGGGGCACTCTATTGTTTTTGAAACATATACATTATCTTTTCCTTTTGGCATGTTGTAATCCTTTGCAAAAATTTCTTTTTTAGTTTCTTTTGTGTTAGCGCTTGGAAGAAGCCCGGAAACTTTAGCAACCGTTAAGTCAACAACACCAGGTGGTCTTTGAAATTGCTCAACCGGTGTTCCTGAAAGCGCCTTTTTCATAAAATCATTCCAAATAGGGGCGGCCGCAAAAACCGCCTCGCCCTTGTGCATTGGCGTGTTATCATTGTTGCCAACCCAAACGCCAGTGACAAGCGAGGGTGTGTAGCCCAAAGTCCAGCCATCTCTAAAGTCCTGAGTGGTGCCAGTTTTGGCCCCAACGGGTCTATCTGGAAGTATTAGGGGTGAATGGGAGCCAAAAATAAAGCTTCTGGCCTGGTTGTCTGACATAATGTTTTGAATTTGATAAGCAACAGGAGCTGGCAAAACCTCTTTGCCTTTATCTTCCTCTTTTTTATATTCTTCTAAAACTTTTCCTCTGCCATCTTCAATTTTTAAAATTGGGTGGATGTCATGTTTTATTCCTTGTGTCGCAAAAACGCCCATAGCAGCGGTGTGTTCTAAGGGTGTAACAGAGCCCCCACCTAAAGTTAGGGATAGGCCATATTTTGAGCGATCTTTTAGGGTTGTAATGCCCATTTGCTCCACTAAGTCCAATGTGCTGTCCAGCCCACCCATGTAAAGCATTTTAACTGCGGGAATGTTTAAGGAACCAGCAAGCGCAGTGCGGGCGGATTGAATGCCGTGGGATTTGCCATCAAAGTTATCCGGCTTGTAGCCGCCGCCAAAATCTGTTTTTACATCAATGAGCATGGTGGCGGGAGAGTAGCCATTTTTAAAAGCATTTGCATATGCATACGGCTTAAAAGAGGAGCCAGGTTCTTGCAAGGAAAGGGCCACATTAACATTGCCGTCATTTGTGTCATCAAAATAATCAACTGAACCAACCATTGCCAAAACTTCGCCAGTTTGCGGGTTCATGGAAACCATTGACGCGTTGTGGGCGGCAAACCGTTTTAAGTTTTTTGGCGCGTTTTGGGCCACAACATCCTCTGCCATTTTTTGCTTAGAAAGATCTAGTGATGTTGTAACCTTTAGACCTCCTTCATCCACCATTTTTTCACCATATTTATCAACAAGGAGTTGGCGGACATACATTACAAAATGTGGCGCTGTAATGTTTTCTTTTCTTTTTACAAAAGCAATTTTTTGTTGCTTTGCTTGCTCTGATTTTTCTTTTGATACATATCCCTGTTCGGCCATTTTATCCAAAACAAAATCTTTGCGGTAAAGAAGCTCTGAGGTGTGCGTTCCGTATGGAGAATAATAAGTTGGTGCCTTTGGCAAAGAGGCAATAGTTGCTGATTCTTCTAGGGTTAAATCTTTGGCGCTTTTGCTAAAATATGTTTGAGAAGCGGCCTCGGCACCGTATGTATTTGAGCCGTAAGGAATTTCATTTAAATACATCTCTAAAATTTTGTCCTTAGAATAAAGATGCTCAATCACAATTGATAAAAGTGCCTCTTTTATTTTTCTTGTAAAAGTTTTTTCAGGCGACAGAAGCGCATTTTTTACAAATTGCTGAGTTAGGGTTGAGCCACCTTGTATTTTACTGCTGTGGGTTAGGTTATAAAAGAACGAGCGGATAATGGCAAAAAAATCAATGCCGCCGTGATTGTAAAAGTTTTTGTCCTCAACGGCAATAGTGGCATTTTGGAGATCTTTTGAAATATTAGAAAGCGGCACTACAGTTCTTTTTTTGTCACCATAAACCTCATATAATAGTGTGCCGTCTCTAGCATAAATTTTAGTTGATTCCGAAAGCAGGCGGGATTGCAATTTCCCAGAACTTGGCAAATCCTTTGCAATCCAGGCGCCGAGTAAAATAATTAACAAAACAAACCCAGCTCCGCCATAAATTAGCGCTTTTTTAATGTTTGGCCAGGTCAGTTTCTTTTTTAGATTACGCCACTTTAGAGCATTCCAAATGTTTTTTGGATGCAGCTTTTTTAGAAGAAAGAGCGGATTTAGCTTCCCAAAATTAAATTTTTTAGCACGCTTAGCCATTAAAACTTTACCTCACCCTGCTACAATTGATAGAAGGCATTATGATATGGTAACATTAATAATAAAGCATGTCAAGATAGCGAGAAAGAGGCACTATGGCGGATAAAGTTAAAGAAATTTTAGAACGGAGTATTTCAAAAATTTATCCCTCAAAAAAATCATTTGAGGACATTTTGAAATCTGGTAAAAAGATTACAATTTATCATGGCATTGACCCAACTGGTCCGGAGCTTCATTTGGGGCATTCCACCAACTTGTTGTTGCTGAAAAGATTACAAGAAATGGGCCATAAAATTATCTTGTTGGTTGGTGATTTTACGGCGCAAATTGGAGATCCAACTGATAAATTAGCAGTAAGAAAATCCATCTCCGAGGAAGATGTCTTAAAAAATTGTGAAACTTACAAGGAGCAAGCGGCAAAAATTTTAGATTTTTCATCAAAGAAAAATCCGGTTGAAATGGTTTTTAACGGCGATTGGTATTCAAAAATGGGTGCAAAAGAATTTTTGGGCATAACAAAAAAGATTACCGTGCAACGACTTCTTGAGAGAGATATGTTTCAAGAAAGAATCAAAAAAGGCAAAGATATCACGGTCTTAGAGTTTTTATACCCCCTAATGCAAGGATACGATAGTGTTGTCTTGAAAAGCGATGTAGAGGTTGGTGGTACGGATCAAACATTTAACATGCTGATGGGCAGAACTTTAATGAAGCGTTATTTGGGAAAAGAAAAGCTTGTAATTACGACGCGGCTTTTGGAAAATCCAAAAAATGGCAAAAAGTTAATGAGTAAAAGTGAAGGAAGTTATATTGCTTTAACTGATTCTTCAAAGGACATGTATGGAAAGACCATGTTTTTGCCGGACGAGGTTATTATTGATTGTCTTGAGATGTGCACAGAGTTGCCAATGGCGGAAGTTAAAAAAATAGAAACAAACCTTAAAAAAGGCTTAAACCCAAGGGACGCAAAGGCCCGTCTGGCGCGGGAAATTGTGGGGCTTTATCACGGCTCTCAAGCCGCCAAAGAAGCAGAGGCAGAATTTGAAAAAGTTTTTGCCAAAAAAGAAGCGCCAAGTGAAGTTCCGGTTTTTAAAACTTCCAAAAAAGAATATAACATTGTTGATTTGTTGGTTGAAGCAAAATTAGCAGTAAGCAAATCAGAGGCCAGAAGATTGATATCTCAAGGCGGGGTAAAAGTTGGTAATAAAAAAATTACTGATCAAAACAAACTAATAAAAATCACAAAAAACATTTTAGTCCAAGTTGGCAAGCGGAAATTTTTGGAAGTTACTCTGAGATAAGGTAAAATACAATGTCTCAAATAAATTTAGAAACCAACCTTCAGGAACTCCAAGGTGTTGGGCCAACATATGCCAAGCGCTTAGAATCCCTTGGACTCAAAAATGTTCAAGATCTTCTGTTCTATTTTCCACGCCGCTGGGATGATTTTTCAAACACTAAAAAAATTTCTGAAATTAAAATTGGCGAAACCGCCAGCGTTTTGGGAACAGTTTATCAAATTGCCGCAAAGCAAACCTTTAGGCGCCGAATGGGGATTACTGAAGCCGTGATAATGGATTCTTCTGGCATGCTAAAGGCCGTTTGGTTTAATCAGCCCTATATTTCTGGCTACTTAAAAAATGGTGACAAGGTAGCGTTTTCTGGAAAACTTGAACACAAAGGTCAAGACATTGTTTTTCAAAATCCTGTTTATGAAAAGTTTGAAAATAAAAATAACACCACGCACACTGCAAGAATTGTGCCGGTTTATTCCCAAACATCGGGGGTGACTTCAAAGTGGCTTAGGTGGCAGGTGAAAAGTGTTTTGGGATTGGCAGATAAAATAACAGATTTCCTGCCGCTTGGTATGGTAAGGCGACTTGGAATGTTAACTTTGCCAGAAGCAATTAGAGAAATTCATTTTCCGCAAAATCAGCTTAAGTTAAAAAAAGCAAAAGAGCGGCTTTCTTTTGATGAAATGTTTTTAATTCAGTTAAATGCTTTGCAAATTAAAAAAGAAAACGCTTCCCAAACTGCACCTCAGTTAAAGTTTGATGAAAGTTTGGCAAAAAAATTTGTGGCAAGTTTATCGTTTAAATTAACCAGCGCCCAACGCAAAGCGGCTTGGGAAATTTTGCAGGATTTAGAACATGCGCATCCTGCAAACAGGTTATTGGAAGGAGATGTTGGCAGCGGCAAAACTGTTGTTTCGGCAATGGCGGTTTTAATGGCTCACAAAAGCGGTTATCAGAGCTGTTTTATGGCGCCAACAGAAATTTTGGCAACACAACAGTTTGAAAAATTTTCAACCCTTCTTGGAAAATTTGATATTAAAATCACATTATTAAAAAGCGGCGCAGGAAAGGCAAAGGAAAATCAACTTGCAAAAATTAAAAAAGGGGAAATTGCTTTAGCAGTTGGTACGCACGCCCTAATTCAAGACAAAGTTTCTTTTAAAAATTTGGGTTTGGTTGTTGTTGACGAACAGCATCGCTTTGGCGTGGTACAGCGCGCCACTTTGCGAGAAAAAGCAGGCAATAAATTAACACCGCACTTTATTTCCATGACCGCAACGCCAATTCCACGCACATTGGCATTAGCGCTCTATGGCGATTTAGATATTTCACTAATTGACGAAATGCCTGTTGGCCGACAGAAAATAGTAACAAAAGCCATAGATCCGGCACACCGAAAAAGCGCGTATGAATTTATAAAGGATGAAATTAAAAAAGGGCGGCAGTGTTTTGTGGTGTGCCCTTACATTAAAAATGACGAATCTATTACCGAAAAAAAAGCAGTGGAAACTGAGTTTGAAAAATTATCAAAAAAAATATTTCCAAAATTTAAAATTGAAATGCTGCACGGCAGGATGAAAAGTGGCCAAAAAGATGCTATTATGGAGAAGTTTAAAAAAGGCAAAATTGATGTTTTAGTTTCAACATCTGTTGTGGAAGTGGGAGTGGACATTCCAAATGCTTCAGTTATGATGGTTGAAGGTGCTGAGCGTTTTGGCTTGGCGCAGTTGCATCAATTAAGAGGTAGGGTGGGCAGGAGCACCCACCAGTCCTATTGCTTTTTGTTTAGCCAAGAAGGGGGTTTTAAAACAATGGCCAGATTAAAAGCTTTGGTTTCTTCAAATGATGGCTTTGGGTTAGCAGAACAGGATTTACAAATTAGAGGCCCGGGGGAAGTTTACGGCACCCGCCAGCACGGCATTCCGGATTTGAAAATGGCGTCTTTAACTGATGTTGCTTTGATCAAAAAAGCGCGCGGGCAAGCGGAAGAAATTCTGGCCCAAGATCCAGATTTAAAAAAATACCCAAGGTTATGGGATGAGTTAGAGAGATTTAACAGAGTCCGGCATCTTGAATAAGGACAGTTGACAGCTTCGACCAAAGGTCGACCACCCTTTGGGTGGAACAGTTGACAACTGACGATTTGAATATCCGTACATCAGATAAATTAGTACATCCGTAGGGAAAATTCCAAAGGAATTTTATGGAGTTTATTGAACAATATAGATTACAAATAGGTTTAGTTTTAATAGCGCTGACGCTAATTGGCGGGGGCGTTTTGTTGTTGCGGCCTTCTGCGCCTGCGGAGGACTTTGTTATTAAGGGCGCCCAGGAGGCAGGCCAAGTTGCGGCGGTACCATCAAATACAAATCAACCGCAAGAAACAAAAGGCGCAACCGTTGCTGGAAAAATCAACATCAACACTGCTAGCGCTTCAGAATTAGAAGCGCTTCCAGGCATTGGGCCAACTTTGGCGGGGCGCATTATTGATTACCGCAAAACCAACGGCGGCTTCAAAAACATCGCCGATATTAAAAATGTTAAAGGCATTGGTGAGGCAAAATATAGCAAGATGAAGAATCTTATTATAGTTAAGTAAGAATAATCTATTTTCAAATCAGTGATATCATTATCCAATCAGCGGGATCAGTGATAAAAAAGAAGCGGCTTCGCCAAGAGTTCTGGCTGGGCGCCGCTGGGCCCGTGGAGATTAACGCACTCGTAGGGTTTCCCCGCAGTATTCGAGGTTGAGTGGCTGGATAACCACTTTCTTTTCTTTACTTGTTTCTATGTGTCCGGCGTGGGAAGCAGACATGCCAAGTGTTTTGGCGAGCTCAATCACTCGCTGCACCTCGTTGTCTGGCACATAGAATACAAAGCCCGCGCCCATGTTGAGGTTGCCATACATCTCTTCAAAACTCACCGGACCATGTTCCTGAATGGAACGGAAAACCGGTTGGGGCTCGGGGATTTTCTCAAGCACATAAGTAAATGGTTGGGGAGCCCGCATCAATTTGCGCCAGCCGTGGCCCGTGATGTTAACCGTGTAGTGGATGGGAATGCCTGCATTCAGGCATTCCTCTACAAGCGGAACGTAGATGATTGTTGGGTCAAGGAGTGCTTCACCATACGTTCGTCCGTCATCAAGCTTTGTGAGGTATCCTTCTGGTAGCTTGTCGGCGATTTGCCGCGCCATCGAGAGACTGTTGGCGTGGATGCCGGAACTAGCAACAAGTACAATTGCGTCACCGCCTTGGAGGTTAGAGGTTGCAATGAGCCGTTCTTTTGGCTTCACGCAGCCCATTGCCGAACCAGAGAGGATGGCTGTTCTTGGCTCCATCATGTCTTTCAGCGTAGCTGTTTCGCCACCGCTCCACACGCAGCGTGACATGTTGCAGGCATTCTTCCACCCTTCAACAAGATCCCTGGTCCGCTTTTCATCATTCACCCAATTTGATTTGCTGAGATCAAGGTGCATTTTCACAGAAAGCGGTAGGGCGCCAAGCGTTATCATGTCATTTACGATCATCGCTACTGTATCCTGCGCGATTTGGTCGTAATATGACTTGCCAGTGAGGCGATACATCGCGTCGGCCACCAAGTTCTTGGTGCCAAGGCCTTCATTGACATCAGCCGACATAAAGGGGACGTCATCTGTCGGCTCAATCAGAAATACGCTCTCGCCATACGACTCGAGCAGTGCTCGAAACCCGAGGCGTTCAATGTTGCCCACAGTCTCTATAGCCGCTGACAAACACTTTCTCTTGAAGGGATCCATGTCGTCGTAGTTCACACCAGTGTCTGCATAGGTCATGCCATCATCGGCATCTTTGGTCACCGTGTCCAACCTCCTCAAGGTACAAAACAAGCTAAACCAGTTGGTTTAGCCCTCCTGATGTTAGAATATAGAAATTTTGGTGCAATGTCAAAAAAATTAAGCCTCCATTTTTTTAAAAAAGTAAGTACCAAGAGCAAGAAGAACAATTGTTAACAAGCCAAGCACTAAAAAATCAATTGCTAAATTTGAGGTTGTGCCAAGCGCTAGGGTGTTTCTTAAACCCTCAACACCATAGGCCAAGGGATTTACTTTTGCAATTGAAGCAATTGCGCCAGATGAACCCACTACTGGAAAAAGGGCGCCTGAAAGGAAAAAAGTGGGCATTACCAAAAAGTTCATAATTAATGGGAATGCCTGCATATCTTCAACAAAAGTGGCAATGGCAGTGCCAAGGGCGGTGAACAAAAGAGAAATTAACAGCATTAAAATGATGGCAAAAGGCAAGAGGGAAAAACTTGGAGAAAAACCGGCTAACATGGAAATGCCCAAAACCACAAAGCCCTGAAAAGTGGCAACCGTGGCGCCGCCTAAGGTGCGGCCAGCCATAATTTGAAACCGGGAAACCGGCGCCACTAAAGTTTCTTTTAAAAAGCCAAAGCGTTTATCCCAAATGGTTTCAATGCCGGAAAACATGGCCGCAAAGAGAATGCTCATTGCAATAATGCCGGGCGCTAAAAACTGAATGTAGTTGCCGCCGCCGGCTTTTTGGAAAATTGGGCCAAAGCCAAAGCCCAAAGCAAGCAAAAACAAAAGCGGCTGGCCAACTGACGCCACCATTCTTGCCGGAGAGCGTTTGTATTTTTTTAACTGGCGAAGCCATAAAATATAAATGGTTCCCATTATCTTCTCCACATTTTTCGCTGTTCTCGCAGTTTGTCTACGCCGCTTGCTGTTTCCTCCCTGATTTCATGCCCAGTTAATGCTATAAATGCATTTTCCAAGGAATCAGTTTTTGTTTTTTCTTTTAATTCAGTCGTGGTGCCATTTGCAATAATTTCACCTTTGTCTATAATGGCAATTTTTGAAGCGGTTTGGTCTGCTTCATCCATGTAATGAGTTGTAAAAAAAATCGTAATACCCTCTTTTTTATTAAGATCTTTAATATAACTCCAAATGTGGTTTCTGGTTTGGGGGTCTAGGCCTAAAGTCGGCTCGTCTAGGAACAAAATTTTTGGATGGTGCAGTAAGCCGCGGGCAATCTCTAATCTACGTTTCATGCCGCCAGAAAAAGTTTTAACCAAATCATTTTTTCTTTCCCAAAGTTCAACAAATTCCAAAAGCTCCTTTGTGCGCTCTTTTCTTAATTTTTTGGGGATTTGGTAAAGCACGCCGTGAAATTCCATATTTTCCAAAGCGGTTAAATCATCGTCTAAACTTGGATCTTGAAAAACAATGCCAAAGGAATGGCGCACTTCATCTTGATTTTCCTGGGGGCTATAATTGTTTACATATATACTGCCTGAGGTTGGCGCCAAAAGCGTAGTGAGCATTTTAATGGTGGTGCTTTTGCCAGCGCCGTTTGGGCCTAAAAACGCAAAAATTTCTCCCTTTTTAACTTGAAAGGAGATGTTATTAACGGCCGTGAGTTCTTTGAACTTTTTGGTGAGATTTTTAACTTCAATTATGTTCGTCATAAATTAAGAAAAATCTTTTATTAAAATTTCTTTGGCATTTCGTAGCGCCTGTCCTCTGTGGCTTACTTTATTTTTTTCTTCAATAGTCATTTGGGCGTTAGTTTTTCCCAACGTCTCGTTATAAAAAACGGGGTCATACCCAAAACCGTTTGTACCTTTTGGTTCAAATGCAATCCTACCCTCATATACTCCTTCGCAAGTTCTAATTTTGTTATTTTCTGGATCATAAAACGCAATAACCGTACGGAAACGCGCCGTGCGTTTTTCCTCTGGCACTCCTTTTAATTCGCTAAGCAATTTCTTGTATCTATCTTCATCAGTACCTGGCGCATATCGCGCGGAATAAACGCCTGGATTTCCGCTCAACGCGTCAATCTCGAGGCCAGAATCTTCTGCAAGTGTGAGGAGGCCTGTTTTGCTGCCAAGGGTCATAGCTTTAATAATGGCATTTCCTTCAAAAGTTTGCGCAGGTTCCTCAACCTCAAAATCAGGAGATAGTTCGGGAATATCGTTAAGACTCAAAAATTCAAAAGGTAGCCCCTTTAATTCAGAAACAATCTCCGGAAATTTGCCTTTAGAACGCGTTGCAATGAGTAGTTTTTTCATTTGGTATGCTTAATACAATTTTACCCAAGTGTTTACTTTCAGCCATTCTAGTTTGCGCTTCCGCGGCATCTTTGAGTGCAAAAACCTTATCAACTACTGGTTTTAATTTGCCATTTGTAAAAAGCTCAACAACTTTTTCAAACTCCGCCTTCGTTCCCATGCGCGCTCCCAAAATGGTAAGTTGGCGGTAATATACCTCACTCAAATCTTGCGTTCCTATATCACCGCTCGTTGTCCCAGCAATAACAACTCGTCCACAAGGACGTAACATCATCAAACTGGTATTCCAAGTTTTCGCGCCAACACTTTCAAAAACAACATCAACGCCTCTATTGTTGGTTAATTTTCTTACAGATTTCTCAACATCTTCTTTGGTATAAATAACTGTTTCGTTTGCGCCATTTTCTTTGAGTCGCTTGGCGTCTTCATCTGATTTTGCCGCCGCGATAATCTTTGCACCGAGATATTTTGCAATCTGCATTCCGGCAGAGCCCAATCCGCCAGAAGCACCCCAGACAAAAACCATTTCGTCTTTTTTAAGATTCGCGCGGCTTACAAGCATGTGGTACGCGGCGAGAAATGTCAGCGGAAACGCAGCGGCCTCGGGGAAAGTGAGGTTTTTTGGCTTCGGATAAAGCTGGCCAATTGGTACAGCAATGTATTCCGCATATCCTCCGCTGGTCTTATATCCCAAAATAGTAACCAACTCACATGCCAAGCCGTTTTTACAAGGCGGGCATACACCACAAGGAATAGCAGGGTTTATCACTACTTCATCACCGACACGAAACGAGCTTTCTCCCTTAATATTTTCAATGACCCCAGTAACATCCGACCCCGAAATGTGTGGCATTGGCCCCTCAATTTTCCCTTGCCGTTGTTGCAAATCGAGATTGTTGATAGCACAAGCTCGAACACGAACCAATGCTTCTCCTGCTTTTATTCCGGGTGTTGGTACTTTACCGTATTTAAGTACCTCGACACCTCCAGTTTTTTCGAAAAATACTGCTTTCATATTTTTTTGCCTAAATTATGTTTGGCGTCCTGTATTTTTTTATTTGGTGCGGGGGATCCTCCTTCACTTCGTTTCGGGCGGACAGGGAGGACTTCCCTCTTCGCGAATGCTACAAGGGATAAATTTCCCTCCACAGCCTTTCGGCCACCCCGCACTTTTATTTTATTTGGTGGGCAGGGAGGGACTCGAACCCTCAAGTCTTTTGGACATATGGTCCTAAGCCATACGCGTATACCAGTTCCGCCACCTGCCCCCAAAAGTGCGGGGCGCGCCTGCCTGCCGGCAGGCAGGTCTACCATGGAGCTTATCCCGCAACGAGTGAAACGAGCTTTGCGGGGCCACGCCCGCACATATTATATATTTTACCAAAAATTTTGATTTAAGTTAAGCTGTAAATTACAAAAATCTTGTGTTAAAATCTTTACTATAGGCCATAAGCTATTAGCCATAAGCCAGACGAATGTCTCTACGCACTTATCTTTTTGGAATTTTGGTTTCAACCGTGCTTTCTTGGATTGCCTGGTTTTTGGTACTCCAAAATACAAACCCGGGTGAGGGCGTTGTGGCACTGGCGGCCTTTTACGGCAGTTTATTTTTTGGTTTAGTAGGCACCTTAACCTTAATTGGTTACTACGGGCGGGTGTTAGCTTCCAGAGGAGAGGTAATTTATGCTAATATAGGAGTATCATTTAGACAAGCGGTTTTAATTGCCTTTGCAGTGGTGGCGCTTTTAATTTTACAATCATTTAGATTGTTAACTTGGTGGGATGGAGGATTATTAGTTGTGGCAATAATGTTGTTGGAGCTCTATTTTCGAGCGAAGTAAGGAAACAAGCTTGCCTTATTTCCGCGCGAAGTAAGGAAACAAGCTTGCCTTATTTCCGCGCGAAGTAAGAAAATTCAAGGTTCTTGAGCCAAAGGCGAAAGGTTCTTATAATTTAGGGCAAAATAATTAGCAATTAACAAATAACAATTAGCAATAGATTATGAATCATAATCAAATTAAAACTGAATTTCAAGGTGATATTGCAAAAATCACCAGTGTTGAAGAAATTAACAATCTCCGCGTGAAATATTTGGGCCGCAAAGGGGTGGTTACTTTGGCGTTGCGGGAACTTGGGAAACTGCCCCAAACAGAGCGGCCAAAAGCTGGCAAAGCGTTAAATCAATTACAAGCGGAAATTCGAAATGAGCTTTCCAAAAAGCAAAAAGAATTATCAACCGATAAATTTAGGGCAATTGGGGAAACGGAGAAAATTGACATTACGGTTCCCGGCATTGCGCCGGAGCGCGGCAGTTTGCATCCGGTTGGCGTCCTAATTTCTGAAATGGAAGATATTTTTAGACGCCTAGGTTATTCAATTGTTAGGACAAGAGAGGTGGAGGATGATTGGCACAACTTTGAGGGTTTAAATGTGCCGGCTGACCACCCGGCAAAAGACATGTGGGACACCTTCTACGTAAACACAGATAGCGCTGATAACAGTCGCCACACCGGGAGAGTACATCTGTCCACTCCCGGTGAGGATCTCGCTGATGAGAGATATGAAGAAGAGTTGGAAATTGAAAAGGGCGAGTTGGCCGGTTTGAATTTGCTTAGAACCCACACCTCAACCGCGCAGACAAGAATTATGGAGGAATTTAAACCGCCAATGAAGGTGATTTCTTCAGGCCGCGTGTACCGCTATGAAGCAGAAGACGCCACGCATCTTTCTGTGTTCCACCAATTAGAGGGTTTTGCGGTAGACAAGAACTTAACAATGGCAGATTTAAAAGGCACCTTAACTCATCTTTTTCAAAGTTTGTTTGGCAGTGACATTAAAATCCGCTTTAGGCCAAGCTTTTTCCCGTTTACAGAGCCATCCGCAGAGGTGGATGTTACCTGTATTTTTTGCAAAGGCAAGGGGTGTAAGTCCTGTGGCGGCGCTGGCTGGCTTGAGCTTTTGGGTGCCGGAATGATACATCCTAATGTTTTAAGAAATATGAAAATTGATCCCGCGGTTTGGCAAGGTTTTGCTTTTGGCATGGGACCGGACAGAATTGCCATGCTGCGCCATGGGGTAGATGATGTAAGGCAGTTTTTTTCCGGGGATCTTCGCTTCCTTCGTCAGCTTTAGTGGATTAGGTAAATAGTAGATTAGGAGATTAGGATTTTATGCCAGGATTAGAAAATTTGAAAATTTATCAAATGGCATGTGATTTAGAGAAGAGAGTATATAAACTAACAGCAACTTTTCCGAAAGACGAGAAATATCGGCAGGTTGATCAGATGAAGCGAGCCTGCGCTTCAGTGTGTGACAATATTGCTGAGGGATATGGTAAATACAGTTTTCAAAGCAAAATCCAATCGTTTTATGTTGCACGAGCAGAGGCAGAAGAAATTAGAAATCAAATAAACCGAGCAGTCAATAAAGCTTTTATATCCTCAGAACAAGCCGAGAAACTTATAGGTGATTATACTGAATTAATCAAAGCAATAAACGGATATATAAGGTATTTAAAGAAAAGGAAACAAGACCTAGTTAACTAATTTCCTAGGTTCCTAATTAACTAAAATGAAAATTTCGCTCAATTGGTTAAAAGATTACGTAAAAATTAATATCACACCAGAACAATTGGCAAATCAAATTGCTATGAAGTTTGCTGAGGTTGAAGGAGTGGAAAAAACAGCAAACGATGTTGTTTTTGATTTAAACATTACGCCAAACCGGCCGGATTGTTTTTCCCATTTGGGCGTGGCTGGAGAAATTGCGGCAATTTTGGGAACAAAATTAAATGTGCCAAATAGATTAGTTAAGGAGGTGGGTGGAAAAACATTAGAATACATATCAGTTAAAGTTGAAGACAAAAAATCCTGCCCGCTTTATTCCGCTCGCGTAATTAAAAATGTAAAAGTGGGCCCAAGCCCTAAGTGGCTGGCCGAACGCTTAGAGGTCTGTGGGGTTAGATCAATTAACAACATTGTTGATATTACAAACTATGTAATGCTGGAGACAAGTCAGCCGCTTCATGCTTTTGATTCAACACGAATCAGCGCGAATAAAAACACTAATCAACGCGAAATTATTGTTAGGAAGGCGAAGCAGGGAGAGAAGATTAAGACATTAGATGGCGCTATGCGAAAGTTGAGCAGTGATGTTTTGGTTATTGCCGACGTTAAGGGGCCAATTGCCATTGCTGGCATTATGGGCGGGGCGGAAAGTGAAGTTTCAAACCAAACAAAAGATATTATTTTAGAATCCGCCAATTTCAATTGGCGGGGTATTAGAAAAACCCAGCGCGCAATTGGATTAAAAACAGAATCATCCACGCGATTTGAAAAAAACAGTGATCCAAATGAAGCAGTTTTTAGTTTAGACAGAGCGGCAAAACTGATTTCTGAAATTTCAGGCGGGGAGGTTTTAGCAGGCAAAATTGTGGTTGATAATTTAGAAAAGGAAAAAAAGGCGCTAATAAAAATCAGCAAACAAGAAATTGAAAAAACTATTGGCGTTTCCATTTCAAACCAGGAGATTAAAAAAGTTTTAGAAAGTTTGGGATTTCAGGTTTCCCAAAAGGCAAATGAATTTATGGTTACGCCGCCATCATTTAGGCGCGATGTAAAAGGATCTGAAGATATTGTTGAGGAAGTGGCCAGAATGTTTGGCTATGATAAAATTCCGGTTACCCTGCCAGCATCTGGACCATCGCCAATTCCAGACTCAGAAACCTTAAAGGTGGAGAAAGTTGCAAAACAAGTGTTAGTTGGCGCAGGTTTTAGCGAAGTTTATAACTACACCATGATTGGCAAAAAACTGGCAGGCGATACGAATGTAGGCTTGGAGCGTGCGCCAAAATTATTTAACTTTCTTTCTCCAGACCGCGAATATTTGCGGCCAAGTTTAGTGCCAACAATGTTAGAATCAGTAGCTCTAAATTTAAGATTTTTTGATTCTTTTGGCCTTTTTGAAATTGCAACGGTTTTTGAAAAAGCGTCTGGTAATAATAAACTTCCCTTTGAAAAGAAGCGTTTATGCGGCGTAGTGGTTGGCAAAGGAGAAAGCATGGCATTTGTGAAAGACGCAAGAGAGTTTTTTCAGGCAAAAGGGGCGGTGTGGAGTTTGCTAAAAGAATTTGGAATAGATAATAATATTGAGTTAAAAGAAGTAAGTAATGTTTCGTTTTTGCATCCTGGTAGAGGTGCAGAAATATTGGTAAACAACAAATCAGTGGGGATAATTGGTGAAGTTGCCCCTCAAGTTTTAGGAAATTTGAAAATTAAAAAACGGATTGGGCTTTTTGATTTAGATTTTGATCTTCTTGCGTTAAAAATGAATTTAGTTAAAAAGTACCAACTAATTTCCAAGTATCCAGCAGTTAAGCTTGATTTGGCCATTGTGGTGCCGGATTCGGTTCGCGTTTTGGATGTCAAAAAATCAATTGCTAAAAGCAGCGGGCAAATAGTTAACAAAATTGAATTGTTTGACATTTTTAGAGGTTCTCAAATTGGCGTCGGCAAGAAAAGTTTAGCGTTTGCCATAACCTTTCAATCTAATAGTAAAACATTAACTGATAAGGAAATTGAAAAAACGCTTAAAGAAATTATTAGCAATCTTGAAAAAGAACATAACGCTAAAGTGAGGGATTAGATGATTAAAATTGACTATACTCAAAAAATTGATTTGAAGGGAAATGATTTTTCCGGAAAAGAAATCCCAAGTTTTGCAAGTTATGCGCCAAACATAGAGGAAATTAAATCTTTTGGAAAGGAGTTGTTAAAATATCAAAACATTATAATTATCGGCAGGGGTGGTTCTGTAACAAGTTTTAGAGCGTATTTTGACGCGCTCGTGCGGTTTAGTACTAACAAAAAAGTTTACATTGTTGATACTGCTGATCCGGATTATCTAAATTATGTAAAGAAGAATTGCCCAACATCAAAAACAGTGATAATTGTAATTAGCAAATCTGGTAAAACAATTGATGTAATAGAAAATTATCTTTATTTCTCAAACTATAAAAATGTTTTTATCACTACCCTAGATGGAAATCCACTCCACGAAATTGCCAAATCAAAAAATATCAAGGTTTTAGAACATCCGGAAATTGGCGGCAGATATTCAGGGCTTACCGCAACCGCACTTTTGCCGGCATTTTTGGTTGGCATTAACATTGATAACTTATGGCGAGGCGCAAAAAAAGCATATGCTGAGTTTGGGTCAGCCAAGAAGGGAAATCAAGCCGCTTTTTTGGCATCATATCTTTACAATTTTGACCAAAAGGGATTTGTTGATATTTATCTGCCAATTTACAGTGAGCGTTTGGGAGGTTTTAGTGAACTTATTATGCAATTAATTCACGAAAGCGTTGGTAAGGGTGGAAGGGGTCCAACCATTCTTCCGGTTTCAGCCCCCGAGTCTCAACACCACACAAACCAGCGTTATTTTGGAGGCAGAAAAAATATTCAAGGGTTGTTTTTGCGGGTTGAAAATTTTGAAAGTGATATAAAATTAGTTGTTGATAACCAATTATCAGGTTTAGAAATAAGAAGCGGTGAGCTTGGAGCAGTTAATGGTTTGCCGATTTCAAAAACAATGAGGGCAGAATTTATTGGTACATTTGAGGATTCAAAAAAAAGAGGCGTGCCGGCTGCCGCAATTACCGTCGAGAAAATTAACGAGGAATCAGTGGGTTATTTTACCGGCCTTCTGCATTTTCTAACGGTTTATTTAAGTTGGCTAAACAACGTTGATCCCTTTGACCAGCCAGAGGTTGAATCCAGTAAAGAAATAAGTTTTAAGGAAAGATTTAGGAAGTAATTTTAAAAAATCCCGCCTTCCAATTTAGGTTGGCGGGATTTTTTGTGATTGCTTAACTTTTGTGGCGGCCAAAATCATCATCAAACCTAACAATATCATCCTCTCCTAAATAAGTGCCGGTTTGGACCTCAACAATGGTAAGTTCTTCCTTCCCAACATTTTCTAAACGGTGTTTGCTATGAGAGGGGACAAAAGTGCTTTCGTTTGGTTCAAGAATAATTTCTTTTTCTCCAACAGTGACTTTCCCTTTTCCTTTTACAACCACCCAGTGCTCGCTTCTTTTTTCGTGAAGTTGGAGTGAAAGCTTTGCCTTTGGGTTTACATGGATAAACTTAACCTTAAATGCCGGGCCTTCGTCTAAAACCGTGTAGCGGCCCCATGGGCGGTGGACGGTTTTATGCTCTAAATACTCATTCCCACCGGATTGCCTAATTTGCTCCACAAGTTTTTTAACATCTTGAGTTTTTGAAGTATCGCAAACCAATGTGGCGTCTTCTGTGTCAACAACAACAACATTTTTTAAGCCAAGTGCGGCGACAAGACGGCTGTTATTTGATAAAATCATACTATTTTCATTATCTTGCTGGACAACCTTACCGTCAAAATAATTACCATTTTTATCTTTTGGCGCAATTTCAAAAACCGCCTTCCACCCACCAAGATCGCTCCACGCGAAATTTGCTTTTAAAATTTTTATGCGGTCGGTTTTTTCAAGCAGACCATAATCAATTGAAACTTTTTCCAGCTTTTCAAAAAAATCCGGCGTTTTTTCAGTGCTAATATCCATTAGTCCGTAGAGCCGGGGCATATGTTTTTTGATTTCTGAAACAAAAGTTTGGGCTTTTGCAATAAAGATGCCAGAGTTCCAAAGAAAATTACCGTTCTTCAAAAAAGCCTGGGCTTTTTTTAAATCTGGTTTTTCAACAAAGCGCTTGCAGAAATAAGCGTTTTTTTGGCTGTCAAATTCCTTGCCAATTTCTATGTAGCCATAGCCGGTTTCCGGCTTGTCTGGAACTATGCCAAACAAAACAATGTCACCTGATTTTTCTGCAACATCCGCGGCGTCAGCCACGCATTTAGCAAATTTGTCTTTTTCTATTTTATGGTCCGCGGGAAGTACAGCAACAATACCTTTTGGATCTTTTTTATAAATTTCCTTTACAGCCAAAAATATGGCTGCTGCCGTGTCGCGAGGCATTGGTTCTGCAATATAATTTAAGCCATCATGGTTTGAAATTAGTTTTATTTTTTCAATTAAATCACTGTTTGCCACAATGGTTGGCGCTTCATTTGAAAATGCGGCACACCTTTCAATTGCTTCCTCAACCAAAGTTTTGGTGTGTAAAATTTTTAGAACTTGTTTTGGGGTCAGCTCTCTTGAAAGCGGCCAAAGGCGCGTGCCACTGCCACCAGCTAAAATAATTGGATAGATACTCATAAGACAAGTTACCTCATAATTAATTCAATTCAACAACATTTTAGCAGAAATTAAAGTGGTGGTAAAGGCGGGTTTTAATAGGTTTCCCTTATTGCTTTACATTTTAAATATATATATAATTAAAGCAAACATTGTCGGCGCCGCAGTGGATGGGAATTATCAAATGGTTAAATTTGTTGACGGAATTTTTAAAAAAGTTCCCAAAAAAAAGACAACGGAATCCTCAGGCAAACTTGAGGTAAACAAAAAAACAAAGCAATCCTCCAAGAAAACTATTTCTAAAAAAGGATTAGATTTTGCTGTTCCAAAAAAAATAAATTTTTTAAAGATTGCTAAAGCTTCTACTGCCGCATTTTTATTTTTGGCTACAGCCCTTTTAATGGGCGTTTTTTTATTAAATGTTATTTATGCAGACAAAAACATTCCAGGTCTTAGAGTGGCTGGGCAAAGCGTTGGCGGGCTAACTCCAGATGAGGCAAAAAAAATCTTGGATCAAGCTACCAGCAAATTTTTAGACCAAAAAATTACATTTATATACGGTGGGGGTGAAAAATCATGGGAAACTACACCTGGGGAAATAGGCCTTAGCTTTAGTAATGGGAAGTCAATATCAGAAATCTTTGCAATTGGTCATAGCGGAAACTTAAAAGAAGATATCAAGGGAGAAATTTTAACACTTCTTGGCAGGAAGAATAAAAATTTTGATGCAAGTTTTCAATTTGACGATTTAAAAGTGGATGCTTTTTTAGCAAAAATTTCTCAAGACATTAACAGCCCCGTTAAAAATGCAACCTTAAAATTTGAGGGGTTAGAAGCTGTTGTAGTAGCGGAAGAAGCAGGCCAGCTTGTGCCGCAGAGCGAAATTAAAAAATTACTCTCTTTAAAAATTGCAAAATTAGACACAAACAAAATTGTTGTTTTTCGAGAACGCGTTGAACCCGCAATTAAAGAAAAAGACACCTTGAGCGTAAAAGCGGAGACGGCAAAATTGGTATCTATGCCAGTTGAATTTACATACAATAACAAAAGTTTTACAGTGGACCAACAAACTGTGGCAAGCTGGATTTCCTTTGTGGAAAAGCAAGAATCAGGGAAACTAGTTTTGGGCTGGGAAATTAATGCCAAAAACTTTCAAGATTATTTGGTCAATGTAAAAAAACTGCAACGCGCGGCAGTTGACAAGCAAATTCAAATTATTTCAGGCCAGGAATATGTCCTGCGGGAGGGAAAACCAGGCCAAACAGTTGATGTAACAGACGCTTCCTTAAAACTCAAAGATCAGCTTCTAATAGATGGAGAGCGAAAGGTAAGTTTAATTACAGCCCAACTTCCACCAAAAACCGTTACCGTGGGAAGCGATGCCATTACGCCAGCAAGCATGGAGCCCTACATTGATATTGATATTTCTTCCCAAGTAATGACCATTTTTAGTGAAGGCCAAGTTGTTTACAGATTTAGGGTTTCAACCGGAAAATGGGAGATGCCAACGCCGCTTGGATGGGGCAAGATTTTAAACAAGCAACCGCGCGCTTATTCAAAAAAATACGGCCTTTACATGCCTTGGTGGATGGCCTTTCAGCCGGGAGGTTATGGGATTCATGAGTTACCAGAGTGGCCAAACGGCGCAAAAGAAGGGCAAGGGCACTTAGGAAGAAGAGTGTCTCACGGGTGTATTAGGTTAGGCATTGGCCCTGCAAAAACTGTTTATGATTGGGCCTCAGTTGGTACGCCCGTTTATGTCCACAATTAAATTAGATGAAAAATAACTTTCAAAAAATTAAGATATTTGCAGGAGCAATTTTTTTATGTGCTATTTTTTTGCTACCCGCTAATGCGTTTGCTATCGAGGTTAGCAACATAAAAGCAGTTGAATCGCTTGATGAATATAAGTTAATTGAAAAAGACAATAATTTTGTTTTAAGTAAAGATTCTAAATTTATCTATTTTGTTTTTAATGTTAATCAGGCAAAATCAGGGACTAAAATTGGACTTGAAATAAAAGGAGCGGGCAATGAAGTTTTGTTAGATAACCAAACCGATGCTCTAAACCTAAACCAGGAAGATATTAATACGTTAAAAAATGATCCCACGGCCTACATATATTTGGAAAAGCCAGAGAAAGGGTGGCAGACAGGGAGCTATGAAGCCGCAATTTTAGTGAATGGAGAAGAAAAAGGGACTGTAAAATTTTCAGTTGGGGAAATTAAAAAAATTGACACAACGCCGCTTTATGTTTTGGCTGTTTTTTTTGCTTTTATCCCAAGCTTTTTTTGGCTCTGGTTTTACAGAAGAAAAGACAAAGCCGAGCCAGAACCAAGAAAATTTATTGCCAAACTTTTCATTTTAGGCGCCTTGGGAGCCATTCCAATTGGTATTTTTGAAGCTGTGGCAGATTCTTCTTTTGGACTGGATTTAAAAGATGTTTCCTTGGGAGCGGGCGTTTCAAGCGCGGTGTTGCTTTTGTACTTTTTTTTGTTAGTGGGGCCAATTGAAGAATTTGGCAAGTATTTAATTGGCCGAGTCTCAGTTTGGCATTCAAAAAACTTTACCCAAGAAATTGACGGCGTAATTTATATGGTTACAGTTTCCTTGGGATTTGCTTTGGTTGAGAATTTTATGTATTTTGTGGCACTAATTAGCAATGCTGATAAAATTTCAAAAACATTTGCCCAAACCGGTGAGGCAGATTTGGCAGGAGCGGCTTTGTCCATAGCATTAGTTATGCTGTTTGCAATTAGGTTTTTGCTGCCAACCTTAATGCACACACTTGCTTCTGGAATTGTGGGGTACTACATGGGAGAGGCGCGTTTTAGAGAGGCGGGTCGTGGCAAGCTCATTGCCACGGGATTAGTAATTGCCATTTTGGCGCACGGGTTTTTTAACTATACCATTTCAACTGGCGGCTGGATTTTATCAGCACTGCTTTTAATTGGTCTTATGATTTTTCTTTTTTCCAAACTGCGCAAGAAACAAACGGTTTTAATTCATAAACCGGTAGATGAATTTGATCCTTCCAAACCTGTTTATGCAGAAGATGAGCCGTTAGAGAAAATTAGTCCAGCAGATGGCGGCGGCAAGGTGAAGATAAAATCGCTTGATAGGGATAGTTGGGAGAAATTTAACGATACAAAAAATAAGAAAGACGTGTTGGATGAAGGAAAAACACATGGTTTTTCAGTTTGGCAGCCGCCTGGAGGTACCAAAAATGATGGCGAGGAAGATAGTCAAGAAGGCAGATAAGAACCTCCCCGACGGGTCGTCAGGGAGAACCTTGATTTTTCACTGCGCTTAAAATAAGGGAATTAGGTTTAAGGGATGTGTATGTCTGGTTTGGAAGCTGGTTTAGGCTAAGTTAGGGGTTTGGGTAATGTAACCCTAGACAATTTACCCAACCATACAGGTTTCCTAACCAGGAATGGTGTGTAAGCACCCGGTGGGAAGGCAGGTATCTAACAAACACAAACAAAAGTTATATAGCCCCACAAGTAATAATATTTGTAGCGATTAGCATGATATCAACACCTCAAAATTCGTAAAAATTCTGCCTGCGCAGCGGGTGGCAAAGCCACCATTGTGTAGCTCCACAAGCTTGCGTTAGCTTTAAAACCTTGATATAATTAACCTAATGATATTGAAAATTTAGGTGAGGTGAACCACCTTAAGTTGCTAAAACGGGGACGCCTGCCTGCCGGCAGGCAGAGATTTTTCTTTGGAGAAAAAATGGTGGATAAAGCAGGGGAAAAAGGATACACAGCTTCCCAGATAATGGTTTTAGAGGGCTTGGAACCAGTTAGAAAACGGCCGGGCATGTACATTGGCTCAACCGGATCTACTGGTTTGCACCACTTAGTTTGGGAAGTAGTTGACAATGCTGTTGATGAAGCATTGGCGGGTTTTTGTACCCAAGTTTGGGTTATTTTAAAAAAAGATGGCTCAGTTGAGGTTATAGACAATGGCCGCGGTATCCCCGTTGACATTCACCCTCAAACCAAACTTTCTGCCTTAGAAACCGTAATGACTAAGCTTCATGCTGGTGGCAAGTTTGGCACGGGCGGCTACAAAGTTTCAGGCGGCTTGCACGGCGTTGGTGTTTCGGTGGTAAACGCGCTTTCAAGCTTTACGCTGGCAGAAGTAGCCAGAGATGGCAAACTTTATGCCCAAGAATATAAGAGAGGCAAAACTGCAACTAAACTACAAACAATTAAAACTCCAGCAAATGGCTCTTATCCTTTCCCGCTTCCGGGTGCTAAAAGCGGTACTAAAATTACTTTTATGCCAGATTCAGAAATTTTAGAAGTTTTAAACTTTGACTTTAAAACAATTTTAGAGCACTTGCGGCAACAGGCCTACCTAACAAAAGGCATTACAATTAAAATCTTTGACGAAAGAGAAAGTTTATCAGACGGCCAAAAATTAAATATTGGCCACAAGGAAAATGAGGTTGGGAAGGAAGATATTGTTAGAACCTATGCGTTTTGTTTTGAAGGGGGGATAAGCTCATTTGTTAAACACATCAACAAAGCAAAGGGTCCATTATTTAAGGATCCAGTTGCCATTGAAAAAGAAAGCGGGGATGTTGCTGTTGAGGCCTCCTTGCAATATACAGAAGGATTTGCTGAAAATACTTTTACATTTGCAAACAACATTAATACCCCAGAAGGGGGTACGCACTTAACGGGTTTTAAAACCGCCTTAACAAGGGTTATAAATGATTATGCCAAAAAGCAAGGATATATGAAAAATGGCGATGGCGCCTTTACAGGTGATGATGTAAGGGAAGGCCTAACGGCTGTAATTTCGGTAAAAGTTAAAAATCCTCAATTTGAAGGCCAAACTAAGCAAAAACTTGGTAATCCGGAGGTTAGAGTTGTAACAGAAAGCGTTATCCAGGAAGGCCTTTCAATATATTTAGAAGAGCATCCAACAGAAGCGCGCAAAATTTTAGAAAAGTGTTCGCTTGCGTCTCGCGCCCGGCAAGCAGCCAGAGCGGCAAGGGAAACCGTTATCAGAAAAGGTTTGCTTGAGGGCATGACTTTACCTGGTAAGCTTGCAGATTGTTCCTCAAAAAAACCAGAAGAGTCAGAAATATACATTGTTGAGGGTGATTCTGCGGGTGGTTCTGCCAAGCAAGGAAGAGACCGCTCTTTTCAAGCAATTCTTCCTTTGCGCGGCAAGATTTTAAATGTGGAAAAAGCGCGGCTTGATAAAATACTCACCTCACAAGAAATTAAAGCGCTAATTGTGGCCCTAGGCGCTGGCATTGGCGAGCAATTTGATATTTCCAGATTGCGTTATCACCGCATTATCATTATGACAGATGCTGATGTTGACGGCTCTCACATTAGAACCCTGCTTTTAACATTGTTTTTTAGGCATATGCCGGAGATTATTCAAAACGGCTATTTATATATTGCCCAACCGCCGCTTTACAAGATTCAAGCTGGTAAGGAAAAACAATATGCATATAATGATGCCGAAAAAGAGGCGATTCTAAAAGGCGTAAAGAGGAAAACGAAAAACGAAAAAGATGTAAAACCGGAAGAAGTTACCAAAGAAGTTGGAGAAGAAGTTGGCGCGGAGGGTGAAAGCGAAGAGGTGGAGAACCTGCCTGCCGGCGAGGCAGGGAAACCAAAGTCTGGCGTTTCCATTCAACGCTACAAAGGTTTGGGTGAAATGAACCCGGACCAACTTTGGGAAACTACCATGAACCCTGAAAGCAGATTGATACTGCAAGTAAAAGCAGATGATGCCCAAAAAGCCGACCAAATGTTTGAAACCTTAATGGGTGACCAAGTGGCGCCAAGAAAGCGCTTTATCCAAACGCATGCTAAAACTGTCAAGAATTTGGATGTGTAAGGATTGTTAATTCGAATCGCTACCCCGATGCTACAATCGGGGTCCGCGACCTTAACAGGTCGGGACAAATTTTCATCCAAGTCTACGCCGATTTAAATCGTGCGTCCACGACTAGTGTCGGGACAAATATAAATTATTAATTAGTGTAATTTTTGAAAAACAACCAAGCAGTTAATTACTAGTTGTAAAAATGCCCGCCTTCGCTTGCCGTTCGCCTTTGGGAACTGTGCTCGCTTCCAGCGAGTAAACGCGTTCACCTGCCTGTCGGCAGACAGGCGGCTTACGGTGCGCTATTCGGCGGACTGCCCCAGCTCTTTTGCAAAAAGAGCTGGGTTGGAGAAAAACATGGAGCCAAAAACATTCACATGCCCAAAGTGCGGCGCAAAAGAGCCCCTAGACGCTCGCTATTGCAACAATTGCGGGGCAATTTTATTAAGCGGTGCCGAGAGTGCTAAAAGCGAAGGAGGGGAAGAACCAAAAACTGAAAGCGAAGAAAAACCAAAGTGGTATAAAAACAAAAAAATTATTATTCCCGTTATTGTTGGGGCAATTTTATTTGCCGGTGGTGGAACCGCATTGTACTATTCTGCAAAGTCGCGAGACACAAAAAAAATTGCGGCATTTGAACTTGGGGTAAAAGATTCTTGGGGCGAGGTTTTAACTAAATCAAAAGAGTTAAAAGATATTCTTGCTGATGTTTCAGAAGCTAAAGATTTAGAAGAAGTGGCAAGACTTGTGCCAGATATTAAAGACGCTATTGATAAGGAAATTTTTGATGCAAAATCTTTAGATGAGCCGGGAAAATACAACGGCGTTAAAGCAAAACTAAATACAGCGTTAGAAAAGTATAAATCCTATTTAGATAAATTATTGGAAATTTCAAGAACGCCAGAAGACGCTAAAGTTCCAGAAGATTTTACCAATTTAGAAAGTAAATCCCAAGAAGCAACAAGCGCAATTTCAGAATTCCAGGCTGCCGCCGCGTTTGCGGGAGACGTTATTCCAAAAGAAGTGTTTGATACCGCTAAAATTAAAAAAATCATAGAGGCGTTTCAAAAAGATACAAAGGCAAAAGCAGATGCGGAAAAACAAGCGGCTCAAGAAGCGGCAAAGGCAGCGGATCAAAAAGCGGCCGAAGATGCTGTTAACAAATTTATGGCCGCTTATAAAGCAAGAAACGAGGCGCAAGCTAGAACCTATTTAACTTCTGCGGCTTCAGGTGAACACCCAAGCACCGAATTTTCTCACGCGGATTATGAAGTGGCAAGTTTTAGAATTTCAGATACAGCCTTGGCAGGTAGCAAATATAAAATTTTAGTAAGGGAATACGAGCAGTACATTGGCGATCCAAGCTTAATTCAGGTTAAAAAAACATTTACTGTGGTTAAGCAAGGTTCAAATTTCTTAATTGACGCTTGGGATTTTACGTTTTAAGTTTGGTAGTTTGTTTAGCTTGAATGGTGGCTCACTACAGACCAACCACACCACCCCTGTTTTCCGCTTCGCCTCGCGCGGTCAAGCCGCGACACCAGTTCACAGCGAGTGTTCACTGCGAGCTGCTTCAAACGCCGGTCTTGCGTTCACCAACATTCGGCGCCAAACAAATATCCGTACATCCGCTGGATTAGCTTGTCCTTCCGTAGCTTTACGCGAAGGAGGATAAATTCGCAACAAATAGCATTCGTAATCCGTTTAATTCGTAATTAGTAATAGCATGGAAGAAGAAAAAAAGAATAACATCGGTAATGTAAAACCGATAAAAATTGAAGATGAGGTGCAGGCAAGCTACTTAGATTATGCTATGAGCGTTATTGTGGCCCGCGCCCTGCCAGATGTTAGGGACGGCCTAAAACCAGTGCACCGTAGAATTTTATATGCCATGGGGGACATGGGTCTAAGGAGTAACGCTAAGTACAGAAAATCAGCCACTGTGGTTGGTGAAGTTTTGGGTAAATATCATCCTCACGGCGACACTGCAGTATATGATTCCTTGGTTAGAATGGCACAGGACTTTGCCATGCGCTACCCTTTAATTGATGGCCAGGGAAACTTTGGTTCCTTAGATGGAGATCCAGCTGCCGCAATGCGTTACACAGAATGCCGCATGATGCGAATTTCAGAGGAGATGCTCGGTGACATTGAAAAAAACACCGTCGATTTTAGGGATAACTATGATGCTTCCCGCCAAGAGCCGGTAATTTTGCCTGCCAAAATTCCAAACCTGCTTGTAAACGGCACGGTTGGTATTGCCGTTGGCATGGCAACAAACATTCCGCCGCATAACCTCGGAGAGGTGATAGATGGAACAATATTTTTGATCAATAACCCAGAAGCCACGGTGGAGGATCTCCTAAAACTTGTTAAAGGTCCGGACTTTCCAACCGGGGCTAAAATTTATAATATTGAGGGAATTAAAGACGCTTATGCCACCGGCAAGGGGCGCATTTTAATGCGGGCGGTAGCTGAAATTGAAGAAGGCCAAAAGGGCTCAAAAATTATTATTACCGAAATTCCATATCAGGTTAACAAGGCCTCACTTGTTGAAAAAATCGCAGAACTTGTAAAAACTAAAAAGGTTGAGGGAATTTCTGATTTGCGCGACGAATCAGACAGAGAGGGCACCAGAGTTGTGGTGGAATTAAAGCGCGATGCCTATCCAAACAAAGTGCTAAATCAACTCTATAAACACACAGCGCTTCAAACCTCTTTTCACGTTAACACCTTGGCCCTAGTTAATGGCATTGAGCCAAGGGTACTAACCTTAAAAATGGTTTTGCAAGAATTTATTAAACATCGCGAAGTAGTGGTGCGGCGGAGGGCAGAATTTGATTTAGCGGCAGCCAAGTTAAGGGCGCACATTTTAGAGGGTTTAAAAATTGCGCTTGATAATTTGGACGCAGTTATTAAAACCATTAAGCAATCAAAAGATAAAGACGAAGCCCGTGTTAATTTAATGAAGCGCTTTAAGCTCTCTGACATTCAGGCAAACGCCATTTTGGAAATGCGCTTGCACCAACTGGCTAAGCTAGAGCGCCAAAAAATTGAAGATGAATATACTGAAAAACTAAAACTTATTAAACATTTAGAAGGGCTTCTTGCAAGTCAAAAACAAATTTTAGAAGTTATCCAAGAAGAGTTGTTGGAAATTAAAGAAAAGTTTGGAGATCCAAGAAAAACAAAAATCATTCAAGAAGAAGTTTCGGGTTTTTCAGATGAGGACTTAATTCCAAACGAACAAGTGGTAGTGAGTTTAACAAAAGACAACTATATAAAGCGCATGCCAATTTCAACTTACCGCGCCCAACTAAGGGGCGGCAAGGGCGTCATTGGCATTACCCAAAAAGAGGAAGATGAAGTTCAGCAGTTAATTACAACCCAAACACACAACAATCTTTTGTTTTTTACAAATCAGGGTCGCTGTTTTCAACTGCGCGCTTATGAAATTCCGGTTGGCTCTAGAATTTCTAAAGGTCAGGCCATTGTAAACTTTGTTTCCCTGGCGCCGGAGGAAAAAATCAGTGCGGTTGTGTCCATTCGCCCAGAAGATCAGCAATCCGAGTCAAGATTTATGTTTTTTGCAACCAAAAAAGGAGTTGTTAAAAAAACGCCGCTTTCAAACTTTGCAAACGTAAGGCGATCTGGCCTAATTGCTATAAATTTAGGCAAAGGGGACAATCTTTGCTGGGTTAAGGAAGTGGGGGGAGAAGAAGAAATTTTACTTACCACTAAAGCAGGTCAATCCATTAAGTTTTCTAACGCCAACGCCAGGCCAATGGGAAGGAACGCCGCCGGCGTTAGGGGCATTAAGCTTAAAAATGAAGCTGATGAAGTGGTTGGCATGGGTGTTATTTCCAAAGACAGCACGGCAGATGTGTTGGTGTTAACTGAAAATGGCTATGGAAAACGAACCGCAGTTGGGGCCTATCACGTCCAAAACAGGGGTGGATCTGGCGTTAAAACCGTTAATGTAACTTCAAAAACAGGAAGTTTGGTAAGCATGGCAATTACCCAGGGTAATGATTTAGAAATTATAATTATGTCTTCTTCGGGTCAAGTAATTAGAACTAACATTGCTTCCATTCCGCGCTTGTCCCGGTCAACTCAAGGAGTTAGGGTAATGCGAATGAAAGAAAGCGACAAAGTGGCTTCTTTTGCTTGTTTTAAGGAAGAGGATAATGGCAAGGCAGAAAGTCAGGCAGGCAGTGAGGTAGATAATGAAAAAGTGTCAAGAAGTAAGAAGCAAGAAGCAAGGGTGGTTGCGAAATCTGTGGTTAAGTCACAGAAACCAAAAAACTTAAAAAGTGTGATTAAAAAGGTAAAAGTCCAAAAGGGATCTGTGGTATCAAAAAAGAGATCTGCGGCATCTGTGATTAAACAATCAACGCAACCTAAAAAAAGATCAGCGAAATCTGCGTTAAAGAAACCGCTTTTTACAAAGAAGGAGAT
>Ga0334722_10001406_pt1 | contig 30181 bp, 22 predicted proteins | sample C3_bottom_MG_FD_207210 | JGI IMG/M metagenome (GOLD analysis project Ga0334722, IMG submission 207210) | Sediment microbial communities from Yellowstone Lake, YNP, Wyoming, USA - C3_bottom | ecosystem: Environmental > Aquatic > Freshwater > Lake > Sediment | place: USA: Wyoming | collected... | reverse complement strand
GAGCAGCCAGGGCGGTTGCTCGGCCCAGCTCACAAATCGCTCCAGCCGCCCTGCATCGAATGCCGCCAGAGACCCGAGCGCGTTGACCTGCTGCCGCCACTCGAGTTCAGGGGCCAGTTCGGCAATACCCTCCTGCCGCAGTCGAATGGCCGCAGTCGAGTCCGCTGTGAACAGCCAGGCTCGAAGCCTGGTCCGGCCCGCCGGTGTCGCCGGCGCGCCAAGCAGATCTGCCAGCGACGCCCGGCCGACGATGTCGAGGTCGGCGGCAAAAGGATGATCGGCTGGCACCTGGCCAAGATCAGCGCGCGGAATGGAATTCCAGTCGCGTCTCACCCGGGCTGCCTGATCGCGGTTCTGGCGGCTGCGGGTCTGGCTCCACAGTCTCCGCGCATCGATCCTCGAGTGGGCGACAACGAGCGCGACAAAGCAGAGTGCTGAGAAGAGCGCCGTGGTCACCAGCGGTGCGCGGGGCGATGCAGGCCACCAGATCACCGCGGCGGTTGCAGCGACGGCGATCGCAAAGCTCGCCATACGTGCGTAGGAGATCGCGAGTGAGATCCGATCGGCACGGGCCACCTCGCGATCGAACTCGACGGCACGTCCGATGTAGAGATCGAGGCGTTCGCGCTCGTTGATCGCGACTGCATCGGTCAGGTTCGCTCCGGAGTCATCGCCGGAAAGAATGGAAGGCATCCAGACAAGAAGTATAGCGTCGAGAGGCGGGTCGTCGGCGCTCAGACTGACGGCGGTGGAGGCAGCCGGACCGTCACGCGGCAGCCGGAGCCTGGTTCACTCGTGATCGAGATATTGGCTCCGTGCTGCTCGCCGATCCACTTGGCGATAGACAGACCGAGACCGGCCCCTCCAGCATCTCGGGAGCGAGCCTTGTCGGCGCGATAGAACCGATCGAACACACGGGGCAGGTCCTCTGCGCTGATGCCGATGCCCGTGTCGGCCACTTCGATCACGGCGCCTGCTGGGCGCGCCTCGAGCGTCAACGCCACCCGACCCGGCGCCGGCGTGTACTTGACGGCGTTGTCGATCAGAATGCGCACCAGCCGGACCAGCGCGGCCCTGTCGCCGGAAACCGGGACTGGCCGATCCGGCAAGGCGATCTGCAGATCGAGCGCCGCGTGGTCGCACAGAGTCGCCATCGAATCGCGCATGTCCTCGAGCAGTGCCCGCAAGTCCAGGCTGGTCCGCTGCAGGACGGCGACGCCGGCGTCGGCACGCGTGAGCGTCAACAGGTCCTGCACGAGCGCAGAGGTGCGCTCTGACTCGCGGAGGATCCCGGCCAGCGCCTCGCGATACTCTTCGGCCGGCCGGTCGCGCCGGAGGGCAAGTTCAGCCGAGGTGCGGATGACGGAAATCGGACTCCTCAACTCGTGGGACGCGTCGGCGGTGAATCTCGTCGTCTCGCGGAACGCGGCTTCGAGCCTGTCCAGCATGGCATTGAGCGTCTCGGTCAACCGCTGCAGTTCGTCACCCGTCGCTGGCACTTCGAGCCTTCGTCCGAGGTCGCGGGCACTGATGGCGCGAGCCGTACTGGCAATCCGATCGACGGGCGAGAGCGCGCGACGGCTGATCCAGTAGCCGCCCAGCGCCGCGGCCAGGATGCCGAATGGTACGAGGACCAGGACGGCCCATCTGAATTGATCGAGCGCCTCCTGCAGTTCGCCGAGCGGCAACGCCACCTCGACGGTGTACAACTGCCGGCGTGCGGCAACGCGCGCCGTGATCATTCGGAGCGGATGCCCTTTCATGCTGACGTCACGGAAGACCCGGCCACCTGGCTCCGCGGCCACGTTTATCGGCAACAGCCCTGTGTCATCGAAGGCAGGCGATTGGTAGAGCGGAATGCCGTCAGCGGGCGTGATGCGGATCAGATTCCAGCCGGGATCGAGCGTGACGTACTCGCGTAGATCATCCTCCATCTCCTGCATGGACGCTGGCCCGGTTTGCTGATCAAGAAACCGCCCGATCGCGGCGACACGCTCGACGAGCCCCTTGTCGATCGCTTCGGCAAAGCTCACCCGCAGCGTCCACCATGTCGAGGCCGCCAGCACGATCAGGACCAGCCCGAGCACGACGGTCACCCAGGCCGTCAGTCGCGTGCGAACGGACCAGGGGCTCATGCGAGCGGCTCCTCGCGCACGCAGTACCCCACACCGCGAACGGTATGAATCAGCCGGGGCCGGCCACTGCCGTCGACCTTCTGGCGCAGCAGCCGCACGAACGCATCGAGCGTGTTGTCTTCGATCTCGCGCTCGTAGCCCCACACGCCGTCGATCAGCGCGTCTCTTGCCACCACGTGGCCCGCGCGCCGCATCAGGAATTCGAGCAGGCTGTACTCGGTCCGAGTGAGCGTCAGCGGGACGCCCGCGCGCGCCACGTCGCGGGTTGACGGATCGAGCGTGAGGTCGCCCACGCTCAGGCCGACGCCCTGCACAATCGGGCCGCGCCTGGCGACCGCTCTCACGCGGGCGAGGAACTCATCGAAGGAGAACGGTTTGGTCAGGTAATCGTCGGCCCCGGCATCCAGTCCCTCAACCACGTCCGACGTCGCGTCACGCGCCGTCAGCATGAGAATGGGTGTGCGATTGCGGGCCCGGCGCAGCCGTCGCGCCACTTCGTAACCATCGACAACGGGCAGCATCACGTCGAGGACGATGACGTCATACGACCCGCTTTCGGCCAGGGCCAGCCCATCAGAGCCGGTGTGGGCGAGGGCCACTGAGTGACCTTCTTCCACCAGCCCCTTGCGGAGCAGTTCCGCCATGTGTCGATCGTCTTCGATCGTCAGGATTCGCATCAGCCGCCGTGCCTATTCTGCACCGCCATCCCTGAAAGCCGGCTGAAGAATCCAATTCAGCGGATTTTCAGACTGGTCTGCTCTACTACTGTTGCCGATTCTGCGACGTGATCGCGGCCGACCAGACGGCTGCATGTTCGAGTGGTGCGTAAGATTTTCAACTCAGGAGGCTGGATTATGAAGCTCGTCCGTGTGTCCGCACTCGTCATTGCGTGCTCATTCGCCGTCACCGCGCTCGCGACGGCTCAGCCCGCTGCCAAGCCTGCGCAAAAGCCCGCGCCGACCGTGAAGGCCGCCCCAGCTGCGAAGGCTGCCCCAGCCGCCAAAACGGAAGATCCCACGGCAAAGCTGCCAAAGGTCATTCTCGATGCCTTCAAGAAGTCCTACCCGAACGCCGTTATCAAGACCGCGGCTGAAGAAAAGGAAGGCGGCAAGACCACATGGGAAGTCGAAAGCACCGATAACGGAATGGCCCGCGACCTTGTATACAATCCCGACGGCACCGTCGTAGATATCGAAGAAGAGGTCGCCGCCGCCAGCCTTCCGCCCGCGGTAACGGCCGCGCTCAAGGCCAAGCACGCAAAAGCGACGATCACGAAGGCCGAGAAACTCATCAAGGGCAAGGCATTCACATACGAGTTGACGATTGCCGGGGCGGGCGCGACGAAGTCGATTGAGATCACGCCCGAGGGGAAGATCGTCCCGCCCGCCGCGAAGGCCGGCGAGAAGGATGAGAAGGAAGACGCCCCCAAGCCGGTCGTCAAAAAGAAGTAAGCGCCAGATCTTTCAGGAAGAGGACTGCTCATGAAAACGCTCCGCGTCGTCGTTGCCGTCTGCCTGCTTGCAGCCGGCGTCTTCTACTTGCAGGCCCCGCTGCCGGCGGCCGAAGGCCCATACAAGCAGATCGCAGAGATCAAGATCGGCGGCGAAGGCGGCTGGGATTATCTCTCCGTCGATTCGGCCGCGCGCCGGCTCTATGTCTCGCACGCGACGAAGGTCATCGTCATTGACATGGACAAGAACACCGTCGTTGGCGAAATCGCTCCGGCCAACGGTGTCCATGGCATCGCGCTGGCTCCCGCCCTCGGTGTCGGCTTCGTCAGCAACGGCCGCGACAACACCGCCAGCATCGTCGACCTCAAGACGCTGCAGATCAAGTCGACCGTCAAGACCGGCCAGAACCCCGACTGCATTCTCTTCGAGCCGGGTCACAAAGAGGTGTACACCTTCAACGGACGCAGCAACGACGCGACCGTGTTCGATGCCGTGTCTGGCGAGGTCAAAGCCACTATCAAGCTGCCCGGCAAGCCCGAGTTCGCGCAGGTCGACGTGAAGGCGGGGCGCATCTACAACAACATCGAAGACACCGACGAGATCGTCGCCATCGACACGACCACACACACCGTCGTGGCGAAGTGGCCCATCAAGCCTGCCGAAGGCGCGTCTGGCCTGGCGCTCGACCTGGCGAGCCACCGCCTCTACGCGGTGACCGACAAGCTGATGGCCATCGTGGACAGCACCAGCGGCAAGCTGCTGTCGACGTTCCCGATTGGTGCGGGCCCTGATGCCGCAGCCTACGATCCGGGAACGGGGCTCGTCTTCGCGTCGAACAGCGACAGCACCATGACGATCGCAAAGGCTGACGCGGCCGGGAAGCTCACGCTCGTGCAGACGCTGGCCACGCCGGCGCGGTCGAGGACGATGACACTCGACCCCAAGACACATCGCGTGTATATTGCGGCAGCCGAGTACGGGGCGCCCGGCCCCGCGGGCGCGAACGGCCAGCCCGGGCGACCGACCATCGTGGCCGGATCGTTCAGGGTTCTCGTCTACGAGATGGCCGGAAAATAGGCACGTTTCGGACGGGGCCGGATCCTGACGCGCGCGCCGCGACCGGCCCTGTTCGTCCCCCTTGTGCCAACAACGCCGCAGAGGACATACGTGGCCAAGCTGACGATGATGCTCGCGAGTCTCGCGGCGGCGGTACTGCTGACGGTACTGCCGGCCCGCGCTCAGGGTGCTGCCGCCGGAAGCCAGGACGTGGTCGCGCCGCTGACGTTCCGCGAGGCACTCGATGTCGCAAGTTCGCTCAACCTCGAACTGGCGGCCGTGCGTCGCGGTCGGGCCGTCCGCGAAGCCGAGTTGCGCGCGGCCGGGCAGTTGCCGAATCCCGACTTCTCCGCTGAGATGACAAGGGACGTGCCGCACGGCGACGTGTCGATTGCCTTTCCGCTGGATATCGGCCGAACCCGATCGAGGCGGATTGCCGTGGCGAAGGCTGGCCTCGCGATGGCCGACGTTGACGAGAAGACCGCACTCGTCGCGCTGCGCAAGAGCGTCCGGCTGGCGTTCTATGGTCTGATGGCGGCAGAGCAGGAAGCGACGCTCGCAGACGACGTGCTGAAAGTGGCCGAACGCGTGAAGGAAGTCGCGCAGGCGAGATTCGACGAGGGAGCGGCGCCGCGGCTCGACGTGATGCAGGCTGAACTCGGTGTCGTTCGCGCGCGCGCCGACCTCGATCTGGCGCGTTCTTCGCGGCGGGCAGCGCAGGCCGAACTCAACGCCCTGCTCAATCGCCCTCCGGGCCAGCACATCGTGCCAGCCGGCGACATGGCCGACATGCCCGCGCTTCCAACGCTTGACCGGGTCACCACGATCGCGACATCTGCCAACGTTGAACTGCTCGCGATGGACCGCGAGGCAGCTATCGAAGATCGAACGCTGGATCTGCTCAAGGCCGAGCGTGTACCAACCCCGACGTTCTCGTTCGGCACCGCGATCAATGCGCCCGGTGAATTCAACATCGGACCGCACGCCGGCATCAGCCTTTCGCTGCCACTTTTCGCGCGCAACCAGGGTGAGATCGCGGGCTCGGTGGCGAAGAGCGATCAAATTCGCGCCCGTCGAGAAGCCATCCGCCGCGAGGTCGAAGCCAGGGTGTTTGCGGCGCTCGAGCGGGTCACCGCCCAAAAGGCACAGGTCGAGGCGTTCCGCGCGACGCTGGTGCCGACGGCGACCGCAGTTCAGGGTTTGGCCGAGGAGAGCTATCGCCTCGGCCGCAGTTCGATTCTGGCTGCGCTGGACGCCCAGCGTAGTTTGAGAGATGTGAAATTCGAGTACGTGCAGGCGCTGCTGAATCTTCAATCAGCCGTTGCGGACCTGGAGGACATCCTTGGTGGACCGATCCTGTAACCGATCATCGCGAGTCTGGCTGTGGCTGATTGCGGCGGCCGTCACCGTCCTGGCCCTGGACGGGGCCGCCTGCGCCAAGAAGGCCGAGGAGGAGATCGCCTCGGCCGACGTCCCCACCATCACCGCCGACGTCGGAACCGTGACTCGTCAGGATCTCATCGAGCCGCTCATCGTTCGGGGCGCCGTCGTCGCGCTGCCCAACCAGGACGTGAAGATCAGCGCCCAGGTCGCCGGGCGCGTGGTCTCGATGAGAGTCGCAGAGGGCGACTGGGTCAAGGCCGGAGAAGTCGTGGCCGAACTCGAGATCCGCCCGCTGGAGGACCAGCGGCGACAGGCCGCGGCAGCGCTCTCGCAGGCGAAAGGAGCGCTCGAGAACGCGAAGCTGAATCTCGACCGCACCGAGCGCCTGTTTCAGCGTGGCATCGCCGCGGGCAAGGAGGTTGAAGACGCCCGCACTCTGCGCGCCTCGGCCGAGGCATCGGTCGAACAGGCCCAGGCGGCGCTCGACACCGCAGACCGTCAGATCACTCGCGCGCACGTCACGTCACCTATCGCCGGACAGGTCGTCAAGCGTCTGGTCAACGTCGGCGAGCAGGTCGACGGCACCGCCGCACAACCCGTCCTCGAAGTGGCCAACCTCGACCAGGTGGAAATTGCCGCCAACGTGCCGGCTGAGCATCTCGGCCGAGTGCGCGTCGGTCAATCCGCGACGATCGCCTCGGACGCGTACGGCGATCGTTCGTTCACGGGCCAGGTCATCGCGATCGCGCCGGCTGTGGACGCCGCAACCAACACCGCGCTCGCCAGAGTCCGCGTGGCCAACACCGACCGCCTGCTGAAAGTCGGGATGTTCGCGAGGGTCCAGGTCGGACTCAGCGAGAGGAAGGGGGCGCTGACGGTTCCCCCATCCGCCGTGAGCAAGGGTGAGGAGGAGATGGCGGTCTACGTGGTGGACAAGGATACGGCCACGCGGACCAAGGTCACGATCGGACTGGAGACCGCGGCGGCGGTTGAGATCCTCTCCGGCGTGAAGGAAGGTCAGAAGATCCTGACGTCGGCTATCCACGGACTCGGCGAGCGGGCCCGCCTCGCGCAAAACAAATGAACCTCGCCCGATTCGCATCCCGCAACAGCCGCGCCATCGTCCTCGGGATCGTCCTGCTTTCGGCCGCGGGCCTCTGGGCGATGACGACGCTTCCGAGCAACATCTACCCTGAGGTCGAATTCCCGCGCATTGTGATCGTCGCAAAAGCCGGGGATCTGTCGCCGCGGCTCGTGCAGTTGGCCGTCACGCGACCACTCGAGGAGGCCGCCCGAACCGTCCTGGGTGCCAGGCGTGTCACCTCAAAGACCATTCGCGGCGCCTGCGAAATTTCGGTCCTGTTCAACCCGGACGCCGACATGCCGTATGCCTTGCAGTTGATGCAGGGCAAGATCGACGAGGTCAAGGCCAGCCTCCCGCCAGATTCCACGGTCGCCGTGGAGCGGATGACGCCGTCGCTGTTTCCCATCTTCAGCTTCAACGTCACCGGGGCCATTCCCCCGGCGGATCTGCGCGATCTCGCCGAGTTCGAATTGCGGCCGTTGCTCAGCCGCGTCCAGGGCGTGGCCAACGTCGAGGTGCTGGCCAGCGAAGAGCGCGAGATCTCGGTCATCGTCGATCCCGAACGGCTGAACGCCTCGAAGCTGACGATTGACCAGGTCGCCGAAGCCCTCAAGGCCACCAATGTCGTGTCGGCAGTCGGGCGCCTCGCCAAGGATTACCGGCAATTCCTGATGCTCAGCACGGCTGAGCTCAAGAGCCTGGACGAGATTCGCCACGTCGTCGTCGCCTTCCGCGGCCAGAGCCCGGTCTACGTCGGTGATCTCGCCGACGTGCGCGAGGGCGTGGTCGATCACACGTCGCTCATTTCTGGCAGCGGCAAACCAGCCGCCGTAGTCAGCATCGCTCGACAGATCCGCGGCAACATCCTCGAGGTGGTCGATGGCGCCATGGCTGCGCTCAAGGACTACCGCACGTCGCTGCCACCCTCGATCAAACTCACGGTCGTCTACGACCTGGCCGAGTTCGTCCGCAATGCCGTGGCGAGCGTGCGAGATGCGATTGTCATTGGCGGACTGCTGGCGGTATTCGTCCTCATTGTGTTCCTGCGCGATTGGCGTGTGACCACAATTGCCGCGATCTCACTGCCGTTGACGATGGTCGGCACGTTTTTCGTCCTCCAGATCTTCAAGGGCACGATCAATCTGATGTCGATGGGCGGTCTGGCCATCGCCATAGGACTCGTCATCGACGATGCCATTGTCATCGTCGAGAACATTCACCGGCATCGGGGCCTAGGCGAGAATTCGAAGGATGCCGCCGAGAAGGGAACGCAGGAGCTGGTGGCGGCCGTCGTCGGATCCACGTTGACGACCGTTGTCGTGTTCGTGCCGCTCGGGTTGCTGCAGGGCGTGGTGGGTCAGTTCTTCGCGTCGCTCTCGACGACACTGGCGGCAGCGGTGCTTCTTTCGCTGGGCTACGCGCTGCTGTTCATTCCTGGGGTAGCGGGCCGGTTCCTGCCCGAACGGGAGCGGCGATCCTCGCAGCTGGACGGTTTGTCGAGCCAGTACAAGAAGTCGATGACGTGGGCCATCAAGCGGCCGTTCCTTGTGATTGGAGTGACGCTGGCGATTGCTGCGGTTGGCGCGGTGCTGTTCACACGGCTCGAGACGGGATTCCTGCCAGAGATGGACGAGGGCGGCTATATCGTCGACTACTGGACGCCTGAAGGGACGTCGCTGCCAGAGACCGACCGCATGCTGCGCCGTGTGGAGGCTGTGCTCGCGGGCACGCCGGAAGTGGCGAGTTTCGCACGCCGCACAGGCGCAGAGCTGGGGATGTTCGCCACCCCTCAGAATACGGGCGACATCGTCGTCAAATTGAAGCCTCGGTCTGAGCGGACGCGGACGGCCAACCAGGTCATTGCCGAACAGCGCGCCGTCTTCGCCACGCAGATGCCGGGCATGACGATCGAGTTTGTGCTGCTGCTCCAGGACATGCTGGGCGACCTCGAGGGAAACCCCGAGCCGGTGGAGGTGAAGATCTTCGGCAGCGATCTGCCGACGCTTGTGACCCTGGCTGAGCGCACCGCCGAGCAGATGAAGAAGATCACCGGGCTTGTCGATATCGTCGTGCCGCAGCGCGGCAACCCCGAGCTCAACGTGCTCATCGATCCAACCCGGGCCGCCAAGGCGGGATTCACCGTGGACCAGGTCTCGAGCCAGCTCGCCACGGGTCTGCTTGGCAAGGTGGCCACGTCGTTCCGCCGAAACGACCGGCTCATTGATGTTCGAGTGAGATTCCAGGATCGCTACCGGTTCAACCTCGACTGGATTCGCGAGTTCCCCCTGGCATCCGCGGCTGGCGGCATTGTGCCCCTGTCTGCGACCGCCGCCATTGAAAGCGCCGAAGGAGAGACGGCATTGCACCGCGAAGATCTCCGCCAGATGGTGCCGATTACGGCGCGGCTCGAGGGACGAGACCTTGGCAGCGGCAACCGCGATGTCCAGGCGTTGCTGGCCGGGCAGTCGTGGCCGATTGGCTATTCGTGGCGGCTGGGGGGACAGTATGAGAGCCAACAGTCCTCGTTCCGCTCGATGATTCTGGTGCTGGCTGTCGCCGTCCTGCTGGTGTTCGGGGTGATGGTGGCGCAGTTTCGTCGCTTCACGCCCGCGCTGGTCATCATGTCGGCGGCTCCGCTGTCGCTGGTTGGGGCGTTCGGTCTGCTGCTGCTGACCGGCACGCCGCTCAACGTGTCGTCGCTGATGGGCCTCATTCTCCTTATCGGACTCATCGTCAAGAACGGCATCATCCTGGTCGATTACGCCGAAATTGTCACCGCTCGCGGCGGCGATGCGACCGAGGCGCTCATCGAGGCCGGGGCGGTCCGGCTCAGGCCGATCCTGATGACGACGTTATGCACGTTGTTTGGATTGTTGCCGCTGGCGCTGGGGCTCGGGCCCGGCGCGGAGATGCAGAAGCCGCTGGCCATCGCCGTGATCGGCGGGCTCTCGGTGTCGACCGTCGTGACGCTGGTGTTCGTGCCGACGCTGTTGTCGCTGATCAAGACCCGCCGCACGTGATATCCCGCGCTTGTGCCATACTACTTTCACTGCCCTGCCACAGCCCTGTCACATCTTGGGCGTCTAAATTATAGGACGCGGGCAACGCTCCGCCTCGTGGAATGCGTCGAGTGAATACGATTGGGCAAGGCCCCACCCGGCGACGCGAGCCGGGCTGGAGCCCGGCGATCCCAGGCGTGTCGCGCCTCACGCTTTTCGAGACGGGACTGTGCTCGTGAAATCCGCAGAGGAGACCATCATGAAGCGAGTAATGGCAATGCTGGCTGGCGTCGCGTTCGTCGGCGCGACCGCCACGATCTGGGCTCAGGAACAGCCGGCGGCCCAGGATAGCGGGAGGAAGTCGCCCATTGTCGGTGCCTGGAAGCTGAACAAGGATTTGACAGATAAACCCGCGGCTGACAACGCGCGCGGCGGTGGGGGCGGCCGAGGGCCGGGCGGGTCCGGTGGCGGCGGCATCGGTGGCCGCGGTGGCGGCATCGGAGGGGGTGGGCGGCGAGGTGGGATGGGCGGCGGCATGGGCGGAAGCGGCTACGAGGGAGGTCGCGGCGGCGATCCGGAACAGATAAAGCGGACGCGTCGAATCCTCGCTGATCTGATCAAACCGGCCGACGGGTGGACCATTGTCCAGGACGGCCCCGTCGTCCTGTTCACCAACGTTGACGGGCGCCCGATGAAGTACACCTCGAACGACAAGGAAGAGGAACACCTCACTGGCGATGGCGTCATCAAGAGCAAGACGCACTGGAACGGCGAGCAACTCATCATCGAGGCGAAGTACCAGGACGGGCCCAAGGTGACGCGCACGTATACCGTTTCGTCGGACCTGCGCCAGTTGATGATCCACATCAAGATCAGCGGCGGTGGTGTGCCGCGCGAGGTGACCACTAACCAGGTGTACGACAGGCAGAGCGAATCGAAGTAGCGGCACACTATAATCAGCGCCATGACACGCACACTGATTGTCGCAGGAGTCGTGGCCGTCGTGCTGGCGCAGGCTTCCCCCTCGTGGACACCGCAGACCAGCGGCACGAAGGAGCGACTCCGTGGCGTCAGCGCCGTCAGCGAGGATGTGGCCTGGGCCAGCGGCAACAGGGGTACGGTCGTACGCACCATCGACGGCGGAGCCCACTGGGCTGTGGTATTCACCGGTGAAGAGGGACTCGACTTCCGAGACATCGAGGCGATCGATCGCGACACGGCCTATGTGCTGAGCATCGGGCCAGGCGACAAATCCAGGATCTTCAAAACCGAGAACGGTGGCCGGGCGTGGCGGCTGCAGTTCACGAATGCCGACCCGAAGGCGTTCTACGACGCGATGGCGTTCTGGGACGCGAGAACGGGGCTCGCGGTTGGCGACCCGGTGGACGGCAGATTCACCATCATCCGAACGACAGACGGCGGAAGCACGTGGACGCCTGTGTCGCCTCTTACAGTGCCGGAAGCGCTGCCGGGCGACGGCGCGTTTGCAGCAAGCGGCACGTGCCTGGTCGTTGAGGGCAGAAAGAACGCGTGGTTTGGAACGGGCGGAGGAGCACGTGCCCGCGTGTTCCGATCAAACGACATGGGACTGACCTGGCAGGTGGCGGACACGCCCATTATGGCAGGCAACGCCTCGTCTGGCATCTTCTCGCTCGCGTTCAGCGACGCATTGCACGGGCTCGCCGTGGGCGGCGACTACCGCAAAGAGCGCGACTCTGGAGACAACCTGGCGCGAACAACCGACGGCGGCCGGACGTGGAGCTTCATCGCGTCCACGCGGCTGCGAGGCTTCCGATCGGCCGTCGCCTACATGCCGGGGTCGAACGGCGCCCGGGTATTCGCGATCGGCCCTGGCGGATCAGACTACTCGCGAGACGGAGGAGCGACTTGGACGCCGATGACGGATGGCGGATTCCACGCATTCAGCATCGTTGGCGGGCCGAACGCCGGGTGGGGCGTGGGAGAACAGGGGATTATCGCGAGGCTTGCCGGGTCGCTGAACTGAAAACCACTCCGGGAGTGGTTTTGACCTGCCGAGTCCCCCTGGAAACCACTCCGGGAGTGGTTTTGCTAGCGCAGCAGCAGGCGCGCACCGAGGAACACCAGCACGGCGCCGGTTGCCGCTTCGAGTACGCGCCTGGTCCCTGGCCGCGCAAACCTGTCGGCGAGCGCGCTGACCGCGATCGCGCAACTGGACTGCCACGCGAGGCTCATTGAAACGTGGGTCGCTGCCAGCAGCACGAATCGCGCGAAGAACGGATCGGCAGCGTCGATGAACTGCGGCAGCAGTGTCATGTAGAAGAGCACCACCGGAGGATTCAGCACATTCGTCGTGATGCCGCGACTGATGTGGCCGAGGCCGGGAGCCTGGACCATCATTCGCTGGTCGCCGGTGGTCCCTGGCCGCGGAGCGCGTCCTCGCCACCCAAACCAGAGTCCTCGCAGGCCAAGATAGCTCAAGTACGCGGCGCCGCCGATCTTGATAGCGTCGAGAGCCCACGGCCACTGATGCAGCACCAGCGAGATGCCCAGCGCGGATGCGAGCGCCAGCGTCGAGTTGCCAATGCCAACGCCGACCACCGTCATCAACGCGGCGATGCGTCCCTCGGCGATGGCCGTCTCTGTCACCACTGCCAGCGTCGCGCCGGGGCTCGCGACCAGCAGGGCCGAGATGCTCGCAAAGGTGAGATAGCGGGAATCGATCATCCGTCAGTGGCCCACGCGCCCCGGTTACTGAGTTGGGGTCGTGAGCGCCTTCTCAATCGCCGCACGCAGTTCCGGGTCATCCGGCACAACGCGGCTGGGGAAGAAGGCTACCACCTTCCCGTTCCTGTCGATCACGTACTTCGCGAAGTTCCACCCAGGCAGGTTCCCGGATTCGCCAAGAAACGCGTACACCGGCGACTGGTCGGGGCCGGCCGTAGAACGAACCCGTTCCCATCGGCATCGCGTACTCCACCGACGATCCCATAAACGTCGCTCGAGCCCGGAGGCCGCCGGCGACCAGCACCACCAGTACAAGCGTCACGCATGCGATCTTCATAAGCAGTCGTCTCCCTGTGAAAGCCACACTCCAATAGACGCTGCGCACTGACGCCGGGGCTCAAGGCCGTCGGACACGATGGGAATCGAGTCGTTGTCAGGCCCGGCGGTAGTGGGCACGCGCCCAGGCGACGGTCGCTGCGGCCGCGCGATCCGCGTCTTCGGGATGCGTCCCGAAGCGCTTGCGGAACTGGCTGTCGTCGATGACGAACGGCTCCTTCCACTGATACTGCATTTCTGCCATCTCGCGCAGCGGTGGGTTGACGAGACTCAGCAGCGCAAGCATCCAGCCTGGCACAACCGCCAGGGCCACAGACGCCGACACGTGCTTCTCGAGCCGTCTCACGAGCTCGCGCAGCGACTCGGCCGGCCTGCACGGCAGCATCCACGGCCTGCCGAGCGCTTCGTCCGGCGCCTCGCCGAGGGCGGCGAGCCCCGCCGCGACGTCTGGGATGTAGTGATAGGTGTGCACCGCGTCCGGATTCGCGATCACCTGACCGCTGCGGCCCTTGAGCACCCGCGGCCAGAAATAGTCGCCCAGCTGCGTGAGCGTGCCGCCCGGCCCGTAGAAGTCGGACGCTCTCCCGGTGACCGCGCGCACGTCGCCCCTGGAGTGCGCGTCGAACAGCAACTGCGCGGCCTTCGCGCGGATCTCACCCTTGCGGCTGCAGGGATTCATGGGGGTCTGGTCATCGAGCGATCTGCCGCCCGGCTTGCCCAGCATATAGACGTTGTCGAGCGTCACCAGCCGGGCACCGGCCCGGGCCGACGCATTGATCAGGTTCGTCATGTAGCGCGGCACGAACTCGGCCCACGCCTTGGTGGTGTACGGCGGATTCATGCAGTGGTACACCACCGCGGCCCCCTCGGCTGCGTCCCTGCAGAACGCCGGGTCGCCGGCGTCGCCCAGCATCGGTGCGGCTCCCTCGGGGATGCCAACCGCGGTCCGCTTCGCCACGCGAACGTCATGGCCACGCTCGACCAGCATCCTGGCCAGAATCGACCCGACCTGCCCTCCGCCAAATACCACGTGACGCGCTGCGCTCATGCTGCCTCCTCTGTGCAATAACGCTTCCGTTTTGACCGACCGGCCTGCCGTATTGATCGCGTCAAATCGGAACAGGCAACGCGTGAACCTCGCCATACTGCCCGGTGACCAGCCGCCTGTGGTAGTCGATCTGGCCGAGGTGATACGACAGGTGCGTAGCCATGTGGAGGAGGGCCAATCCGGTCGGCAGCGTCGCTCCGGCCAGTTCCACGGGAAACGGTTTCAACAGGTCGGCGTCGGAGAGTCCGGCACATCCGAGTTCGACGGCGCCCAGCGCGGCGTCGCACTCGGCCAGCAGATCCGCCCGAGACACGTTGCGTCGGCTGAACTCCGCATCGCGGTTCCGCACGTAGCCGGTGCCCCCGAACTGGGCGCCAACGAAGTGTCGCAGGTTGCCCGTGAGGTGCAGCGCGAGCGTGCCGGCGGAGTTCCTGATTCCCGGAGGCATCGACCAGATGCTGGATTCGTCGGGGTAGGCCTGGAGTTCGTCACGCAGGGTGGACACATCCCGGACAAGTACGCGCCGCAGGCAATCGACATTCATCGTTGGTCTCCTTGATGTGGGTGCCGCGCAATCGGCTGTCCCCGACACGCGCGGTTCGCCGGACCGCCCGCCTACACGGTAGTATGTGCCAACACCAGCCGTTGAAGGGAGCCACCGCCGTGCAGCATCTCCAGTTTCCGAAGCCGTTCGCACACGTGCACCCGCCGATTCGCAATGTCAACGAAATCGAGATCGAGCGTCTCACGCCAAGCCAGCGTGCGGCCGATCGGGTGGCCGCCATCGTCGGATCGTGGTGGTTTATCGGCACCCAGAGCGTGATCCTGATCGGGTGGGCGGCGTTCAATGTGACCGCTGCCGTCAACCACTGGGACCCGTACCCGTTCATCCTCATGAACCTGTTTCTGTCACTGCAGGCAGCCTACACGGCACCCGTGTTGATGATGAGTCAGAACCGGCTGGCGGCGCGCGATCGCCTCGAGGCGCACAACGACTACGAGATCAACCGCAAGGCCGAGGAAGAAGTGCGCGCCGTGCTCGACCATCTCAGCGCCCAGGATCAGGCACTGACGCATATCGTGGAGGCGCTGGCCTCGCGGCTCGATGCCGCGCAGCCCGCGGCCAGCAACTGAAAGACGTGTCGCAACTCGACTGACCAGGTCGGGAACGTCCGGCGGCGCCGGGGCGTCGTAAAAGATACGAGCGAGAGAGCGAGAGGCGCGAGGACTGCGCCGGGCACTCTCGACACAAGGCTAATCAGCGATGAGCGATACCCTCTGGCTCTTTACCCTCTTCAACCTGTTCGTCCTGGCGATGCTGGCGCTGGATCTCGGGGTGTTCCACCGCAAGGCCCACGTGGTGGCGTTCAAGGAATCGATCACCTGGACCATCGTCTGGGTGGGGTTGGCGATGGCGTTCAATGCCGGCCTCTGGTACTTCGCGGGACCGCAAAAGGCGCTGGAGTTCTTCACCGGCTACGTGATCGAGAAGTCGCTCAGCGTCGACAATGTCTTCGTGTTTGCGATGCTGTTCTCCTACTTCGCGGTGCCGCCGCTCTACCAGCACAAGGTGCTGTTCTGGGGCATCCTGGGCGCGCTCGTCATGCGGGCGGCGATGATCGGCGTCGGGGCGGCGCTGATTGCCGAGTTCTCCTGGATCATCTACGTGTTCGGCGCGTTCCTTGTCCTCACCGGCATCAAGATGGTGGTGAAGCGCGAGGAGGAGATCCACCCGGAACGCAACCCCGTAGTGCGCTGGTTCAAGCGACTCATGCCGGTCACCAGCAGCTACCAGGGAGACCGGTTTTTCGTCGTCAACAAGGGCCTGCGACACGCGACTCCGCTGTTCGTCGTGCTGCTGCTGGTGGAGATCTCCGATCTGATCTTCGCCGTGGACAGCATTCCAGCCATCTTCGCGGTGACCACCGATCCGTTCATCGTGTACACCTCGAACGTCTTCGCGATTCTGGGCTTGCGCTCCCTCTACTTCGCCCTGGCCGGCGTGATGGGCACCTTCCATTACCTGAAAATCGGCCTGGGCGTGGTGCTGGCCTTCGTGGGTGTCAAGATGCTGCTGGCGCACTCCCCGTACAAGCTTGACACCCTGCTGTCGCTTGGCGTGGTCGCCGGCATCCTGGCGGTGGCGGTGGCGTCGTCGCTGCTCTGGCCGAAGAAGATGGGACCGTTCGACGGCCCGGCGGGCCCGGAATCGGCCGACGCCGATCGGACAACAAAGTAGACACGGGTCGCGTCGCGAAGGCGGCGCGTGGAATGACAACGATGCGAAACAGACCGATTGCCGTGCTCGCACTCGCCGCGGTTCTGGTGGCCATGGCCAGTGCCGCGCAGGCGCAGGACCGCTGGCGCGTGGACTTCGAGAACGGTGCGGCGGTATCTGGTTATAACAACCTGCGAATCCCCGGAGACAAGGGGACCAAGTTCTCGCTGACCAGAGACCTCGCCTCCGACACGGCCTACTTCTGGCGGTTGCGCGTGGATCTGCGCCTCGGCCGGAAGCACGTCGTCTCCGCGCTGGTGGCGCCGTTGCGGATCAACGCGTCGGGCGAGTTCCGCCAGCCGGTGGCGTTTGCGGGTGCCACCTTCGCCCCGGGCGTCCCGACCACGGGCCTCTACGTCTTCAACTCGTACCGTTTGACGTGGCGCTACGAACTGGTTCGCAACAACGATTGGACGGTCGGTGTGGGCCTCACCGCCAAGATCAGGGATGCCGTGACCCGTCTGGAATCGGCGGGCACGACGGCCGAGAAGGCGAATGTGGGCGGCGTGCCGCTGGTAAACTTCAAGGTCGAGCGCAGATTCGGACCGCGCGTGTCGCTGTTGCTGGAGGGAGACGCGCTGGCGGCGCCACAGGGCCGTGCAGAGGACGTGTTCGCCGGCATCCTCGTGCGCGCGGGGAACAGTCTGTCGTTCAAGCTTGGCTATCGGATCCTGGAGGGCGGCGCGGATAACGACGAGGTCTATACGTTCGCGCTGGTCCACTACCTGTCTGCCGGCGTCGTCATCCGGTTCTGACACCCGACTACTGATGGAGGCCCCGGCTTCGGCGCGACCAGGCGCGAGCGCCGGGAAGCCGAGTTGTGCGTGGAGGCGCTACCATGGACACAGGAGGGGCCGGGATTGCCACGCGTACTATTAATCGACGATCATCGCTTGGGCCACAAGACACTCCTTGGTCCGACTCGAGTCCGTGTTGGTAATCTGTCCCGGCCCCAAGGCGACGCATGAAGCACCTGCCTGAGCTGTTCACGAACAACCGCGCGTGGGCCGCCGGCTGCCTCGAAGAGGATCCGGAGTTCTTCCGCCGGCTGTGCGAACTCCAGACGCCGCGCTACCTGTGGATTGGCTGCGCCGACAGCCGCGTGCCCGCCAACGAGATCGTCGGTCTCGCGCCAGGCGAACTCTTCGTCCACCGGAACATTGCCAATGTCGTGCCCGGCAACGATCTGAACTCGCTTTCTGTGCTGGAGTACGCCGTCGACGTGCTTCGGGTCGGGCACATTATCGTATGCGGACACTACGGCTGCGGCGGTGTGCAGGCCGCGTTGAGTCCCGCGACCGACAGACTGTTCGAAGCGTGGATCGCGCCGATTCGCCGACTGCGCGCCCAGCATGCGGCGGAGATCGAGGGGCTCACCGACGACGCCCGATGGCGCCGGTTGTGCGAAATGAACGTCGCAGCGCAGGTGAGGGCGGTCGGCGAGACCGACGTCGTGGCGAAGGCCTGGGCGCGCGGCCAGTCGCTGATCGTGCACGGATGGATCTACGATCTGCACGACGGCCTGCTGCGAGATCTGGATCTGTCAGCCAGCAAGACCGTGTATTCGTCGATCGCGTCGCCTGATCGACCCGGGGAGCGACGCGGGGAGTGATCGGTCGGTAGTCGGTGGCGCACGCGGCGGTCTCGGCCGCGTCGGAGGGCGCAGACGCCTGAGGGGGGCATTATGAAGATGAACGGTCGGATTCTGAGCGTCGTTGCGGGCGTGGCCCTGATGTGGGGTTGCGGCTCGCCGGAGAAGAACGCCCAGCCGCAGCCAGCAAGCGAATCCGCGACGGCTCAGGCCCCAAACGCGCCGCCCGCGGCCCCGGCCGCGCCTCCGCCGACGCCGGCGACCGCGGCCAAACCTGCGACGCCCCCGGTCAGCACGCCGCCTGCGACGCCACCACCGGCCGTTCAGCCCGCGAAGCCACCCGCTGGTGTGCCGCTTGCGACGCCACCGCCACCCACTCCGCCGCCCGCGCCACCGGCCACCGCCCCACCGGCCACGGCTCCGCCTTCAACGCCGCCGCCGGCCGCGGTCCCGACTCCAACGGCACCGTCGGTGGCTCAGGCCCCTGCGCCGCCGGCCGTCGTAATCCTGACAGGCAACCCGATGGGCGGGGTGAAGTTCCCGCACGCCGCTCACGCCAAGCTGGTGGGAAGCGCGTGCGATCTGTGTCATCACGCGTCCAAGTCCGAGAAGCCGCTGGCGACCAGGTATCAGGCTTGCCAGGACTGCCACACGAAGGTCGCGACGGGGCCGATGAAGACGAAGGCGCAGGCCGCGTTCCACGATCCGCTGGCCAAGAAGGGTCTCTGCGTTGATTGCCACGTCAAGGAGAACGCGGCCGGTAAGAAGGCACCAGTCACGTGCCTCACCTGCCACAAGAAGGAAAATGCCGGGCGCGCGTCCATGGGTCCGCTGGCGCACACCTTCTCGATCGTCGCGCGCGACCCGGTCACCGGCGACCTCGGCGTAGCCGTTCAGTCGCACTGGTACTCGGTCGGGTCCATCGTCACCTGGGCCGAGGCGGGCGTCGGGGCCATCGCGACGCAGTCGTTTGTCGATCCGGCGTACGGCCCGCGCGGGCTCGATCTGATTCGCAAAGGCACGCCGGCTCCAGACGCATTGAAGCAACTGGTGGCGGCCGACGCGCAGCGCGAAGTGCGGCAGGTGGCGATGATCGACACGCAGGGACGCGTGGCGGCGCATACCGGCAAGCTGGCCATTGCGGCAGCCGGCCACAAGGTCGGCGCCCAGTATTCCGTGCAGGCCAACCTGATGTCCAACGACAAGGTGTGGCCGGCTATGTCGGCGGCTTACGAAAGCACGAAGGGCGATCTCGCCGAGCGGCTGATGGCGACGCTCGAGGCGGGACAGAAGGTCGGTGGAGACATTCGCGGCAAGCAGTCGGCCGCTATTCTCGTGGTGAAAGCGAAGTCATCCGGCAAGCCGTGGGCGGGCGCCGACAGGCTGTTCGATCTCCGAGTCGAGGATCATCCTGATCCGATTGTCGAACTGAAGCGGTTAGTGAGGCTGCAGCGGGCGTACGCCCACGCGAATCGGGGCGACGAACTGGTCGCTGACAAGAAGATCGAAGCCGCGCTGAAAGAGTACTCGGCGGCGGGGCAACTCGCCCCAGAGATCCTCGAACTGCCCTTCTGGCAGGCGGTCACGATGGCGTCGATCGGACGGATCGCGGAGGCCGAACCCATCTTCCGTCGTGTGTTCGCGAAGGAACCCTACTGGGCCGATCTGGTGCCGCGCCTTCCTGCCGCCGGGCAGTTGCCCAACGACAAGGCGCTCATCGCCCGCATCGTTGCGTTGAGGCCCGCACGCTGACGCCGCGGCGATACAAGTCGAAACAGGCTGCCCGAGACCCAAGTCACGAGCAGCCTGTTTCCGAATCCGGCGGAACTACTTGTTGTCGCGTCCGACTGGAGGCTTCGCGACCATCATCGCCGGCTTCGGGGCCGGTGCGGGCTGGGGAGCCCAGAACGCGGGGTCAGCGTCAACGGTCGCCTGCGTCGGATAGCTCATCTTCGGGCTGAAGGCGAAGATGTTGGCCTCGCTGCTCATGAGGGCAGACGATGCCAGCTCGTTGAGTTTCTTCTGACCGGCCTCGCCGCCAAGCGCCTGCATGTATGCGTCGCCGTGGATGGCCGCGTTGCGATCGAGCTCCTCGAGGCTCACCCGCCCAGTCAACTGCAGGAACGTCCCGCTCGGCGCTCCCGTCATCACCTGGTAGATCACCGCGCCATCCGGCAGGCCAAGCTTCTCGTGTGCAGCTTTGACCATCTTCCGGGCTTCGACGAATTCGGCCTCGTGCCCCGGGCGCACCCGGATAGTGGTCACCGAGAAATAGCGGTACTTCCCCAGGGGAATGGCGGGTGACCCCATGAAGCTCAAGTCCTCGCGGAAGTTCGCGATCATGCTCCGGCCGGTTGACAGGATGTCGCCGTCGAGCGCCGAGAGGCGGTCGTTCTCCGCTGTGAACGCGGCGTTGCCCTGCTGATTCTTCGAGTCCGTCTCGTACTCGGCGTATGAGGGATAGCCGGTCAGGAACCAGGCCTCGGACGGGCCGGTCACCGACGTCATGCCCAGGTAGTGTGTCGGCCACTTCGCCTGTGCGAACAGGCGAACCCACGCGGCCTCGATCTTCGCATGGGCGGCCGCTCGTCCGACCTTGACCTCTTCGCGATAGACCTGCAGCACCTTCGGGGGCTGCATCGCCGCCGGGGTCTGAGCCGCTGCGGGCATGATGCCCACCACCGATACAACCGCCGCCATCAACAACGATTTCTTCATATGCGCGCTCCTGATTGGTCAGATGCCCGGTGGTCGGTGCGAGAGATCTCGCGGCACCAGGTAATCCGTACTGTTTAGATAGGAATTAAGAATATCCCGAGTCGGAGAAGGGCGCAAGAAAAGAAAGACCCCGCAAGCCATGCGGCCTGCGGGGTCTGAACGTGGACCGGTATACCCGGTCACGTGAGCGCGGGACTTAGAACATCAGCTTCAAGCTGACGCGAACGTCGCGAGCCGGCTGCCAGGCGCTGGCCTTGAGGAACCGGGGATCGCGCAGGATGTTCAATGCGTTGATTCGCGCCTCCGTGTCAAATCCCGCGAAGAACGTCTCGAGCGACACTGGCACGTTCTGCCGCGTCGCCCTGCGGTCTACGTCGGTGACGCCCTGTTGATCGAAGACGTTGAGTACGTTGATCCCGATCTGGGCGCGGAGCTTCTTTCCGAAGGAGATGTCCTGGGTCAGGGTCATGTCGAGTACCGTCAGCCACGGTGTCCGTCCGTCGCTCAGGCGGCCCTTGTAGAAGACCGGCGTCGAACTGACCATGTTGGCTTGACGGGTGATCGGGATCCCGCTGGCCGCGCGCCAGACGGCGCCAATGGCAGTCTTGGTCGGCAGCATGTAGGCGCCGGAGAACTTGAACTGGTGCGGCCGGTCGGTGTTGAGCAAGCCGTACACGGGCTTGCCCTGCTCGTTGAACGCCATGACGAGCGCATCGAACAACCGCGTCACGTTTGGCGACAACCGCGCGATTTCGTCCGAGCTGGCCAGGCCCGGGTAGTTCCCGAAGAGCCGGCTCAGCGTGTAGCTGCCGTTGAACATCCAGTTGTTCGCAAAGCGTCGCGTGAACTTCAGTTCCAGCGCGTCGTAGTTGCGCTTGATCTTCGGCACGCTCGGGCAGGTGGGGCAGGTGTCCTTTTCGATGAATGTGGCCACGCCTTCGCCCGGGTTGGCGATGTAGAACACCTCGCCGAGGTTCGGGACCATGATGCCCACGTCCTCGATGGCGCGATCAACCTGCTTGTGGACGTACCGCGCCGACACGGCGATGCGCGGCGACAGTTCGTGCTCGACGCCGAGCACCAGTTCCTGCTGACGGAACGGCTTCAGGTCGGGATCGATCGAGCCGGCTTCCGGATGTGCCGGGTCGTTGGACGGGATTCGCTGGTCCACCGTCTCCAGGTACCGGCCAGGCTTGTTGTTGTTCACCATCAACGTATTCCAGTCGAGGGTGTCCAACGTGTAGTACTCGTAGACCATGTGGTCGCCGCCGAAGGCTCCGCGCGGCAGTTCCAGCTTCATGACGTCGTAGAAGACGCCCCACGACCCGTACAGCTTCCACTTGCCGTTGCCCGTGACGTCATACGCGAAGCCGGCCCGCGGCGCCAGCTTGTCGCCAAACCCGAACTTGATGCCGGTCAAGCCCGCACGGTAGGACGGGACCGATTCGCGCTCGGTCCGGATTCCCAGGTTCAACGTGAGCCTGCTGTTGACGGTCCAGGCGTCCTGCAGGAACAGGCCGAGATTGTCCACGTGGACGTTGCCCACGGTGGCGAATTGCCGCCACGTCCAGTAGCCATACTGGCCGCGCGACACGACTCCGGCCAGCGACGAGTAGGACTGATTCCAGTAGAGGACGACGCGAGGCTGCTGCTCCTGGTCCAGCACATCGTTGCCAATGCGCTCGAACTGCACGCCGGTCTTGAGCGCATGCTGGCCGGCGGCCGTCACGTACAGCGAGGCGTCAGCCGACGCGCCATAGCGCCAGTACTTGTCCCTGGCGCGCGCCTGGTTGGTCGGCACGCTGTTGTACCCCTGCGACCGCACCATGTCGGGCCGCGTCTCGTAGATCTGGTTCGACCCGGAGAACTCGTACCGGATCTCATTCGGGATCCCGACGTCCTTCGCGTCGTACATCAGGTAGTTCGCCTTCGCAGAGAAGAACAGCCGGTTCGAGGCAACCCAGTCCAGTCCGGCCGTCGCGGTGCGGTTCTTCTGCTCCACGCTGATGTTCGCGAACTTCGTCAGGGGGTTGGCGGTGCCGTCGACGGCGGGCAGCCGTCCGGTCTGTGTATAGGGCTGGTCCTGACCCGAGAACCTCGCGCGGAGCGCTGGCGTGACCTGCCACGTCACGTTGCCGACCATGTTCTGGGTCGTTTCCTTCGCGGTGTACGTGCCCGTCTGGTTGTTGCTGCGGAAGGTGACCGTCCGTTCGGTGTTCTCGATCTGCGGCGTGTAGCCCACCCAGAACCACAGGTTGTTCTTCAAGATCGGCCCACCCAGCTGGGCGTGCGGATCCCAACGCGAGTAGGTGTCTTTGTTGTACAGGACTGTCTCGGCCTCGTTGACGCCGCTGAGCTTCAAGCGCAACGCCTGGCGTGCGTTGGTCCCCATTCCCGAGGTCAGCAGCGAGGTGCTGTTCAACGCCAGCTTGCCGTTCATGCCGCTGGTGTTGAGGTAGGTTCCGGCCTCGCCGTGGAACACGCTCGAACCGCTCTTCGAGATGATGCTGATGACGCCGCCGGTGGCGCCGCCGAACTCGGCCGCATGCCCGGAGGACTTCACCTGGATCTCCTGGATGAAGTCGGTGAGGAACGGAGTGGCGGACACACCCGTTCGCAGGTTCGTCGTGTCGATCCCGTCGAGGTAGAACTTGTTCTCGGCAGCCGACGCGCCGTCAACCGACATGCCGCCGCTCCGGCTCTCCTGGTTCGCGCCCGGCGCCAGGGTGACGACCGACTGGAAGTCGCGCCCCTTCGGCAGACGGTCGAGCAGGTCCGCCCTCAGGTTGGTCGCCGCCGTTGTCTGCTTGACGTCGATGGTGGCAGCCTCGGCCGACACGTTGACGGTTTCCGTGACGCTCGCCATCGTGAGGGTCAGATCGACCTTGAGCAACACACCGACCGCCAGATTGACGGCCGCGTTCCTGGCAGGCGCGAAGCCCTGCATGGATGCAACGACTTCGTAGACGCCCGGACCCAGCGCAGGGAACCGGTAGACGCCGCGGCTGTCTGTCACGGTCGACACTGTGCCAGCCACTCCCTTGGCTTCGACAGTGGCACCGGGAAGCACGAGACCGGAGGCGTCTTTGATGACGCCCTCGATCGCTCCCCGTGTCTCCTGCGCCATCGCCGGCGTCGCCAGCACAAGCATCAGGAGCAACAAGGCGAAATTCCTGACTCGCATGACCAATCCTCCTTGAATAAGAGAACACGCTCGCCCGAGCAGCAAGACACCTCAACAGGGGGCTATCTCGCCTGATCGGTCCCGCATACCGGCCCGGCAAGGCTGGACAGCGGAACCTACTCGACGTTACGTCCTGGGGCGAGGGAAGTCTCTACAGACTGCCTGTGGTTGGCCTACAAGAAGCCTCGGAAGACCCTGTATTCATGCCGGGCGATGCGCAGCCTAGCGGCTGCGAAGCGCCTCGAGTTCCCGGCGCGCTGCAACCAGCAGAGGCGCATCGGGATCGGCGCTCTTCATGGCGTCGAGGACCGCGGTGTACGCGGCGCGGCTCCCCTCGACGTCGCCTGCCTGTCGCAACGCCCTCGCCAGGCCAATCCGCGCGAACGCCACCCACGGAGACGTGGGAACCGTCGGCCGCAGTCGCAGGATCTCCCGGAACGTCGCCTCTGCCTCCTTCGGGCGGCCCGCCGACAGTTCGACGGAGGCTCTCACGCCCAGCGGCTCGAGGCCGTAGTACCGACCACGCTCGTACGGAGCCACGTCGCGCAGGATCTCCCGGGCCCGGTCGAACCGGCCCGAACCGGCCTCGACCTGCGCTCGACCGACCGGAAACCAGACCAGCTGCAAAGACGCGTCGCGGCCGACGGCAGCCGCCGCCTGCTCGACCAAGCGGCCGGCCCGAGCGGCATCTCCCGACAGCACGAACGCACTTGCCGCAGCCAGGAGCGTGCCGGGGCGCTGGTCCAAGACAAGCGCCGCTTCGGCCGCCACGCGCGCCGCGCGCGAATCTCCCAGTAGCGCTTCCGTCTCCGCTTCCGTCACCCTGATGTCGGCCTCCCGCGCGGTCAGCCGTCCTCGGGCTGCAACTCCCACCGCCTCTGACCAGAGTTGCCGCGACTCACGGATCCGTCCAGCCGACGCCGCGGCCGTCGCGCGGAACTGGGTGATCGCGATGGAGGTCAGCGGATCGCCGGACGCCCAGCGCACGTGTTCGGCAGTGGCGTTCTCGTCTCCCTCGGCCAGCGCGATCTGCACGGCGAGGCTGCGCATCTGCAGGTCCGCCACGCCACGGCTCGCCGCGTCCCGAAGAAGCTGCTTGGCGTCCGGCATCTGCCCGGTTCCCATGTAGGCTGCGACCAGCTTCGACAGTGCCAGGGAACTGTTTGGCGCGAGCCGCGCCGCTTCGCGCGCTTCTACCAGTCCCACGTCGTACTGCCCGTACGTGTTGATGTAGAGCGACGCGAGATTGGTGGGCGGCACCAGCGCCCCCGGGTACGTCCGCTTCCACATCTTGTAGGTCTCAACGGCCTTGCCCGGGTCATGGGCCACGAAGCGATAGTAGTGGCCAAGGATGTAGAAGCGCTCGGGTTCGCTCACCCGGGCGCGCAGTTCGTAGGCCTTGCGGTACGATGCGGTCGGCTCGTCGTCGGCCCCAGATGCCTGATCGGTGGCCGACGGTCCCACATTGTTCGCCGCGGCGCCGCGCCTCGCCCACGCCACGGCAAACTGCGGGTCCAGCTCCGTGGCCCGCCGGTAGAAGGTCAGGGCGTCTGCCAGGCGGCCATTGTCGCGGCTGGCGTCACCAAGACTGAGCGCCTTCAATGCTTCAAGCGACGGGGTCGTCGCCTGCACAATCGGCACGTCGTACTTGAGCAGCGAGGCCCGCGACTCGCCGAGCGTCTGCCTCAATCGAACTGCCGCGGTACCCAGCGCAGTCAGCACGCGATCCTTGCCCTCCACTTCGCGCAGTTCCCGGCCCACCGACTCGCCAGTGCGGCAGGCGATCGCCTCGATGCCGACCGCATAGTTGGCCCCCAGCTTGGCAATCGAGCCCGCCAGCAGCACGGCCGCACCCTCGCGCCTGCAAACCTCCAACGCCACAGGCCCGACCACCGGCTGGTCAGGCGACCGTCCCATTCGCGTCAATGCCGAACGCATCTGGTCGGTTGACAGGATGTGGAGAAACGGCGCCTGTCCCAAGTGCAGGGCCGTCGCCAGGCGCAAGGTGCCGTCGAAGGCGCTGTCGCCCGTGGTGTTGGTGAAATCGGCGAGCAGCACGGTGTCGCGGTCGACGAGGATGGGCGCTCGACTCCAGCCGGACGCCGCGAACACGATCGCCGCGAACACGATCGCGGCGAAACTCCACCCCAACGTCCACCCAATCCTGCGGGGCCGTCGGCGCGCTCGAGCGATCACCGCGTCAGACTCCGCCGCAGATTCCACTCCAGACTCTGTCCGGGAGTCGGCGGAGGCCTCCAGTACAGGCTCGGGTGCGGCTTCGGCAACTTCAGGCTCAGCGGCCACAAGAGACGCAGCGACGTCCCGTGCAGCGCCGGGCCCGTCTGCCGGCCCCAGGATTTCCACTGGCGCAACGAGGCGATAGCCTCGCTTGGGAATCGTCTGGATCACCTTCGGCTCGTGCGCGTCGTCTCCCAGCGCCTGGCGGATTTCTGCAATGCACCGGGTCATGCCTGATTCGGCCACGTGCTGGCCCTCCCAGACCGTGTCCAGAATGGTGTCCTTCGACACGGTCCGGCCGGCATGCTGGGCCAGTAACACAAGCAGATCGATAAGTTGCGGTCTGAGGCGCAACACTGTGCCGTTGCGCGACAGCCGGTCGAGGCTCGGCTCTACCAGCCAGTCGCCGACGCGGAAGTCGGCGGCGAACTCGAAGTGGTTCGTTCCTTCTGCGTGCATGACAGACTCCAGATGATGACCGGTACCACAGGCGACGACGTCAAGGCCCGTCGTCGATAGGTTGGACGGCATTCGCGGGATTTGGCTCCCTACGAACCGATTCGGATCTTCCTACCGAGGGTCAGGACCCGGTGTGGCTATTCCTGTCCGGGTTCTTACTACCGGGGATTTGGCTGGCTTGACTGGCCCTTTCGCAAGAAGGCAAGGCGTCCGCTCAATTCGTCTCTCACGCGATTTCCGGCAGCCCGTGCGTTGTCGGTTTCGAAATGGCCCGCGTAGGTCTCCCATCCGATCTGCCGGTACAGCCGGGCCAGTCCGGCCGAATCCTGCACGTCAGGCGCTACGGCGATCTCGAGGGCGTGCTGGAGTTCGTGGCCGATGCCAACGGCGCGCTCGGATGACGACAACATCTGCCAACGATTGATCCGCACCAACAGGTAGCGGATACCTGCTGCGTAAGAGACGAACTGCAGGTAGGTCGCCGGCTCACCTTCCCGTCCGGACATCGAGTCGGTCAGATAGACCACGACATTGGTCTTCTCGAGGTCTTTCACCAGAGCCTCGACGACCGAGGATCGGGAGATGGCGTCTGCGAGCACGTCGGTCGCGTTAGACGTGAGCGGACGCGTGTGCGCCCACCGTGGCGTTGTGCCGCCGGCGAATGCGCCATTGGCGGCGGAAAGTGCGAGTACCGTAAGAACAGCGACGAGAAGTCTGGTGCGCATGGGGCGTTCTCCTGCACTGTCTGGTGAGACGCAGGCGCCACATGAGAGTTATGGAGAGAAACTTCGCTTTACGCTGTGAATGTGTTCGACTTGAGCAACACGGGAGGCGGGCAGCCCGGAAACGAAACCGAGGAACAGCCTGTTGAGACCGCGCGGACGGGGAGATTTCTCGGGGAGACGAATCAGCGGAGACCGATGGCGGCCCGTTCACGCCGGGCCACAGCCAGGAGTGGAGCATCGGGGTCGGCGTGTTTCCACGAATCCAGAAACACGTCGTAGGCTGCCAGACTCTGGCGCACCTGGCCCAACTCGCGAAGAGCCCGAGCACGGCCCAGGCGCGCGAACGTCACCCACGGTGACACCGGGTCGATGGCGCGGAGGTAAAGCACTTCGTCAAAGGCGGCGACGGCGTCCGATGGCCGACGCGCCGACCGGCTGACGAGCCCGCGCGCGCAGAGCGGGACGAGTCTGAAATCGACGCCCCGATTGAAGCGCGATACCTTCTGCATGATGCCGATGGCATCGTCGGCGCGTCCCTGACCCGCCTGGACGAGCGCCTGGGCCACCGGCAACCAGACCAGCAGCGCGGCCGGCTCAGGCACTGGCTGTCGAGACAGATCATCGAGGATGGCCTGTGCCCGCACCACATCGCCGACGAGGGCGTAGACGATCGCCGATCGCACAAGTGTCGCAGGCTCCCTGTTTGCGGCGAGCGCGGCCTCGACGGCGGAACGGGCCGCTCGCGCATCTCCGACGAGCGCCTCGGCCTCGGCCTGAAAGAGCCGCGTTTCCGCAACCCGTCTCGCCGGTCCGATCTCTTCCGCCTTCTTCAGCGCCTCCGCCCACAGCTGGCGCGCCTCCAGGAGACGCCCGCTGTCCATCGCGGCTGATGCGCAGAGCCGCAGCGTGAGCAGCATCGCCATGGGATCGGCAACGGCCCACTTGACCTCGCGATCGATGGAGGCGCGATCGCTCTCGTTGAGCGCCAGGTACAGCAGTTGCGCATGGATGCTGCGATCAACGACCCCACGGCGCAGCGCGTCTGTAGCGATCGTCTTCGCCTCGGCAATTCGACCCAAGCCGCGGTACGCGCCGATCAGGTTGTTATAGGCGAGTGCACTGTGCGGCGCGAGGCGCACCGCCTCGCGTGCCTCCGTCAGCGCCGCGTCGAACTGGCCCATCGAGTTGTTGTAGAGCGCCGCAAGATTGGTCGGAGGCACCGCCGAGCCGGGATACATCCGCTTCCACGCCTGATACGCCTCGATCGCCTTCTGTGGTTCCCCGGCGACAGTCATGTAATAGTGCCCGGCGATGTAGAACGCCTCCGGAGGGCTCACGCGGTCCCGAAGTTCGTAGGCCTTGCGAAACGCAGGCATCGCCTCTTCGATGAGACCGCGGTTGCGTGCCGCCGCGCCGCGCCTGGCCCAGGCAAGGGCGAACCCGGGGTCGAGTTCGGTCGCCTGCCGATAGAAGCTGAGCGCCTCTTCGATCCGGGAGTGGTCGCGGCTGTCGTCTCCCAGCGTGAGCGCTTTGAGCGCCTCGAGCGAAGACGTCGTCGCACGCACCAGCGGCACGTCGTGCTGGCGCAGCGACTCGCGCGATTCTCCGAGCTTCTCCCGGATTCGCCTGGCGGCCTGCTCGAGTGCCGTCAGCACTTCTTCCTTGCTGTTGGTCTCGACGAGCGCTCGCGAGACCTCCTCCCCGGTTCGGCAGGCGATGGCCTCGACGCCAACGGCGTAGCGCGTTCCAAGGCGCGCGATCGAACCGGTCAACAGCACCGCTGCTCCCTCGCGCCTGCAGATATCCAACGCCAGCGGCCCGATGACGCGTTCGTCTGGCGGACGGCCCGTCCGGACCACCGCCTCACGAATCACTTCTCGCGGCAGAATGCGAAGGAAGGGCGCCTGCTCCAGATCGACGGCGAGCGCCAGCCTCAGCGTGTCGTCGAAAACGCGGTCGCCCGTCGTATTGCTGACATCGGCAAGCACGACCGTATCCCGATCGGTCAGTGCGTTGGTCGGCGTGCGCATCAACAACGTCACGACGACGATGCCGATCGCGAGCAGGCCCACCGCCGCCAGCACCCGCACGCCCCGACGCGATCTCATGACCGGCCGATCGCCTGCTGGCCGATCGCCTGCTGGCCGATCGCCCGCCGATGGGTCCGTCGATGTCACGACGTTGTCGCCGCCGGCGGCGGCAACGTCGGGCGGCTCCGCCGTAGCGTTGGCGTGGACGGGCGGCACTTCGGCAGGGACGGCGGGGACCGGTTCGACATGGTCCTGCCACACGACGGGCGCAATCAGCCGGTAGCCCCGCTTGGGGAATGTCTCGATGAACCGTGGCTCCTGCGCGTCGTCCTGCAGACTCTGGCGCAGTTCGGCCACGCATCGCGACAGGCCAGATTCGGCGATGTACTGTTCGGGCCAGACCTCGGCCAGGATTTCATCCCTCAGTGCGATCTGGCCGGCGCGGCGCGCCAGGCACACCAGCAGATCAGCCAGCTGCGGACGCAGCTTGACGACGGCGTCACCGCGGGAGATGCGACAGGCTTTCGGTTCGACGAGCCAGTCGCCGACCGTAAATGGAATCAGGCGGGACGCATCCGGTGCCGTATCAGGTGCCATGGTGCTGGCGGGGCGCCCACCACTATACCTCCACTTCCCTGGGCACGGCAGCCGTCCAAACGCACATGGGGGCGGAACCAGAGATTCCGCCCCCATGAGCCGGGTTCGCGAGCCGCGGCTATTCCGTGCCGGTCAGGTCGCGCCTCCCGTCAACGCCGTCACG
>Ga0334722_10001405_pt1 | contig 30233 bp, 54 predicted proteins | sample C3_bottom_MG_FD_207210 | JGI IMG/M metagenome (GOLD analysis project Ga0334722, IMG submission 207210) | Sediment microbial communities from Yellowstone Lake, YNP, Wyoming, USA - C3_bottom | ecosystem: Environmental > Aquatic > Freshwater > Lake > Sediment | place: USA: Wyoming | collected... | reverse complement strand
GATGAAGGAAGCAAATTTTAAAGAAAAATGGGAAAAGGCGAAAAGAACCAATCGCAAGGTTCTGCTGGAAACTTGGCGGGTTGGAAATAGAATTTACAAAGCTTGGGTATTGCCGTCTGGCAAAATCCTGGGCATGTATATCGAAACAAAGGAGGCTTAATATGAGAAATTTTTATGATTTTTATGAGGAAACAAAAAGAGCGGGCCAGGCCTTGTGGACGTTAAAGCCGCGCAGGGTCGGGGCCCTGGGGAAAACTTTTAATCTTGTTTTTATCGGAGATGAGCCCTTTTATTCGCCAGGAGAGGGCTTTCATCCGGCGAGCCCCTTGGAGTTGGCTCATTATTTGACGTCGAGCCAAAGGGCTTACTGGATAAACAAATTAAATGGGAGGGAAAAATGAAAGCATATAAAGTATTTCTGGTTGGTCGACGGGGCTGGAGGTGCGGGCCTGTTTTAATGAGTGTCTGCGCCCGTGGCGAGGCGACGGTTTATTATGCCCGGGGGCAGTGGTCTGAAGCCCCAGACTGGTTATGGAAAGAAGGCTATGGTCTTTGCTGTTTTGAAACAGAAGAAAAAGCAAAAGATTATTTCAATTCAGTTCCCTATAATTATAGTGAGTTATGGGAAGTAGAAGTAGAAGAAATTAAAAAAGAACTTCCGCCGGCGATGGATCTAATCGCCCTTGAAAGCAAAAAATTCCAAACTGCTGTTGAGGATGGTTGGGCGGAGGGAACGATCATGGCCAGAAGAGTAAAGCTTATTCGCCAAATTCTATAAAATACTTGACAAATCTAATTGAAAGCTTAAATTGAAAGTAGGAGGTTTCAATGAAAAGCACAGAAAAAAAACAATTGATTGAAAAGCTCAGACGCTTCAAGGAAGCAAACGAGTTGACCCTTGAAGACCTTGGCCACCTGCTGGGTACGCACAGCTTAACAATCCAGCGGTGGCTTCACGGGAAAAATTTGCCGAGTAGGTTGGCGGTGGGAAAAATTCAAGAGCTCCTGGAAAGCACGAAAGGAGCGAAAAATGGAGACTAAAGTTTTAAGACCCTTAAAGGCAATCCGGGCAAAATGCTTGGATTGTTGCGGGGGAATTTCTAAAGAAGTTAGCTTGTGTGAAATTTCTGATTGCCCTTTATTTCCTTATCGTTTTGGTAAAAGACCAATTCGGGCATGTAGGGTGGTAGCTACCCAGTCGGGTTCGGCTAAAAAAACGCAATTTTCAAACTATTCAGGCGAAGAAAAAGGGTAATCTACGGGCAATCTATGAAAGTCACGGACTTTTGAAATTAAATTTTTGAAAGGAGCATAAAATGACTGACGAAATTAAAAAGCAGGAAAATCTTTTGCCCTTGGAATTAGAGAACATAATCCAAGAGCAGGAGCTGGTCGCTGATGAGAGGTCTATTGACCAAATCGTTAGCGACCTCGAGAAGGGCGTTCAGGCTTATAACAAGATTAAGCTTGTGGCCCTGAAGCTTACCGGTCCAGAAGACTGGGTTCAAATCGGCAAGCAGCCCTATCTGCTGGAATCTGGGGCGCAGAAGATTGCGAAAGCGTTCGGTGTCGCTATTTTTGACGTAAAGGTCGAGACTCAATGGCAAGAGGATGCCAAGGGCCGGTATCAAATTGTTGTGGCCCGGGGCAAGGCGTTTTCTAAAAAGCTGGCCAGCTATATTGAAGATGTTGGCATCTGCTCGCAGAGGGACAGGTTTTTTGCTATGGATAGCGGCGAGCTTAAGCCAATTGAGGATGTAGATTTTGCTAATGTGATAAAAAAGGCGGTCGCTAACCTCTATGGCCGGCTGATTAAGCGGGTAGTCGGCCTAATGGGTGTAAGCTGGGATGACTTGGAAAAAGCCGGAATTAAGCCAGCAGCAAAAGTAGAATTCAAGGAAAAGAAACCCTTATCTCCCGAAGCGCAGAAAATCGGAGCGATGATATTAGAGATGGCCGGCGGTGATAAAGAAGCGGCAAAATCAATGTTGAGAAGCCTGTCTGAATTTGAAAAGAACGGGCAAAAGTATTCTGTTAGCTCAGTAGCAGAATTATCGGAGGCCTGGGCAAAAAAGCTATTGCCGAAGGTTGAAAAAGAATATCAGGCTTGGAAAAACTTGGGAAGCGAGGGTGAAGATGAGAAATAAAGATTTAACGGGTCAGAGGTTCGGGCGGTTAGTGGCCCTGGAGATAGTTTCCAAAGATAAGTACGGGCACAATGTCTGGAGGTGCCGGTGCGATTGCGGGAACGAGGTAAATATTAGTTCAGACCGGTTGTTGAGCGGTAACACTAAAAGCTGTGGGTGTTATCGCAGGGAACTTGGGCGGGTTGATTGGAAAAGGAGACTTAGCTATGATAAACCTTGAAGAAAAAATCAAAGAATATTTTCAAAGAAAAATTTATTTATCGCCTCATCCGTTAAACCGGGCATCCGAAGCTGGCCATCCCTGCTTGCGGTATTTGGTTCTTTCCAGAACAAAAAATGAACTAAAGTCCCTTCCAGATGTCGACCTTCAGGCGATATTTGAAGAAGGAAATATCCACGAGGCGGCGGAGCTCCGCATTCTTCAGGACGCTGGCTTTAAGATAATTGAACAACAACGAGCTTTTGAATGGAAAGAAAAAGAGCTTTCTGGCCACATCGATGCAATCATCGTTGGAGAGGATGGGAAACGATATCCGTTGGAAATTAAGTCTTGCTCTCCGAATGTTTTTAGGTTAATTCAGAAATCAGAGGCCCTGGATTTAATTCACGCTCGGCAGCATTGGCTTCAAAAATATCCCGCTCAGATAATCCTCTATATGTTGATGGGAAATTATGAAGAGGGAATCTTGTGGTTTAAGGAAAAAGTTTCTGGGAAAAGGAAGCAGCTAAATATTAGTTTAAACGACCCGGAGGTTCTGGAATATGGCGAGTCCATCCTGAAGAAGCTTGAGCGGGTTAATGAGATGATTAAGAAAGGCGAAGAGCCCCCTGTTGAGCGGATTGACGCCTGTGCTGGCTGTCCCTTCGAAAGAACAGCCTGCTTTCCTGGATTAGATTTTGGAGATGGGGCAGATATCCTTGATGATAACGAGTTATTAGAAAAGCTTGACCGGCTTGAAGAGCTGCGGGATAGCAAAGAAGAATATGACGCTATCTGGAGCGAGCTAAAAGAAAAATTCCAGGGAAAATCGGCGATAATTGGTTCTAAATGGGTGGTTGAAAGCAAAAAGCAGATTAGAACAGAATATCAGGTCCCGCAGGATATAAAAAAGCAATATGTTGTGCAAAAGGAAGCCTGGGTCTTAAATATTCAAAAATTATAAAAAATTACTTGACATGAATTATTCAGGGCTTAAATTAAATAGAAAGGGAATAAAAAAAATGACAAGAAGGAGCTGGATAAAAATTCACTGTGATAAGTGGTTAAGGGGTTCAATCCGGCAAGAACCGGCCTTTATTCGGGCAATTTTCGTTGATTTAATCGCAATGGCGGGCGATTCTGCATATGGAAATGAGGGAATTATTAAGCTCGCAGAGAACGTTGGCTTCACTGATGAGGTCCTTGCCGGAATAATAAAAGTCACAAAAAAAGAGTGGCAGACGGCTAAAAAAAGTTTATCGGATGGGCCTGAACCACGGATTGAAATTATTGAATTATCAAGCGGTTACGCTATAAAAATTATTAATTGGAGTAAATATCAATCTGAATATAATCGCCAGAAAAGTTACAGGCAAAGTTACAAACAACGTTATAATGATTATTACCAGAAAGGTAACAAGGTAGAAGGAGAAGGAGAAAGAGAAGGAGAAGGAGATATAGAAAAGAAAGAGAATATAAAGAATATAAATACATTAGCTCTGAACGATGCTGACGCATCAAATTCAGAGCCAATGAAAAGACCCGAAAAAGTTAAAATTAATTTTGATTTCAGTTTAAGAGCCTGGGAAAATATCACCGACGAGGATATCTTTATCTGGGAGAAAGCTTATCCGGCAGTTGATATCACACAGGAATTAAGCAAGATGGCAGATTGGCTTTTAAGTAACCCTGACCGGAAAAAGAAAAATTACCGGCGGTTTATCACAAATTGGCTTTCCCGGGCTCAAGAGAGGGGCGGTTCAAGGGGAGGTAAGCAGATGACAGCCTCCAGGGTAGGGGAACATAAAGAAAAATATGATTATCCGCCGGGTTATTGGGAAAAGTTTAGAGAACTGATGTCCGCCGGATTATCTGGGAAAGAATTAACTAATGAATTAAAAAAATTGTTTCCCGAATATTATAAAAAGCTTGGGCTTGAGGATGATGATGGGGGACAAAAAGAAAAAAGCGAATATCCAGAAGGCTATTGGGAAAAGGCAAAAGAGTTGCGTACCGCAGGTTTTACTGGCGAGGCCTTAACCAACGAACTAAAAAAATATTTTCCTAATTTCTTTCAAGGAGAAAAAAATGTTTAAAGAAATTCTTTTGGTTATTTCCGGGTTTTTGCTTGGCTTTGGGGTCGGCGTGATTTTTTGGGACTGGCAATGGGAACGCTATTTCCAAAAAGTTTTCTGGGGTTTCCACGAATTACTTATGGAACACATTGGCCGGGAAATGAAAATGAAAATTAAGCTTGAGAGGCTTGAGGGGAATTTAAAATATCCTGAATTCTCAGAGGAGGTAAAAAATGAAAAATCTTGATAATCCAGGGCAAAAAGTGATTTTATTCCATAAAGGCGGCGGAGATTGGATTTCTTTTGACTTACTTGCCCATAAAAGCATCGAGCCGCTTGCCAGAGATGAGGCCGGAAATGATATTTATAATGTTTATTATTGTGAGTATGTTGATAACTTTTTGAAAAAATTTCCAGATTATGTTTACCTGGGTTCAGAAGATTTTGGACATAGCTATTGGATGAATGTCGCTATATTCGATTATCTGGCCGAGCTGATTTATAAACTCGGTTGGCAAAAAATTGATGTGGAGGAGTAAAAATGAAATGCCATAGAAAATTTAGCGAAAAGATTATTGTATATCATAGGGGTGGCCGGTATAAGGGTTGTATAGACTTTTTTGCTCATAAGGACATAGCATTTATAGAAGGAGAAATTAATAAAGATAATCTGAATATGGTTAATTGTGGCTATGTAAAAATATTTTTGAATATTTTCCCAGATTATAGATATCTGGGTTCAAAAGATCTTATACCTTACTCTTTTAACGAGGAGGTTGACGGGCTTAATTTTTTAGGAAATTTGCTTGAAAATGGCTGGGAAATAATTTATTCGAAGGAGTAAAAATGAATCAAATAATTCATCTTGAGCTTTGGCATTTTTTCTTTTGGTTATTTCTGGCATGTTTTATGGGATTTCTGGCTGGATATTTTGTTTGCGAGATGGATTGGAAACAGAGTTTAAAAAAATTTAATAAAAATCAAAAAAGGAGGATTAAATGAGAGTCGTTTTATCAAAAATGTTAGAAATGGCTTTAAATAGGGCGAGGTGTTTCGAGGATGTGTTAAGCGATTATCAAGAATTGGTTGATGAACTTAATGAAAAGGTTGTATCACAAAAAGAAGAAATAAGGCGATTGAATGCGGAATTGAAGCAATTAAAGACAAAAATATCAAAAAAGGAGGGTAAAAATGGTTGACGGTATTATTTATCTCATTTCAGTGATAATCTCTGCCGGGTGCGGTGCTATCTGGGGATTGTGGCAAGGGCAAAAAAGTAATACCTGGCTTAAGCAGAAAAATCAGGCTCTTAATCAAGCATTAGAGTCTGAAAGGAAGGCTAATGAGTCTTTGAAAAAATGGCTCAAATTTTATCAGGAGCGGGAAAATGTTAGAAGTTAATCGGCAAAAAGAAAGGATAGCGGATTATTACGATAGAGCTTGCGATAGTTGCCCGTTTCAGGATGAATGCGAAATTTACCAGGAAGCCTTTGGTAAAGCAGAATGCCTGCGTGATGATTGGGCAAAGAGCCTGATGGATTTTATCCGAGATAAAGAAGGGGAGATTAAAAATGAAAGAAAACCATCTTGCTTATAACGTCAGAGATATTGAGTTTGGATGTCCAGAGGATTGCCCTCGGCTGGCGGAACTTGAAGAAAAATATGAAGAGATTCTTGCCGATTGGGAAACTGAACGGGATGCGTTTAAGAAGAATTATCCTGATGAGCCTTATCCTGAATATTTGGCCGAACCGCCGGCCTTCCCGGATTGCGATGGTTGTGAATATGAATTTTTGAAAAGAGAAGAAGAAGAATTGGCAAAAGCAAGGTTATGGGGAGAGGATTAAAATGAAGATATATAAAGTTGTGGAGGTAGTGCGGGGCAATCCGCTGAGCGCTTTCACAAACGGGGCAGCGACGGTAAATTATAGCAAAGAAAAATATGTTGAGGCTCCCGCCTGGTTGGCTAAGCGGGGTTATTTCCTGACAGCCTTTGTTCGGCTAAAAGACGCCGAAAACTTTTTTAGGAATATGTTAGTTTTTTCTGATGAAAGATTTGAATTATGGGAGGCAGATGGGATTGATGTTAAGGAAGGATTGCCGCCTCGGCTGGACACGAGTTTTTTAGCAGACAAGATGTTTGTGCCTTCTGATGAAAAGTGGCCAAAGGGAACTGTAATGGTAAGAAAAATTAAGCTAATTCGGCGAATCAAAAGACGCAAATTTATAAAACCGAGGTATTAAATGAGACTTTTTTGGCATATCAAGATAAATGGCAAAAAATATCCGGTCTGTTATGAAAAAATAGCAGAAGAAGATGGTGGCGGTTGGGAGTGTTCTGTTCCGACGTTAGGTCGGGCGGCCTATTGCGGATGGGGAAGCACGCCGGGAAACGCTTATAAACATCTTTGCCTGGTGGCAAAGCATTTAGAAGAAATAAATAAAAAAGAGGAGTAAAAAAATGTATGACCTTTTGGCATGGCTGGCTGGCGTTGTGATAGGAATTGCGTATGTGCTGGGGATATTAAGTTATAAGAGGAAATTAAAAAAGACCGTCGAGAAGCACATCTCGAGAGAAATGGCAGAAAAAATTATGAGTTTAATGAAGGAGGGATAAAATGCGTGAGATAAAATTTCGGGCCTGGGATAAAGTGGAGAAGGCGATGAGAGAGGTTATCGGGATTGATTTTAGGGACGAGACGGTTAATCTGATAAAGGTTTTTCCAGACGGGAGATGGGGAAACTACTGGCGGGATTTAAAGAACGTGGTTTTAATGGAATATACCGGTTTTAAGGATATGTACGGCCGGGCGATTTATGAAGGCGATATTGTATATGATTATGATTTTGCGATGAGGGTTATTGCGAATAAAGAGGACGAGATGGGGTGGGGGTTGTTGAGGGCAGAGATTGAGGATGACAAAATTGAGGTTATAGGGAATATTTTTGAGGATCTGGAAATTGCGAACGGGTTTTAATATGGCAAAGCAAGATTGTTACCGGACAGGCAATTTTGATAGCGGGCAATATACTAAAAATCTAAAAAATCTGCCAAAAACAATCCTGGCTTTTATTATTTGCTTCATCGTGTTTCTTTTAAGTTTTTTTATTACCGCTGTCTGTCATCTTGAGCATAACGCCGAGCGGGCGGCGGTTGAAATGGAGAAGGGAAAATGAAAAAGAAAAAATGGAATTATGTAAGAGAATATTACGAAGAGGAATTTTTAGGCGAAAAAATCCAACGCTGGCGATATCGGTTTAGGTTTAATGAGAAGAAAGCAGAAGAATTGATTTTTACTTTAACTTATGGTCTTGATTGGATTGAATTACCAGAAGAAAAGCGGAAGGTCCTGCTAAAAAAGATAGAGCCAGATGGCGATGATTACAGACTCAAAAAGGGCGACCGGGAATGAAAAAGGGTCAGTATTTAGAACAACTCGCTCAACGGATGCTTGAGGCGGAAGGTTATTGTGTTTATCGGGTTCAACAAAATACGAAAGCAAAAAAAATTAATGGCAAATTAATCTTTTATTCAAATAAGCAAGACGTTTTCGGTTGTGACTTGATAGCCATTAAAAAAGATAGCCTGCCGAGATTTATTCAGGTCACGGCGGACACGGGAATAAAAAAACGAGTTGAAGAGTGGAAAAAATATCCCTTCCCTTTGCCCCTGGTTTCTGTTGAGTTATGGCAAGCAAAAAAAGAAAAGGGGCGGTGGGAGTTTAAAATAGGCCATTATGATGGCCGAGGTTTAATTTGGGGAAAAGGAGAAAAAGATGGATAAAGAAGAACAAGAAATAATGAAATTGTATCTTGAGAAATGTAAAGCTGCGTTTCCCGAGATATTAGAGGATTTGGAATATTTATTAGAATTTGCTTTTGAGGGTTCTGAAGATGAACGCATTGAAAATGAATTTAAAAATATTTTTTTACAATATGGTGATCCAGAATTTCGACAGTTAGATTTATTGCGAGATAGATTATATCATAAATTTTTAAAATACCATATTAATGAGCTACGCAACGCAATAAAATATGATTCTTTCGATTATAGTCAATATCATATTTCAAATGCAATTAGCATTCTAATGATTATGTATTCCACATTGAAAACTGAAAAAGAAATGGATGGGGATTAGGAGGCAAAATGATAATTATAAGGGTGCTGGTTCCGGCAAATGAAGAAAAATGGTTTATGGAAAATTTTAAAACTGCTATTAAAAGACGAGAATGGGTTTCTGGTGGTGATAAATATATCGAATTTATTTTTGAAGAAATTTCAATTGAAGATTTTGAGGCGATTTATTCCCGTAATTATTTTTGGAAAAGGGAATACGCTTTGAAAAATTTTAGTGATTAAGGAGGTAAAATGAAGCTTGTTTATTTGGCAGGGCCGTTAGGAGCGAGAGGGCCAAAATCATTGGCACATATGGAGTATCTTGAGAACGTGAGGCAGATGCTTTATTTTGGAGGTCTGGTTATCGATTATTTAAAAAGCGCTGTTGTAATTCCGGGGCTTGATATCTTATTGCCGTTAACGGGCAACATAACCGACGAAAAGAAATTAAAAGAAAATAGCTTTGAGCTGTTAAGCCGGTGCGATGCGATGTTGGTAATTGATATCTCGCCGGGGGTAAAGAAAGAGATTGAGTTTGCTCAAAAGCGGGGGATACCGGTTTTTTATGATATAGAAAGCCTGAAGTTATATTTGGCGGCGGAAAAAGAGAGGGAGGGAAAAAATGAAGCGGCCCTGGACTGAAGAGGAAATCAAAAAGCTAATTCAAGACTATCGGGCCGGGAAAAAGGTTGAAGAGATTGCCAATGAGCTGGGGAGGAGCTGGGACTCGGTCTGGGGAAAAATCAAGGTTTATAATTCAGAGCAAAAAGCGAAAGAGAAAGAAAAAGAGGCAGGGGTTATCCGGGCAGATATCCTTGAGGATGAGCAAAAGCTGGCGGCAATCCTGTCGGCAAAAGGTTATGTTGTAGAGAAAATGACGGATGATAAGATGGACCGCCGGTTTATAATTACCGCAAAAATTGAGCGGGAAATAAAAATCGGCGTTGTATCTGATACACACCTCGGGTCGAAATATCAGCAATTGACATGGCTGTGGGAATTCTATCAAATCTGTAGCAAATCTGGCGTCCATCACATCCTCCACAGCGGAGATATGATTGATGGAATCGACGTCTACCCGGGCCAGGAGTATGAAATATTTCAACATGGTCTTGACGCTCAAGTTTCTTATGCCGTTGATAATTATCCAAAAGTCGAGGGGATAAAGACCTATGTGATAGCGGGCAATCATGATTATAGCTTCATGAAGAAGGCCGGGGCAGACCCCTTGGATATTATTGCCAAGCAGAGGGAGGATATAGTCTATGTGGGGGCATATGGGGCTTATCCTGAAATAGCCGGGCTGAAAATTTATCTTGCGCATGGCCGGTCTGGGCTGGGTGGCATTGGCCCTTATGCCCGGAGTTACAAGCTCCAGAAAATGGTTGAGGGCTTTACACCAGAAGCCAAGCCAGATTTTCTTTTCCTTGGCCATTATCACACGAATTGCATTCTGCCCCATTACCGAAATGTCTTTGCTATTCAAATGCCGTGCTTTCAATCTCAGACGCCTTTTGAGCGACGGAGTAACTTATTTCCCGAAATCGGGGGCTATATCCTCACGCTGGGGCTTAACGATGAGGGTAGAAAAAATAATCTGGCCCTGGTTGAATATGAATACATACCCTTTTACAAAATGAAAGAAAGAGATTATTAAGGGGGGGCGTTAAAATGAAAGAAAAGGAACAAATAGTTTGGTATAAGCATTTTAATGAGCTGGTTGCGGTGAGGGGGGATTTAAAAGGGAGACATCGGGAATACTGCCTTTGTAACCGGTGCGGGAGGTTTTTCCCGGATGATAAAGAGATGAATTGCCCGGTTGCGGAGATGTTATTTGCGATTGACAGATTTTGCCATTTAGTTACTCCGGTATGGGAATGCCCGCAGTTTGTAAAAAAAATGGCCGGTGAGGGGGAGGAGGGGCAAAATGAATTATAAAAAGCGTCACTATCGGCTTAAAAAAAGAGTGGCAAAAATTCTGGCACAGGTCGGTTATGATGTGATTTTCCCGAGAAATGAATATGTATTTGACCTTATCGCCATTTATAAGGACAGGGTTCGATATATAGCAATATCTTTGGAAAAACCAAGCAAAGAATTAATCGGCCTTATAAAAACAGCAGAGAAGCCAGGGGAAAAAGAAATTTGGTTTAGGAAAGAAGATAACAAAATCGAGACGATTTGTCTTTAAGAGCATATTTTTAAATTCTGTCAAGCCGTCTTGATGGACAGGTTTTGCGTCCAGCCGGGACATCTTTTCCAGCCTCTAATACCGCATTTCTTCTAATAATAAAAAAACAATGATTATATTATACTCGGGCCCTGGGATAAGTCCCGGGTTGGGCGCTCGTAAAATTAAAATTAATCCCGGGCGGGCCCGAAAAAATGAATATAGAAGAAAAGCTCCGGCTTGCTCAAGATATAGCAAAAGCTCTTATTATTCATTTTGAGGGCTTTTCTTCAAAACCTTATCGTTGCCCTGGCGGTTATCTCACGATTGGCTATGGTCACAGGATTGAACCAGATGAGGGATGGGGGGAGATTTCAGAAGAAGAGGCCGAGGCAATCCTCAATCAGGATATCAAGTTAATTTTAGGCTTTTTAAAAATTTCCCTTCAGGAGAAGTTTGACGAGCTAAATGAAGACCAGTTTGCTGCCCTCGTGAGCTTTGTTTTTAATATCGGGCGGACGGCTTTTCAGGAAAGCACGGTCAGGCAAAAAATTCTGGCCGGGGCGAAGTTGAGCGAAATTGCTAATGAGATGATGAGATGGGTTTATAGTAACGGTAAATATTTGCCCGGTTTACTTGAGAGAAGGAAAGCCGAGGTGGAGCTTTTCCTCTCTGGCGGGAAAGAACAATGATTTATGACTATAAGTGTAAGTCCTGCGGTTATGAAGAGAAAGACAAATACTCTCTTAAACCGCTTGAACGAGTTCTTATCTGCCCGAAATGTAAAAAAAGAACCTTCGAGCGGCAGGTTACCAGAACAAACTTTGTCTTAAAATGGGATAAAAAGCAATGAAGAAGGCGGCGGCGTTAATCATCTTGCTGGCGATATGCTATTATTCTGCCTTTGCTGATATTAAGAAAAACAATCCACCAGCCCTATTCACCGCTATTCAAACCTCCGGCTCTGTTATGACTTATACAGATTTTATGATGACAAGCTGGGCATTAAGCACGGGCAGATATAAAGAGACAAATCCGATTGCCAGATTTTACGGAAAGAACAACGGCGTTAGTTTGGCGGTGACGTTCGGGGTTGATTTGGGTATTATTTTCGCTCAAAGAGAGATATATAAAGCAAATAAGATTGCGGGTTGGGTCTTTCTGATTATCACAACAGCGGCTCGGGCTTATGTGGTAATCAGGAATTTAAAAACGATAGAAAAAATTGAAGGGGGGAAATAATGAGCTGGTTTATTTTTATTTTAGCATTAGGGTATTTTGGCTATAACATTTCCCGCTTCTGGGTAGAGCATGAATTTATGGGCAGCGGGCTGTTAAGAGATGCGTTGATTATCTTATTCGGCTGCTTTATTGAAGCGATTGAGAATTTCAGGATTATATTCGGGGCCAAGCGGGATGGGATAAAGAGGCTTTAAGATGTTTAAGAAAGAGATTTTTGACTCGTTAATGGCCTGGCTCGGCGGTGTCGGTTTGGTTCAGGTTATAACCGAATACCTGAAAAAGCCGTTTGGTTTTGTTAAGGATAAAAAACTGCTTGGTTATGTGCTGTCGGTTATAGTTTCTTTTGCTGTGACGGGGCTTTATTTGTGCCTTACAGAAAACCAGATTTGGCCAGATTTGGTTCTGTATGGAATACCGCTCTGGGTTATGGCGTCTGGGATTTATGATATTTATCACACTCCGAAATCTCAATGAAAAAGGAAATGGTTGTCACAATCCTGATCGGGTTGATTTTATTTGCGGGCCTGTTTTTCTATGAGCAGGGGCGAGTTTCAAGGCTGAAGGCTGAGGCGAAGGCAGAAAAAGAGAAAATAGCCGAGCTGGAAAAGCAGGCAAAGACGCTTGACGGCCAGATAAAGACAATCGCCGAGTTGAATAAGAACCTTGAGGCAAAATTTCAAGGACTCGAGAAAGAAAAAGCTGAGCTGTTAGCAAAGCTCAGAGAGAGTGAAAAGCGTCTGGCTGAAATTCAGGGCCAGGTTGAGGCGATGACGCCAGACGAGATGGTTCAGACCACGAGGCGGATTTTAAAAGACAATGGCGTTGAAAAGATTGACGCTGGGGCGAGGTTTAGTCTGGCGGCGTTTAAGAAAAACACATCAATCCTGCTTCAATGGGAAGAATTTAGTCTGGCAAAAATTCCAGCGTTAGAAGAAAAAAGCCAGGTTCAAGAGAAAGAAATATTAAACCTCCAGAACCAGGTTTTTCTGTGGAAAGAAACAGACCGACTCTGGCGACAGAAAAATACCTTATGGCTTGAAGAGAAAACAAGCTTGAATTCCCTGCTAAATAATTATCAAAAGCAAATCAATAGCCAGAAAAGGCAGAAAATCTGGACACTGCTTTTAGGTCTGGCGGCGGGGTTTGGAATTCATGCTTTGGTTAGCAAATAAGTCTGATTTAGATAAGTCTGCTTTAGAGTAGACTTGGCAAAAGGGGGCGGGTGATGGGTGAGCTGGCTCAAATCATATACGGGGCGGCAATAATTATTATATCAGCGTTTTTAGCATGGGAAAAAATTAAAGAGAGCAAGCTAACAAAAAATCACGGGCTTAAGCCAAACCCTGAAAGATGTGCTATTCACGAGACGAAAATTAAGCAGCTTGAAGAGGGCATGGATGGATTTAGGAAAGAGAACAGACAAGAGCATAAACAGATTTTTGATTGCCTTGACTCAATCCGGGAAAGATTAACCCGGGTTGAGGCGAAGATGAACGGTGGAAAATGAAGCGGGCTGGCTTAAAGCAGGTTTCTTTTGAAGCATTGATAAAAGAAGTGCGGATTAAAAGCCTGGTTTCTGGAGATAAGGCAATGCGGATTGTCTTAGAGGTTGATAGCCCGTCTGATGAGCTAATTTCTGGCATTAACGAGCTCCACAGGGCAGATAGACAAATAGCCGTTGGCTTTGTGGAGGTGAAAGATGGATGAAAAAAATAGGAAAGAAATAGGAAAAATGATTGTATCGCCTCGCAGTGGGGCGGCCGTTCCTGTTAGAAGGGGGCGACCAAAGGGCGTTAAGAATAAGCTTAGCCGTCTGGCTAAGGATAATATAGCCGCCGTCTATGAAAACCTTGGCGGCGTAGAAGGGCATGTTAAGTTTTTGAGAACACATCTCAGGGCATTAGAGCGGTTTTATACAGAAGTTTATCCGAAGCTCTTAACACAGGGCGTTGAACTTTCTGGACAGGTAGGCTTGCCAGATAATCAGCTTGTAATCAAAGTTGTAGAAACGAAGGAATGATGGAATTGATAATATCAAAATCCTTTCAGCCTTTACTTGACGACTCGCATAGGTATCTCGTGCTGTGTGGCGGGCGTGGCTCGGGTAAGTCTGAATTTGCGGCCAGAAAGTTGTTCTATAGGGCGATGAAAGAGGGCGAACATAGATTTCTGGTAATGCGTAAAATCAGAAGGACGCTTAAAGAAAGCGTGATAAGGATTTTTGAAACCTTGCTGGCTGAAAATAAAGTGGCATATGAGTATTTTTCTTCTGATAGAAAGATAGTTTTTCTATCTCCAGACGGGAAGCGTAATGAATTGCTTTTTGAAGGGCTTGACGACCCGGAAAAGATTAAGTCAATCAAGGGCATAACGGGCATATGGATTGAGGAAGCAACGGAGTTTAACAGGGATGACTTTTTAGTGGCCGATTTATGCCTGCGTGAACCGGGGCCGGGTTATCATCAGACGATATTAACTTTTAACCCTGACGAAGCACGGGCGGCGTGGATTAAGCAGATGTTTTTTGACGAAAAGAGGAAGGACGCCACGGTCCATGTTTCGACTATAGATGATAATCCGATTAGGCAAGTAAGGGAAGCCTACAGAGAGCAGCTTGAGAAATTGAAACTCATTGATGAGGCCCTTTGGAAAATTTACCGACTCGGTCAATGGGCTCATCTGGCAGGCCAGATATTTAGCTGGGATGTGGCAGAGTTGCCGGAAATAGGCTTTGACGAGGTATTCTGGGGCGGAGATTTTGGCTATTCAGTTGACCCGGCGGCCGTGGTTAAGGTCTACCGACGGGCGGATGAATTCTGGGTTGAAGAGAAGCTTTATCAAACAGGCTTAACTAATCAGCAATTAGGGCAGGCGTTGATTGAGATGGGTTGTAGGGAACCGATTTATTTTGATGCGGCAGAGCCAAAATCAATTCAGGAGCTTTGTCTGATGGGAATTGACGCCAGACCAAGCGAAAAAGGGCCTGATAGCGTGAGGGCAGGGATTGATTTTCTGCGGGCAAAGAAAATTCATATCGTTTCTGGCTCAGTCAATCTTCAGAAAGAAGTTTCAAGCTATGTCTGGCGAAAAGACAAATCAGGCAATCCGTTAAACGAGCCGGTTCAATTCAATGACCATTTAATTTCGGCTGTCCGATATGCGATAACGACGCATTGCCGAGCTGATAATATCCCTGATGTGGCTTTTATATAAGGGGGAGATAATGGCAATATTTGATTTCATAAAGCGCAAAAAGGGCGTGGTTCAGTTTTTCCCGTCTGGGCTTTCTGTTTATGTTCCGATGCAGGCGGGTCAGGCGGCGGCGAGAGATTTCAGGCAGCTGGCTCAAGATGGCTATGCTAAAAACATGACGGTTTATGCGTGCGTCCGGGCGATTGCTTCCGCCGTGGCCGGGCTTGAGATTTTGTTATATAGACAGGGTAAAAATGGCGTTGAAGAGATTGAAAATCACGAGCTTTTAAATCTGCTTAAAAATCCCGGAAGCGATTTTGTATCTGGGGCTAATTTTTTAGAAGCCGTAGCGATTAATCTTTTGCTTTCTGGCAATGCGTATATTCTAAAGCTCCGGGCCGGGCAGAATGGCAAGCCTGTTTCATTAACGCTACTCCGGCCGGACTTGGTCAAGGTTTATTGGTCTAACCAGATTGATTATTATGAATACAACAACAAGATTAAATATCAGCCTGAAGATATAATCCATATCCGTGAATATAATCCACTCAATCCCTTCCTTGGCTTATCAAGACTTCGGGTTGCCGAGCTGGGTATTGAGATTGACAATGAGGCTCATGATTGGAACTCAAAGCTTCTCAAAAACAACATGCGGCTCGAGGGCGTGTTTAAGGTTGACCAGAAATTAACAGAGCAGCAATTAGAGGCCTTACAGAAGAAGCTTGAGAATTACGAGGGGGCGTTAAATGCGGGTAAGGCGATGATACTCCAAGCGGGAATGGACTGGAAGCAGATATCAATCTCACCGAAGGATATGGACTGGGTTAATGCTATCAAGCTGAACCGAAGGGAAATCTGTTCTGTGTTTGGCGTGCCGCCGGAGCTGTTAGGAGATAGTGAGCAAAAGACCTATAGCAATTATAAAGAGGCGAGAAAGGCGTTTTATGAAGAGACGGTTATTCCCTTTGCTCAATTGCTATTTGCCGGTCTGAGTAAGGGTCTGGCTTCAGAATGGGGCGATGATTTGATTATTGATTTTGATAGAGACAGCATTGAGGCTCTCCAGGAAAACAGGGCTGAGCAATATAGCTATCTCAATACAGCTTGGTGGCTTTCTGTCAACGAGAAGCGAGAAGCGATTGGTTATTCACCCGTGCCAGATGGCAATCAATTGCTAATCCCGGCGTCTTATGTGCCGACAATGAGCGTTGAAGAAAAACCAGCTACAAAGCAGATGATAAGAAAAGAAGCGCAGTTAACACCGGTTAAGCCAGCTCCGGCAATAATTAGCTATGACATTTCCCGCTGGCGGAAAAAAGAAGAGAGGGATGCTCTTTGGTATTCGATTTATGAGCGGGTGAAGGCAAAGGAAAAGGGCTTTATCCCCTTGCTTGAAAATTATCTTGAAAGCCAGACACGGCGGGCGATAGAGAGAATAAAAGAGCTCGGCACGGTGCGCATGGCGGCGAGAGCCCCAGAATTGCTTGATGTGAAAGACGAGGCAAAGAAATATCATAAGCTGACCGAAGAGATTTATCTCAAGCATTTTGCTCACGGATTTAAGGCGGGAATTTCAGCAACAAAGGGCCTGCTATATGAGTATCAAGAGAAAGGCGTGCTGGATGATATGACGGATGAAGAGGCTGAAGAGCTGGCGCATTTGATTTTTGATAGCGGAACTAAAATCAGTCAGACGACCCTGGAGAGGATAAAAGAAAAGATAATCAGGGCAGACCAGGAAAACTGGACGGTTGAGCAGTTAACGCAGTCTATCTGGGAAAGTGAGGGAATATTTGCGCCATGGCGGGCAAGGATGATTGCCAGAACCGAGTCGGCAAAGATTGAAAATTGGGCGCAGCTTGAAGGCTATAAGGAAACCGAGTTTGTGGATGGTAAGGGCTGGCTGTCGGCTCGTCTTAAGACTTCACGAGATGAGCATATAGAGGCGGCTAACCGCTATGAAGATAATCCGATAAGGCTTGATGAGAAATTTATTGTTGGCGGGGAGGAGTTGGAATATCCGGGCGACCCCGCGGGAAGTCCGGGCAACGTAATTAATTGCTTATGCTCGATCTTCCCTGCCGTGTTGAAATAAAGGGGGGAAAGATGATTTTAAAAAGTTTTTCTTTTAAGGTTAAGCAATTACCAGATGAGGCGGGGAGGTTTATCGGTTATGCTTCGGTTTACAACGTAAAGGATCTTCAAGGAGATATTATACGGAAGGGGGCGTTTCTGAAAAGCATTAAAGAGAGGAATCCCTTCCCGCTGTGCTGGTCGCATGATATCAGGAATCCGATCGGGATTGTTAATTTGAGTGAGGATGATTACGGGTTATTGTGTGAGGGGGAGTTAAACCTTGAGGTCCAGGAGGGAAGGGAAAAGAGGGCGTTAATGTTACAGGGGGCGATAAAGGGGCTGTCCATCGGCTTTGATGTGATTAATCAGGAGAGGTTGAAAGACGGGACAAATGTTATTACTGAGGGAAAGTTATACGAGGTCAGTCTGGTTTTATTCCCGGCGAATGAGCTGGCACAGGTCCAGGTAGTTAAGAGCTGGGATGACTGGACGGATTATTGTTTGACGGAGTTTGATATTGATTTAAGTAAAATGGATGTGATTAAGAGGGAGTGGACGGTTTCTTTTATCAATTCGCTTCCGGATGCGGCGTTTGCGGTAATTGAGCCGGGATATAAGCGAGGCGAGACTGAAGATAAGCGGGCCCGCCATCTGCCACATCATAACGAGAATGTGAAGGACCCCGATGAAAAATCTTCTCTCGATATGCCGCACTTCAGAAACGCCCTGGCCAGGATGAACCAGATTAAGCCCGTGACGGATTCAATCTCTACTGATGAACTGAGGTCAAAAGCTGAGGCTCATCTCAATAAGCATAAAAAGCAGCTCGAAGAAGAGCAGAAGGCTGCGGAAATTATCGAATCGATTGATAGGGTAATAGAAAAAATTAAAAAGCTTTGAATAAAAATTATTCAGAGCATAAATAAATTGGCACTTTCTACTGCGGCCGGTTAATCCACCGCAGAGGGAAGCCGCCAAAGTAAAAGTGAGGTAAAAGATATGGAAAATTTAGAGATTAAAGAAAAGATTGCTGAACTTGAGAGAGAGATCAGCAAAAAGTTTGAAGACCTGAAGGCTGGCCGTCTAAACGAGGCCGATTTTCAGGAACGGGTTGAAAAGCTTGACAAGAGAATTGTTGAGCTTGAGAAGGCCCTGGCTGAAACTAAAAAGCCCGGTGTCCAGGTTATTGATAACGCTGAAGAGATTAAGACCAAGGCGTTTAAAAAGTATATCCGGGGTGTTGCTCTTGAGCCTGAAGAGAAGAAGGCCCTGGTTGTTGGAACTGATTCTGCGGGCGGTTATTTAGCTCCCAAGGATTGGGCGTCTGAAGTTGACAGGAATTTAATCCTGTTTAGCCCGATTAGGTCTGTTGCCCGGGTTGTGACGACCTCACTGCGGTCTTTGCTTGTGCCGAGAATTACTACTTACAATGACGCCTCCATCACGGCTGAAGCTGGCTCAATTACTCCGGCCGATATGACTTTCGCCCAGGTTGAAATTGTGCCCTATAAAATGACCAGAGCTGTCCAGATTTCTCGTGAGCTTTTGAGAGATAATGCGTTCAATCTGGATGGCTTGCTGGCTGAGATTTTCGGTGAGCTTTTCGGCAAGCTGGAAGGCACGAAGTTTATTAAAGGCACTGGCACTGGTGAACCTGAAGGCGTAACGGTTAGCTCGGCCGTGACGACCTACACGACTGCGACTGCCGGAACTTTGGCTGCTGACGACGTGATTAAGTGTTATCATTCTGTGCCGCAGGCTTATGCTTCTGTCGGCACTTGGGCAATGAACAGAAATACTCTGCTGGCTATCAGGTTGATGAAGGACAGTCAGAACCGGTATCTGTTTATGCCCGACGTGACTGGAGCTACCCCGGGAACTATTCTGGGCCGTCCAGTGATTGAGTGTCCCGACTTCGATGATATTGCAGCCACAAAAGTGGTAGCCGCATTTGGTGACTGGAAGTCCGGGTTCTGGATTGTTGACAGACAGGACATGGAAATTCTCGTTGCCGACCAGCTTTATGCCGCTAATGACCTGATCGGATTCTTTGCCTTCAAGCGGTCTGGCGGCAAGGTTGTGCGTGGTGAAGCTCTGGTTAAATTAACGATTCATTCATGAGAAGAATTAACGTGGTATTTCTGCTTGATGTGGAATACCGAGGGCAAGTCTATAAGCGGGGGGAGCGTCGGGCTCTCCCCGCTCCGCTTGCCATGTTCTTTTTGAAGATGGGCTGGGCTTATGAACATAAAATGCTTGAGCCTCAGAGGAGAAAAGCATGGCGATATTAACGCTAACTGATATCAAAAGCTATTTGGGTGAGACCTCGGCGCAATGGGATTCGGTGCTGACTTATCTTAACGACGCTACTTTTAAATTTCTTCAACGGGAATTAGACTGCGATATTCTTCAAGCTGATTACGCAGCAGAAGCGATAAAGCCGATTACTTATTCAGGTGTGCTTACTCCGAGAAATTATCCGATTGTTTCTGTTTGGGACCTGACCGACTCTGATGGAAATAGCTATGTTGAGGGCGATGATTTTATTATTCATGATTACTTTATCAGAAATTTATGCGGGTTGTGGAGTCCAGATAAAACTTATTATTTGACCTATACGGCAGGCTGGAATGCGTCAGATATCGCTGATTTAAAGCAGGTCAATCTTGAGCTAATCGCTACCGCATTGAAGCCTTATAAAGACAAGGGTTGGGGCGAGTCAAGCCGGAGTTTCCCTGACGGCTCAATTACGAAGCGAGAAGAGTTTCAATTGAACCCTTATCAGCAGGCAATCCTGAACCATTACCGGAGGCCGGTCCTATGAAGATTGAAGTTTCAAAGAAGGTTGATGCGATTTATCAATTCAAAAAGGCTGTAAAGAAAATTATGACGACCTGGCTTTCTGATTCCGTGAAAGAGCTAAAGCAATCGGCCCTATCTCTCAAAAAGACGTCTAAAAGTAAAAAAGGGGTTAAATCCAGTCAGCTCGCCAGAAACATTGATTTTAAGATTATAGAAGATGAGGAGGGCTATCACGGCGAGGTCGGCACTGGCGTTGGTAGGGCAAAAAATGTTGTCTATGCTTACATTCAGGATAAGGGCGGAACGATAAGAAAGAAAAATAAAATGCTGACCATCCCGCTCGGAGATACAAAAGGAACGATTGCTAATTTCCCTGACGGGTTTTTTGTGAAAAGCAAAAAAGGAAATGTTCTATATTGTTACCGAGATGGGAAACAATTGAAACCTCTTTTCCTTTTGAAAGATGAAGTTAATATCCCGGCGACGCTCTGGTTTAGCTCTGTGATGGAAAAAAGAGAACCGATTTTGAAAGATATGCTTAAGCCAGAGAATATTTTTTCTGAGGCCTTAAAAATGGTTGGAGGTAAATAATGGCGGACTCTCCAAAACGATTGCAGGTAATCGAGAGAATTGTCTCTGTGCTTCAGTCAATTCAAGCAGGCACGGATTATTTCTATACTCCAGGCTCAGTTTCAAAAAGATTTGTTCACTGGTCTGAAGCGCCGGCTTATCCGGCCTATATGGTTTTTTCTGGCTCTGGCGGAGCGATTGAGGCGACAGCTCAGGCTGTGCCTTATGTTGAGCACACAGAGACATTCGAGGTTTCAATTAAGGGCTACGTGAAAGATGACACGGACACGGTTTCAATGATGGAGAAATGTATTGCTGATATTAAGAAGGCAATTTATGCGGATTTCAGGTCGAGGGCTTCTGGCTCGCTCGGTAATTTGGCTGTTAATCTTGAATTTGATGAGCCACCTACTACGGACGATGGTTATCTTTCACTCGAGGGCTTCGGATTTTTCGACCTTCGGGTGAAAGTTTCAATCATAGATTACCTATAAGGAGGTTAAGCGATGAAAATTAAATGGATTTCTGGAACGCACGCTACTCAGTACGGCGTGTTCAATCAGGATGATGTGATTGAGACAAAAGAATACCACATCCCTGATGAAGTGGTTAAAATCTGGCTTAAAGATGGCGTGATTGAAGAAGTCAGAGAAGACCGAAAAGAAAAGAAAGAGAAATAAGGGGGTAAAACATGGGAAGCATTCTACAAAGACTAAATATTTCGGCTGTGAAAAAAGGGACGACCTGGGGAACCGAGGTTAATGTTAACGTGGCTGGCGCTGGCATTAGACCCCAGAACCCGGGCGCACCTCAAGCAAAAGTGCTGATGCTTCAGGATGAGGTCAAGGGAGCGTGGGAGCAATATTTAAAAGCCGGACCTTATGAGGCAACAGATTTTAATTTGGATTTTCAATATCACTACGATGGAAATGAAAATCTGCTTCTGGCCCTGTTGTTTGGTTCTGATACCGTGACACAGCAAGGGGCAACAAGCGCATATCAGCACGCCTTAGCTCCGATTCCTGACGTTTCCGGGCTGTTTTTTACTTATGCGACAGAAAAAGGCAGCAAAATCCACGTTGTGCCAAGTGCGAAGGTCACGAAGGCCACATTCTCTGTTGACGGCGGGCTTTTAAAGCTTTCTCTGGGTTGCAGGGGAAGCCACCTGATTGATAACTCTGCTATAATTACTTCTCTCTCTGCCGTGACCGAGACCGGGAATTTGAAAGAAAAGGCGGCCTTCTTTAAGGGCAAATGCCGAATTAATGCTCAATCGGGTAGCGCTTTACAGGATTCAGATGCCGTGACGTTGAAGAATATCTCTATTGAATTTGACCGCAAAATGGACTCTGAGCTGGCTATCGGTGGAACTTATATCCTTGAACCGAAAGAAAATGACAAACCTCAGGTCAAGGTCACGTTGGAATTTCCGAGGATGGATACCACAAACGCAGCTTATCTCCAGGACTGGACGGCGGGGAATGAAAAGAAAATGGATTTAACTTTTCAGGGCTCGCTGATTGCCAGCACTTACTACTATACTACCACACTTTACTTTCCACGACTCGTGATTGAGGATGTAGAATATGCCGACAGCAAAATTATCCCGGCGAAGGTCGTGTTGAGAGGTTTGGTTGCTGATACCGCACCCACCGGAATGACCGGGATGACCGCTCCGATCTATTGTAACATTATCAACACGGTTCAGACTTCTTATCTTACTTGATGAGGGGGAATAATGGACATTAGAAAATTTTCAGCAACCGCTGAATTTACTGCTGAAGTTGAAACGAGGGCCGGAACGGAGAAGCTTATCTTCAAAGTCCGGCCCCTGCCTCAATTCAAGGTGGCAGAGTATAAAGACCAATCAGATACCGACAGGCTTGTTAGCTTGCTGATGGACGCCGTGGTAGATTGGAATCTCGAACTTGACGGCCAGAAAATTCCCTGTGATGAGGAAAACAAGAAAAAATATTTGCCAACCCTGTTTGATATTATTTGCGTTGACGGCACCTCAATCGGGACGGGGCTTTTGAGTTTTTGCGGTGATTCAAAAAATTTTTTCGGGGAATAAAGAGGCTGTGCGAGTTTGAGGCGAATTTCTGGAGGGCGGTTTTGCCGGCGGAAGAACATCCTCAACATTTGACAAATGAGGAAAGAGACATTTGCATAAATTGCCAGCTTGATAGGATTATTCAGCAGTTAACGGAGTTTGAAACCGAGATGTTAAATTGGTATTCGGCTTTTTCTTCTGATTATCTGGTCAACTCTGGCATTACCGCAGAGGAGTGGAAACGATTGCCTTTTGAAAGTGAGCAGGATAGAAGAATCGGGGCGGCTATCGTGTCGCTAATTCACGAGACGAGAGAAAAAATAACGGCCGAAAAAATGGCGGAGATAAAAAATGGCTGATATCAGACTTATTATCGATGTAGACGCAAGCGGCGTAGTGAAGGGCTCTCAGATAGTCAGACAAGAAATAGATGAGACCGCTAAAACCGCAGAAAAGGGCGGGTCTGCTTTTTCTTCAATGTGGAAGCAGGTTGCTATCGGACAGATAGCGGCTCAAGCGGCGATGAAGGCGATGCAGACGCTGAAAGATGTTGTTACTTCTTCAATTAATGAGGCCGTCAAACAAGAAGAAGCAGAGAAAGCTCTTGAAGCCGCACTTCTCACGACGGGGCGAACTATTCAGGGCAATATTGAACATTATAAGCAATTTGCTGCAGCTCAAATGGCTGTCACCAAATATGCTGATGAAGAAATAGAGGCCGCTCAAGCCTTATTGCTCCAGATGACGAGCCTTAATCAGCAAGGGATGGATAAGGCAGTGAAAGGGGCAATGGGTCTGGCCTCCACGCTGAAAATGGATTTACAATCCGCTACCCTGTTGGTTGCTAAGGCCATGGAAGGAAATACGGCTATCCTGGCCAGATATGGTATCCGTGTTGATGAGAATTTAAGTCTTGAAGAGAAGCGGGCCACTATTCTGGAAAGATTAAACACGCTTTATGGCAGGGCAACAGCAGAAACTAATACCTATGCCGGCAAAATCGCTCAGCTCAAGAATTATATCGGTGAAATAAAAGAGGCAATCGGTGATGTCATAATCAAAAATCAAGATGTGATAAAACTGCTTGATGATTTCAAAAAGAAAGCAGAGGCCCTATCAAAAGATAAAGATTTTAAACTCTGGCTGTCGGCTATTGCTGAGGAAATAGGGGCGGTGGCCCGGGCCACGATGTGGGCCGTCGACATGCTGGCTAAATTTGGAAAGTTTATAGGAGAAGGGATTGCCGATGGTAGAGATGCAAAGATAGTTAATGATGAATATGCCGAATCTTTTGCCAAATTATCAGCCGCTCAGCAGAGAGCGATTGCGGCTGGTCATATAAGATATGGTCAGATAAAGCAAAATATAGAAGCGGTGCAAAAAGAGAAGGTTGCCATTAACGAGACGGGTAATGCCGTTAAGAAAGCCACAGAAGAGGATGAAAAAGCAAAGAAGGCAAAAGAAGATTTAAAGAAAGCCGTAGACGATATTCTTAAAAATTTATTCCCGCTTGAGGCAAAAATAAGAGAGATTCTTAATTCCCAGCAAAAGCTCAATCAGGCTTATCGGGCTGGCTTAATTGATATTGGGACATATCAAAAAGGTATGTCGGCCCTTGAAAAAGAGCTTGAAAAAGTCACGATTGGTACTCAAGAGCTGGCTGTTGTCACTGAGCAATCATTAAAAAAATGGGAAAAATCTTTTAGAGGAGTTTTGGCTTTTGCCCCTCAAATAGACAAGGCATATAAAAAGACATTTCAAGATATCGATAATGAGCTGAAAAAAGCGGCAGATAAAATTGAGCAGTATGCTCAAATTGCCCGCACGGTGTTTTCGGCTCTTGATGGCGTTTTTCAGCAAGTTCATAAAAATGAAGAAATCCGAATTGAAAATGAATACAAGAGGCGGCTGGAGGCAATTCAAAAATCAAGGATGAGTGAAGAAGAAAAGCAAAAAGCTATTCAAACTCTTGAGGCCGAATATCAGATAAAGAGAACCGAAGCTCAACGAAAAGGGGCGAAAGAGGCAAAGGCAGTAGCCCTGATGGAAGCGATAGTGAACACGGCTTCTGGCGTTGCCCGGGCGTTCAAAGATTATATGTTTCCATTATCCGCCGTTATCGCTGGAATTGTGGGGGCGTTAGGAGCGGTCCAGATAGCTTTGATTGCCAGACAGCCGATCCCCTTGGCTCAGGGTGCGGTGTTTGAAAAACCGACACGATTTTTTACTGAAACGGGACAGGCTTATCTTGCTGGCGAAGCGGGGCCTGAAATTCTCGGTTCAGAGAAAAAGATAAGAGAAATTATCAGACAGGAAATCGGCCACGAGAAAGAAATTAATATTGCTGTCCCGATAAAGCTTGAAATCGGAAATACAACGCTAATGAAAGAAATTGTTCAAAAGGTAAAACTTGCTGGCAAGACGGGTGAGATAAGGCTTGATGTGGTAAGGGCGGCGGTATAAGGAGAGATAAAAATGAAGATTAACATATGGCGAAACAGAGCGTTTAAAAGCGGTGCGTCTGTGCTTGGTTATTCCAGCCAGACTGTAAATTATCCAGCCATAAATGCGATTTCTACCTCACCGACGCAGAAATGGCGAACGACGGGAAAGGCTTCTGAATATATCAGCCTCGATTTAGGTTTGTCTTCTCTATTCCCGAATTTCAACGGCTGGAAAAAAGCGAAGCCGATTACAATTCCCGGAACTTATGTCCCTGCTGGCGGGCTTACTAATGTACCTGTAATGGTCAGATTTTCTAATGATGCTGACATCGGAGCGATTTGCCGAGCTGATGGCTATGATGTGCGATTTTGTGATGATAGCGGAACGGAGCTTTCTCAATACAGACTTACTTTCTCTGTTTCTTCTGGAAAGGCAAGCGGTGAATTCTGGGTTCTTCTGCCGAGCATTTCTCAATCAGGAAAAACAATTTATATAGTTTTTGGAAATAGCTCGGCTTCTAATGTTTCAAATGCTTCAGTCAATCCAGATATCCTGACCGACGGCGATTTTGAGCAATGGAATTCCAGCACGGATTTGACGAATTGGACGGAAGGGGTGGGAGGGTCGTCTACAATAAATCAGGAAAGCACGCAGAAGACAAGGGGGAATTATGCGGTTAGGTTTGATGTAGATGGTAGCAATGGAGAGGCTCGCATCAATCAGAATGTATTTAATAATTTTTTAGTCAGCAAAAAATATATAATTGCCTTTATGGCAAAGGCATCTATTTCTTCAAAAACAATTTATGTTCAATTACGTTCTCTGGCGGGGGGAACGGATTATTATTATAATTTTTCAACTAATTCTTGGCAAACGGATTGGGCTGATATTACAATTAATTTTCCCACGAATTTCCAATTATTTTCTATCAGATATTCTGGAAATTTGCCGTCGGGGGCGACAGACCTTAGGTTATATTTGCGCAGGAACTCCGCTGCCTCTTCTTCTCTCTACTTTGACGACGCCCATATATTTGCTGGCGACACCGACGCACACTGCGATTTTATCTCTGCAGGCTGGTATAATCAATTCAGCCCGACCATCGGCTCAGCATTTTCTCTTGGTGATAGCATTTCGGCAGTCGGTATTTACGGCTCTAATCTGACCGATAACGCTCAAATTACGCTTTATCTATCAGATAACTCGGATTTTTCTGGAGCTACTCAAATTAGCCTGACGGGAAGTCAGGTTAAAGATAAGATGTATAGCCTCGGAGCGAATTACACAAACCGCTATGCGAAAATTGCTATTGCCGACACAGGAAACCCAGCAAGCTATCTTGAAATCGGAATAATCTGGTTGGCGGGAAAAGATTTAGAGCTTCAACCGACCCAATTTTCTGAAAAGGTGAATATCAAAGATATATATGACGAGAGCTATAACATTGTTGGCTTCTTTCTCTCAAGGCCTTCTTTGCGGAATTGGAGCTTAACAGCACGGATTACAAGTTCTGATGATGTTACAATGCTTCAGAAAATTATTACTGAGAACACAACCTCTGTGCCTTTCTACATTGAAAGTAACGACGATAGCCAGATTGTTGGACACCCGATAACGACCTTTACGAGATTCTCAGAAACACCAGAGATTAATTATGTTTACGTCAATTATTGGACGGCTTCAGCAGATTTAATTGAAACGAGATAAAAATAATGGCTCAAAGCAAAATTCCGCCTTCTAATCTTACCGCCACACCGACAAGCCCATATTCTGTCCGCCTGAATTGGCAGAATAATGGCGATTACTATCAAATAAAAATCTACTACGGCTTATCTGGGCAGGGAGTAAACTATCTTACATCAATTGACGGCTCGGAGACTAATTATTCGGTTGGAAATCTTCAAGCAAGCACGGCTTATGATTTTAAAATTTCAGTTGTTTATTTTGACCTGACGGAAAGTTCGCTTATCGGGCCTGTTTCAGCAACGACTTATCCTGTTTTATCACCGCCGCAATCGCTTCAAGGATTCCCTCATGGAAATTGTATTGACCTGACCTGGAATTCAATATCGCTTTCTGGCGATTATATTGAAATCTGGCGAGACGCCGGGGCTGGCTATTCTCTACTTTCAACGACCTGGCTTAATCAGGAATTCTATCGAGACACGACGGCGACGGCGGCACAGCAATATAAATATAAATTACGTGTTAAATCGGGATCCTATTATTCTGATTATTCTTCAGAGCTGATTGTCACTCAATACGGAGCTCCAAACGCACCGAGCAACGGCGTCCAACTTAAAGCTTTCTCTGATAGCGTGATTATCGGCTGGCAAGCTCCGACCAGCGGGGCGGTTGTTGATGGCTATATTATCCTTGATTCTTCTGATACAGAAATCGTAAGAGTGCCAAGCAAAATTACATCGGCTTATTTGTCTGGCCTCAATTCAAATACCAGCTACACATTTAAGGTCAAGGCTTATAACGGAGCGGGCTCATCTTCTGCTATAACGATAAACACCACGACGGCAGATTGGTATTCAGAAAAGAAGCTTGATTATCTCGCCAGAAACTCGAAGCTTCAGCTCGTCTTTGCCTTCATTATTGAGACGGGCTCAATGACTTATTGTTGGACTTCTGAAGCTCACTCAGCTTTTGACTCTTATACCTGTTATCACGGGACGCTTAAGGCGGATAATTTTTCTTATCAGAAAGTTATTCAGCCTTTCTATAAGCCAGGGCTCGTTGGAATTACAGGCGAAGTTTCTATCTTCAATATGAAAGATGGCAAGACCGGGGTCTTTGACTCGCTTTTAAACTCGGTTAATTTTCTCGGTGCTAAATGTCGGCTGGTCTTTGGAGATAGAAGCTTTTCATCAATAGATGATTTCTTCACTTTCTCGGGCGGCTTGATAAGTGAAATAAAAATTGAGCAGGATATAATTCAATTCTCTTTCCTTGACCCATTCTCTTGCTTGGATTCTAATATAACGCTAAATAAAAACGCTAATGATGAATATATCCCGGTCCTATATGGCTATAATTGGATCACGGGCTATGTGGTAGATGCCTCAAAGAAAAAAATCAAATTTGTTGACCACGCCGTAAAAGACATAACCGCTGTTCAGATAAATGGAGTTAATCAGATAACCGATAACTGGAAAGTAAACCTTCAGGATGGCGCTATTGTTTTTGGCTCTTCAGTCACGCTGACAGATAAGGATATTATCACGGCTTATGTAGCAGGGAAAAGAAACGGGGCGCTGGAATTAATAAATTCGCCAGCAGATATTATCATTGATTTACTCGGAAATAATATCAGTCTTTTTGATATTCCTTACCTCGTGGATTATAAGCGAAATGCGGGTCAAATTTCTTTTTCGATAGACTATACCGAAACCTATATTGAGGTTATCAAGCGCCTGCTCTCTTCAACGCAGGCGGGCGTCTATACAGCGGGCGATAAGGCAAGGATCAAATATTGGCAGACAAAAAGCACGGGAATATCTATTTCGGCAGATGAGTATTCGAAACTAAAAACGGAGATAAAATCAGAAGACCAAATCTACCAAGTAAAAGTTGGTTATGCTCTGAATAGCGATATACCCGAAGAGCAGAAAAAGATTTATGTTTTTGGCTCAACGTCAGCGATCGGAGAAAAAATCGAACTCTCAATTTACGGCTCTGAAGCGGGGGCGGACTCTCTGGCAAATACAATCTCAAATTATGCTCAGAAAACAGCGGTCGAGCTTGAACTCCCCTTTCTGATGATTACACTTGAACCGCTTGAAATTATTACAACGCCGTCCGGTGATATGATGATTGAGAAAATAGAAAATAATCTTATTGAAAACAAATCCATGATAACGGGAAGGAAGCAATGAAATACGCTTCTGAAAAAGATGTTATTGGTTTTCTGAAAAAGCTAAAAAAAGAGCTAATTTTACAAATGCCGACAAGCGGTGGCGGTTCTGGTTCGGGTGATATGTTGAAGTCTGTTTATGACCAGAACAATAATGGCATTGTTGATAACGCCGAAAAGCTTGGTGGAAAAACAGAAAGCCAGCTTAACGTCGATAAGGTTGATGGATATGACGCCTCTGCTTTCGCTCAAGCAAGCCACACTCATACCAAATCACAGATAACTGATTTCGCTCACGCGCATACTGAAGGCGATTTATCTCTTTCTGATGTGACGACTGGAGATGTTAGCACATCACGGCACGGCTTCTGTCCGAAAGCTCCAAACGATACGACAAAATTTTTGCGAGGTGATGGCACTTGGGCGGTTCCGCCTGCAGGTGGAAGTTCTGGCGTATCTTATATGTTTCCACCGAAGCTGATTTCTAATGTTTATTTCTGCCCGTTCGATTTTACCGCTGTCACGACGCAGGCTTTAACGGCAAACAGAATTTATGTTGCGCCGTTTATTCTGGGGAAAAATCTTACAATAACCACAATAGCAATTCAAGTGACGACGGCAGGGGCAGCGGGAACGCTTGCTCAGGTCGGCATATATTCGAACGGGTCTGATAATGCGCCGGCCCCCCTGCTTTATACTACAAGCGATTTAGATACCGCCTCAACAGGCGTTAAAACTTATCCAAACCAGTCCTGGCAATTACAAGCCGGCACAGTTTATTGGCTTGCGGTTCAGGGAAGTGGCGCCCCGACACTGCGTGCTATTTCTCAGGCAATGGGGTTGGTTTATCTGTCTGGAACGACGGGCACGTTTACCGGTTGCTATTACTATGACGCAGCTTCATATGGCTTACCAGGCTCGCTGGCAGGCGTGACTTGGAATTATCAGAGCAATTTTCCTGCCGCATTTTTCAGCTATTAAAATAAATCCTACCATTTCAGTAAGATTTAGCTAAAATTCCCTTCAAACAGCCATATTTTTCTAACTTTTTTCGTAAGTTATTGATAATAAATAAGATAAAATTTTAAAAAAATTAAAAAATATCTTGACATAGGCTATGATATATTATATCTTAAATAGTGAAAGGAGAAAGAAAGATGAAGGAAGCAAATTTTAAAGAAAAATGGGAAAAGGCGAAAAGAACCAATCGCAAGGTTCTGCTGGAAACTTGGCGGGTTGGAAATAGAATTTACAAAGCTTGGGTATTGCCGTCTGGCAAAATC
>Ga0334722_10001404_pt1 | contig 30290 bp, 22 predicted proteins | sample C3_bottom_MG_FD_207210 | JGI IMG/M metagenome (GOLD analysis project Ga0334722, IMG submission 207210) | Sediment microbial communities from Yellowstone Lake, YNP, Wyoming, USA - C3_bottom | ecosystem: Environmental > Aquatic > Freshwater > Lake > Sediment | place: USA: Wyoming | collected... | reverse complement strand
CCCCAGGCCCAGCGACTGTCCCCAGGCCCAGCGACTGTCCCCAGGCCCAGCGACTGTCCCCAGGCCCAGCGACTGTCCCCAGGCCCAGCGACTGTCCCCGATCTTGCTCAAGGCTGAATCTGGATCAGTTCCCGCAGCGCCGGCGGATCCAGCCCTGCGACCGTAACGAGCCCGGTGAGGGGCTCGATGACAGCAGCGACGATGCTCTCCCTGCGCAGGGGCTCGAGGAGGTCGAGGTAGGGGAAGACATGCTGGTAGACCGCTTCGAGGAGCCAGAGCCCGTCGTGGACGGGGACGACGCGGGAGGGTACGGCGACGAGCCTGCCCGCGTGCCTGTAGCCGCGGCCCTGGATTAGAAGGTCGCCGAGACCGAAGAGGGGGCGCGCGATGTTGTCCATGTCTATCCAGGGCTCGTAGAGGACGGGCAGGTTCCCGAAGGCCGGAGTCTCCCAAGCGTGGGTGACAGCGTCAAGGTCGTTCGCATAACGCGTGTTTCTGGGCACCCTCGAGTCGAGCCAGGAAGCGAAGGCCGCGTTGCCGGCGGTCGGCGCTGCGAAGCCGAGGACCTCGAAGGCCGGACGGGAGGCGGGCTTGAGCAGGTCGGCCGGGGAGAGGGAATCGAGGAGGTAGAGCGCGGCTACCTGGGCCAGGAGGCCACCGAGACTGTGGCCGGTGAAGCGGAGCGCCGTATCCAGCGCGGCGCTCTCCTCCGCGGCCCACAGGAGTGCTTCTCCGAAATTCCTGTCGGCCCCCGGAAGGCCGGCCGCGGGTCGTAGGGCCAGCCTGAGCCCGAGGGCCGAGGCCGTGCCCCGGGATACGAGGGCCGCCTCGGGGGCCGGGCCCGGACAAACCCGCTTCCATGAATCGGCGCCTTGCACCATGAAGTCCTGGAAGAGCCACTCGGCGGCCGAAAGCGGGTTGGTGCCGCGGAAGACGACCGTAAGATCACCACTGCTCCGATTCCGGCACATGAAGGCGAGGGCGTCGGAAAGTTGGGTCGCATCGCCGGGGAAATCGGGCCAAGGTTGATGGAGGGCCGGTCCCCATACCACCTCCTCGTCGGGAAGGAGGGAGGCGAGAAGTTCCTGGACGGAGGCTGACACTGTTTGGGGGTCAGTCTTCCAAAAGCCGGCCATGGCGATGAAGGACAGTTCGAGGCAGCGCTTGGTCAGTGGCGCCTGGAGAAGGGGATCGGGGGCGGGCAGCTTGGTTCTCTCCGCGCCGAAGGGATCGGTTAGGAGTGGGGCGGCGTCGAGGTCGTCGTAATTGAAGATGAGGGCGAAGAGGGACAGGGCTAGGAGGAGGCGGGGCAGGGCCGGGGCGGCTCTCATGGTGACGGCGAGGCCAGGGCTCTGCGGGCGACTCGTAAAATGAAGGAGGCCGCCTCGTCCAGGCTCCGGCGCGCGGCTGGCAGGATGCGGAGCATGCTCGCGAAGCCGTGAACCAGGCCTTCCATGCGTCGGGCCTCGACCTCGATTCCCGCCTCACGGAGGCGGGCGGCGTAAGCCTCACCCTCGTTCCGGAGGACATCGAAGGCGGCCGTGAAAAGGAGGGCGGGCGGAAGGGAGGAGAGGTCCGGCGCCAGGAGAGGCGAGGCGAGGGGAAGGGCGCGTTGTGCGATATCAGGAACGTACTTCGAGATGAACCACTCCATGTCCGCCCTATCGAGGAGGAAGCCCTTCTCGAAGAGGCGGTAGGAGGGGCTGTCGGTTCTGGAGAGGTCAGTCACGGGGTACCAGAGGATCTGGCCCGCGGGGAGGGGCAATCCGCGGTCGCGGGCGGCGATGCAGAGGGCCGCGGCCAGGTTGCCGCCGGCCGAGTCGCCGGCGACGAATACCGGCACTGCGGGCAGGGTTCCCGCGGTTCTTCGGTCTTCGATCCAGCGCCAGGCCGCCAGGCAGTCCTCGACAGCGGCCGGATAGGGGGCTTCCGGCGCGAGGCGATAGTCCAGGGAGAGCACGAGGGCGCCGGTTCGCTCACAGAGCCCCAGGGCGATGGGATCGGAGGCCTGGGCGCTTCCCACGACCCAGCCGCCTCCGTGGAGGAAGAGGAGAAGGGCCGAGGGCTCGCGCCTCTCGAGGTGGTAGGTGCGGAGGGAGAGAGGCCCCCCGGGCCCGGCTATCGCGACCGTATCGACCAGGAGACCTGAGCCGGGGCGGACGGCGACCAGGGCGGCGTGCGCCTCGCTCCTTTTTCTCCTGGGCCCCACCTCGCGCGGGGTGGGATCGCGGCCCTCGGCCGCCGCGGAGGCCTTGAGGACGAGACCCGTGATCAGGCTCACGGGCCCCCGGGGGGTACGCCGAAGCCAGAAGAGGGCTCCGATAACCGCGGCCGCGAGGGCGAGGAGCGCGAGCGTCATCGGTCCCTCCTACATCCTGCGGTCGTCGATCGAGCCGAGCCACTGCTCGATGGGAGCCAAGGTCCTTCCTATGGTCCCGTCGGCGAAGGGATCGTGGAGACCGGCCTCGCGGACGAGGGCGGTGAAGGGCAGGCTGCCGCCGAGACCGCAGAGCTTGAGGTAGTCCGTCCAGGCAGCGGCCCGGTCTTGCCGGGAGCGTCCCCAGAACTCGAAGGCGCAGACTTGCGCGAGGGTGTAGTCGATGTAGTAGAAAGGCGACTCGAAGATGTGGCCCTGGCGGAACCAGTAGCCTCCGTTCTCGAGGAAGGTGTCGCCGTCGAAGTCGCGGTGGGGGAGGTACTTCCGCTCGGTGCCGCGCCAGGCCGCGCGCCGTTCGGCCACAGCGGCCGCGGGATTCTCGTAGACCCAATGCTGGAATTCGTCCACGGCCACCCCGTAGGGGATGAAGGTGAGGGCGCCGGCGAGGTGGGCGAACTTGTACTTATCCTCGTCGGGGCCGAAGAACTTTCCCATCCAGGGCCAGGCAAAGAACTCCATGCTCATCGAATGGATCTCGCAGGCCTCGAGGGTGGGCCAATTGTACTCGGGGACTTCGTAGCCGGCGCTCCTGAGACACTGGAAGGCGTGGCCTGCCTCGTGGGTCAGGACGTCGACATCGCCCGAGGTGCCGTTGAAATTCGAGAAGATGAAGGGCGCTCCCTCGGTGGCGATGAAGGTGCAGTAGCCGCCCCCCGCCTTCCCCTTCCGCGTCTCGAGATCCATGAGCTCGCGCTCGCGCATCAGCGTGAAGAACTCGTCGGTCTCGGGCGACATCTCGGCGTACATCTGCCGCGCCCGCTCGACGATCCAGGTCGAGTCCCCCTTGGGCGTCGCGTTGCCCGTGAGGAAGTCCAGGCCCTCGTCGTGGAATTTGAGGGCGGGAAGGCCGAGGCGGAGGGCCTGGCGCCGCTTCAACGCCGAGGCGAGGGGCACGATGGACTCGAGGACCTGCTTCCGGTAATTGGCGACCATCCTCGCGTCGTAGTCGGAACGGGCCAATCGGGCGTAGGCGAGGGGCACGAAATTCGGGAAGCCGAGCTTCAGGGCGATGCCGTGGCGCAGTTTGACGAGCTTGTCGTAGATCCGGTCGAAGTCCTCGCCGTGGGCCGCATAGAAGCCCGAGATGGCCTCCTGGGCCCTCCGCCTCATCGCGCGGTCTGTGGACTCGAAGAAGGGGTCCATCTGCGGCAGATTCCTCTCCTGTCCCTCGAAGAGGATCTTGGCGCCCGCCTTGAGCTTGACGTATTCGCTGGAGAGCCGGTTCTCGGCCTGGAGATCTTCGAGGACTTCGGGCTTGAAGGTCTTCATCTGGAGTTCGGCCTTGCGGAAGAGCTGGGCCCCCCACTTCGCCTCGAGTTCGTGGCGGAAACGCGAGCCCAGGAGGGCCCGGTAGTACTCCGTCTGGATCCCCTCGAAGACGGGTTGGAGGGTGTCGCAGGCCTCGTTTTCCTTGTCATAAAAATCATTGGTGGTGTCCACCGTATGCCTGATCTGGCAGAGGGCGAACATGGAGTCGACCTGGCGGCGGATCGTGTTGATCTCCGCCATGAGCCCGTCCTGTTCCTGGGGCGAAGACGCGGCGCCGAAGCGCTCGATCAGGGCTTTCAGCCGGGGTTCGAGTTTCGTCGCGTCCGGTCTTTCATAGGGGATGTCCTTGAATTTCCTCATCATTGTCTCCTCCTGCCTGATAGCCGTCGCCCCTTCGGCCGACGATCCCGGGAATAATAACCTTCCCGTGGATTCCTGTCCTGCCCCTCCGCGAAATGGGGCAGGGGCGCGGCGCGGGCCCGGGGGGAGCGAATGACTTGAGTGGCTAGGCTCGGGCGAAGAATTCCCGAAAGGAGGCCGAGGAGAACCCGAGGAATTCCTGCGCTACTTCCACAGTTCCTCGGGCGCCTCTATGAGCATGTGCCGGAAGTCGGTGTAGATCATCATGAGTTCGTACAACCTGTCGAAGGGCAGGTTCTCGCGGTCGAAGATGACGAAGGGGAGCTGCTCCGCGAGGCGGTCGGCGTTGAAGCCGCCCTTGCCGCCGACGACGAGGCATGCCTCGAGGTCCTGGGCCTCCTCCATCGCGCGGTAGGCGAGGGAGGGGTTGCGCGTGGCGAAGAAGAGGCGGGTCTGGTAGCCGGCCTGGGGGTCGAGGGAAAAAAACCGTGACAATTCATAGTAATGATCGCGGAAGGCGAAGGCGTCGGCCAGGCGCTGGGTGAGCTTCTCGCCCGGGATGCGCGAGTCGGAGCACAGGACCACCTGGTAGAGGGTGAAGGGGTTGTCGCGCCGGAGGTCGCGGGCCAGGCGGGCCAGGCGGGCCACTCCCTCGGGATCGTCGGCGTCGACGAGAAAGGTCAGGGAATTCGCGAGCTTGGCGGGGTTGAGGCGCGTCCAGTCGAGGTCGGCCTCGCGCCGCGCGTCTACGAAGGCCCTGAAGCCGTGCGCGTACTCCGCGAAATGGGGGGGGGGGGGGGCCGCCCACTCGATGTCGAAGCCGTCCTCGAAGGCCGCGATGGCGTCCGAGATGTCGTCCTGGGAGATCCAGTCGGTGCTCGTCACCCAGTAGGGCGGCTTGTCCATCCTCGTCATGCCCCAGTCGTCGGCCCTCTCTCGCACGAGGGTGCCGGGGAGGAGGGAGAGGGGATAGAGCTCGGCGTCCTGGCCGAGGCCCTGCATGCCGAGGAAGTCGAAGGTCGCGATGACATCCTCGTAGCCGTCGAAGGGGAGGCCGAGGATGAGGCCTGTCTTCACCGAGACGCGGTTCTTGACGAGGATCTCCGCGCCCTTTTCGAAGGCCCGGCGGTCCCAGTGCCGACTCACGGCCTCGAGGGCCTTCTCGTTGGTGCTCTGGAGCCCGACCTCGGCCGAGACGAGGCCGGCCGCCGCGTACAGCCTTCCGATCTCCTCGTTGACGGACTCGAGGCGGAGCTCGGCGTGGACGGAGAGCCCGGCGCTGTTCGCGCGCGCGAGGGCGACGAGGCGCTCGGGCAGCTCCGCGGTGGCCTGGAAGGAGGGGTCCATGAGGTAGAGCTCGCGGACGCCGGCCTTGCCGGCCCTTTCGAGGACCTCGTAGATGTCCTCCCTTCGCATTCGCCTGACCGACTTGAAGTTCTTGCCGTAGTAGCAGTATCCGCAGTTGGCCGGGCAGCCGCGCATGGTCTCGATGTGGATGGGGGTGTCCGCATCGAAGGGGAGGGCTCCCGTGAGGTAGGGATTGGGGAGCTCAGTGAGTTCGAATTCGGCCTTGGCGCGGTAGCTCTTTTCGAGGGGCTTGCCGTGGCGGAGGTCGTCCAGGAGGGAGGCGAAGGGCAGTTCGCCCTCGCCTTCGACGAGGGAGTGGAAGGGGGATTGGTCGAAGATGGGCATGCCCGAGACGACCTCGGGGCCGCCCGCCACGAGGCGGGCCCGGGGCAGGCGGCGACCCACCTCGGCGGCGACATGTAGACTGCGCTCCCGGTTCCAGAGGTAGAGGGAGAAGGAGATGAGGTCCGGCTCCTCGGCGCTGATGGCTTCGATGAGGCCCCGGTCCGAGGCGTAGTCGACGATCGACGAGGGAAGGATACTCCACTCGCTCCGCGAAAGGAGGCCGCACTTCTCGGCCCAGGAGGCGAGGTAGCCCGCGGCCAGGGGAACATTGGCCCGGGCGTTTTCCCAGGAGGGATCCTGGACGGGCAGCTGGACGAACAAGATTTTCATGTGCTTGGCTGTTCTTTTCGCGGGGCTTCGCCGGGATCGCCTGAATTGCGGTCCCTTCCCGGCCCGCGAGTCCCGCTCGCTAGGATTTGATCGTAGGCGGCCGAACGGGGAAAGGCCGGATGGAGACTCGCCCAGTCCCCTCGGCTGGTCGGAGCCTCGAGGGCTCGCGAGAGCAGGGCGAGGTAGAATTCGCGACTCGTCTCCGCGGCGCCGAGCCCGGCGACATGCTCAGTATACACCTGCGAATCGACGAGGGTGAAGCCCTGCGAGGCCAGGTAGAGGACGAAGGGGATGAAGGCAGCCTTCGAGGCGTCCGCCTCGAGACTGAACATGGATTCCCCGAAAAAGGCCGAGCCGAGGGAGACGCCGTAGAAGCCTCCGACGAGTCTCCCCTCCAATCTCACTTCGACCGAATGGGCGAAGCCGAGGCGGTGGAGTTCGACGTAGGCCTCGATCATGTCCCTTGTGATCCAGGTGCCGCGTTGCCGCTTCCGGGGTACGGCCGAACAGCTTCTGATGACAGCCTCGAAGTCCCGATCGAGGGCGTGCTCCCAGGGCTTCCGACGCAGCACCTTGCGCATCGTCGCGGAGACATGGAGCTCCTCCGGGCGGAGCACGAAGCGGGGATCGGGGGACCACCAGAGGAGGGGCTCGTCCTCGCTGAACCAGGGAAAGATGCCCTGGCGGTAGGCCGAGAGGAGGAGGCCCGGGGACAGGTTGCCGCCCGAGCAGACGATGCCGAGGGAATCGGCCTCGCGGGGATCGGGGAAGGGGAAATTCTCCTCCGGTCCGAGGCGGGGAAAGCCGGGGTCCTCGCGCCGGGCGCGCTGCCTGGCCTTCATGCCAGGTTCCCTTCGCGGTCCTTGTCCTTGTCCAGGCCCGCGACCTGCCTCGCGGCGCGGGTCTGCGGCCGGGCGAGGAGGGCGGTGAGGCGGCCTTCGAGGCCCGGCAGATGCCGAAGGAGGACAGCACCGAGGGGGAAGGCGAGGAAAAGGGAGGCGAGAACGTCGCTCGCGTAGTGCGCATAGAGGTAGACCGTCGAGAAGGCGATGAGGAGGGCGAGGGGGAGGGTCACGAAGAGGCTCCGGCGATCGCTGCGCCACCCGAGGAAGCAGAGGAGGACGCTGGCCGCCACGTGGGTCGAGGGGAAGGCGGCGCCGGAGAGGGTGATCCCCTCGGCGACCTGTCGATAGAAGCCGACGAAGAGGCCTCCCTTGAACTGGGTATAGCCGGCCTGCACGAGCTCGGGGATCCAGTACTTCGGCCCCTGGACCCAGAAGACCAGGTACCAGAGATCGAGGCAGAGGCAGAGGAGCATCATGATGAAAACCTGGGCCGCCGCCTCCCTTTCCCGCCTCCGGAAGAAGGGGATCCAGGGCATGAGGGTGAGTTCGACGAAATAGAGGAAGTAGGCCGAGAAGAGGAGCTCGTTGAAGGCGAAGTTCCCCGAAAAGGCGGCCTGGAAGGCGACCGAGGGCTGGAAGCCGAAGAGGGCCCCGTCGAGGGCCGCGATCAGGGCATCCTTGGCATGACCGGCGTCGATCAGGTTGGAAAGGATGATCCCCTCGAAGAAAAAGGGCGCGATGAGGGCCTGCGGATAATAGAGGCGCGCGAAGCGGAAAAACCGAGGAGCCCCGGGGCCGACGAGGCGGGGGAGGGTGAGGACGCCGCAGGCGAGAAGGACAAAGAGGGCGGCGTTGACCTGTCCCCGCAGGAACCCCCGCCCCCCGACCATGTAGCTGCCCGTGGCGGGCCAGAGGAGGGAGAGGAGGGCGTAGACCAGGGCGACGGCCGCGATGAGGACATCGACCGCCCAGAGCCGACCATAGGGCGGGGGCGTCGGATCCAGGGCCGCGAGCCCGACCCCCCTTCGGCCTCGGGCCTCCTCGGGGGCCGTCTTCAGCTCTCCCCTCACGCCGGGACGGCGGGGACGGCCCTGCGCGAGCCCTCCTCGACGGTGATGGAGACCTCCCCGTCCTTGACGTCCGCGATCGCCTTTCCTCCGCCCGCGAGGCTTCCGAAGAGGACCTCGTCGACGAACCAGGTCTTGATCTTGTCCTCGACGAGGCGGGAAATGTTGCGGGCGCCGAACTCGCGGGAATAGCCCTTTTCGGCGAGGTGGGAGATGAGGGCGTCCGTCACGGCGAACTCGACCTTCTTCTCGGCCAGCATGAGGCGGAAGTCCTCGATGTTCTTCCGCACGATCTTCTCGATCACGACGGGCGGAAGGTTCTCGAAGCGGACGACCGCGTCGAGGCGATTGCGGAACTCGGGCGTGAAGGCCCGCTCCACCGCCTCGTTCAGCGCCGAGTCCGTGACCGTGCGCTCCCCGAAGCCGATGAGGTTCTTGCCGATGTCCCGGGCGCCGGCGTTCGAAGTCATGATGAGGACGACGTTGCGGAAGTCGGCCTTGCGTCCCTGGTTGTCCGTCAGGGTGGCGTAATCCATGATCTGGAGGAGGATGTTGTAGACGTCGGGGTGGGCCTTTTCGATCTCGTCGAGGAGGACCACGGCGTGGGGGGTCTTGCGGATGGCGTCCGTGAGGAGGCCTCCCTCCTCGTAGCCCACGTAGCCGGGGGGCGAGCCGATGAGGCGGCTCACCGTGTGCTTTTCCTGGTACTCGGACATGTCGAAGCGATGAAGGGAGATGCCGAGTCCTCGCGCGAGCTGGCGGGCCAGCTCGGTCTTTCCGACGCCCGTGGGGCCGACGAAGAGGAAGTTGGCGACCGGCTTGTCGGGGGCGCGGAAGCCGGCGCGGCTCCGCTTGACGGCACGCACGACCGCATCGACCGCGCTGTCCTGGCCGAAGACCTCAAGTTTCAAGTCGGCCTCGAGGCTCGCGAGCTTTTCCTTCTCGCTCGTCGAGACCGAGCGCTCCGGGATGCGGGCGATCTTCGCCACGACAGTCTCTATCTCGCGCCGGCCGATGTCGAGGACCGCTTCTTCGAGGGCTGGTTCCTCGGCGGTGCTGGCCGCCTTCGCATCTTCGGTCGACTCCGGGGCGGTCGCGTTTCCGGGAAGCTCGAGGCGAAGCCCGGACTGGCCGACGATGTCCGAATTCCGGACGGCGGCGTCGATTTTTCCCGCGAAGTCCTCGGCTCCCGCTTCAAGGGCGGGCTCCGCGGCCTCGAGGGCCTTCGCGGCCGCAGCCGCCTCCGCTTCCGCGGAGTGCTTCGCTTCCGCGGAGAGCTTCGCTTCCGCGGAGAGCTTCGCTTCCGCGTCCTTGAAGGCGTGGATGCGGGCCCAGGCTCCGGCCTCGTCGATCACGTCGATGGCCTTGTCGGGGAGGCGCCGTTCGGTGATGTACTGGGCGGAGAGGTTGACGGCGAGCTCCAGGGCCTCGTCCGTATAGCGGACCTTGTGGTACTCCTCGTACTTGGGCCTGAGGCCCTTCACGATCTCGAGGGCCTCGCCGATGGTCGGCTCGACGATGTCGATCTTCTGGAAACGGCGCGAAAGGGCCCTGTCCTTCTCGAAGTACTTGTTGTACTCGTCGAAGGTGGTCGAGCCGATGCAGCGCAGCCTGCCCGAGGTGAGGGCCGGCTTGAGGAGGTTGGAGGCGTCGAGGGAACCCCCCGACACGGCCCCGGCGCCGATGATGGTGTGGATCTCGTCGATGAAGAGGATGGCCCTCTCCTTCTTGAGGAGCTCGTCGACGACCCGCTTGATCCTCTCCTCGAAGTCGCCGCGGAATTTCGTGCCGGCGAGGAGAGCGCCCATGTCGAGGCCATAGATCGTATAGCCCTTGAGGCGAGGGGGCACAGTCCCGGCGACGATGCGCTGGGCCAGTCCCTCGGTGATGGCGGTCTTGCCGACGCCGGCGTCGCCGACGTGGATGGGATTGTTCTTGAGGCGGCGGCAGAGGACCTGGATGGTCCTCTCGATCTCCGACTCGCGGCCGATGACGGGCTCGAGCTTGCCCTCCTTGGCCGCCTTGGTGAGGTCGGTCGAGAAGCGCTCGAGGGACGAGACGCGACCCGGGGCCCGGGGCTTTCGTTCCTCCCTCTCCTCGTGGGCCTCCTCCTCCTCTTCTTCGCCCTCCTCCTCCTCGAAGGCCTCGGCCTCGGAGTCGGAGCCGTGGGATATGACCTCGAGGAGCTGGAGGCGCTTCACGCCCGCCTTCCTGAGGTAATAGGCGGAGTAATTCCTTTCCTCGTCGAAGAGAGAGACGAGGATGTCGGCGACCTCGACCTCCTCCTTGCCCGAGGCCTGGGACTGGAGGACGGCGCGCTCGATGACGCTCTGGAAGCCGGCCGTCTGCACCGGCTCGGAGTTCTTGACCTGGGGGATTTTCTGCTCGAAATAGGCTTCCATGCCGCGGCGGAGCCCCTCGACATCGGCCTCGCAGGCCGCGAGGATCTGCCTCACCTCCTCGAAGGAGAGGGAAGCGTAGAGTATGTGCTCGGGCGTCAGGTACTCGTGGTTCCTGAGCTTGGCCTCATTGTAGGCGGCGTTGAATATCGCCTGGACTTCCTGACTGACCTTCACGACTATGCCTTCTCCATCGTGCACTTGAGCGGGAATCCGTTCTGCCGCGCGAGCGCGTGCACCTGGCTGATCTTGGTAGCCGCGATGTCGTAGGTGTAGACACCCACGATTCCGCGCCCCTTCTTGTGGACATCGAGCATGATCCTCGTCGCCTCGGGGACCGGCTTGTGGAAGACGGTCATGAGGACCGAGACGACGAATTCCATGGTGGTGAAGTCGTCATTGAGGAGGATCACCCGGAATTCCTCGGGAGGCTTCACTTCCTCCTTCTCGCGGGTGAGGACCTGACCCTCGTTGTCGTTCTTCGTCGCCATGGCTTCCAGTTAAAATATAGACTTGGGGGGGCAAAAACAAGGGGGAAGGGATGTCCGCCGGAGCCGGAGGAATCCGGCGGCCTTGACAAGGCGGTTTTCCGCCTGTAATTTCTGGTCAAGGCTACGAAGGAGACGAGTAGCCGTACACCCCCCTACAGGGAGCGCGGGCCGCGATTGAGAGCCCTCGCAGGGGAGGCACGGCGAAGACCCCTCCCGAGCCGTCCCGGTCAAACCGCGAAAAGCGGGAGTATTCGGGATCGAGGCCGACGGAATCCTCCACGATTCCGCCGGCCGGCCCGCGACAAGGGCGCAGAGAGCGGCCGTCCGTCAGGGGCGGTCGAAGCAAGGTGGTACCGCGGATACCGGGAAGGCCTCGTCGAGGCCGAAGGCCGATGAAAGGCCCCTTCCGGCATTCGTCCTTGCGCGAAACGGGGAGACCCGCGCGCGGACGCATGCCGCGAGGGGTCTTTTCGCGATCCGGTCAGCCGGAACCGCGAGCCGTTTCATGGACACCACCGCGGAGCCCGGCGGCAAGAGCCGGGCTTCCGCGCGAGGGCAGGGACCTCGACCCCGGCCTTCGCCAAAGGAGAGATCATGGCATCTCCCGTCGAGACCATCCGCCACTCGGCCGCCCACGTCATGGCCGAGGCCGTCACCCGGCTCTATCCGGGCACCAAGGTCGGCATCGGGCCGGCCATCGAGGACGGCTTCTACTACGACTTCCAGCTGCCCGCCCCCATCCAGCCCGAGGACCTACCCGCCATCGAGAAGGAGATGCGCCGCATCATTTCGGGCGGCGCGGAATTCACCCGGCGCGAGGTGACGAAGGATGAGGCGCGCAAGGTCTTCGCCGCCGAGCCCTTCAAGCTCGAGCTCATCGAGGGCCTCGAGGAGGGGACCATCTCCCTCTACGAGCAGGACGGCTTCGTGGACCTCTGCCGCGGCCCCCACGTCGTCAATGTCCGCGAGATCCGCGTCGACGCCTTCAAGCTCCGCTCCATCGCCGGCGCCTATTGGCGGGGCGACGAGAAGCGGCCCATGCTCACCCGCATCTACGCCTGGTGCTTCGGGAGCAAGGCCGAGCTCGAGGCCCACATGAGGATGCTCGAAGAGGCCGAGAAGCGGGACAATCGACGCCTCGGCAAGGAGCTCGACCTCTTCTCCACCCACGAGGAGGCGGGCCCCGGCCTCATCTACTGGCATCCCAAGGGCGGGCGCTTCCGCGTCGAGCTGGAGAAGTGGTGGCGCGACGAGCACTATGAGAACGGCTACGACATCCTCTTCACCCCTCACATCGGGAAGAGCTGGCTCTGGGAGACCTCGGGCCATCTCGGCTTCTACAAGGCGGGAATGTACTCCTCGATGGAGATCGACGAGGACAAGTACTACATCAAGCCGATGAACTGCCCCTTCCACATCATGATCTACAACACCAACGGGCACTCCTACCGCGACCTGCCCCTCCGCTGGGCCGAGCTCGGCACGGTGTACCGCTACGAGAAGTCGGGCACCCTCCACGGCCTCATGCGCGTCCGCGGCTTCACCCAGGACGACGCCCACATCATCTGCACCCCGGAGCAGATCGAGGACGAGATCCAGGAGGTCCTCCGCTTCAGCCTCTACATCTGGAAGACCCTGGGCTTCAAGGACGTCAAGGCCTACCTCGCGACCAAGCCGGCCAAGCCCGAGGACTCCGTCGGCGCTCCCGAGATGTGGAACACCGCGATCGAGAGCCTCCGCAAGGCCATCGACAAGGAAGGCCTGGCCTACGAGATCGACGAGGGTGGCGGAGCCTTCTACGGCCCCAAGATCGACCTGAAGATCAAGGACGCCATCGGTCGCGAGTGGCAGGTGACCACCATCCAGTTCGACTTCAACGAGCCCGAGCGCTTTGACATGACCTACGTGGATTCCACCGGCCAGAAGAAGCGTCCCTACATGGTCCATCGCGCCCTGTTGGGTTCGATCGAACGTTTCTTCGGCGTCTACCTCGAGCACACCGCCGGGGCCTTCCCGGTCTGGCTCATGCCCGAGCAGGTCCTCGTCATCCCCGTCGCGGCCGCCTTCGACGGCTACGCGAAGAAGGTCGTCGCCGAGCTCAAGAAGGCGGGACTCCGCGCCCGGGCCGACCTCTCCGACGCGCGCATGAACGCCAAGATCCGCGAGGCCCAGGGCCAGAAGATCCCCTACATGCTCGTGGTCGGACAGAAGGAGGCGGACGAGGGCGCCGTCGCCCTGCGCTTCCGCGACGGCCGCGATCAGACGACCCTGCCGCTCGGGGATTTCACCTCGCGGGCCCTCCGGATCGTCGCGGACAAGTCCCTCGATCTTTGAGGCGCCGGGGTCCTCCGCCTCGCGCGGGGGACCCCCCGTCCATCCCGGGAAAAACAAAGGCCGCCCTCGCCGGGCGGCCTTTTTCTCGTCTCAGGAAAAGTCCCGATCCCTCACTTCTGGGGGGTCTGGGGATACAGATGGCAGGCGGCGGAATGCCCCGGGCTGTACTCGATGAGAGCCGGCATGACCTTGGAGCAGATGTCCATGGCCTTGGGGCAGCGCTTGGAGAATTTGCATCCGGGCGGCGCGTTGATGGGGGAGGGGATCTCACCCTCGAGCTGGACGCGCTTGCGGTGCTTCTCGACCTCGGGGTCCGGGATCGGGATGGCCGACAGGAGGGCCTGGGTGTAGGGATGCATCGGCTTGGCGTAGAGGTCGGCGGAGACCGCCACTTCAACGAGGGAGCCGAGGTACATGACGCCGACGCGATCGGAGATGTACTTCACCATCGAGAGGTCGTGGGCGATGAAGAGGTAGGTGAGCTTGAGTTCGCGCTGCAGCCTCATGAGGAGGTTGACGATCTGGGCCTGGATCGAGACGTCGAGGGCGGAGATCGGCTCGTCGCAGATGAGGAACTTGGGCCTGCAGGCGAGGGCGCGCGCGATGCCGATGCGCTGCCTCTGGCCGCCGGAGAACTCGTGGGGGAAGCGGCCGGCGTGCTCTTTGTTGAGGCCGACGAGCTCGAGGAGTTCGTGGACGGTGGAGCGGCGCGTGCCCTTCGTGGCCGTGTGGTGGACGTCCAGCCCCTCGGCGACGATGTCCTCGACGGACATGCGGGGGTTCAGCGAGGCGTAGGGATCCTGGAAGATCATCTGGACTTCGCGGCAGAACTGCTTGGACTCGCGGCTGTTGAACTTCGAGACGTCTTTGCCGTTGTAGATGACCGAGCCGTCGGAGGGCTCGTAGAGCCGGACCACGACGCGACCGGTCGTGGTCTTGCCGCAGCCGGACTCGCCCACGAGGCCGAAGGTCTCGCCTTCCTTGATGGAGAAGCTCACGCCGTCGATGGCCTTGAGCACGCGGCCGCCGGCCACGTGGAAGCGTTTCTTGAGGTCCTTGACCTGGATGATGTCAGACATTCTTGGCTCCTTCGGCGCCGGTCATCCCGTGCCTGATGCGGGCCATCGGGGATTCGGTCTTGGGGGCGTCAGGGTGGAGGAGCCAGCAGCAGGCCGAATGGCTCTCGCTCACCGCGTATTTCGGCGGCATGGAGACCTTGCAGATCTGCATGCACCAGTCGCAGCGGTCGGCGAAGGGGCAGCCGGGGGGCGGCATGAAGAGGTCGGGGGGTGTGCCCTCGATGGGGCTGAGCTCCTCCTCCTTCGTGCTGTCGAGGCGGGGGATGGACTTCATGAGGCCCCAGGTATAGGGATGCCTCGCATGGTAGTAGACGTCCTCGAGCTTGCCCGACTCCACGATGAGGCCGCCGTACATGACCATGACGCGTTCGGCCATGCTGGCGACCACGCCGAGATCGTGCGTGATGATGATGACGGCCGTGTCGAGCTTGCGCTTCAGGTCCTTCATGAGGTCGAGGACCTGGGCCTGGATGGTGACGTCGAGGGCCGTGGTCGGTTCGTCGGCGATGATGAGGGCGGGATTGCATGACAGGGCGATGGCGATCATGGCCCTCTGGCGCATGCCCCCCGAGAACTCGTGGGGATACTGGTGGACGCGCTCGTGGGCGTTGGGGATCTCGACGAGCCTCAGCATCTCCTCGGCCCGCTTCATAGCGTCGGACTTGGACATGTGCTGGTGCTTGATGAGCCCCTCGCAGATCTGGACTCCGATGGTCATGGTCGGATTGAGCGAGGTCATGGGATCCTGGAAGATCATGCCGACCTTCGCGCCGCGGATGGACTCCCATTCCTTTTCAGTGTATTTGGTGACGTCCACGCCGTCGATGAAGATGGCGCCGGACTTCACGCGGCCGGCCGGCTTGGCCAGGAGGCCCATCACCGACTGGGCGGTGACGGACTTGCCGCAGCCGGACTCGCCCACGAGGGCGACGACCTCTCCCTTGTCGAGGGTGAAGCTCACGCCGCGGACGGCCTGGACCTCGCCGGCGTAGGTATCGAAGGAAACCTTGATGTCTTTGAGTTCGAGCAGCATGCGGGGCCTACTTTCTCATCTTCGGATCGAGGGCGTCTCGGAGGCCGTCGCCGAAAAGATTGAAGGCCAGCATGGTCGTTCCGATGAAGGCCGCGGGGATGAAGAACATGTACAGGTTGTTGGGGAACTGGAGGGCTCCCGCCTCGGCCAGGTTGCCCCAGCTCGCCTCGGGGACGCGCACGCCCAGGCCGATGTAGGAGAGGAAGGCTTCCTCGAAGATGAAGGCCGGGATGAGCATCATGAGGCGGACGATGATGATGCCGATCGTGTTGGGGATCAGGTGCTTGATGATGATGCGCATCGAGCTGGACCCGATGATCTTGGACACGAGGACGAAGTCCGATTCCTTGATCTGGAGGACCTGGCCGCGGATGAGCCGCGCCATGCCCGTCCAGCTCGTGATGGACATCGCCAGGATCAGGGTGCCGACCCCCGGTTTCAATACGACGAGGAGGAGGATGAGGATGATCATGTCGGGTATCGTGATGAGCACATCCACGACGCGCATCATGATGTCGTCGATCCAGCCGCTGAAGTAGCCGGAGATGCCGCCGTAGAGGATGCCGATCAGGACCGTGATCATGGCCGAGGTCAGGCCGATGAAGAGGGAGATGCGGGCGCCGCGCAGGGTGCGCGCGAACTGGTCGCGGCCGAGGTCGTCGGTGCCGAACCAGTTGACCGAGTCGGGTTTGGAATAGGTCTTCTCGAGGTTGTTGGACGAGTAGTTGGGGAAGACCATCGGGCCGAGGATCGCGAGGGTGCCCATGAAGATGAGGAAGGCCATGCAGAACATGGAGATCTTGTTCTTCTTGAGGCGACGCCAGGCGTCCTTCCAGTAGGTCAGGCTAGGCCTGAGGATGGACTGGGCGGCGACGAGATCCTTCGGCACGCGCTCGAAGGAGGCTGGGGTGATGTTGATGGTGCTTTCCATGGTTCAGGCCGCTCCCTTGCCGAGGCGGATGCGGGGATCGACAAGGCCGTAGGCGATGTCGACGAGGAAGTTCATGAAGATGAGGAAGGTCGCGAAGAAGAGGGTGAGCCCCATGATCATCGTGTAGTCGTACATCTGGACGCTCTGCACGAAGAAGCGGCCGAGGCCGGGGATCGCGAAGATGCGCTCGATGACGAAGGTGCCTGTCATGATGCCCGCCGTGAGGGGACCCAGGATGGTCACGACGGGGAGGATTGCGTTCCGTATGCTGTGCTTCAGGGTCACCTGGAAGGGGGTGAGGCCCTTGGATTTCGCGGTTTTGATGTAGTCCTGGTGGAGGACGTCGAGCATCGAGGTGCGCATGAGCCTCGAGGTGGTCGCCAGCGAACCGAAGCCGAGGGCGAAGGCCGGCAGGATCGTGTATTTGAAGCCCTCCCAGCGCGCAATCGGGATGAGCTGGAAGTCGGTGTGGAAGATCTCCCGCACCGCGTTGGAGAAGAGGAAGCCCAGGACATATTGCACCATAGTGCCTATCAGGAATCCTGGGATGGAAACCCCCAATATCGCGAGGACGGTCGCCCCGGTGTCCCAGGGTCTGTTGTGGTTGAGGGCGGCTATTGTCCCGAGGAGGAGGCCGCCGAGGACGCCGAAGATGAGGGAGCGGATGCCGAGATCGGCGGAGACGGGAAAGGCCTGTTTGATGACGCCGATGACTTCTTGGTTCTTGTAAGTCATCGACATGCCGAGGTCGCCCTGGGCCAGGTTGCCCAGGTACTTGAGGTAGCGGATGCCGAGGGGCTTGTCGAGGCCGTATTTGGCGTAGAGGTTCGCCTTGATCGCCTTGGGGATCGCCTTGTTGCCGATGAAGGGATCGCCAGGCATGAGGTTCATGAGGAAGAAGGTCAGCGTGATCACCACGAAGACCGTGACGATCGACATGACCAGTCGCCTCAGAATATATCGGAAGAGTGACACTTGGGGGCTCCTGACGCGCACCGGGCTCCGCCATGAGGCGAAGCCCGGTGCGGTTCAAAGGGAGATGGGCGGCGGCGGCCGCTCGGCCGCCGCGCCGGGCCGCTTATTTCTTCACGGTCCAGTAGAGATCAGGATCGGGGCCGACGCCGCGGCGGACGATGCCGGAGACGTTGGTCTGGGCGGCCCAGGGATTGAAGCGCCAGTAGATGGGGGCGATGGGGAGCTCGGCCATGAGGAGCTTCTCGGCGTCCACGAGGTAGCCCATGCGCTTGGCGGCGGCCGGCTCGGCCTTGGCCTTGGCGATGAGGTCGTCGTACTTGGCGTTGGACCAACCGGTGTGGTTGTTGCCGCCGTCGGTGACCCACATGTCGAGGTAGGTCATGGGATCGTTGTAGTCGGGTCCCCAGCCGGCCATGACGAGGTCATAGTCGCGGGAACTCATCTTCTGGAGGCGGGCCTTGAAGGGCATGGGGTTGATCGCGACCTCGATGCCGGCGTTCTTCTTCAGCATGTCCTGGACGGCGGCGGCGTAGAGCTTGGCGCGGTCGGAGTCGTCGCAGATCATGTTGAGGGGGGGGAGGGCGGTGAGGTTGAGCTCCTTGAGGCCGGCGGCGAGGAAGGCCTTGGCCGCGGCGGAGTCATTGTCCTTGTAGAAGGTGGCGGGACCCTCGTCGCGGAAGGTCTTCTTGAGGCCCATGATGGTGGGCGACACGAAGGCCATGGCGGGGAGGGAGGAGGTCTTGAGGACGTTCTTGCAGAAGGAATCGCGATCGAGGGCCGCGTTGACGGCCTTGCGGATGTTGAGGTTCTTGAGGGCGGGGTTGTTCTCGCCCATCTCGATGTAGAAGACGGCGGCGTCGGTGAAGACCTGGACGGCGTAGCCCTTGTCCTTGAATTCCTGGACGCGGGGGCCGGGGATGCCGATCTGATCGAGTTCCTTGTTGTAGAACATCGTGACCGCGGTGTTCGAATCGGTGATCATGTAGCCCGTGATCGTGTCGAGCTTGATCTCCTTGGCGTTCCAATAGGAGGTGCTCTTGGCGAGGATCATCTTGTCGGAGTGCTTCCACTCCTTGATGAAGTAGGGGCCGTTGTAGAGCATCTTGTCGGCGTCGGAGGCGTACTTGTCGCCGACGGTCTTGAAGAACTTCTCATTGAGCGGCTGGGCGGTGGGGAAGCAGAGGATGGAGAGGAAGTAGGGCACGGGACCCTTCAGCGTGATGGTGAGGGTGTTGCCGTTGGCCTTGACGCCGACCTGGTCCAGGCCGACTTCGCCCGCGTTGGCCTTCTCGGCGTTGGCGATGTCGAAGAGGATGTAGGCGTACTCGGAGGCGGTGGCCGGATCGAGGGCGCGCTTGATGCCGAACTCGAAATCGGCGGCGGTGACGGGATCCCCGTTGGACCACTTGACGTTCTTCCTCATGGTGAAGGTGTAGGTCTTGCCGTCGGGGGAAACGGTCCACTTCTCGGCCATGCCGGCCATGATGCTTCCGTCCTTCGCGTAGCGGACGAGACCTTCCTGGACGTGCGCGAGGATCATGCCGGACGTGGTGTCGGTGGCGATCTGTGCGTCGAGGTTCGGCGGCTCGGTGCCGAGGTTGAGGTTGTAGTTCACCGCGGCGAACATGGGTAGGGCCAGCGCGGCGATGAGCGCGAAGGCGAGCGCGAATTTCTTCATTCGCATGAGAACCTCCTCAGACGATTCTGGTGAATTTCCGTCCGGTTCAACCAATGTGCGCGTCTGGCCGGCCGTTTCCCCAATCAAGGGGATAGGCGACTTTAGCACGCCCTCACGACGGGGGCAAACTGTTTTTTCAGCTATCGTCGGGGAGGGTGCTTCCAGTATCCGATAGATAAATCATTATCCTATAAGAGTGAAATGAAAAGCTATTCGACTAAGTTCTGCCGCCCGTTTTGCTAGGCGAAATGGCATGCGCAAAAATGGCCGGGGCTGAGTTCGCGGAGTTCCGGCCTTTCCCTTTCGCAGCGATCCTCCTTCCGGGGGCAGTTGAGATGGAAGGGACAGCCCGAGGGAAGGTCGATGGGGGAGGGGATCTCGCCCGTGAAGGGTATCTTCTCGTCGCGTTTGTTCGGATCCGTCTTCGGGATGGCCGCGATGAGGGCGACGGTGTAGGGGTGGCGGGGCTCCTCGTAGATCTTCCGCGAGTCGGCGAGCTCCATCACCGAGCCCAGGTACATCACCGCGACGCGGTCGGACATGTGACGGACCACCGAGAGGGCGTGGGAGATGAAGATCATCGTGAGCGAGTGCTCCTTCTGCATGTCGAGGAGGAGGTTGAGGATCTGGGACTGGACCGAGACGTCGAGGGCGCTCACCGGTTCGTCGCAGACCACGACCTCGGGGTCGAGGGCCAGGGCCCGCGCGATGGCGATGCGCTGGCGCTGCCCTCCCGAGAACTCGTGGGGGTAGCGGTGGTAGGCGTCCTCGGGGAGACCGACGTCGCGGAGGAGGGCGAGGCACTTGTCCCGCCTCTCGGCCGCGCTCATCCTGGTCTGGATGACGAGGGGTTCCTCGATGATGTAGCCGACGTTGAGGCGCGAGTTCATCGAGTCGGCGGGATCCTGGAAGATCATCTGCATCTTCCTGCGCACGAAGCGGAGCTCGCGTTCGTGGAGCCGCGTGATGTCGCGGCCCTCGAAGACCACGCTGCCGGCCGTCGGCTTGTACAGGCGCATGATGGCGCGGCAGAGCGTGCTCTTGCCGCAGCCGGTCTCGCCGACGACCCCGAGGGTCTCGCCGCGCCTGATCGAGATGTCGACCCCGTTGAGGGCGTGGACGACCCGGCGTCCCGTGTAGCGGCCTTGGGAGAAATGCTGCACGAGGCCGCGGACCTCGATGATAGTGTCGGCTTCGCTCATGTGATCGTTCCTGCCTTGAAACAGCGCACCATCCTGCCCCCTTCCTCCTTGGCCGAGGCCTCGGCCAAGGCCGGGACACCGCCCCTCTCGGGGAAGGGCTCAAGGCGGGGCGCGGCGTTCCTGCACTGGTCGTCCGCCCAGGCGCAACGGTTCGCGAAGCGGCAGGTGGCGGGGTAGTCGTGGGGCGAGGGCACCTGGCCCTGGATGGTGGGCAGGTGGGACTTCGGGACCGAATCGAGCAGGGGCATCGACTCGATGAGGCCCCGGGTGTAGGGGTGCACGGGATCGGCGAAGATGGCGCCCACCGGGCCCGACTCGACGATCTGACCGGCGTACATCACCACCACGTCGTCGCTCATCTCGGCGACGACCCCCATGTCGTGAGTGATATAGAGGAGTCCCATGCCGGTGTCCCGCTGGAGGGAGCGCATGAGGGAGAGGATCTGGGCCTGCACCGTCACGTCGAGGGCCGTGGTCGGCTCGTCGGCGATGAGGAGGCGGGGGCGGCCGGCCAGGGCCATGGCGATCATGACCCTCTGCCTCATGCCCCCCGAGAGCTGGAAGGGATAATTGTCGACCCGGCTCTCGGCGGAGGGCATCTCCACCTCGCGGAGGATGGCGAGGATCGCCTCCTCGCGGTATTTCTTCCCGATGTCGTCCCGGTGGAGGGCGAAGATCTCGTCGATCTGCCGGCCCGCCGTGTGCACGGGATTCAGGGCCGTCATCGGCTCCTGGAATATCATGGAGATGCTGCCGCCTCGGAGGCGGTACATCTCCTCGATGGGGAGGGCGAGGACGTCCTCCCCGTCGAAGCGGATGCTGCCGGAGGTGACCTTCCCGTAGGGGTGGGGAAGGAGCCTCATGATCGAGGACGCAGTAACGCTCTTGCCGCAACCGGACTCGCCGACGAGGGCCAGCGTGCGTCCCTCGTCGATCCGGAAGGATACCCTGTCCACCACCTCGACCGTTCCGGCGTCGGTGGTGAAGGAGACCGAGACGTCCTCGACCGAAAGAAGCTCTTTCCCGCCCATACCTTGATCTTCTCCCCGGCCGCGGCCTTACTTGGCCTTGTAGGTCTCGTCCTTGTAGATGCGCGGCTCGTAGTACTTCTTGTCCTTCATCGCCTGCTGGACCTCGGTCTTGATGGCGCCGTCGATCCACATGTAGCCGATGTAGGAGCCGTAGCCGCCGTCGAGGGGCTCGAAGAAATTGCCGTCGAACTGGGTGTCGAGCCACTTGGGATAGCGCAGCCACTTCCAGGAGGCGCCGCGCACGAAGGGTACGTAGTAGTTCGGGACGACCAGGGCCTCCTTGTCGACGAGCTGCTGGATCTTCTTGTCGATCGCGGCCTTTTCGGCGAGGGTGCCGCCGGCGCGGAAGGCCTCGACGAGCTTGTCCATCTCGGGGTTCGCGTAGCCGAAGAAGTTGTTGGTCTGAGGATCCTTCGCGTAGGAGGAGTGGAAGTACTCGAAGTAGTCGGGGGTCAGGCTGGTGCTCATGCCGAGCCAGACGGCCTGGTACTTCTTCTCGAGGACCGCGCCGAAGAGGCCCTTCTGCATCAGCTTCATCTGGAGGTCGACGCCGGCCTTCTTGGCCTCTTCCTTGAGCACGGAGATGCGCTCGGTGTGGTTGGGCGAAGAGTAGATGAGCTCGAAGGAGAGCTTCTGGCCCTGGGCGTTCTGGCGGATGCCGTCGGAGCCGATGACGCTGTAGCCGGCCTTGTCGAAGAGGGTGCCGGCGGCGGCGGGGTCGAAGGCGGGCTTGCGGATCGAGTCGTCGTCGAAGTTGATGCCCGCGAAGACGTGGGCGATCCCGATGTTATGGTAGAGGGCGTACTCGCCGCGGAGGGCGGTGTCGATCATCTTCTTCATGTTGATCGCGTAGTACATGCCCTTGCGCACATTGACGTCGGCGAAGAGGGGGTCCTTGGTGTTGAACACGATGCCCGAGAGGCCGGTGAGGGGCACGTAGTAGGCCCACTGCCTGTCGATGTAGCCCTGCTTGTACTTCTCGGCGTCGTTCCCCTTGGCCCACTCGGCGGGGATGATCTGGAAGAACTGCTCGAGCTCGCCGTTGTCGAAGTAGTTGCGGACGATGTCGTTCCCGCCCGTGATCACCTTGTACTCGATGGTGTCGACGTTGAAGCGGTACTTGTTGTAGTCGTAGACGTGGCCCCACCAGTTCTTCACCTTCTTGAAGGTGAGGGACTCGTCCTTGACGTAATCGGCGAGGGCGTAGGGGCCGGCGGTGGGCTCGGCCTTCCAGTTGTAGGACTCGGCGAAGTCGGCGGGCACTCCGTCGGGGTAGAAATGGGCCGGGCGCGGGTTGACCGCTGTGTTGAGGAGGAGGTCCTGGGGCGCGGACACCGAGTTCCAAGTCACGGAGATGCAGTACTTGCCGTAGGCCTTGAGGTCGGTGATCTGGGTGGTGAAATAGTCGTTGTACCACTCGTCCTGGATGTTCTTGTCCCTCATGAACTTGAGCATGAAGACATAGTCGTCGCTCGTGACGGGCTTGCCGTCGGACCACTGCGCCTTCTCATTGAGTTTGTAGTACACGGTCTTGCCGTCGGCCGCGAAGGCCCAATCGGTCGCCATCGAGGGGACGAACTCCTTGGTCTCGTTGTTGACCTCGACGAGGGAGGGCGTGGAGAGGAAGAGGCCGCGGGAGGAGCCGTTGCCCTCGGGCCCGAGGGTCCTGAAGGTCATCGGGAATTCGGCGAGGTAGGCGTGGTAGGTGCCGCCGACCTTGGCACGGGCCGAGCCCCAGACGCCGGGCTTGCTGGTGTACCACTTCACCTTCTCGGGCAGGCCCGGGACCACGAGTTTGGGGTCCTCGACCTGGGGCGAGGTGAGGTTGGGCCGCTTCTCGGCCGCCAGGGCCTTTTCGTCGGCCGTGACGGCCTTGGAGGTGTAGAAGCTCTGCGCGAGCAGGGGTGCGGCGAGCAGGGCCGCGAGCGCGAGGAAGACGATCGCGTGCTTGATTTTCATCGTCCTGTCTCCTTCCGGGTACTTTTGGCAGTAGTTCGACGAACTACTTGTATACCGTGTATTTCTTGGGGTCGAAGGCGTCGCGGAGACCCTCGCCGATGAAGGTGATCATCACGAGGATGAGGCTCATCGCGGTCACGACCGAGGCCAGGATCCAGGGCGCCTCCTTGTAGGCGTTGAGCCCCTGGCTGATGAGCTCGCCCCAGCTCGGGGTGGGGGGCCTGAGGCCGAAGCCCAGGTAGTCGAGGGCCGTCAGGGAGCTGATGGCTCCCGAGATCGAGAAGGGCAGGATGGTCACGATGACGACGAGGATGTTCGGGATGATGTGGACGGAGATGATGCGCCAGGTGCCCGCGCCCATCGACTTGGCCGCGAGGACGTAGTCGCGCTCGCGCTCGCGGTAGGTCATGGCCCTGACGGTCCAGGTGCGGCCGCTCCACCCGAAAAAGATGAAGATGAAGAGGAAGATGCCGAAATCGGGCCTGAAGATGGCCTGGATGATCATGACGACGTAGAGGAAGGGGACCTGCTCCCAGACCTCGATGATGCGCTGGAAGACGAGGTCGAAGATCCCTCCCCAGTAGCCCATGAGGCCGCCTATCGCGGCGCCGATGAAATAGGTGATCCCCACGTAGAGGATGGCGAAGAGGATGGCGATGCGGAAGCCGTAGACGAGGCGGGCCAGGATGTCGCGTCCGATGGCGTCGGTGCCGAGGAAGTGACGGGAGGAGAGGGAGGGGGCGTAGGGGGGGTAGGTCCCCTCCTTGAAGTCCTGCTCGAAGGCGTTCCAGGGCACGGGCGCCAGGAGCACGAAACCCTCGCCGGTTTCGGCCAACTTCTTCTTGAGGTCGCGGTAATTGGTCTCGTATTTATAGTCGAGGCCGAACTCCGTGCCGAGATGGACGCGGCCGTAGGTCGGCAGGGTCACTCTGCCCTGATAGACCACGAGGAGGGCCCGGGAGTTGATGAAGATCTCCCCGAGGAGGGCGAAGACGATGAGGCCGACGACGAGGAGGAGGGACCAGTAGCCCCGCCTGATGGACTTGAAGCGGTCGACGCGCTTGCGCGTGAGGGGATCGAGGCGGAACCAGGGCTCGCGCTGTCGCTTTGTCATTTCCCGAACCTGATGCGGGGATCGACGAGGGAGACGAAGAAATCCCCGAGGATGTTGCCGAAGAGGGAGGCGAAGGCCGTGATCGAGAGGACGCCGAGGACCACCGGGTAGTCCTGGTTCTGGAGGGAGTTGAAGCCGAGGAGGCCCATGCCGCGGATGTTGAAGATGTTCTCGATCAGGAAGGAGCCGGCCAGGAAGACCGTGATGATCCCGCCGAGGCCCGAGGCGATGGGGATGATGCTGTTGCGGAAGGCGTGCACCCACATCGCCGACTTGAAGGTGCGGCCCTTGGCGACGGCGGTGCGGATGTAGTCGGCGGCCATGTTCTCCATGAGGTTGTTCTTCATCATCAGGGTCATCACGGCGAAGTCGCCGAGGACGTAGGCGATCAGGGGCAGGAGCATGTGGCGGAAGCGATCGACGACCTGGTCGAGGAGATTCATCTCGTCGAAGGTGCCGGACTGGAAGCCGCCGAGGGGGAGCCAGCCGAGCTTGAAGGAGAAGACCGAGAGGAGGATTATCCCGACGATGTAGCCGGGGAGGGCATAGCCGATGAAGACGAGGGTGCTCGAGATGTTGTCGTAGGCGCTGCGGTGCCTCAAGGCCTTGGAGATGCCGAGGGGGATGGAAATGAGGTAGGTGAGGAGGAGGGAGGTGACGCCGAAGTAGAGGGAGATGGGGACGCGTTTCATGATCATGGGGAGGACGGGGTCCTGGTAGCGGGTGGACTTCCCGAAATCGAGGCGCACCAGTTTGCCGAGCCAGTCGACGTAGGCCACGGGGATGGGCTTGTCGAGGCCGTAGAATTTCCGGAGCTGGGCCAGTTGCTTCTCGGAAAGGCGCTGGCCGCTCTGTCTCTGGGCAGTCTGCCCCCGCCCCTCGCCGGCGGCGCCCATCTGGCGCGCGCGGATGGCCTCTTCCATGGGCCCTCCCGGCACGAGCCGGGTGATGAGGAAGATCATCATCGTGATCCCGATGAAGGTCGGGATGATGAGAAGGATCCTCCTGAGGAAATAGGAGATCAAGCGCACCTCCGAAGCGTCATTCGGCTATGGCTCGAAAGGATTAACACGGCTCGGGCGCCAGCGCAAGCGGAAATTCCCCTTCCCGGCGGGGACTGCCCGGAGAAGGGGCCTCAGGAGAGGAGGAGGGGAGGAAGGTACTCGAGGGCGAGGCCGAGGAGGAGGACGAGGAGGCCCGAGACGGCGAAGCTCAGGGAGCCCGCCCCCTTCTTCGCGGGCATTCCGCCCGGACTGCTTGGGCCCCCGTCGGCGCCGAGGATCCGCGAACGCAGGCTTTCCTCCGCAGCGGCCAGGCGCCGGTACTCCTCGCCCTCGGGACCCTCCTCCCCGGGAAGGGCGAGGGGCGGGGGAGGCGGGTCGCCCAGGGCGGGGACGCGGTCTTCCCAGGAGTCGGCCGGCTTGGCGCCGGCCCCTCCCTTGGGCGGCGCGAAATGGAGCCCGTCCTTCCGGAGGAAGCCGATCCAGGCGATTCCGAGCAGGACCAGGCCCTCGATGTCGAGGTAGCCGCCGAGCGTGAGCAGATAGGACCCCGAGCCGGCGAAGGCGGCGAGGAGACTGCCGCCCAGAAGGGCCGCGCAGACCAGGCCGGCGGACAGGGAGAGAAGGCCTCGCGGGGGCCGGCCCCGGATTGTCGCATGTGTCAAACTCCGCCCTCCTGCGAAAGGTGCCGAAGTCTACCCTGGACCTCCTTCGAAGCACAGGGGGATTCCGTCCACTAACCCTCGATTTCCGAAAAGCGAAAAAAGAGAGTTGACTTGGCACTCGGGAGACAAGAGAATGGCTCGGCGTCCGGGGGAAGCCCTCATCCGTTTTTCGCCGGCCGACTCTCACAATCCTTGGAACGAGTTTCTAGGAGGCAGAAATGGTGATTAAGAAAGTGATGCTGGCGGCGGCCATCGCGATGGTCTTCGCCGGCATGGCTGCGAGCGCCGCGCCGAAGTCGAAGGACTATGTCAACGTCTTCGCGAGCGACCCGCGCACCTTCAACTATCTGGAGAGCTCGCGTCAGACGACTTCCCAGCATACGACCAACTTCGTCGACGGTCTGATCGAGCATGACAAATACGGTATCCTCAGGCCGGCCCTGGCCGAGAGCTGGTCCGCCAACGCCGACACCACGGTCTGGACCTTCAACATCCGCAAGGGCGTCAAGTGGGTGACCGGCGATCTCGAGGTCTACGCCGACGTCAAGGCGCAGGACTGGGTCGACGCGATCAAGCTCATCCTCGACCGGAAGAGCACGCTGACCTACCTCGTCTCCGGCTTCGTGAAAAACGCCGACAAGTACCTGGCCGGCACGATGACCGATTTCACCCAGGTCGGCGTCAAGGCCAAGAGCGACTATGTCCTCGAGTTCACGCTCGAGAAGCCCACGCCCTACTTCGACACCATGCTCACCTACAACCCCTACATGCCGGTGAACGGCGAGTTCGTGAAGACCAAGGGCAAGGACTTCGGCAAGGTCGACAAGAACGGCATCCTCTACAACGGAGCCTATGTCCTCTCCAACTTCACCTCCAAGTCGGTGATGGAGTACGAGGCCAACCCCCTCTACTGGGACAAGGCCCATGTCACCGTCCAGCACGTCAAGCTCGTGTACGACGACGGCAAGGATCCCGATTCCCGCTTCAACAACTTCGACGCGGGCATCTACGCCTCCGCCCAGGTCAACACCGACAACGAGGCCCTTTTCGCCCGGGCCCAGGCCAAGTACAAGAACAACATCTACCGCGCCCGGCAGGATTCCACCACCTTCCTGTATGCGTTCAACTATGATCGCAATTCTTTCGCCTCGCCCGCCGACCCCACCAAGGGAGTGACGCCGAAGACCGAGAAGCAGCGCGCCGACACCCAGGTCGCCATCCTCAACCGCAACTTCCGCAAGGCTGTGTTCTTCGGCATCGACAGGCCGACCATCCTCGCCCAGCGCAACGGCGACGTGAACAAGCTCGCGGCCATCCGCAACTCCTACACCGGTCCCGAGCTCAGCAAGGACAAGACCGGCAAGGACTACACCAAGTACGTCGAGGATGCCCTCAAGGCCCGTAACAAGGTCGACTTCCCTGCCTCCTTCAAGCTCGACGACGCCCAGGACCCCTACTTCAACCCGACCGTCGCCAAGGCCTACATGGCCAAGGCCAAGGCCGAGCTGACGGCCGCGGGCGTGGTTTTCCCGATCGAGCTCGACACCGCCACCGACATCTCCTACACCAAGGGTCTCAAGGGCGACCAGTCGCTCAAGGCCAATCTCGAGAAGGTCTTCGGCACCGACACCCTCGTCGTGAACGTCGTCGAGATGGACACGGACAACGCCGACGCCTCCACCTACTATGCGGAGTCCGGCAGCCAGTCCAACTACGACATCGGCGGCTACACCGGTTGGGGCCCCGACTTCGGCGACCCCTACACCTTCCTCCAGACCCTCGAGCCGGAGATCGGCGCCGTCCTCATCCAGATCGGCCTCGACGCGAACGGCGATCCGGCCAGCAGCGACTACAAGGCCGCGAAGGCCATCGGCCTCTATGACTACGCCAAGAAAGTCGAAGCCGGCAACGCGGTTTACAACGACCAGGCCAAGCGTTTCAAGCTCTTCGCCGAGGCCGAGGCCCAGCTCCTCGACGACGCGATCGTCCTGCCCTACATGTCCTACGGCGGCGGCTTCGCGGTCACGCGCATCCTTCCCTACACGATCCCCTTCGCCGCCTACGGAACCGACGAGTACAAGTTCAAGGGGATGATCCTCGGGGACAAGGTGCTCACCGTCGCCGAGCGCGACAAGGCCAAGGCCCAGTGGGAGAAAGAGCGGGCCGCCGAGTACAAGAAGCTCGCCGACAAGAAATAATACGAGAACCCGCCCGCTAGCTGCGGGAAGGTCGGAAGGGGCTGCCCGCTGTGGCAGCCCCTTTTTGGGTCCGGTTGGTTGACCGAAGGCCCCAACGCGCCCTTCCCGGTCTCCTTCATATTGCTTTGTTGATTTCTCGCGGATGCTAGGTTACTGTAGCCTGCAATTTTGAACGTTCCCGGAGCCGAAAGGGGGAACGAGACTTCCAGAGAGAGTAGGTGTAAACATGTCGTCGTTTGTCTCAGCGAGCCGGAGCGATCCAGGCTCAGTCCCGGGCCTCCCGGATCGCGAGGGCCTATGAAGCGCTATGTCTTCGGACGGATCCTGCAGTCGATACTCTCGGTCTTCATCGTATCGACGCTGACAGTCTTTCTCGTGTACTCCTGCGTGCCCCGCCAGCTCGTGTTCAAGGGCGACCTGATGCTGCCCAAGCTGGCGAGCAAGCCGGCCGAGTACCACGACTACAAGCTGCAGACCTGGAAAAAGCTCGGCTATCTGGACTACGTGACCATGAAGGACTACGCCCAGACCCTCTTCGGCCCCGAAGCCCCCGAGGTCAGCCAATCCCTGGTCCCCGGTTCGTCCTTCTACGAGAAATTCCGCGCGGATTTCGAGGCGCGGGGCTACAAGGTAGAGGTCATGCCGGTCACCGGCTACTTCTACGCGACGAAGGACGTCCCGCTTTCCGGCCGCGTGCTCAGGTGGTACGCGGAACTCATCCAGATCGACACGCCGAACCGCGTCCATGACCCCGCCAACCCCGGCCTCAAGCGGGGCTACTTTTTCACGCGCGACTGGAACGGAATGCCGGCCCTGGCGGCTTCGGGGACGCTCTACAAGTACCAGATCTGGATCGACGGCAACATCCCCTTCCTCCACCAGAACGTGATAAGGCTCAACATGGGGCGGTCCTACCCGACCTTCGACGGCCTTCCCGTCCTGGACGTCATCGCAAGCGGCCAGGGCCGGTCGGCCCGCCGCGTGATCACGACCCAGGTCCAGGGCGCCGAGACGACTTTCTACAGTTCCCTCGACGAGCACAGCCTCAAGTACAAGCCCGACCTGGACAGGCTCGACAAGAACAAATTCGACGACAACTACGCCGACGGCAACATCATCACCGAGGATCCCTCGATGATGGGGGTCAGCTTCACGATCGGTCTCTACGCCCTCGTCATCTCCCTCTCCCTCGGCCTCACCATCGGGGTCGTGGCGGCGATGCGCAAGGACAAGGCCTTCGACAAGATCACCATGGCCTACATCGTGATCATCAGCTCGATCCCGACCCTCCTGTACATCGCCCTCTTCGCGAGGTTCGGCATGAAGGTGCTGGGGCTCCCCGACAAGTTCCCCTTCCTCGGCGCCCACGCCTTCCTCTCCTATGTATTGCCGACCCTGTCCCTCGCCCTCGGCGGCATCGCCGGCGAGGCGCTCTGGATCAGGCGCTACATGGTCGACCAGATGAACTCCGACTATGTCAGGTTCTCGCGCGCCAAGGGCCTCTCGCAGGCCGAGATCTTCTTCAAGCACATCGTGCGGAACGCCCTCATCCCGGTCGTGCACTCCATCCCGATGGCCGTCATCGGCACGCTGGCCGGGGCCCTCATCACCGAGAGCTTCTACGCGGTCCCGGGCATGGGCAAGATGTTCCCGAGCGCGATCTCCGACTACAACAATCCCATGATCATAGCTCTGACCTTCATATTCACCGTCATCTCGATCTTCGCGATATTCATGGGCGACATCCTGGTCACGCTCGTCGATCCGCGCATCAGCCTGGCGGCCAAGAAGGAAGCGAGGTAGGAAATGGCCAACACCGCTGAAAGATTCGCCTTCGCCACCCTGGACGTGCTCCGGTCCGAGCGCATAGCCGGACCCAGGTACTCGTACTGGAAATCGGTCCTGCAGACCTTCTTCAAGCGCCGGTCGGCCATCGTGTGGCTGGTCCTTCTCCTCGTCCTGACCCTGATGTCCTTCATCCAGCCCCTGGTCTCCGGCTTCGATCCGGGGGCCTCGGCGAACATCAACACGCCCTCGGAGTGGTACCTGGCTCCCTCCGCGCAGCACTGGTTCGGCACCGACGACAGGGGCAACGACCTCTGGGACGTGGTCTGGTCGGGCACGAGGATGTCGCTCTCGATCGCCTTCATCGCCGCCACCCTCAACATCGGGATCGGCATCGTCGTGGGAGCGGTCTGGG
>Ga0334722_10001403_pt1 | contig 30322 bp, 22 predicted proteins | sample C3_bottom_MG_FD_207210 | JGI IMG/M metagenome (GOLD analysis project Ga0334722, IMG submission 207210) | Sediment microbial communities from Yellowstone Lake, YNP, Wyoming, USA - C3_bottom | ecosystem: Environmental > Aquatic > Freshwater > Lake > Sediment | place: USA: Wyoming | collected... | reverse complement strand
ATACAAAGGCGGGAAGTTTGGGTCTCGAACCAGATGTTGCCGGAGTCTGGTGGCGCGGCCGCCGCTGGCCTTTCCCAAGGCCTTTCCCGGGATAAACCCGAGAGTAACATCGTTTCGGCGGCGCCTGTTCCTCGAAGCTCGAATTTGGGGTCGCGGGCACCTGGAACCACTTATGTCCGCTTTACCCTCAAGGTCGGTGAACTGGCCCGGCAGGCCGAGCCCGGCCAGTTCGTCATGGCCAAAGTTCCTACCGGCAGCGTGGACCCCTTCCTGCGTCGCCCCTTTAGCCTGCACCGGATCGACCGGGAGCGGGAAGAGGTCCAGATTCTGTTTCAGGTCAAGGGAAGGGGGACAAGCCTCCTGGCCGAAAGGGATTTTGGTGAAACCCTCCCGGTCCTGGGACCTTTGGGGCGGGGGTTTACCCTGGATCCCCAGCGCCGCCGGATGATCCTGGTGGGAGGCGGCATTGGTGTGGCCCCCCTCTTGGCCCTGGCCGAGAAAGGAGTGGCTGCTGGGTACCAGGTTTTGTTGCTCCTGGGGGCGCGATCCCGGGGCGACCTTTTGGCCCTGCCCGAGTTTGAAGCCTTGGGAGTCAAAATTTTGGTGGCCACCGATGATGGTTCGCGGGGTCACCCCGGGCTGGTGACGGACCTCCTGGCCAAAGTCCTGGGGGAAGGCGCGGCAGCCGGGGGGCAAGCCGATCTGGCCGGGGGACAAGGCAGCATGGCCAATGGGCAAGCCGATCTGGCCGGGGAACAAGCCGACCTGGCTGGAAGCCAAGCCGATCTGGCTGGAAGCCAAGCTGACGTGGCCAGTGGGCGCGCCCATCTGGCCGGGGGCCAAGCCGATCTGCCCGCGGGGCGCGCCGTGAACGGGGAACAGGCCGATCGGACCGGACATCAAGTGCCCAGACCAACCACCGGGAAGGAAGGTAACCCCATGGCCAGCAGCGTCATCTACGCCTGCGGCCCCGTTCCCATGCTGAAAAAGGTGGCCCAGTTAGCCGGGCAGTATGCTCTCCCGGCGCAAGTGTCTTTGGAAGAACGAATGGGCTGCGGTCTGGGGGCCTGTATCGGCTGCGCGGTGGGTATTCAGCGGCCCGGCCAGCCTTTTGCCTATAAGAAGGTTTGTCAGGACGGACCGGTTTTTTACGCCGGGGAGGTAGTGTTCCCATGAAGAAGCCGAAGCAACTTGAAACGCGACCGTTGGTGGCTCGACCGGTCGATCCAAAAGCGGTGCCGGAAAGAGTATTGGCGGGGGCGCCACCAGCGGCAAGGTCGGTGCCTGGAGAAGGGAGGACGGCCGCCCCTCTTGCGGAGACAAGGCGTGTGCCGGGAGGTCTCGGAGACGGCGGGGAGATGGCGGGCGGCGGAGCTGCCGGCCGGATTCTGCCACCCAGCAAACCCAGGATGGCCGTACAAATCGGCGGCTTAACCCTGCAAAATCCCGTCCTGACGGCTTCCGGGACGTTTGATCCTCTCAGTTACGCCGAGTTCGTCGACTTGAACCGTTTGGGGGCCCTGGTTTTGAAGGGGTTAACCTTAAAGCCCGTTCTGGGAAACCGGCCTCCGCGGATCGTCGAAACGCCGGCGGGACTCCTCAATTCCATCGGTTTTCAAAATCCAGGCCTGGATGCTTTTCTGAAGGAGATTTTGCCGCCTTTGCGTTCGCTCACCGTCCCCATCATCGCCAACATTTCCGGGGATACGGAAGAAGAGTACGAGGAATTGGCCGCCCGGCTCAACCAGGTACCGGAAGTGGCGGCTTTGGAGGTCAATATCTCCTGTCCCAATGTGGCCCGGGGCGGGATGGTTTTCGGTACCGATCCGGAAGTGGCCTTCTCCGTAGTGAGGAGGGTCCGGCGGGTTTACGACCGGACGCTGATCGTCAAGCTCTCCCCCAACGTCACCGACATCGCCGCCATCGCTCGGCGGGTGGAGGAGGCCGGGGCCGACGCCGTTTCGCTCATCAACACCCTTTTGGGGATGGCCATCGACGTGCGGAGCCGACGCCCCATTCTGGGAAATATCACCGGCGGGTTGTCGGGGCCGGCCATCCGGCCCGTTGCCGTCCGCATGGTCTGGCAGGTGGCCCGGGTGGTCCGAGTACCGGTCATCGGGATGGGTGGGATCACCAGCGCTGAGGACGCCCTGGAGTTCATTCTGGCCGGGGCGCGGGCCGTGGCCGTAGGGGCCGCCAACCTGGTCAATCCGCGGGCGACCATGGAAATCATCGCCGGACTGGAGCGTTTCCTGCTGGAAGAAGGCGTCGCCGACCTAAACGAGCTGGTCGGGGCCCTGCGGCTGTAAAATGGATGCCGGCCTTACCGGCCTGTTTGGACGGCTGATCAGACTCGTGCGTTCTTGTAAATCAGCAAACTGGGCATCAGTCACGCACCCCGGCGGACGTGGCCCAAAACCGGAGGAGGGGCGCCGGTGCCGCGGGCGGCGAGCCAACGGCGGCTTGAAAATGTCTCTTTAGGACACCAGATGGGCTTGCGCGACCCCGGGGCGAAGGGACGCGTCCTAGGCGATGATTTTCGGCCGACGTTCTTTGTAGAATTCGTTAAACGCCCGGTTGATTTCGTTTTCGCACTTGGTCCGGTATTTTTTGTTCCTTTTGGTTTGCTTAAGGAGGGCCAGGTTGTGATATCGGGCCCGATTTGTCCAGCACTCCGGATGAGGATGTCCGCGAAGGGGGCCTGCTCGGATTAAAGTTTTTGGCATCGACCGTTTTTTGCGTCAAGCTACGCCGCTTTGCGCTATAATCATAAATAGAAGAGCCGCGGTTGACCATGCCGCCACTCGTTGGGCGAACGGCGCGGGCACAGCCTTTTTGAGACTTTGCTCCTGGGGGCCGCTAAGCAACAGTGCCGTTGGTGCACCAGACAGGTTATCCGTTCAACTTGAAACTTTATCGGCACGCCCCCACCGCTGGCCGCGCCGCTGGTCATCCAGAAGATAACGACGGGCAAGGTCTACCACCTTGCGGGCAGGCGGAAGCTATGGCAGCAAAACGGTTTGGTTCATCCTCACCGCACGACAGCCCTCGTGCTTTCCCCCGATTTTTCTTAATTCTATGGCCCGCCGGTTGGACACCGGTCCTTTTCCTCCTGCTTATTTTGTCTTTATTTCCGGGGCCATCCCTCGCCGCAGGTGAACCCAACCTTCCCGCTTACAGCGGTTATGTCAACGATTTTCCCGGCATCCTTGCGCCGGAAGAGAAGGCCTGGCTGGAGTCATTCGTGCGGGAAGTGGAGGCAAAAACGTCGGCCGAGCTGGCGGTGGCCATTGTCCAGACCACGCAACCCCTTGATCCCAAAATGTACGCGGTCAAGCTATTTGAGAAGTGGAAAATCGGCAAAAAGGGGAAAGACAATGGTGTCCTTTTTCTGGTGGCCCTGGACGAAAGTCGGGTCGAGGTAGAAGTTGGTTATGGCCTGGAGGGAATTCTTTACGACAGCAAGGTCGGGGAGATTCTAGACCAGCACGTGGTCCCGTTTTTCAAAGCGCAGCAGTACGGTCGGGGCCTCTACGAAGGCCTTTTGGCCGTAGCTAAAACCATCGATCCACAATTTGTGCCGTCCAAGACCAGGGATTGGCCGTGGAAGGACTCCGTTGCCCCCATTTCTCCCGGTGGTTGGCATTTTGTGGTAGACCCCGTTCTGGCGATAGGTTTTATCCTGGTACTGTTCGTTATCCTCGTTGCCGGTGCCTTTACCTGGTTCGACCGGCCGCGTTGCCCCCGTTGCCGCAGTCCCCTGCGCTACCGGGATAAAGTATTGTTTCACCCGACGGCGTATCAGCAGGGGCAGTCCTTGCGCACCTACTACTGCCGGAGGTGCGGCTACACTTACGAAAAGTTAATTCTGCTGCCACCAATTTACATGGGGGGCCGCGGCCCCTGGAGCGGCTGGGGTGGAATGGGCGGCGGCTTTGGTGGCGGTTCCTTTGGCGGGGGAGGTTCCGGCGGTTTTGGCGGTGGTTCCAGTGGCGGCGGTGGGGCCGGCCGAAGCTGGTAGGATTGAGGGACGGGAGCACAAGGCGGAGGGTATGCGCGAAACGCTCCCCAGCGTCCCCTTCTCCGCCAGCAAGGGAATTTCCGACTTATGAAGCGGGCGGCGCGAAGGCCGTCCGGGACCGAATGTCCCCTTATCCGCCAGCGAGGGAATTTGCGACGGCTGACTTTGGTTGTCAGAGGGTGACGTTTTCAATCGCCGTACCGGCTAAATTTCTCGGCCTGCTACCAAAGGACCGGAAGATCTTGAGGTGGAGGACCTCTAGGTGGAGGGAAATACGTTGAAGAAAAACTATTCGCCGTGGCTCATCGTTTTAGTCGTCGTTTTGCTCCTGGTGGGCGGGACGGTTTCCGGGTACAACCGTCTCATCGTCCTTTCCGAAGGGGTCAACAACCAGTGGGCAGAAGTGGAAAACCAACTGCAGCGCCGCTATGACTTGATCCCCAACCTGGTCGAGACGGTGAAAGGCTACGCGGCGCATGAAAAGGCCATTTTTGAAGAGGTGGCCAATGCGCGGGCGAAACTCATTGGGGCACGGACCGTCGAGGAGAGGGTGGCGGCAGCCCAGGGGATGGAAACGGCGTTAGCGCGTTTACTGGCCATTGCCGAGAATTATCCCCAATTAAAAGCCGACGCCCACTTCACCAAGTTAATGGATGAGTTGAGCGGCACCGAAAATCGCTTGGCCGTGGCCAGAATGCGGTATAACGACGTAGTCAAACAGTACAATCAGACCATCAAACAGTTCCCGACGGTGATTTTAGCGCGTCTATTTGGTTTCAGTGAAAAGACTTATTTCCAGATTGACGAAAAAGCGCGCCAGACGCCCCAGGTGAAGTTTTAAAGAAGCCGGTGTGACTCAATGTCTGGTGGTCAGGTGGTCCGTGGCCCGCTTCTTCTCGCCGCTTGCGCTTCTCTTTGCGCAGGGCCTTAATCTTTTCCCTACGGTTGGGGTTTGGCGTCCAAGGTCCCTATGTCCGGCCAGTAGCGGGTGTAACGCTGGCATATGGCCGTGATTTGTGGCCTAATGTTAAAGTGGCGCCAGGTTTTTGACTGAACTGTACTAAAGCTTTCGCCGCCGGGGTCGGATCGTTTTAAATCGCTGTACAACGCCATTTTTGAGGATTGAAAGCAAGCCTCGGGTGCATTCAACCCGGAGAAAACTACTATTTCAGGAGTACCATGCCATTTTGGCCGGCGCCAGCCATTGACTTCAGGCGACGCCGGTGCTATCATGATCAAGCAAAAACAAAAAATTGAGTAAACCAGGTGATCGCGGGTCGGTGGATCGGAGGCCGGCGCTTCCCGAAAGGCTCAAGACTGAGCCCGGAGGGATAAGGCCGGTAGTTCTTCCAGTATCCCTGGAACGAACCTGGACCGCCGGCCTGAGGAAAGTCCGAGCTCCACAGGGCAGGGTGCTGGGTAACACCCAGTGAGGGCAACCTCAAGGACAGTGCCACAGAAAGATACCGCCTGGTTGAGAAAAGAGGGCCGGCGTTCCCCGGAGCGCCAGCGCCTCCTTTTCGACCAGGTAAGGGTGCAATGGTGGTGTAAGAGACCACCGGCAGCCGGGCGACCGGCTGGCCAGGTAAACCCCACCCGGAGCAAGACCAAATAGGGGAAGGATGAGGCGGCCCGCTGAGCTTCCCGGGTTAGGTCGCTAGAGGCGTAAGGCAACTTACGTCCCAGAGAAATGATCACCCTCGACAGAACTCGGCTTATCGGTTTACTCAATGATGAACCTGCCTGACCCCGCCCACCAGCGGAGCACGACGGAAGAGTTTAGGGTCGTAGTTATACTGGGGGCGAGGTTTTTATTGTCTTCTGCTCCGCCTGGTTGGAGCGAGTCACTCACCCTTACTAGGTCACACCTGGCCCTTCCGGCAGTCTCAAACAAATATTTGGGGGGACCAGGCCAGGGGTGACCGGCACGTTTGGGTGGCGACCAGGTGTTCAAGGCAGAGCAGGTAGGTTGGCTAGGCTGGGCAAAAGGCCATCTGGGGACAAGGCAGGGGCGGCCAGGCCAGAGGCGACCAGCTCTTTTGGGGCCCGGGGCCTGGAGGCAATCACTTCATTTGCGGGGCGCCCAGCTCCATTCATGCCGTCCAGGATCATCTTGGGCGGTGGGGAGTTTGAGAGTTTTTTGGGGTCCGGGGCCAGAGGCAATCAGCTCATTTGGGGGCGACCAGACCTCCTCAGCTAAGAAACTTCATTGCCAGGTAGGCCGCAAAGGTTAGCATAATGGCACCGGAGCCTCGCTGCAACCACAGCTGCCTGGAGGGAGAGAGCTTTTGGCGGAGAGAAGCCCCTACTACCGCCAGAAGCAAGAAGAAAAGCCAGGAGGCGGCAACGGTGCCGGCGGCAAAGGCTGGGCGGGAAGCCGGCTCGTGGGCAGCAATGGCCGTTCCAAGAACGGCTACCGTATCCAGGATGGCGTGCGGGTTGCCCCAGGAGACGGCCACTCCAGTTAAGAATACCGTGACCAGTGGGGAACGCGGGGAATTGTAATCGGACCTGGTACCTCGCCCTGGCGGCAACGTATCTTGCCCCGGCCGCAATGGGGACGACACGGCGTACAGTCCGGCCGTATCTATTGAGGCACGCCAGGACCTGACGCTGGCCGCATCTATCGGGGCACGCCAGGACTTGACCCCCAAATAGATGAGGAAGATGGCGCCCAGAGCCAGCAATCCCCTTTGCAGCTCCGGCCAACCGGTGAGCAAAGCCGAAACGCCTCCGGCTCCGGTCAGGATCAGAAGCGAATCGCAGAGGCCGGCCGTGGCCGCCGCCAATAGTCCCCGTTTTATGCCGCCAACCAATCCCTGCTGTAGAACAAAGACGTTTTGGGGGCCAATGGGAAGGATCAAGGAAAGCCCCAGGGCCAGACCGCTCAAAAAGACCCCGCCGGAAAACACCAGCCTCATCACCTCGGAACCCGCTTTAACTATTTTATTATAGCTCAAGGGCGCCGCTGGTCGAGGTAGTATTCCATTTCTGGGATAAGTTTTTTCCCGGCGGAGATGATTAGATATGGACGAGCGACCAGCCCTGGCAGGCGTGATCTCGGAGGAGTCCTCCATGCCGCAAATAGCGGCACGCGGAGGATGAAAATGGTATTTTCGGAGGAGTAACCCATGATCCTGATTGGCACGGGCGGATATGCTTATGAGGATTGGCGCGGCGTCTTTTATCCGCCGGATCTTCCGGCGCGGGAGATGCTCGCCTTTTATGCCCGGGAATTCCCCTTTACCGAGGTCAATTCCACCTATTACCGGCTACCCAACCGCTTCATGCTTTACCATATGGCTGAGAAGACGCCGGAAGGTTTTGGCTTTTTCCTGAAGGCCTACCGGACCATGACCCACGAACGGCCGGAGGAGACCGCGGATTTTTCCGCTTTCCGCGCGGCCCTCTCGCCGCTTCTGGAAGGCGGGCGGCTTTTAGGTGTCCTGGCGCAGTTTCCCACCAGCTTTCGGGCCACGGAAGCCAACCGGGAGTACCTGCGACGTTTCCGGAGTAGGCTTGATGGGATCCCGGTGGCCGTGGAGTTTCGCCACCGGGAGTGGATCACGCCGGAAACGTTCCAGTTGCCAAGGAAGAAGCGTTGGCCTATGTGGTCGTGGACGAGCCAGGTTTTAAGGATCTGGTTCCTCCCGTCCAGTGGGTTACGGCCCCTTTTTCCTATGTGCGCTTTCACGGACGTAATTACAAGAAGTGGTGGCACCACGCGGAACGTTCTGAACGCTACGACTATCTCTATAGCCGGGAGGAACTGGCCGAATGGGTCCCACGCTTGCAGGAATTGGCGAACCGGACGGAGAAGGTTTATGTCTCCATGAACAACCATCGCCGTGGTCAGGCCGTGATCAACGCCCGGATGCTCCGGGAGCTTTTGCGGGAAATGGGTGAGGAATAGTGACCAGGCCCGGTAAAGAAATTGAAGACGACGGACTCGCTGCCAGCGGTAAGACAGATAGTGGAACCAAAGATAATGAAACCAGAGATAATGAAACCAATGTGAGTAATTCCCTGGTCGGGCGGGAGAAACGATGGGCCCACCTCCAGGAGGAGATTAGAGATTGCCAGCGCTGTGCGTTGGCCCAGAGCAGGATCCAGGCCGTCCCGGGGGAGGGACCGCTAGGGGCGGCAGTCTTTTTCGTCGGAGAAGCTCCAGGCGAGAAAGAGGACCTGACCGGACGTCCCTTTGTTGGCCCGGCCGGGCGATACCTGGACAGTCTATTGCCCCGGGCTGGCCTGGTCCGGGCCGAAGTCTTCATCACCGGATTGGTCAAGTGCCGCCCACCGCAGAACCGGGAACCCAGGACGGCTGAAATTCGCGCCTGTGCCCAATTTCTCTACCGTCAGCTGGATCTGATTGCTCCCCGGCTGGTAGTGCCCCTGGGGAATTTTGCCTTGCAAGAACTGGTGGGCAAAGAGTTCTCCATCTCCCAGACCCACGGGCGGCCTCTAGAAAAGGATGGCCGGAGGTACTTCCCGCTTTTCCATCCGGCGGCCGCCTTTTATAAAGCTGATTTGCGGTCCACCATGGCCGAGGACATGGAAAAGCTGGGCCAATACCTCCGGTCCTTACCCGGCGGTTAGTTAGCTCGTTTTGGTCGGCCGCGATGAAGATAAAATTGCAACCAGGCCAAATCCGCCCACCGGCTTTCTATTTTTTTCTTGAATCCAGCAACACCGCTCCCATGATGATCAGTCCCTTGACGATGTACTGGAAATTGGCCTCCACATTCATGATCACGAGGACATTATTTAAGATCTGGATGATGAAAGCGCCGATGACCGTTCCTCCGATGGTGGCGGCTCCTCCCTGCAGGCTGGTGCCACCGATGACCACGGCGGCGATGGCGTCTAACTCGGCCATGTTCCCGGCCGTGGGAACGCCAGCCGCCATTCGCGAAGCCAGAAGTAAGCCGGCCACCGCCGAGAGAAAGCCCATCAGGACATAATCAAAAAAGAGGATACGTTCCACGTTGATCCCAGCCAGCCGGGTGGCGACGGGATTGCCCCCGATGGCGAAGAGATAGCGGCCAAAACGGGTGGTCCGCAAAAGGAAGGCGCCGGCCAGGGCCGTCACGGCAAAAAGGATGACGGGCATGGGGAGGCCGGTGACGGCGGGAGAAGCCAGGAGCCAGAAAAAGAAGAAGAGAACGGCCAAAAGTCCACCCAGGGTCAGATACCAGGCCCAAGGTCGCGGGCGTTCGGCCGCCACCAGCGACCAATGACGGTAAAGCAAAAATAGGCCCAAAACAATGAGAAAGGCTAGACTGATGGAACGCGGTAATTCCAGGGTGGCCAGAGTTGCGAAACTGTTATTGACCGGAGCAATGGCCCTGCCGCCGGAAATGACCAGAGCCAGACCCCGGGCCACGGTCATGGTACCTAACGTCACAATAAAGGGGGGCAGGCGAAAACGCGTGATGAAAAAGCCGTTCCAGGCCCCGACCAGGAGGCCCAGGGAAAGGACCAGGAGAATAGAGGAGAAAGTCCCCAGGCCGAGGTTTAACTGCAGGGTGGCTATGATTACGCCGAAAAGGGCCAAAAGGGAGCCAACCCCCAGGTCAATCCCCCCGGTGAGGATGATCATGGTCATACCCACGGCCAGGATCCCGTTGACTGAGGTTTGAACGGCGACGTTCAAGAGATTCTCCGGCCGCAAAAAATCGCCGGCGGTCACCAAGGTCGAAAGAGCCATGAGTCCCAGCAAGACGACGAGGATGCTGTAATCCCGCCAGACTCTAGTCAGGAAACCTTCCCTAGTGGTTAAAGGAGACTCCGTCACCGCCTTATTTGCCTCCTGTAGCATAGTTCATCACCCTTTGCTGGGTAGCTTCCGCTGCCGGCAGATCGGCCACCAGACGCCCCTCGTGCATGACCAGGATACGATCGCTCATGGCCAGCACTTCCGGAAGGTCCGACGAAATCATCAGGATGGCCACTCCTTGCCGGGCCAACTGATTCATGATCTTATAAATTTCCACCTTTGCTCCCACGTCAACGCCGCGGGTGGGTTCGTCCAGGATTAAAACCTTGGGCTTGGTGGCCAGCCACCGGCCTAAGAGCACTTTTTGCTGGTTGCCGCCACTCAAGGTGTTGACGGGAACGTTCAAACTGGCGGCTTTGATACGCAAATCCTCTACATAATGTCGGGCCACCGTCTCCTCCTGCTCCTTGCGGATTAACCCCAGAGGGAAAAGGGTTCCCAGGCGGGAGAGGGTCAGATTGTGCAGTACCGACATCCCCAGGACCAGCCCCGTTGCTTTCCGGTCCTCGGTCACCAGGGCCAGGCCATGGCGGATGGCCTCCCAGGGGGAATCCACCCGGACGGTTTGGCCGTCGACCTTAACCAGACCCTGCTTTTTGCCGGGCCATGCCCCAAAAAGGGCTGCCGCCAGTTCACTGCGTCCGGCTCCCATTAATCCGGCCATCCCGACGATTTCCCCACTCTTCAGAGAAAAGGTGATGTCCTTTAAACGCCACTTTTCCGGGTCATCGGGATCCCAGGCGGAAAAATCTTGCACTTCGAGGACGACCTGCCCCGGGTGGGTCTCTTCCTTTGGATACATCTGGCGAATGTCGCGCCCGACCATCATCGCCACCAGCTTCTCCCGCGTGCAATCCGCGATGGGTAAGGTCCCTACGGCCAGGCCGTCCCGCAAGACCGTTACCCGGTCGGCGATTTCGAAAATCTCTTCCAGCCGGTGGCTGATATAGATTACCGTCACGCCTTTTTCTTTTAGCGAGCGGATGATTTTAAACAGGCGCTCGACCTCGCCCTGGGAAAGGGCCGAGGTCGGCTCATCCATGACCAGGATCTTCGGTTCGTAAGAAAGGGCGCGGGCTATTTCCACCATCTGCTGGCGCCCAACGCTCAGGTTTTTCACCGGCGTCCGCGGATCAACTTCCAGTTCGACTAAGGCGAGGAAACGGCGCGAGCGCGCCAGCATTTCCGCCCAGGAAATGAGTCCGGGACCACGCCGGGGCTCGCGCCCCAACCAGAGATTCTCGGCCACGGAGAGGCCTGGGACCAGGTTCAACTCCTGGTGGATGATGGCGATGCCGGCGGCCACCGCATCTTTCGTTGAACTGAACTGAACGGTCTTTCCCTCCAGGAGGATTTGGCCGGAATAAGTTCCCCAGGGGTAGACGCCGCTCAAAATTTTCATCAAGGTGGACTTCCCGGCCCCGTTTTCGCCAACGAGGGCCAAGATTTCTCCCTGGTTCGCCGTCAGACTGACGCGGTCCAGGGCTCTTATCCCCGGGAAGTCCTTGGTGATTTCGCGCATTTCCAGAACGGTCTTGGCCATCGACCATGCCTCCAGGGCGTAGCGACTAAACTAAGCCGGCAAAGAGTATTCAGGGCCGGGGACGGGGGGGTGAAAAGGCTTTTACTTGGATAGCTGCGGCCAGCGATATTTCATTTCCATGACGTTGTCTTTGGTGATGAGCTTGACGGGGGTAAGTCTCACCGGCACGTCATATTGCCCGTTCTTCACGGTAATGTCGCCCTTTACCTCTTCGTGTTTGGCCAGGGCAAGGGCTGCCTTATAGGAGGCCAGACCCAGTTCATAGGGCATCTTGTCCACGTCAGCCGACAGATCGCCCTTGATAATGGCCTGGCAGGCATCGAGGTCGGCGTCAGAACCAATGACGACGACCTTGCCGTTCAGCTTTTTGTTGATCAGGGCCTGGACCGCCCCCATGGCCATACCGCTATTGTTGGCCAGGATGCCCTGGATGTTGTTGTTATACTTGGTCAGGGCAGTTTCGGTGGTGGCCATGGCTAAATCGCGAGCCCAGGACTTATGGGCCTGGTCGACCACGATTTTGATGTCGGGATACTTTGCCAGGACCTCTTTGTTCCCGGCAGTAATATCACGGGCCACGCCGTTCCCCGCTTCTCCCTCCAGGATGATAACGTTACCGCGACCGTTCAGCTGCTTGGCCAGGAACTCGGCCTGGATTTGTCCCACCTTCTTACTGTCCGCGGTCACATAGAGGGCCACTTTGGCGTTTTCCGGGAGGCGGTCCATGGCCACGACGGGCACGTTTTTAGCCGCGGCCTTGGCCACCAGGTTGGCCGCCGCGCCCGTATTGACGGCATGGAGGACGAGGACATCGATACCTTGGGAGAGGAGATTTTCCACGTCCGACAGCTGCTTTTCTTCCCGGTTATCCGCCGAGGTCCAGAGGATTTCCACGCCATCTTTGTCTTTATTGTCATCCATAGCTTTTTTCATGAAAGAGTAAACGCTTTCTTGCATGGTAGCCACGCTGACGCCGATCTTGATCTTTTTGGGCGTCGCCGGCTGGGCCTGAGATGATTTATTTTCGCCGGTGGATTTAGCCGGCGCCTGCCCGCAGGCGGCGACCAACGAAGCTATGAGGAAGAGAACCAACAGGAAAGACCAAACGCGGTAGACCTTTTTCATCCCACAAAACCTCCTCACCTGATCTGGTTTGATTTTGAGCCGGCCAACGAGATCTGTGAACCGCCGTAGCCTGTCTGGAGCGGGCCTGTTTTGGCGGCCCCGCCAGACCGTCCCCCTCCGCTTTCTTTTGGTACCCGGCCCCGAAAAGCGGCCTTTTTCGTCCCATTTTTATTGAGCAAAGGGCGTGCCAACACAGATGGTGGCGCGCCGGTCACCGGGGGACCAACTCAGGAGAATCTGTGCTATAAAAGCGGGCAGGATTTCTGCCAAATGTGTCGAATATGTTAACACAGAAAGCACACTTCTTTCCCCTTCAGGAGCGTAAGTTCGGCAGGAGCATAAGGCTATGCGGAAAGACCGCGTTTTTGAAATCTTAGTGCAACACTTCATTGGGGAAAAGATCTCAGATCAGAAGGGTCCAGGGCACCAGCCGCGCGGTAAAGAGGTCGGTCTTACCGCCGCCGAATTGGCCCGGCTGGCCGGGATTGACCGTTCTAATGCCAGCCGTGACCTGAACCAATTGGTCCGCGAGGGAAAACTGGTAAAAATCCCCGGTCGACCAGTCCGGTTCCGTCTCGTGGGCCTGACGCTAGCCCCGCAAGAGGGAAACGCGGCGGCAGCCCCAAAAGCGGAGGGTTCCGCGAGAACTGCCACCGGGGCTGGTGCGTACCTCGTTCCCAAAGGGAAGGGTCTGAGCCCGGTGGCGCGGGGAAGGACCTGGACGGCAACAGGACCCGGGACCACTGCTTCCCGGGTTCCTTCAACGGCGCCGGCCGCGCTCTTGGAGCGGGAGGAGAGCGGAGCCTTTGAGGCAGGTGGAGCCTTTGAGAAGAGTGGGGCTTTTTCCCAACTAATTGGTTTCCGGGGGAGCTTAAAAACGCAGGTGGAACAAGGGATGGCGGCCATCCTTTATCCACCGAACGGACTGCACACCCTCCTTTTAGGACCGACCGGGAGCGGGAAAAACCATTTTGCCCGGGTCATGTACCAGTTTGCCCTGGAAAAAGGGCGTCTGGCTCCGGGGGCTCCCTTTGTCAGCTTCAATTGCGCCGATTACGCCCACAACTCTCAACTTCTGCTTTCCCAACTTTTTGGATACCGGCGCGGGGCCTTTACCGGTGCCATTCACGACCAACCGGGGCTGGTGGAGAAGGCGGACCAGGGAATTCTCTTTTTAGACGAAGTCCACCGGTTGCCGCCCGAGGGACAGGAAATGCTCTTTCAATTGATGGACACTGGAGAGTTCCGGCGCCTGGGGGAGACCGACGGACATCGCCGGGCCACTGTGTTGATCGTTGCCGCCACCTCGGAGAATCCGGAGGAGGTTTTGCTTAAAACCTTCTATCGCCGGATTCCCATGGTTATCCGGCTGCCGTCCCTCTCCGAGCGACCGCGGGAGGAACGGCTGGAATTGCTCCAGGCTTTTTTCGCGGAAGAGGCCCGGCAGACGCGAACCCGGATCACCGTAACCGACGATGTCATCGACGCTTTCCTGGCCGCGGAATATTCGGGCAACGTCGGCCAACTCAAAAACGATGTTCGTCTGGTCTGTGCCCGCGGCTTTGTAAAGTTTCTGGCCGAAGGTGGCGATGGCGTCCGGGTCACCCGGACACTGTTGCCGGCTCACGTTCGTCAGGCTCTGGTCCACCGCTGGTCCAGCGGGAAGGAGATGGACGGCTTCTTGGGACCCCAGGGCGATCTAGTTTTTTACCCCACTGCGGGAGAGGTCCCCTGGCGCAAGGACCCAACCGACCTATATGAAACCATCGAAAGAACTGTGGAAGAATTCCAACGGGAGGGTCTCACCCCGGAGGAAATCAACCGGATGCTGACGCTGGAAATCGAGTCCTATTTTCGGCGGTTCGTCAAGGGTTTTGGTGCCGAGAACCGGCGGTGGGAGGAGATCATCCGGCTGGTGGGTCCTTCCGTTGTCGAGGCGACCCGGGCCATGTTGGCCTTAGCCGAGGCCGAACTTGACCTGGCCTTTGACGAGCGCGTTTTTCGGGCTCTGGCCATGCATCTGAAGACCTCTCTTGAACGGATGGAAAGGGGAGGATGGTCGGAGGGTTCCCCGCGGCCGGTGTTGAAGGGAGAGCAGGTGGCCTATTTCCCCTTAGCTCGAAGGATGGTGGAGGTTTGGACGGAGCGGACGGGAACGGAACTGCCGCCCGAGGAAGCCAGCTTCATCGCCATGTTTTTACAATCGGTGGCCCGGCAGAAAGAAGACGAAAAGAGGACGGTGGGCGTAGTCGTCATTGCCCACGGGCCTCAGACGGCCGGCGGCATGGCCGAGGTAGCCAATCGTCTCCTGGGGCATAGTTACGTTTACTCTCTCAACGTCTCCTTAGACGAGATGGCGGAGCAAATTTTAAACCGGGCGGAGAATCTGGTCCGCCAGGCCGACCGGGGCAGCGGCGTCGTCCTGCTGGTGGATATGGGGCCTCTGGTTTTCCTGGGGGAAATCATTTCTCAGCGCACGGGAATCCCCACGCTGACTTTAGACCGGGTGAACACGCCACTGGTCCTCGAGGTTGCCCGGAAGGCCCTGGCCGGCTACAGTCTGGATTCCTTGAGCGACTTCTTCCAGGCCGGGGAGCGAAAGCCGGGCCCGCCCCCTGCCAACCAGGAGGGGTCTCCTGCGGCCTATAAGCTGGCGGCCGTTTGCATTACCGGCGCAGGGAGTGCGGAGAAGATCAAAGGATTGCTCAACGATCGGCTGCCAGCCTTAGCCAGATGGGGAATCCAAATCCTGGCCGCCGGGCTGGCCGATCGGCACCAGATGGAAACCGTGCGGGAACTGGCCGGCCGGGGCGATCTTCTGGCCGTGGTTGGGACGATTAACCCCGGGCTCGCGGGAATTCCCTTTGTTTCCCTGGAAGAGATCCTCCTTTATCGAGGGCTGGAGAAACTGGAGGAGATTTTACGGCGCCAGCTGGAGCTGGCGGGGGCTCTGCCGGGTTCTTCATATTTCCAAGTCACTCGCTCGCGTCTATTCCACGAAATCAGAAATACGCTCCTGCGCCAGTCGCGTTTTTTGAACCCGGACGTAGTTTTGCGCAGCATTCACACCATGATTACCGACTTGGAAGAAAGACTGGGGTTCCAGATTGAAAATGACGTCCTGGCCGGACTGGTTATGCATCTGGCCGCCAGCCTGGAGAAAAAGGTGACCAATCCCGGGGGGCTCCTGCAGTGCCGGGATAAAGAAGAAATCGCGGTGCGCTATCCCCAGGAAGTGGCCGCCACCAGGGCCGCGGCCGAGGTCTTACGCCGGGAATTGGATTTCGATCTGAGTGAAGACGAGATCTGCAATTTAGTCAAGATTATAAGGCAGGTTCCCCTGTTAGATGAGTGAAAAAACGCCGGGAGAACGGTAGCGGGGAGATGAAAGACGGTGATCCGTATAGCTTTGGTTTGTAGCTTTGGGATGTCGACCAGTCTCCTGGTCCAATCCATGGAGAAGGTAGCCCGTCAGCGGGGGCTGGCAGTCGAAATCGAAGCCCTGGGGACGGGGGATGTGCAAAAGAGATCCGAACGAATTGACGTCATCCTCCTTGGGCCGCAAGTCCGCTATGCCCAGGCCTCCCTGCGTCGCCTCGGCAAACCGCTGGCCGTCATCGATCCGCTGGTTTATGCCATGGCCCGGGGAGAAGCGGCGCTGGACCAGGCTTTGGCTCTATTAGGTGGTGAAAAGAATTGATTGACTCTTTATCGCGGTGGATGGAAGAGAGATTCATGCCGGCTTTAAGCTGGATCGTCGATAACCGCTATCTGCGGGCGATACGAGATGCTTTCATAACCTTTGCCCTGCCCATGATTTTAGTGGGTTCCTTCTTTCTCATCTTAGCCTTTCCTCCCATTCCCGCCCAGGCCAACGGGGGGTGGCTGGCAAGTATTAACAACTGGGCGGCCTACTACCGGCCAGTCCTTTTAGTTCCTTTCCAACTTTCCTTTGGCCTTTTGTCGGTGCTGGTCAGCTTCGGGGTGGCTTATAACCTGGCCGAATCTTACGAACTGGAAGGTCTTCGCATCGGGATCACCGCCTTAGTTGCCTTTTTGATCGCTTCGGTCCCCGTCGGCGTGCCGGGACCAACGAGTCCCCTTCCCCTGGGCGATTATCCCCTGTCCAGTTTCCTCGGCGCCTTGGGGGGCGAGGGTCTCTTCGTGGCCATCTTTTTGGGGATTTTTACGGCGGAAATAAACCGGTTTTTCGTCAAAACTGGCCTCACCATAAAGCTGCCAGAAGGGGTTCCTCCCAAGGTGGCCCGCTCTTTCGAAGCGCTTCTGCCGGCCTTTTCGGCAATTTCTCTGGTCTGGTTGAGCGAATGGTACATTTCCTCCCATTTCCAGGCGCGAGTTCTCGATCCCAATACCCTCACTTATACGGATGTTCCGGCGACCTGGTCCCGGTTGATCATGGAACTGTTGCGCCCCCTGGTCCGGGCCTCCAACAGTTACCCCTCATCGCTTTTGCAGATCGTCCTGATGATGGTCTTCTGGTCTGTGGGTATTCACGGGATGAACCTGGTTTCGGCGGTGGCCTACCCCTTTTGGACCCAGAACCTGAGCGAGAACGTGCTGGCTGCTGCTCGGGGGCTTCCTCTTCCCAATATCGTCACCGAGCCCTTTTATCACATTTATGCCCACCTGGGCGGTTCCGGGGCCACTTTGCCCCTGGTTTTCATGCTCCTGCGCTCGCGTTCGGCTCAGCTGCGCCAGGTGGGGCGGGTGGCGCTTTTGCCGGGTATCTTTAATATCAATGAGCCGGTCACCTTTGGTGTACCCATCGCCTATAACCCCATCATGATTATCCCCTTCATTTTGGCCCCCGCCACCATCGTGTCCGTAAACTATTTGGCCATGGCCACGGGCTGGGTGGCCCGGCCCATTGCGCAAATCCCCTTCACTGTACCGGTTATTATCGGCGGTTTCTTCTCCAACCGCAGCCTGAGTGGGGCTTTCCTGCAAGTGGTGGACCTGGCCATTGCCGCCTTGATTTACTACCCCTTCTTTCGGGCCTGGGAAAGGAGACTCCTGCGCGAGAGCGACGAATGAGAATGCCGATCGGGTTGTTGAACAGGGGCCGGCCTGGGTCGCGCTTGTTGCCATAGACACCAAAAATTTCTAGATTGTGAAACCACGAACATTCCTTTTTGGAGCCAATAGAGGTATAATGTTTTTGTCAGTACCACGGATGACGTCTTTCCGGCATCATTGGTCGCAGTGGAACAAAGTCCGGAGCGCGAGGAGATACGCATCGCCCACTTTACCAGCCCAGTCGGCTAGCTTCAGAATTTTAGCTAAGGGAGGGTTTGAAATGGAAAAAGGTTCTGTTTCCGCACGTCTTAGCCGTGGCCTTCTGGTTCTTGCCGTTGTCGTAATTCTCTGGCTTCTCCCGGTTCCGGCCAAACTGACTCCGGTCAGCTGGCACCTCTTTGCCATCTTTGCTGGCGTTATTTTGGGACTAATTCTGCAACCCTTGCCGATGGGAGCAATCGTAATCTTGGGTTTAAGCGTAGCCGCCATCACCAGAGTCTTGGCCCCTGCGGATATCCTTAGCGGTTTTGCCAATACGGTGGTCTGGCTCATCGTCTCGGCCTTCATGTTTGCCAGGGGTTTTATCCGGACTGGCCTGGGCCGGCGCATCGCTTATACTCTCATTAAGGCTTTTGGCGGCACGTCGTTGGGCCTGGCGTACTCGGTGCTGGTCAGCGATTTAGTCATCAGTCCAGCTACCCCATCCAACACTGCCCGCGGGGGCGGGATCATCTTCCCCATTGTCCGCAGTTTGGCGGAAGCCTTAGGCTCCAAACCGGGCTCGACGGCGGACAAAATTGGTTCTTTCCTGATGCTCTCGGAGTTTCATGGCAACCTCATTACTTCCGCCATGTTCATCACAGCCTGTGCTCCCAATACCTTCATGACGCAACTGGCCCAAAAAACCTTTAACGTGAACATCACCTGGGGGCTTTGGGCCCTGGCGGCCCTTGTTCCCGGCGTGGTCGGCCTTCTTCTGGTACCGATGCTCATCTATCGTCTTTCTCCCCCTGAAGTCAAGCGCTCCCCGGAGGCGCCGAAATTGGCTCAGGCTGAGCTACAAAAAATGGGTCCCATGACTACGGCCGAAAAGGTAATGCTTTTCGTTTTCCTTGCCACCCTCTTGCTGTGGGCCACTGGGCAGTGGAATAAGCTGGATGCCACCATGGTGGCTTTCGCCGGTGTCTCTTTGATGCTTATCGGTGGTGCCGTTACCTGGGACGACGTTTTGGGTGAAAAGGGAGCCTGGGACGCGCTGATCTGGTTCGGCGGACTGACCTCGCTGGCCGGTGCTCTGGCCAAAGTTGGGTTCATCAAGTGGTTTGCTGATTTTATCGCCGCCGGATTACCAAGGGGTTCCTGGGTCGCGGCTTTGGTGATTGTGGTCCTGGTTTACACCTACAGCCATTACCTCTTTGCGACGATTACCGCCCATGTAACGGCCATGTATGTACCCTTCGCCACCATTGCTGTAGCTACAGGGGCTTCGCCGCTTCTGACTTCCTTGATTCTGGCCTTTTTCTCCAATCTCATGCCGGCTTTAACCCATTATGGGACAGGCCCGGCCCCGATCTATTTTGGTGCCGGATACGTCAGCCAGAGCAAATGGTGGAAAATCGGCTTCCTCATGGCCTTGGTCAGCGTGGTGATTTGGCTGGGAATCGGCTCTTTGTGGTGGAAAGTAATCGGGCTCTGGTAATGTCTTTTAGGTAAGGCCAGTGGAGGAATCGTCAAGACATTCCACTTACCTCGTTTGCAGGCCCATCATTTGTATTTAGCTAGCGGCAGGCTCGGCCTTCATCCAATGCCCGCTCGGGGCATTTTGGCAGCGCCTGCCTTTCTTGCAAAAGGTTAGTTCCCCTCCGGCAGGAGGTCTGTTGGCTTGAATGTTACCCGTTGCCCAACGCTCGGTTCATGTTTACGGCATGAGGTCCCGGCAGTTGGGCCGCGATGGTAACGGGGACCAATAAGTGTTTCTATTTGCGATTCCTGTTGGTATCTTATTTTTTGACTGCATTCAAGGCCAGGCTGCCCGCCCGGGGGATCCGGGGAATGGTGGGCATCAATCCAAAGTTGCCCATTAACACCCGGAGCAACAAGATCGAGGAAGTCCGACAATGTTTTTGTTCCATGACATGAAATTACCTCCGACCGCTGGTAACAGCTCCCCTCCAGCGTCGCGCCGCGTCTCAGCCACGCGCCAGTGATCTTTTCAAGGGTTTCTCTCACTAGGAAACGGTTTTGCCCTGGGTCTGCAGATGGTTCATGGGTCCATACAAGTCGACTAACCGCTTAAACTCGACCTGATCATAAAAGGAGCATTGCCCAAGTCCAAAAGCCTTGGCCACCTCGATGGCGAAACGCACGGCAGATTCGATGTCGTTGAGGTGGCTGGCACCGGTCGCTGAGCCGGCCACGGCGGTCTCGGTGGTGATGGCCACCCCCACTACCGGCGCAGAAGTGGCGGTTGCCGGCTGCAGGATGCTGTTCAGGTGGTAAAGTCCATTCCCGTAGGGAGTGATATCCTGGGTGGTAATGGCTAGAACGGCTGGTAATTGTCCGGTAACCACTTGCATTAGATCCAAAAGATCTTCCGACACGCGCAGGATGTAGCCTTCTTTGACGGTGGGGGTGATGGCAAAGCCGCGCCGGTTCATGATGCGGTTACCCTTGGTAGTGTCAAGGGAGAGGACCGCGTCCATATCCGGGGAGACCTCGTGCTGGTTCATGGTGGCCATGTCGACCGGTGCTCCCATAAAAGGTACTGGCTCATGGGGGATGACCGGTGCCCGCGGACAAATGTGGGTGGCGATGATGACATCACCAGGTAGTTGGTCATCCCTGGCGCGCATCCGGGCCAGTTTCAGGGCCACGGCCAGAGCGGCCACCGCTCCGTCGGCGTCAGAGACCAAACCTATTCGCTGGGGCCTGGCCCCGATGCCCCCCAGGCGTCCAACGATGCCCAGGGTTTGACTCGGGCCACCTTTCCGTTTACCGGAGGATCCGGGAACGTAAATGCGGATAAAGTCAGTGGCCCCCTTTTCGGTGGAAATACGGGTTACCTCAACCTCTTCCAATCCCTCCTCTCGCAAAAGAGAAGCGACCACCTCGCCGTTGACGTGAGCGTCATCCAGGAGGTCAAAAGCTTTGAGGGTGGCTAACCAGGTCATGGCGAAAACTCCTTTCCCCCGCAGATAGATGCCCTCAGATAGGGGCACAACTCGCGCCGAACTGCCATGGCGTGTCTCAGCTTGTCGCTTTTAAAATTCAACGAGTGGTTGGCCGGTTCCTGCAGACCCCGGCGCCCAGCAGGTTTGGCCAACCACCGTTTCAGCTCGAGCGGGGCAGTGAGCGCTAACGAGTTGGAGAAAGGAAGTTTAGCCCTGCCCTTTGCCCGTCCGGGGGAGGCTTCTCAAGCTCCTCCAAACATCAAGTTCCACCAGAGGCGGGAACGTATGGCGAAGTGGGCGAAGCGGTTTTTCTGGGGCTGATGCGGTGGTGGCCGAGGTGGAGTTTTCTCGGTTACGGTTCAGCGCGCCAAACGGCCTCAAATGGCCTCCTCTCCTTTTTCACCGGTCCTTATCCTGATCACCTCATCCAGGGGGTGGATCAGAATAATGCCGTCCCCAACTTCCCCCGTTCGGGCGGCCTGCATAATGGTTTGCACTACCTTCTCGGCCTGAGCCGCACTGGCCACAATTTCAATCTTTACTCGCGGAAGCAGGTCCACATGTAACTCGGCTCCGCGGTAGCGTTCGGTCAATCCTTTTTGCTTTCCCAGGCCTTTTACGTCCGTTACCGTCAGTCCACGAAACCCCTCTTTTAAAAGAGCCACCCGCACTGCAGTAAACCGGTCCGCCCGAATGATGGCTTCGATTTTTTTCATGGTTTTCCCCCTTTGCTCAGAATTTTACTTTAGTAGAACGACTAAGAGCCATGGTTGGACTCGGAAAAGGTCAAGGCCGGTGATATCTTCGGTTGGGGCCCGGGATTGGTTGGAAAGCCACCGCCGTTTTGCACGTCCACCGGGCTTAAGACAAAGTCGGGATAGGCGGAAAGGCCCATCTCGGGGATATCGAGACCCTGCAGTTCTACCTCGGGTGAGACGCGCAGCCCAAAGGCGAAGTCAAGAAGACGATAGAAGGCGTAGGATAAACCAAAACCATAGATGACGGCCACACCGGCCAAGAGCAGTTGGGCTAAGAATTGAGATGGATCACCGTAGAATAGACCGGTAACCCCGCGTGCTGCCACCCCCAGGTAGGTTTCGGCACCCACCCCGTTCCAGCCAGCGCCGTAGGTTCCATCGGCAAAAAGTCCAAGACTAAGGACCCCCCAGACTCCGTTGACCCCGTGGACGGAGATGGCGCCTACCGGATCATCGATTTTCAAGGTTCGCTCAAAGAAATAGACGCTCACCACGACCAGGACGCCGGCCACGAGGCCGATGATTACGGAGGCCAGGGGATTAACAAAGGCGGAAGGGGCCGTAATCGCGACCAAACCGGCCAAAACGCCGTTACACATCATGGACGGATCCGGTTTCCCGTACCGGAGCCAAACGTAGAGGAGAGCGGCCATTCCTCCCGCCGCCCCAGCCATCATGGTGTTTACGGCCACCACCGAGATCCTGAGATCGCCTCCCGCCAGGGTGCTGCCGGGATTAAAACCGAACCAGCCGAAGAAAAGGATTATGGTCCCCAAAACGGCCATGGGGATGTCGTGCCCCGGCAAGGCCACTGGAGTGCCATCGGGGCGATACTTGCCCAAACGCGGCCCCAAGACCACCGCCCCAGCCAGGGCGGCCATGCCACCGATGGTGTGGACGACAGCCGACCCGGCGAAGTCTACTGCTCCGTGCCCCAGGCCAAGTCTGGTACCCAGCTGAGCCAGCCAACCCCCGCCCCAGACCCAATTGCCAAAAAGAGGATAGAGGAGCATGGAGATAAAGAACGAGCTCAAGACAACCCCCAGGAATTTAACCCTTTCGGCCATGGCCCCGGTTGGAATGGTGACAGCGGTGTCCATGAAGACCATTTGGAAGAGAAAAAGGGCCATTACCCCCACGTCGTAGGCGTCGCCGGCCAAAAGCCAACCCGCCTGCCCCAAAATCCCCCACGGGCCCAAAGTCAGTTCCTTGTTCAAGGGAGCTGTGCCGCCAAGGGAAGCGATCTGGCCGACTCCGCCAAACATGAGGGGGAAGCCGACTAGGAAGAAGCCAATGGCGCCCACGAGGAAGACCATAAAATTCATGGCCATGGTATGGGCGGCATTCTTGGCCCGGGTGAATCCCGTTTCTACCAGGGCAAAACCGGCCTGCATGAAGAAGACCAAAAAACCCGTCAGGAGTGTCCAGACAAAATTAAGACCGATTTTTTGCTTGCCCAGTTCATTCCCCAGTTCCAGGTTACTCGGTGTGGTGCCACCGCTACTGAGATTTTGGATTGTGCCGGTATTAGTACCCGCTGGATCACCGGCCCACGCCAGCGAAACAAAGCCGATGACGACGACCAGGATGAGAAAAAAGCCCCACTTAAGACCACGCTGCATTTTTGTTTCTCCTCCTTTCATTTTTCCGGTAACCGGCCAAGCTCGGACCTTCCCGCCAACACAGCGGCCCGGGCGACCTGCACTGGAGGGAGAAGGTGTCCCCGTTGCCGAAGTGGGCCTGGCCCTAATGAGGCCAGCTTAAGGCAGGAAACGATTTGTGTCAAAGATTTGTTAGCTATAAAACAGCGACAAAGAGGAAACCACGTCTGCAAAGGGCTCATATGTCATGTTTATGTAATGTCCATGTCAATTTAAACGATCTTCCGGCCTCGTTTGCCTTTTTCTATCGCCGGTATCTTCCAAACAGAGACAGTGCCAGGTTCAACGCCGCGGCCGAAGAATTTTTTTAGTGGGACAAGGGAGCTATTGAATACCAGGCAGGATTTTTTGATTACTCCGAAGAATTCCCCCTGATGGAGGGCACTGGGTAAGCGAGCAAAGCTCCTCGCCGCGTATGCCGCCAGAGCCAAAAAGGGCCACTTTAGGAGGCAAGGGCCATGCTATTTTTGCGTAACTTCTTCCGCCGCCTCTTCCTGACCCTGCTGGGTGGATTGCTTTTGGCCAACGTACTTTTCCTGGAAACAGGTTTCTGGATTGACCAGACAGTGCTCGATCCAGGCTTTTTATTGCGAACTCTAGAGCAAACTGGTTTTTATGGAAGGTTGCGCGACATAACGGTGGCGGCCTTGACCGAGGCGGGTGAAACCGGTGCCCCCAAGGAGGTTGAACTGCTGCGCGAGGTCCTCCAGGAGGCCATAACGCCGGAGATTATCCAGGCGCAAGTCGAACGGCTGATACCCGCGTTTTTAGCCTTGCTGAAAAACCCCGCGACGCCTGACGTGCCGGTGCTGGAGTTGACCGGCTTTAAGGGCAATCTTTTGCGGTCTCTGCAAAAACGTCTGGGTGGGACCATCAGCCAGAGGGTTTGGGCCGAAATTCAAAAGACGATCCCCGACCAATTCGCTCTACTCTCGCCACCTGACTCCACCCGCGGGCGGGAAGGGCGAGGCCTGGATCCGGCCTTCTTCGTCGAGCTCAACAAATACTACCAGTTGTTTTCCCGTGGTTTGGTCTGGGGGGTGGTTTTACTACTGGGGTTAATGTTGACTGGGTTCCTCCTGGCCGGGCGGAAAGCCTGGGGGCCGTGGCTGGGCGTACCGGTTGGCCTGGCGGGTCTGGCAGTGGTCGCCTTTAGTCTTGTGACCACCTCCTATTTTCCCGAACTTTTGGGCTCAAGCCGGTTTGCCCCGGCTCAACAGCTGGGAACTGGGGGCGTGGCACTGCTCGAGGGACTGCGGGCGGTGGCTGGCGTTTTCCTCAACCGTTTTCTCCTGGTTGGGATCATCACTTGCCTTTTCGGTCTGACCATCTGGCTTTTGTGGCACCGGTTAAACCGGGTACCGCCGGTTAAAGCTGCCGAAACCAACTAAGGGCAGGAAAAATCAGCCTGCCTGGCGAATAATCGATGAGGCCCAGGTCTCCTGGGCTAAGGTCTCCCCACCGTGGAGCCTGCTCCCAGGGCAGGCAAATAAAATTCGAAAGGAGCGAATAGCCTGGTCAGGGCGAGACCGGCCACTGTGTAAAGACAGCTGGTTTTTTGGACCAGGTAAAGCCAATGCGCGAAAAAGTCACCATCCCGGCCCTCATGGCTAAGAAATCCCGCCGGGAAAAAATCACCATGCTCACCTGTTACGATTATCCAACGGCCCTGCTGGAGGAAAAGGCTGGCGTCGACATCATCCTGGTGGGTGATTCTTTGGCCATGACGGTTTTAGGGCATCCCAGCACCCTTACCGCCACCATGGACGTTATGATCGTTCATGCCCAGGCCGTTCGCCGGGGGGCACCGGGGGCTTTCCTCATCGGGGATATGCCTTACATGTCTTATCAGGTGAGTAAGGAAGAGGCCATCAGAAACGCCGGCCGGTTTATGGCCGAGGCTGGCTGCGATGCGGTAAAACTGGAAGGCGGGCGGAATGTGGTCGAGGTGGTCGAAGCCCTGACCAAGGCCACGATCCCGGTGATGGGTCATCTGGGACTGACTCCCCAATCCATTGCCCAACTGGGCGGTTTCAAAGCCCAGGGGCGGGACGTGGATACGGCCCTGCGGGTCATCGAGGATGCCAAACTTTTGGAGGAAGCGGGGGCCTTCGCCATTCTCCTGGAAGCAGTCCCACCTGAGGTAGGCCAGATCATCACCGAACGGGCCTCTATCCCCATCATCTCCATCGGTGCCGGGCCGCATTGCGATGGACAGCTGCTCATCGTTCACGACATGCTGGGTTTCTTTGAGGCCTTTACCCCCAAATTTGTGAAAAAATACAGCAACCTGAACGAGATCATCCTGGGGGCCTTCCAGGCTTACATTGATGATGTCACCAGCGGTCGTTTCCCGGCTCCGGAACACTGCTACAACATGAAGCCCGGTGAAGCGGCCCGGCTGAAAGAGCTGGTCAAGGAAGAGCTAGGGTGAAAGCCGCCGCCAGCTTGCTACGCGCCCGGCAACGCTTTTTGTCAGGTTGTATCTGCTTTTCCTCGTCGAAGGACACTAACCTCTCGCCGCTCTTTTGACCTTTTGGATCGAAACTATACTCCGGAGTCTTTGGCAGCCTGGTACGCGCTGCCAATACAAACGCTTAGCCCGGTGCCCAAAAGGGGAATGGTGTTTATGCGCAAGATCATACAAAAAGTAAATTAGCGAGGCTCTAAGAGTAGCATACAAGGAGGGTACGCTGTGCCGCGTGAACGACTGGCTTTTACTTCTTCCGTCATCGATGAGATCAACGAGTTTCTGCAGGACCCGGATAACCCGCTGATCAACGAGTTGCTGCGGATTGTGGCCAAATACGGAACGCCCGAGGAGATCAATGCGCGGGCCCAGGAAGCGCGGCAGCTGCCTAATCTGCTGGCGCGGCTGCACCACATGGATTCGCCCTATCTCCAGGATCTGGAGTGGTTGGCCCGCGAACGCGATAAGGGGGCTTTTGTCAGCATTACGGAGTACCGCCGGCAGATCTTAGGGGAGAAGGCCAATACGCATTATTTCGATGAAGGGAAGGCTGTCACCCTGGAAATTAGCGCCCTTCAGTACTTTCCCTGGCTCATCGCCGAGGCCAAACAGGCCATCGACCGCCGGGAGATTATGCCGGGCAGGTACATCCGCGTGCGCAACATGAAGGAGCAGGAAAAGGACCAGGGGGATACCCTGGCGGTGGCCGCGGCCATGCAGATCATCGGCGCCACTTATGTCGAAACCCTGGATACGCGGGGCACCGATGGTTCTAACGTTCACCTGGGCGGGCCGGAAACCATCACCGGTTATTTCGGCGGGGTGGGACAACCCAATGAACATCCCCTGCAATGGGTCGATGAATATCTTTATTATTACACCCAATACGGGATCAATCAGGTATTAAATGTAAACTACGGGACCATCCTGGCGGCTTTTCTTCTTTACAAACTGGGGGTGAATATCAGTTTTAAGATCTCCGTCTATACGGGACATGACAATCCCTTTGCCCTGCTTTGGACCCTTTTGGCGGCCCGGCTTTTCGCGCGGGAAGACGGGTCAACGCCCTTGGCCGGTTTGAACTTGAGCAATTCCGCCAACAATTACACCCTGGAGCTGGGCGCGACGATCCGGCGCCAGCTGAAGCTGGAGGACCGGGTCCGTTTTGAGCACCATATCACCGAAGCCTATAAAAACATTGTCCGGCAGCCTTACAACCGCCGGGACGAACTGGTGGAAGTGGCGGCCCGGGTGCCCAACATTTCGGCCAAACACGAGGGCGGGGATCCGGAGGTGGAGGTTACCAGGGAGCACCCGTCCGATATCCTGGATTACTTCCGGGCCAAAGAGGAGATTCTCGCCGCCGGGGACATGGCCAAACTGGAGCAGAATTACCTGGACAAACACGCTGCCGTCAACCAGACTGCCCGGGCCTTGACCGAGCGGGGTCGGGCCTTTATAGCGGCCACCCGCCTCCATCGCCGCTAGGCGCTGGCTGTTGCCGCGTCAACCGTAAATTTCCTACCAGTAATGGTCAATATTTAGACTGGGAGGCAGGGTGGAGCATGGCTGCCGCCAGGTCTTGGAATTGGTTGCCGGTCGTGTTCTCTTATGCCCAGCTGTCTGAGCGGTTGTCCCGCCCCTTTGGAGGCGGGATATTTTCTGTGGTTATCCCGTTCCTTCGGAGGCGGGATGTTTTCTGCGGTTATCCTACCCCTTCGGAGGCGGGACTTTTTACGGACGGAACTTTTTGGTGGCAGGACTTTAACTAACTATGGTTTACGGGATTGCCCTCCCGCACTTGGGGGTTGACCAGGTTCGGTGGCCGCTTCCCGGTGACTCCAGCGACGAGGTTGGTGGCCGCCGTGGTGGCCATCTTGATCCGCGTGGCGATGCTGGCACTCCCGATGTGGGGTAGGGCGACCACATTTTGCAGCTTCAAAAGGGGGTGATCCGGGGAAACTGGTTCCACTTCGAAAACGTCAAGACCGGCCGCCCAGATCTTCTTTTCGACCAGGGCTTGATAAAGGGCGGCCTCGTCCACCAGCGGCCCGCGGGAGGTATTGATCAAGACGGCCGTTGGCTTCATCAGGGAGAGTTCGCGGGCGCCGATGAGGTGTCTGGTCTCCGGGGTGAGGGGAGCATGGATGGAGACAAAATCCGACTCCCGCAAGAGGTCATCCAGGGGGCGATAGCTGATCCCCAGTTCTTGTTCCAGGTCTTCGCGCCGGGTCCGGTTATAGTACAGGAGGCGCATTTGGAAACCCTGGGCGCGGCGGGCTACCGCCGCACCGATGCGGCCCAGCCCGATGATCCCTAGAGTGGCGCCGTGGACGTCCTGACCGGTGAGGAGCATGGGATGCCAGGTCTTCCAGTGCCCTTCCACCAAATAACGATTGGCTTCCAGAAGACGGCGGGCCGTGGCCAAGAGCAAGGCAAAGGCCAGGTCAGCCGTGGTTTCGGTCAGGACGCCGGGGGTGTTGGTGACCATAACACCATGCCTGGTGGCGGCGTCCACGTCGATATTGTCATAGCCGACGGCCATGTTCGCGACAATCTTGAGCCTCCGGGCGGCCAGCAGAAACTCTTCGTCAACCTTTTCCGTTAAAAGGGTAAAAACCCCGTCCACTTCGGCAATTTCCTTCAGAAGGATTTCCCGTGGTACCGGTATTTCTTCTTCCGGCCACAGGCGGTAAGCGCAGGCTTCGGCGATGATCTGGAGGGCCGGTTCCGGGATCTTACGGGTTATGTAAACGGTTGGCCGGGTCATGGCGTCTCTCTCCTTACCTTGAAAAAATAAGACCCGGATTAAAACCAGGTCTTATTTTGTAGTATGACTTAAAAAGGGCCTGAACTCTCACATCGCTTTTCCGTCAAACCGAACGATGAGCTTAGTAGCGCCGGGACGAACCCCGCCCGCCGGCGCCGTAACCGCGACCGCCACCGCCGGGACGGGTCTCGCGCGGCCGAGCCTCGTTGACCTTGATCTCGCGGCCGCCCCATTCGGCGCCATTCAGGGCGTCGATGACGGCCTGGGCCGATTCATCCGGAACCTCGACGAAGCCGAAGCCTCGCGAACGACCGGTTTCGCGATCAACGGCCACCCTGGCCGAAATAACCTCGGCATAGTCCGAGCAGGCCCGGTGGAGGTCTTCTTCGGTGACGTTCCAGGGCAGATTGCCGAAGTACAACGTCTTAGGCATGTCTCACACGCTCCTTCTTGAAAGAAATCAATCGAATCGCAACTTTGGGAAATGAAACGGGAGACACACCTTTCGGCAACCGCTCATCTGGCCCAAGTATGCAACTCTAAACCATATTATAACCGATTTTTTGGGAAATGAAAACGGGGCAGCCCACGCGCTTAAAACTTTTTTGGCAGGAATTAACCCTTCTGGTCTCGAATTTTCTTCTGGACTAATCACCCGGGCTGGATTTATCATGAGAAGGGGGAGAAAGAGATGCTTGCGGAACTCCTACCATTGATTTCCCAGGAAATATCGGGACTACGTGCCTACGATAATGTCAAAGAGATTACGGCTTTCCATCGCATTCAGGTGACACCGGATTTTCGCCGGGCCGCCCAGCGGGTGGCGGCGATCCTGAGTGCGGCGCCGCTGGAGGTTTCCGTTTTGACCTATCCCGCCGACGGGAAGACGGCCTATTGGGGCTACGTCCTGCCTGAGGAATGGGTGCCGGAAGAGGCGGAGCTCTGGATCGTGGAGCCGGCGAAGGAGAAGCGCCGTCTGGCTTCCTTTGCCGAGCTGCCCATCTCCTTGATCCAGCGCAGCGCTCCTACCCCACCGCAAGGAATCACGACGGAGCTGGTGGTCGTGGACCGGGCGGAAGAGGAAGAGGCCTACCGGCAGGTCGATGTGGCGGGAAAGCTGGTTCTGGCTCAAGGCGACGTGGAGCGGCTATGGCGGTTAGCGGTGAAAAAACACGGCGCCGTGGGCTTAATCGTTGACAATATGAACGAATTTGCGCCGGTCCGGGAGCGAATGGACCTGCCCGATGCCGTCCAGTATACCTCTTTTTGGTGGTACGGTCAGGAAGAACGGACCTTTGGTTTTGTCCTTTCACCCCGTGCGGGCGAGCAGCTGCGCCGGCTGGTCAAAGAGACGCAGTCCAAAGGTGGAACGCTGAAACTTTGGGCCAGAGTCAAGGCTCAGTTTCGCCCCGGGCAGATGGAGAACGTCATGGCCTTTTTGCCGGGGCAGACCGAGGAAGAGATTTTGGTCATCGGGCATCTTTGTCATCCCAAGCCTGGGGCCAATGACAATGCTTCCGGGGCCGGGACGGTAATGGAAGTAGCCCGGGCTCTGGCCCGACTGGTGGCCGAGGGCCGACTGCCCAGACCGCGCCGGGGCCTCCGGTTTTTGTTGGTGCCGGAAATGTCCGGTACTTATGCCTACCTGTCCACCAACGAAGGGCGGCTTTCCAACATCGTGGCCGGGATCAACCTGGACATGGTGGGAGAGAAACAGGAGATTTGCGGCAGCTCGCTCCTGGTGGAAAAACCGGCTCTGGCCCTGCCCACTTTTGCCGGCGACCTGGCGGCCCTGATTTTGCAGGAGATTTCCAAGGAGGCCGCCAATTTCAGCCATACTTACTCTTACGCCCTTTTCCGGAACAGTGTGACCCCCTTCTCGGGGGGGAGCGATCATTACGTCCTTTCTGATCCAACGGTGGGCATCCCAACCCCGATGATCATCCAGTGGCCAGACCGGTTTTATCATACCAGCCAGGATACCATCG